>JAESFO010000542.1_pt1 | contig 25019 bp, 22 predicted proteins | sample 9269421 | NCBI WGS metagenome assembly JAESFO01 (sample SAMN14502839, study PRJNA617101) | algae metagenome | isolation source: Nostoc desertorum CM1-VF14 and co-occurring heterotrophs from rocky... | place: USA: Clark Mountains, San Bernardino, California | collected 2000-06-05 | reverse complement strand
ACGGCGTCATGGCCGATTTCCGGGTTGGTGTTGTCGAGCGCGCACTTCGCCGAACCCTTGGTGATCGGAATGTCGTCGCCCGGGAAGTCGTACTTCGACAGCAGTTCGCGCACTTCCATTTCGACCAGGTCGATCAGTTCCGGGTCATCGACCAGGTCGACCTTGTTCATGAACACCACCAGCGCGGGAACGCCGACCTGGCGCGCCAGCAGGATGTGCTCGCGGGTCTGCGGCATCGGGCCGTCGGCCGCCGACACAACCAGGATCGCGCCGTCCATCTGCGCCGCGCCCGTGATCATGTTCTTCACATAGTCGGCATGGCCGGGGCAATCGACGTGCGCATAGTGGCGGTTCTTCGTCTCGTATTCGACGTGCGCCGTCGAGATCGTGATGCCACGCGCCTTTTCTTCCGGCGCCTTGTCGATCTGGTCATACGCCGTGAACGTCGCGCCGCCCGTCTCGGCCAGGATCTTCGTGATCGCTGCCGTCAAAGACGTCTTGCCGTGGTCAACGTGACCGATCGTGCCGATGTTGCAATGCGGCTTGTTCCGTTCAAACTTTTCCTTCGCCATTGCGGAGCTCCTTAAAACCTATCGACTGTTTCTATTAGGCGTACTTCGCCTGGATCTTTTCGGCTTCGTTACGCGGCACTTCCGCGTAATGATCAAACTGCATCGTGTAGCTGGCGCGGCCTTGCGTGCCCGAACGCAGGTTCGAGACGTAACCGAACATGTTGGCGAGCGGCACCATGGCGTTCACGACAACCGCGTTGCCGCGCATGTCCTGGCCCTGGATCTGGCCACGACGGGAGTTCAGGTCGCCGATGACGTAACCGGTGTGTTCTTCCGGCGTCACCACTTCCACCTTCATGATCGGCTCGAGCAGCACGCAGCCTGCCTTCTGCAGCGCTTCGCGCGTACCCTGACGAGCGGCGATTTCGAAGGCCAGAACCGACGAGTCAACGTCGTGGTAGGCGCCGTCGACCAGCGACATCTTGACGTCGACGACCGGGAAGCCCGCAACCACGCCCGAACCGAGAACGGACTTGAAGCCCTTTTCGACACCCGGGATGAATTCCTTCGGCACCGCGCCGCCGATGATCTTCGATTCGAACTCCGCGCCCTTGCCCACTTCATTGGGGCCAAGCACGAACTTGATGCGCGCGAACTGACCGGAACCACCCGACTGCTTCTTGTGGGTATAGTCATACTCGACGTCGCGGGTCGCCTTCTCGCGATAAGCCACCTGCGGCGCGCCGACATTCACTTCCACCTTGTGGGTGCGCTTGAGAATGTCGACCTTAATGTCGAGATGCAGTTCGCCCATGCCCTTGATGATCGTCTGGCCGGACTCCTGATCGGTGGTCACCCGGAACGACGGATCTTCGTTGGCGAGCTTGAGGAGCGCCGTGGTCATCTTTTCCTGGTCGGCCTTCGTCTTCGGCTCAACAGCCTGCTCGATGACCGGGTCCGGGAATTCCATCTTCTCGAGGATGACGGCCTTGTTGGGATCGCACAGGGTCTCACCCGTACGCGTATCCTTGAGGCCGACCAGCGCGACGATGTCGCCGGCATAAGCCTCGGCGATTTCCTCGCGGTTGTTGGCATGCATGAGCACCATGCGGCCAACGCGCTCGTTCTTGTCACGCGACGAGTTGAGCAGCGCCTGGCCCTTGCTCAGGGTGCCCGAATAGACGCGCGCGAAGGTCAGGATGCCGTAGGGGTCATCCATGATCTTGAACGCCAGAACCGACAACGGCTGGTCGTCGCTCGGTTTGCGGTCGGTCTCTTCGCCGGTCTTGTAGTCGATGCCCTTGATCGCGCCGCGATCGATCGGCGACGGCAGGTAGTCGACAACGGCGTCGAGCAGCGGCTGCACGCCCTTGTTCTTGAACGCCGAGCCGCACAGCACCGGATAGAAGGCGCCGGTGATCACGGCCTTACGGAGCAGCTTCTTCAGCGTCGCTTCGTCCGGCTCCTTGCCTTCGAGGTAAGCTTCCATGGCCGCATCGTCGAGCTCGACGGCGGCTTCGATCATGGCTGTGCGATATTCCTGCGCCTGGTCGGCGAGGTCAGCCGGAATTTCAACGTCGTTGAACTTGGCGCCGAGGGATTCTTCTTCCCAGATCACGGCGCGCATACGCACCAGATCGACGAGACCCTTGAAGTTCGATTCCGCGCCGATCGGCAATTGGATGGCGATCGGGCGCGCACCGAGGCGCACCTTGATGTCTTCGAGGCAACGGAAGAAGTCGGCGCCCGTCTTGTCCATCTTGTTGGCGAAGACGATACGCGGCACTTTGTACTTGTCACCCTGGCGCCACACGGTTTCCGTCTGCGGCTCCACACCCTGGTTGGAGTCCAGCACGCAGACCGCGCCGTCAAGCACGCGCAGCGAACGCTCGACTTCGATGGTGAAGTCGACGTGGCCGGGGGTGTCGATAATGTTCAGGCGCTTGCCGTTCCAGATCGCGGTCGTCGCGGCGGACGTGATCGTGATGCCACGCTCCTGCTCCTGCTCCATGAAATCCATGGTCGCAGCGCCATCGTGCACTTCGCCGATCTTATGGCTCTTGCCGGTGTAGTACAGAATCCGCTCTGTCGTCGTCGTCTTACCGGCATCGATGTGAGCCATGATGCCGAAGTTACGGTAATCTTCCAGAGGATATTGGCGGGGCATTGTCTTGTCCTCGTCGGCGCGAGCCGTTCAAACTACCAGCGATAATGAGCGAAGGCGCGGTTGGCTTCCGCCATCCGGTGCGTGTCTTCACGCTTCTTGACCGCGTTGCCGCGGTTGTTGGCGGCGTCCATCAGCTCGGCCGAGAGGCGATCTTCCATCGTCTTGTCGTTACGATCGCGCGCCGCCGAAATGATCCAGCGAATGGCGAGAGCCTGGCGACGCTCCGGGCGCACTTCGACGGGCACCTGGTAGGTGGCACCACCGACGCGGCGCGAGCGCACTTCGATCGCCGGCGCGACGTTGTCGAGCGCCGAACGGAACACGCCGAGCGGATCGGACTTGGCTTTGGCCTGAATCTGATCGAAAGCGCCATAGACGATGGCTTCCGCCACCGACTTCTTGCCTTCGTACATGATCGAATTCATGAATTTAGCGAGAACAATATCGCCAAATTTGGCATCCGGGATAACTTCCCGCTTCTCGGCGCTGTGACGACGCGACATCGTAAATCCCTCTTACTTCGGACGCTTCGCGCCGTACTTCGAACGGCGTTGCTTGCGGTCCTTGACGCCCTGCGTGTCGAGCACGCCGCGCAGAATGTGATAACGGACGCCCGGAAGGTCCTTGACGCGGCCACCGCGGATCATGACGACCGAGTGCTCCTGCAGGTTATGTCCCTCACCCGGGATGTAACCGATGACCTCGAAGCCGTTCGTCAAACGCACCTTGGCGACTTTGCGCAGGGCGGAGTTCGGCTTCTTCGGGGTCGTCGTATAGACGCGCGTGCACACGCCACGCTTCTGCGGGCACTGCGCCAGATGGCGGGCCTTTTCCCGGTACACTTTCTGTTGCCGCGGTTTGCGGATCAACTGGCTGATCGTCGGCATCCTTCGCCTTTCCAGACAAGCGAAAATTGAACCAAAACATTGACGAGAAAGAGCTTTTTTGGTTCTCAATCCCGCCTTCCGCACGGCCGAAACCGTGCGCAAAACGAATTCGCGCCTTCAGCTCTCACGAGCTTCTGGCGCGCCATTCCGCAGAGGATCCAGGAAAACCCGGATCGTGCCTCGTGAATCCATCCCCTCGAAAAACGAGATTCAGGAAGTGACTTTAAAGGTCGCGGTAGAGGCCAACAGCGTTTAGTTTCAATGTGTTATGAACGAGGCGTTCTTAACTGTGCAAAACTACTGCCTGTCGAAAGTGGGCGGAAACTAATCTCAACCGACGAATCCGTCAACCCCTTCAAAGCTAAAAAGTGATTGAATCGACTCGTGTTTTCACCGCGGCGCGATGATCGATGTTGCAACTGCTAACACCCTGATTCAAATGAAAGGGCCGCCCGGAGGCGGCCCTTTGATCTTGGCTTTCGACGACGAACCGCTTACTCGGCGGCCGGCAATTGCGCCGGTTCGCCTTCCGAGGTCTGCGCCTTCTGCTGCAGAATCATCTCGTCGCGATTCGTCGCGATCGTGCGCAACTTGGACATCGCGGCGCCCGTACCGGCCGGGATGAGTCGGCCGACGATGACGTTCTCCTTGAGGCCTTCCAGCGTATCCATCTTGCCGTTGACGGCGGCCTCGGTGAGGACGCGCGTCGTCTCCTGGAAGGAGGCGGCCGAGATGAACGAGCGGGTCTGCAAGCTCGCCTTGGTGATGCCGAGCAGAACCGGCACGCCGGTGGCAATCTTCTTGCCCTCGCCCGCGGCCTTCTCGTTGGCTTCGTCGAACTCGAGCCGATCGACCTGGTCGCCCGGCAGGAAGTCCGTCTCGCCGGCATCGGTGACGTCGACCTTCTGCAGCATCTGGCGAACGATCACCTCGATGTGCTTGTCGTTGATCATCACGCCCTGCAGCCGGTAGACCTCCTGGATTTCGTTGACGAGGAAGGCTGCAAGCTCTTCCACGCCCTTGATCGCCAGAATGTCGTGCGGCGCTGGGTTGCCGTCGACGATGTAATCGCCCTTTTCCACGACGTCGCCATCCTGCAGATGGATGTGCTTGCCCTTGGGGATCAGGTATTCGACCGGCTCAGCGCCCTCCTCGGTCGGAACGATCGAGATGCGCTGCTTGTTCTTGTAGTCGCGGCCGAACTGCACCGTACCCGAGATCTCCGCGATGATCGCGTGATCCTTCGGACGACGGGCCTCGAACAATTCCGCAACACGCGGCAGACCGCCGGTGATGTCGCGGGTCTTGGCCGAGTCGAGCGAGATACGCGCCACGATGTCGCCAGCCTTGATCGTCGAGCCGGGATCGACAGCGATGATCGAGTCGACGGGCAGCAAGTAACGGGCATCGCCACCGCGCGTCAGCTTGGCAACCTTGCCGTCCTTGGCCTTGATCACGATCGCCGGCTTAAGTGTGGACGAGCGCTGGTTGAGGCGCCAATCCATTACCATGCGCTTGGAGATACCGGTCGATTCGTCCGCCGTTTCCGACATGGACATGCCTTCGACCAGATCTTCGAAGCCAACTTCGCCATCCACTTCTGTGAGGATCGGACGGGTGTAGGGATCCCATTCGGCAATGCGCTGGCCGCGCTTGACCGTATCACCCTCGTCGACCTTGAGCCGCGCGCCATACTGGACGCGGTGAACGGCACGCTCCGTGCCATCCGGACCGACGATGGCAATGGCGACGTTACGCGCCATGACCATCAGATCGCCATCGCTGTTGCGAGCCAGATGGCGGTTGCGCACGCGCACCGTGCCATCGAAGTTCGATTCGATGAACGACTGATCGGCGATCTGCGCCGCGCCACCGATGTGGAACGTACGCATCGTCAACTGCGTGCCAGGCTCACCGATCGACTGCGCCGCGATGACGCCGACCGCTTCACCCATGTTGACCGGCGTGCCACGTGCCAGATCGCGGCCGTAGCACTTGCCACAGACGCCATTGGTCATTTCGCACGTCAGCACCGAGCGGATCTTCACCTCCTGAATACCGGCGGCGTTGATACGATCGATATGCCACTCCTGAATCATCTCGCCGGCAGGCACGATGACCTTGCCATCGAGCTCCTTCAGATCCTCGGCGGTGGTGCGGCCCAGAATACGCGTCGCGAGCGACGCAACGATCTGGCCGGCATCAATGATCGCGCGCATGCGAATGCCGTTCGTCGAACCGCAATCGTAGGACGTGATGATCGAATCCTGCGCCACGTCGACGAGACGACGGGTCAGGTAACCGGAGTTCGCCGTCTTCAACGCCGTATCGGCGAGACCCTTACGGGCGCCGTGGGTGGAGTTGAAGTATTCAAGAACGGTCAGACCTTCCTTGAAGTTCGAGATGATCGGGCTCTCGATGATCTCGCCCGACGGCTTGGCCATCAGACCGCGCATGGCGGCGAGCTGCTTCATCTGCTGCGGCGAACCGCGCGCACCCGAATGCGACATCATGAAGATCGAGTTGATCGGCTTGTCGCGCCCCTTATCGTCCTTCTGGACGGTCGAGATGCGCGCCATCATCTCTTCGGCGAGCTTGTCGGTGCACTTCGCCCAGGCATCGACGACCTTGTTGTACTTCTCACCCTGGGTGATCAGGCCGTCGTTGTACTGCTGCTCGTACTCCTTCGCCAAAGCCGACGTGTCGGCAATGATCTTCGGCTTCGTCTCCGGCACGACCATGTCGTCCTTGCCGAAGGAAATGCCCGCCTTGAAGGCTTCGCGGAAGCCCAGCGCCATGATGCGATCGCAGAAGATCACCGTCTCCTTCTGACCGCAGTTGCGGTAGACGGTGTCGATCATCCCCGAGATTTCTTTCTTCGTCATCAGCTTGTTGGCGACGTCGAAAGGCACCTTGACGTGGTCGGGCAGCAACTGGCCGAGGATCATGCGGCCCGGCGTCGTGTCGAACACCTTCGACACGCGCTGACCGTTGGCATCGTAGGTCCAGGCACGGCCCTTGATCTTGGTGTGCAACGTGATCGCCTTGGTGGCCAGCGCATGTTCGATTTCGGCCATGTTGCCGAACGCCATGCCCTGCCCGACGTCGCCGTCGCGCATCAAGGTCAGATAGTAGAGACCGAGAACGATATCCTGCGACGGCACGATGATCGGCTGACCATTGGCCGGATGCAGGATGTTGTTGGTCGACATCATCAGCACGCGTGCTTCGAGCTGCGCTTCCAGCGACAGCGGAACGTGCACGGCCATCTGGTCGCCGTCGAAGTCGGCGTTGAAGGCGGCGCAGACCAGCGGATGAAGCTGGATTGCCTTGCCTTCGATCAGCACCGGCTCGAACGCCTGAATGCCCAAGCGATGCAGGGTCGGCGCGCGGTTCAAGAGCACCGGATGTTCGCGGATGACCTCATCGAGGATATCCCAAACTTCCGGCTTTTCCTTTTCGACGAGCTTCTTCGCCTGCTTCACGGTCGCCGAGAACCCTTTCGCGTCGAGGCGCGAATAGATGAACGGCTTGAACAGTTCGAGCGCCATCTTCTTGGGCAAGCCGCATTGATGCAGCTTGAGCTCCGGACCGACGACGATGACGGAGCGGCCGGAATAGTCGACGCGCTTGCCGAGCAGGTTCTGGCGGAACCGGCCCTGCTTGCCCTTCAACATGTCGGCGAGCGACTTCAGCGGACGCTTGTTGGCGCCGGTGATGACGCGGCCGCGGCGGCCGTTGTCGAACAGCGCATCGACCGCTTCCTGCAGCATGCGCTTTTCGTTGCGGATGATGATATCCGGCGCGCGCAGTTCGATCAGCCGCTTCAAGCGATTGTTGCGGTTGATGACGCGGCGATAGAGATCGTTCAGATCGGACGTGGCGAAGCGGCCGCCATCGAGCGGCACGAGCGGACGCAGATCCGGCGGGATGACCGGCACTTCCGTCAGCACCATCCACTCCGGCTTGTTGCCGGACTGCATGAACGCTTCGATGATCTTCAGGCGCTTGGCCAACTTCTTCGGCTTCAGTTCCGTCGTCGCTTCGGCGATCTCGACGCGCAGCTGCGCGGCGATCTTCTCCAGGTCCATCGCCTTGAGCATCGAGCGGATGGCTTCGGCGCCGATCGAGGCGGTGAAGTTGTCCTGGCCGTATTCGTCCTGCGCCCGCAGATATTCATCTTCGGACAGGAGCTGACGGTCCTTGAGCGGCGTCAGGCCCGCATCGAGAACGATGTAGGATTCAAAATAGAGAATGCGCTCCAGTTCCTTGAGCGTCATATCCATCAGCAAGCCGATGCGCGAGGGCAGCGACTTCAGGAACCAGATGTGCGCGACGGGAGCCGCCAGCGAGATGTGGCCCATGCGCTCACGACGCACGCGCGACAGCGTCACCTCGACGCCGCACTTCTCACAGATGACGCCCTTGTACTTCATGCGCTTGTACTTGCCGCACAAGCATTCGTAGTCCTTGATCGGCCCGAAGATACGCGCACAGAACAGACCGTCACGCTCCGGTTTGAACGTGCGGTAGTTGATGGTCTCCGGCTTCTTGATCTCGCCGAACGACCAGGACAGAATCTTCTCGGGGCTCGCAATAGAAATCTGGATCTGGTCGAAAGCCTGCGGCTGAGCGACCGGACTGAAGAGATTCATGACCTCTTGATTCATTGCCTGTCTCCTGACTTGCGACCCACCATGACCTCGCGGCGATCGCAGCACATTGCGTATTGAAAGGTGGCGGCCAATGCCGCCACCGGTTCGGGTCCGTTATTCCGCGGCTTCCGCCGTCGTCGAACCCTCGATCTTCTTCGTCGCGGCCAGTTCCACGTTGAGGCCGAGCGAGCGCATTTCCTTGACGAGCACGTTGAAGCTCTCCGGAATGCCGCTCTCGAACGCGTCATCGCCGCGCACGATCGCCTCGTAGACCTTGGTACGGCCGGCGACGTCGTCGGACTTCACCGTCAGCATTTCCTGCAAGGTGTAAGCCGCGCCGTAAGCCTCGAGCGCCCACACCTCCATTTCGCCGAAGCGCTGGCCACCGAACTGCGCCTTGCCGCCCAGCGGCTGCTGGGTGACGAGCGAGTACGGGCCGATCGAACGGGCATGGATCTTGTCGTCGACAAGGTGATGCAGCTTCAGCATGTAGATGTAGCCGACAGTCACCTGACGATCGAAAGCCTCACCAGTGCGGCCGTCGAACAGCGTCACCTGCCCCGACGAAGCCAAACCGGCCTGGCCGAGCATTTCGACGATGTCCTTCTCGCGCGCGCCGTCGAAGACGGGCGTGGCGATCGGAACACCGCGACGCAGGTTCTGGCCGAGTTCGACCAGCGACTTGTCGTCGAGCGACTTGACGGTCTCGTCCTTGCCGTAGATCTCGCCGAGCTTGTCGCGCAGCGGCTTGACGTTGCCATCGCGAAGATAGGCATTCACCGTCTCGCCGACCTGCTTGCCGAGACCGGCGCAAGCCCAACCCAGATGGGTTTCGAGAATCTGACCGACGTTCATGCGGCTCGGCACGCCGAGCGGGTTCAGCACGATGTCGACGGCGGTGCCATCGGGCAGGAACGGCATGTCCTCGGTCGGAACGATCTTGGACACGACACCCTTGTTGCCGTGACGGCCGGCCATCTTGTCGCCCGGCTGGATCTTGCGCTTCACGGCGACGAAGACCTTGACCATCTTCATCACGCCCGGCGGCAGTTCGTCACCGCGCTGCAGCTTCTCGACCTTGTCGAGGAAGCGGCTTTCCAGCCCCTTCTTCGCCTCGTCGTACTGCTTGCGCATCGCCTCGATCTCACCCATCAGGTGATCGTCTTCGACGGCGAACGTCCACCATTGCGAACGCGGATACTCCTCGAAGGTCTCGCGCGTCAGCACGCTGTCCTTCTTGAAGCCCTTCGGGCCGCTGATCGCCTTCTTGCCACCCAGCATTTCCGACAGGCGGCCATAGACGTTACGGTCGAGGATCGCCTGTTCGTCGTCGCGGTCCTTGGCGAGACGTTCGATCTCTTCGCGCTCGATCGCCTGCGCACGCTCGTCCTTGTCGACGCCGTGCCGGTTGAACACGCGCACTTCGACGATCGTGCCCTGCACGCCCGGCGGCACCCGCAGCGAGGTGTCGCGCACGTCCGAAGCCTTCTCGCCGAAGATGGCGCGCAGAAGCTTTTCTTCCGGCGTCATCGGGCTTTCGCCCTTCGGCGTGATCTTGCCGACGAGGATGTCACCCGCCTGCACTTCCGCGCCGATGTAGACGATACCGGCTTCGTCGAGGTTCTTCAGCGCTTCTTCCGAAACGTTCGGAATATCGCGGGTGATTTCCTCGGGACCAAGCTTGGTGTCGCGGGCCATGACTTCGAATTCGTCGATGTGGATCGACGTGAACACATCGTCCTTGACGATGCGCTCGTTGAGCAGGATCGAGTCTTCGAAGTTGTAACCGTTCCACGGCATGAACGCGACGAGCACGTTGCGGCCGAGCGCCAGATCGCCGAGATCGGTCGAGGGACCGTCGGCAATGATGTCGCCCTTACGCACGAAGTCGCCCACCTTCACCAGAGGCTTCTGGTTGATACAGGTCGACTGGTTCGAACGCTGGAACTTCATCAGGCGGTAGATGTCGACGCCGGGACGAGCCGCATCGAGATCTTCGGTCGCGCGGATAACGATACGGGTCGCATCGATCTGATCGATGAAGCCCGTACGGCGAGCCGCGATCGCGGCGCCCGAGTCGCGCGCCACGACGCTTTCCATGCCGGTGCCGACGAGCGGCGCGTCGGTACGCACCAGCGGCACGGCCTGACGCTGCATGTTCGAGCCCATGAGCGCGCGGTTGGCGTCGTCGTTCTCAAGGAACGGGATCAGCGCCGCGGCGACCGAAACGAGCTGCTTGGGCGACACGTCCATGTAGTCGACGCGATCGCGCGGCACCATGATGACGTCACCCGCATGGCGGCAGACGATCAGGTCTTCCGTCAGCTGGCCCTTGGCGTCGACGACGACATTGGCCTGCGCGACGTAGTGCTTCTGCTCTTCCATCGCCGACAGATAGGCCACGTCTTCGGTCACGTGACCGTCGTGGACCTTGCGATACGGCGCTTCGATGAAGCCATACTTGTTGACGCGCGCGAACGTCGCCAGCGAGTTGATCAGACCGATGTTCGGGCCTTCCGGCGTCTCAATCGGGCAGATACGGCCATAGTGCGTCGGATGGACGTCGCGCACTTCGAAGCCGGCGCGCTCGCGCGTCAGACCGCCCGGGCCAAGCGCCGAGAGGCGGCGCTTGTGGGTGATTTCCGACAGCGGGTTCGTCTGGTCCATGAACTGCGAGAGCTGCGAGGAACCGAAGAACTCGCGCACGGCGGCAGCCGCCGGCTTGGCGTTGATCAGATCCTGCGGCATCACGGTGTCGATATCGATCGACGACATACGCTCCTTGATGGCGCGTTCCATGCGCAGCAGGCCGAGACGATACTGATTCTCCATCAGCTCGCCGACCGAACGCACGCGACGGTTGCCGAGATGGTCGATGTCGTCGATTTCGCCGCGACCATCGCGCAGGTCGACCAGCGCGCGCACGACGGCGATGATGTCTTCCTTGCGCAGGATACGCACGGTGTCCTCGGCATCGAGGTCCATGCGCATGTTCATCTTCACGCGACCGACGGCCGAGAGGTCGTAGCGCTCCGGATCGAAGAACAGCGAATGGAACATCGCTTCCGCCGATTCGATGGTCGGCGGTTCACCCGGACGCATTACGCGATAGATGTCGAACAGCGCTTCTTCGCGGTTCGAGTTCTTGTCGACCGCGAGCGTGTTGCGGATGTAGGGACCGATGTTGATGTGGTCGATGTCGAGCAGCACCAATTCGTTGCCGGCATGCTCGATGAGCAGCGGCAGCGTCTTGGCGGTGATCTCGTCGCCCGCTTCGGCGAAAATTTCACCGGTGCTGGGGTCGTAGATGTCTTCGGCGAGGTATTGACCGAACAGATCTTCGTCCTGCTGGCGCAGAGCCTTCACGCCCTTCTCGGCGAGCTGGCGCGCGGCGCGCACGGTGATCTTCTTGCCGGCCTCGATGACGACTTCGCCGGTGTCGGCGTCGATCATATCGACCGTCGCCTTCACGCCCTTCATGCGCTCGGCATCGTAAGGCACGCGCCAATACTGTTCCTTGGTCTTCTTGTCGAGGACGCGCGTGTAGGTCACCTTCTTGTAGAAGGTGTTCAGCACTTCCTCGCCGTCCATGCCGAGCGCGAACAGCAGCGACGTCACCGGAATCTTACGGCGACGGTCGATACGCGCATAGACGATGTCCTTGGCGTCGAACTCGATGTCGAGCCACGAACCGCGATAGGGAATGATGCGCGCGGCAAACAAGAGCTTGCCCGACGAATGGGTCTTGCCCTTGTCGTGATCGAAGAACACGCCGGGCGAACGGTGCATCTGCGAGACGATGACGCGCTCGGTGCCGTTGACGATGAACGTGCCGTTCAAGGTCATGAACGGCATGTCGCCCATGTAAACGTCCTGCTCCTTGATGTCGCGAACGGAACGCGCGTTGGTGTCGGGATCGACATCGAACACGATCAGGCGCAGTTTCACCTTCAGCGGCGCGGCAAAGGTCATGCCCCGCTGGCGGCATTCATCGACGTCATATTTCGGCGCTTCGAATTCGTAACGCACGAACTCCAGAAGCGCAGTCTGCGAGAAATCCGAAATCGGGAAAACCGACTTGAACACGGCCTGCAGGCCCTCGTCGGCGCGGCCGCCCTTCGGCTCGTCCACCATGAGGAACTGGTCATAGGAAGCCTTTTGGACTTCGATCAGGTTCGGCATTTCCGCCACTTCGCGGATGTGCCCGAAAAACTTGCGGATACGCTTGCGGCCAGTGAAGGATTGCTGAGTTGCTTGAGCCGACGCTTGAGCCATATCGCTCCTCGTACCTCGTCTGTTGGCAGCCAGGGAGAGGCCGCGCACATCCCGTATGCCAGATGCACACGGCTGGGGCCGAAACCCCGGGAATCACCGCTCTAAAGCGGTCTTTTAGCTCTGGATAGGCCGGGAATGAGGCGTTTTCCAGAAAGGATTGACGGCCCCGGCGGCAAGCCCCGGGACCGTCGACGTTCAGAAGAGATCGTGGAAGGCAAACCTCTCGGCCACCTGGACGATCCCCGTCGAATTACTTGAGCTCGACCTTGGCGCCAGCCTTCTCGAGCTGAGCCTTGAGCTTGGCGGCATCGTCCTTGGAGACGCCTTCCTTGACCGGCTTCGGAGCGCCTTCGACCAGGTCCTTGGCTTCCTTGAGGCCGAGACCGGTGATGGCGCGGACTTCCTTAATGACTTCGATCTTCTTGTCGCCGGCCGAAGCCAGGACAACGGTGAACTCGGTCTGCTCTTCAGCAGCGGCAGCGGCGCCGCCGCCAGCGCCCGGAGCCGCCGCAACGGCCACAGCCGCCGCAGCCGAAACGCCCCACTTCTCTTCGAGCATCTTGGCGAGTTCAGCCGCCTCGAGGACGGTCAGGCTCGACAGGTCTTCGACGATCTTTTCGAGATTAGCCATAATATTTCAGTTCCTTGACTAGATTGGTTCAAACCATTGATGAATAGGCGATGGCCTCGTTAGGCCGCGTCTTTTTTGGCATAGGCCCCGAACACGCGTGCCAGCTTGGCGGCAGGCGCAGTGGAGAGCTGGGCGATCTTCGTCGCCGGGGCATTGATAAGCCCGACGATCTTGGCGCGCAGTTCATCCAGGGACGGCATCGTCGCGAGCGACTTCACGCCATCCGGGTTCAGGGCGGTCGTTCCCATAGCGCCGCCGAGGATCACGAGCTTGTCGAAATCCTTGGCGAAGGCCACGGCGACCTTCGGCGCCGCCACCGGATCGTCCGAATAGGCGATCAGGGTCGGTCCCTTCAAAAGGGGCCCGATGGAGGCGACGTCAGTGCCATCAAGGGCGATCTTGGCGAGGCGGTTCTTGGCGACCTGCACCGAGGCGCCAGCATCACGCATCCGCTTACGCAGATCCTGAAGCTGGGCGACGGTCAGGCCGGAGTAGTGCGCCACGACGACGACGGATGTCTTCTTGAAGACATCGCCGAGTTCCGCGACGAGCTCTCTCTTACCCGCTCTGTCCACTCTGCTCTCTCCGGTTGGCGGGGCGAACCCCGCCGGTTGCACGAACCGCACGATCCGCAAGGCGGATCAGCGGCATCTGATGCCTGTCCCCGGAGCGATGGTCTCGCCACCGGACAGAAGGTTCGAACCAAATCCCATCGACTGCGTTGAACACGCAGCCCAAAAATCCGGTCTTCCCCGTCTATGCAGGCCTCACCGTTCGCCGGAAAATCCGGGGAAACCGTCGTGAAATTAAGCGGTTAGGTAAACCTCACCGCGCCGGCAGTCTCGGACAGGACATGGCCGATCATGATGCCAAGCTCTTCGCCTGGTATCCGCCGGCCTATCCACCGCGCGCACGAACCTGTCCTCTGGAAAGGCGCGAACGCACGGAAGCTGAATCTGAAAAGGGGCCGCAAATCGCGATCGGCCCCGGATTGCCTATCTAGACCTAATCCGGCGCCTCCACAAGGGGGTGCGCCGGAAAAGATTCGAGGCCAAAGATCAAGCGCCGACGGCACCCTGAGTCTGGACCGTCGTCGGATCGATCTTCACACCCGGGCCCTGAGTCGAGGACACCGCAACGCGTTGAATATAGGTGCCTTTGGCACCCGCCGGCTTGGCACGAGCGACCGCGTCCACGAACGCCTTGACGTTCTCGGACAGCTTGTCGGCACCGAACGAGACCTTGCCGACCGTGCCCTGCACGATGCCGGCCTTCTCGACACGGAACTCAACAGCACCACCCTTCGACGCCTTGACGGCGGCGGCGACGTCCATGGTCACCGTGCCGACGCGCGGATTCGGCATCAGGCCGCGCGGGCCCAGCACCTTACCGAGACGGCCGACCAGGCCCATCATGTCCGGGGTGGCAATGCAGCGATCGAAATCGATCGTGCCGCCGTTGACCGTGTTGACCAGCTCTTCGGCGCCGACGATGTCGGCACCCGCCGCCTTGGCTTCATCGGCCTTGGCGCCACGGGCGAACACCGCCACGCGGACGGTGCGGCCGGTACCATTCGGCAGATTGACCACGCCGCGGACCATCTGGTCGGCATGCTTGGGGTCGACGCCGAGGTTCATCGCGATTTCGACGGTTTCGTCGAACTTGGCGGTGGCCCGATCCTTGATCAGCTTGATCGCCTCGTCGAGGGGATAGAGCTTGACGCGATCGATACCTTCGCGCGCCTTCTTGATGCGCTTTCCATCAGCCATCGTCTTACTCCACCACCTGCAGGCCCATGGCCCGCGCCGAACCTTCGATCATCGACATCGCCGCTTCGATCGTGTGACAGTTGAGGTCAACGATCTTCTTCTCGGCGATTTCGCGCACCTGGGCCTTCGTCACCTTGCCGACGAAACCGCGGCCGGGTGTCTTCGAGCCCGAAGCCGGCTTCTTGCCCAGCTTCAGGTTGGCTGCCTTCTTGAGGAAGAAGGTAACCGGCGGCTGCTTCATTTCGAAAGTGAAGGAGCGATCCTGATAGGCGGTGATCACCACCGGAATCGGCGCACCCTTCTCCATCTGCGCGGTCTTTGCGTTAAAGGCCTTGCAGAACTCCATGATGTTCAGGCCGCGCTGACCCAGCGCGGGGCCGATCGGCGGCGACGGATTGGCCGCCCCGGCCGGCACCTGAAGCTTCACGTAACCCGCGATCTTCTTTGCCATAATAGTCTCCACACGATGTCGTCACGGCCATCCTTGGCCGCGCGACGGTTGAAGTCCGTGGTCTGACATGAACTCCCGGATGGCCTCCGGGCATGCCCGCCACGTTTGCCCTGCCCGATCGGGCAGAGTTTTCCCTCAGGTCTTCTCGACCTGAGTGAATTCCAGTTCGACCGGCGTCGCACGGCCGAAGATCGACACCGCGACCTTGACCCGCGAGCGGCCTTCGTCGACTTCCTCGACGATACCGTTGAACGAGGCGAACGGACCGTCCGACACCCGCACGGTTTCGCCGACTTCGAACGAAATCGACGGCTTCGGGTGTTCCACACCCTCTTGAACCTGGCCCTTGATCCGATCCGCCTCGGCGTCCGAGATCGGCATCGGCTTATTATCGGCCCCCAGGAAGCCTGTCACCTTCGGCGTGTTCTTGATTAGATGGAACACATTGTCCGTCAGATCGCATTTCACCAGGACGTAGCCCGGGAAGAACTTGCGCTCGGCATTGACCTTACGGCCGCGGCGCACTTCCACCACGTTCTCGGTTGGAACGAGGATTTCCTCGAACTTGTCCGCGAGGCCACGCTGCGCGGCGAATTCGCGAATGGATTCAGCGACCTTCTTCTCGAAGTTCGAATAGGCGTGAACGATGTACCAGCGCATCGGCATTGGCTAAATCCCGCTCACTTGCCAAGGGTGAGAATAAAGCCAAGAATCAGACGGATGCTCTGATCCACGGCGACGAAAAACAAACTCGACGCGACCACCAGCAGGATCACGAGACCCGTCGTGATCAGCGTCTCCCGGCGCGTCGGCCAAGTGACCTTGGACGCTTCCGAGCGGACCTGCTGAAGAAATTCGAACGGATTAGCCATTGCTCAACTCTGCTGCGGAAAATCGCCGACTTCTGAAGAAGCCGACCGACTCCCGAAAATGATCGCGGCGCGGGACCGGGAGGTCGCGCGCCACAATGGCGGGCTTATAGCGGCACTTGCGCCCGACGCCAAGCGTTTTCTGAGACGCCCTCCAGCGCCGATCAACCCGGATCAATGCCGGTCGGACGCGGTCCAGATCTCCTGCCCGGTCGTGTCGTCACCCAGGGTCGACCAGATGCCGCTGCGGATCTGGTCGTTATCGATCTGAAACACGGCGATTCCAGGCCGCCCCGCCGCCCGGCCGGGAATGATCGACTGGAACACCACCGAAAATACATTGTCGATCACCACGCCCGTGCCGATCTGGCGCAACTCGCCGATCCGCCAGATCACGGCGAAGGTCTGGCCAGTCTGCTTGATCTGCGCCTCGCCCGTATAGGTGCTGCCCTGGGAGGGGTTTTTACCCTCAACCCGATACGTGCCCTCAATGGCGCCCGCCCGAACCGGCGCGGCAGCCATAAGCACGGCCGCGGCAACGGCGGCAATTCTCGGCAGCGTCATGTCGCAACCTCGTTTCTTTGGGGCGCGCGCCAGACTCAGGCAACGCCTGCCCCTCAACATCATGTGGCCCCAAAAGCTAAGCATGCAACATGCCGGGAGCCCGTCATCCCCTGACATTCATCACGATTGCGAGACGCTAAACTAGGCAGTCGTCGAAATCGGCGGCGAAATGTGGAAGCATGCATCGCCAGACCGACGGAGGGCGCATGGCCAAGCAGCATGACATCAGCATCGATTACGGCGAGACACGATTGAAAGGCATCAGCCGGGAAGAATGGGTGACCCGCGTTCAGCTTGCCGCCTGCTACCGCATCTTCGCTCATTTGGGCTGGACTGAGCTGATCTACAACCACATCACGTTGCGCGTGCCGGGCCCCGAGCGGCATTTCCTCATCAATCCGTTCGGCCTGCACTATTCCGAGGTTCAAGCGTCGAACCTGATCAAGATCGATCTCGACGGCAACAAGCTCTCGGACTCGAACTATCCGGTCAATCCGGCGGGCCTCGCGCCCCACTCGACCATTCACCGCAATATCGAGACGGCCCATTGCGTGATGCATACCCACACGACCTCGGGCCTGGCGGTTGCCTGCCTCAGAGACGGCCTGTCGATGACCAATTTCTATTCGGCGCAACTCAACGGCCGTGTCGCCTATCACGACTTCGAAGGCATCACGGTCAACGCCGACGAAGGGCCGCGCATGCTGGCCAGTCTTGGCGGCAGACCCGTCATGATCTTGCGCAATCACGGTCTGCTCGCCTGGGGCGAAACACTGCCGCAGGCCTTCGCCTATCTGTGGACGTTGCAACGCGCCTGCGACATCCAGGTCGCGGCGCAATCGCTGGGTCCTCTCATTCCCATCCCCGAACCCGTTCTCGAACAATGCACGCGGATTTCCCTGCAATTCAACCCGGACTATGGCGCGGGCGTCGACGTGTTCAACGCGCTCGTGCGCCAGATCGACAAGGTCGATCAGAGCTACCGTCAATAAATTCGCGTTCTCGAAATTCGCGTTCTCGCTTCGCATGAAAGTATGGCTATGAAGATTATGATTGTCGGCGCGGGCGCCATCGGCGGCTGGCTGGCCGCCGTCCTCGCGCGCGGCGGCGCCGAGGTGTCGCTGCTGGCGCGCGGCGCCACGCTCGAGGCCGTGCGCCAACAGGGCCTGATCCTGCAGGACGGCGAAACGACATCCGCTTTCCCGTTGCCTGTGTCCTCCAATCCCACCGATCTGCCCGCCCCCGATCTGATCGTCTTCAGCGTCAAAACCCACGCGCTCGCGGAAGCCGCCCGTGGCCTCGCACCGGTCCTCGCCAAAGGACCGGCGGTCATCACGGCGATGAACGGCCTGCCCTGGTGGTTTCTTGACGGCGGTCCGCTGGCCGGCACAGCGCTGCACAGTCTCGACCCCGACGGCACCATCGCCAATGCTTTCGCGCCCTGCCGGCCGATCGGCGGTGTCGTTCATGCCTCGACGCGTGTCGAACGTCCCGGCACCATTCGCGTCGTCAAGATCGACCGGCTGATCGTCGGCGACGCGGCGCGCGAAACCTCCGCACTGACGCGCAGCTTCGCCGATATCGTCGAGCGTGGCGGCGCGCACTGCCCTGTTACCGACGACATCCGCTCCGAAATCTGGATGAAGCTCGCCGGCAATTCCAACACCAATCCGCTCAGCGCCCTGACGCGCCTGTCGGCGACACCGTTGCTCGAAACGCCGCTCCTGCGCGATCTGTTGCTCGCGATGATGGCCGAGTTCGAAGCCATCGGCCGTCGCCTCGGCATGGCCGCGCAAATGCCGGCCGACAAACGGCTCGTCATCACCGCCAAGCTCGGCAACTTCCGCACCTCCATGCTGGAAGATGCCGATGCCGGCCGGCGGCTTGAGATCGACGGTCTCCTCGGCTGCATCGTCGAGATCGCCGACCGATTGAACGAACCGGTGCCGGTCAGCCAGACGGTTTATGCTTTAGGCAAAGGGCTCGATCTGTCGGCGGCGCTGGCAGCCCGTTAAAAGCAACGAGCATAATTCCGCCGCTCTCCCTTCGTATTTTGAGCATGGTTCCACTGCGGCGGCGGCGCCGACTGGAGGTGTCTGGAGGGGGGTGTCGTGCGATTCTGAGGAACAACCCCATGCAAGGGCAACTTTCTCGCCTCCGACCTCTTGCTTTGCTCTAGCTTCGGCGAGCCCCGCCAGCGCTCATCTCCGCCCAATCCAGCTCTTCTTCGAGGATATGATAGGCATCGTCGCCGATCACCCCTTGGCGGCGCAGCTCGATGGCACGGTCACGCGCGGCCGCGATCGCTTCCCGGCGCAACGGACCACCAGGCGTGTCGCCTGTCGGCGCGCCATCGCTTTCATTGAGCTCGACAGCGGCATTGTATTCCTTGCGCAGGATGATGCCGTGCAAGGTCGTATCTTTTTCGATAGTGGCCAGCGCTGCGCGATAAGCCTGCGTGCGCGCCAGCTTCACCTCATGCCCCACCGGATCATCATCCGTGAGACCGAGCCAACGGATCAAAGGCTTCAACGTCAGCCCCTGAATGACGAGCGTCCCCAGCACGACCGCGAAAGCAGTGAGCAGGATCAGATCACGATAGGGAAACGGCGCGCCGTTCGGCAGTGTTTCAGGGATCGCGAAAGCCGCCGCCAAAGTCACGATGCCACGCATGCCGGCCCAGGAAATGGCCACCGCGCCACCCACCGTCGGCTGCGCCATCGGCCGGCGCGGATGAAAGCCGTGGCGCGCGATGCGCACCCGAATGAGCTTGTTGTAGCTCATCACCCAGGCAAAGCGGATGAGAATGGTGACGAGAAGAACGGTGGCTGCCGTCACCAGATATTCAAAGCGCAGATCCGCCGAAAGCCGCTCCCAAATCGGCCGCAACTGCATGCCGATCAGCACAAAGGCAAAAGCGTTGAGAATGAAGACGACTGTTTCCCAAACGGCGTAAACCGGCACGCGCTGCCGCGCCGGCATGAGCACGCCGCCGATGCGTGCAATCGTCATCGCATAAACGACGATGGTGAGAATGCCCGAAAGGCCAATCCGCTCGGCAAAAATCCAGATGCCGAACGTGGTGACGAATTGCACGATCAAGGCCGTCGGCACGTCTTCGAGCCGCCCCATCAACGGTCGCAAGACAAGAGCGCAAAGAAAGCCGGCGGCAACGCTGCCCAGTAGCGTGAGAAGCAGGACAGGCGTAAAACTGTTGGGCGACAGACCACCGGCGACGACCGCCATCAACGCCAGTTTGTAGATCAGCAGCGCGCTCGCATCGTTGAGCAGGCTTTCGCCTTCGAGAATTTTCAAAAGGCGATGCGGTAGGCCGACCTGGCGCATGATGGCGGCAGCGGCCGCCGCATCCGGCGGCGCGACGATCGCCCCCAGCGCGATCGCCACAGGCCACGACACGCCGGGCACCAGCCAACGCACCGTGACGGCCACGCAAATCGTCGTCAAAATAACCGCCATGACCACCAGCCCGGCGACCGGCAGCCAGTTGTCACGCAGATCGCGCACGGATGTATCGTAGGCAGCATCAAGCAGCACCGGCGCCACGAACAGCGCCAGCGCCAGATGCGGATCAAGCGTCCACTGCGGGCTGTCCGGCACCAGAGCGATCAGCACCCCGCCGATCGCCAGAAAGGTCGGATAAGGCGCGCCGAGCCGACGCGCCAACATCGTCAGCAGGGCCGCGCCCAGCAGCAGGATGATGATCCACTCGAAAGTTTCCATATGCCCCGCGCGATTCCTTCTGCCGCCAAGAACGCCGTAAAGAACGCCGCGATGAAACACGGCGGTTGCGACGCCTCTGCGTCGATCATGGCAGATGGAAAGGATTTCAGCGACGGATCGGGCCGGTCAAGCGCACCGTCAGTTCAGGACGCAGAAGCCGCCGACGAGCCGCCCCGGCGGGCATTGGTAAGACGCCTTCTGCGGACGCGGCATCGGCGTAGATTGCTCGTGGGGCGACGCACTGCGCGCGGCTTCAGCGGCCGCGGCTTTAAACCAATCCGGCGTCGCCTGCTGGCGGGCTTCCGGCACCTGCCAGTCCGATTGCAGCCCGCGACGCTGATCGAGCGACGAGGCCGAAGCCCGGCTCGCCCCCACCCCGGCGCCCGGTATGATGAAAACCCCACCCGAGGAGGTCGCGCGCTGCGGCACGGGCATCGGCTGGGACGCCGACAGAGGTCGAGCCCCAGGCATGGTCTGAGACACCGGCTTGGGCGTCGGCGCCGTCGCATAGGCCTTGGGGCCGCCAATGCGGATGCGCAACCCCTTGGCCTCGGCAGCGGTGGCGGACACAAGGGCAGCGGCAGTAGCGAGCAGGATCAGCGATTTCATGGAGAAACTCCGTCGTCCGCGTACCCTGCCGCAAAACCCCTCAACGCCCGGAAATCGAAATCACTAAAATTGTTGGCTTTCGCGCTTTGCGACCGACGACTGCTCGGTCGGACACACAATTGCCAAGAAAACCGTAGTTCAAGAGGGGCATTATTACGGGCGCCCTGCTGATTTCGATTCGCGACCGCGCACCCTGATTCAAGCCCATTTCCGAGTTCGAGTGGTCCTAGTGGAAGAAGCATTGATGTTCGTGTGCACAAGCATCGGCATATTGGGCCTGCTTGTGACTTTCTTCTTTGTTCTGTTTGTCGGCTTCCGTGGGCTCGTTCGTCGCGTGCGTGGGGAAGAGCGCGACTGAATCAAATCGGCTTTCGCAAACTCTTTTGTGACGTTCGAAACTGCAAAACAATGTAACAATAGTCAGCCTGCGGTCAGCAAAGAGACATCGTGCTGCCCCAGTGGCCTCTTACAGATTCGCCGTGTGCTGCTTCTCACGCGCAGCTTCTCACGCGAACGTGCCTTAGAGGTTCTCGATGAAAATTTTCGCTCCTGCTTTGATCGCGGTTCTTATCGGCGCAGTGCAACCGGCGTCCGCTCAATGGCTGCCGGAAGAAAGCGATGGATTTTCGGCTGGATATTTTTGGGCACTACGCAACCACGTGACGGAAGCTTATCGCTGCGACAGGTTTTACGATGCCTTCCGCGCCGGCTGTAACGCTTACACACAAGGCTTCGGCGATATGAATGACGAAGACGAGGATGACGAAGACTAACGGCGCGATTGGCGCGCGAGCTAGTGCGTCGCAGCCCCGCTCGCCACTTTGCAATGGACTGAACCGTTGTAGAGCTGCATTTGGTTCCCGCCCATATCGACCAGGATCTGACCGTCATAGGTTCCCCTGGTCTTGTTCAATTGGGCCGAGATGACGATCCGCACGCGGGACGGTTCGGATTCATCCATCGCCACCAACAACAAATTGCCATCGCGCAAACTGAACTGACTGGCCTTCGCCGGATAATCGAAATCGATCGCCGGCATGTCGCCGAATTTCGCGGGCACGTCGAACTGCAATCCTGATTTCAAATACGGGCACGTGACGACCCGCTGAGCTGAGCCGGCCGCAAAACTCCCCCACATAAATACCAGTCCGGCGAGGCAGCCGAAGATCGAAATCAGCTTTGCTGGAATGCGCGTTGCGCTCATGATCCGCCTCTTCTGATCAAGGAGCCGTGCGAGAGCCCGCAGAGGACGGCTCAGTCTAGCCGGCACGAAGCATTTTGTCGCCGCGTCGATCTGAATCGGCTGGACGGCGCGATCACGCGGGATCATCCTCTCAGCGGACCGAATTGACGCCTGAGGACGCTGCCATGTCGCTGATCAAATCCGCCTTGCTTGTCGTTTCGGTCGCAGGCGGCGCGATCTCCCTTGCAGGCTGCATGCCGGTGGGGCCTGGCGATTATCCGACCTACGCCTATTACGGCTCGTCGCCCGTGGTCTTTCCCAACCATCGCTATCAATATCGCTACGGCTATTATGGCGGCTACCACCCGATCTATCGGCCCTACCGTGTCTACGAACGGCCCCGTGCCAGCGGCTGGCGCAGCGGTGCGACCTCGACGCTTCCCGCGCTGCCGGCACGCCACGCGTTCAGCGGTCGGCCGCCAAAACACCGGTAAACGGCAACTCAGAGCCAACCGGCCTAAAGCTTTGAAAATGTGGCGGAAAAATACAGATGGCAGGAGTGGAGGGAATCGAACCCGCAACCTCCGGTTTTGGAGACCGGCGCTCTAACCTAGTTGAGCTACACTCCTGTATGCCGTCAGGCGGCTTCTCTTGCCGTATTCGCCGCCAGATTGCAACGGGGACGATGGGCGCTTTTGTGTATTTTCAGAGACAAAAACGCCGAAAATGCAGTCGGCTCAAGCCGTCCGCACCACCCGCGCGAACAGCGTGTAGCGGGGATCGAACAGAAAATCGACGAAAAGCCGAGTCCAGGAGGTGTGGACGGCCAGATTGTCGTAAAATTCCGGCGCCATCGCCCGCAGTTCCGGCAGCCGATTCCAGGGCACACGCGGGAAATCGTGGTGCTCGTTGTGGTAGCCGATATTCAGCGCCACTTTGTTGATCGGGCCATAATAGCTCGACGTGTCCTGATCGGGATCGAGCGTGTAATGCTCGGAAATCCAGCGGGCGCCCAGCGGATGCAGCCCGGTTGAGAACCAGAAACAGGCGAACAGATAGACGACGCCGTTGAGGCCAAAGACATACCAGATCGCCCCGGCATAGGCGGCACAGGCGACATAATTGGCGATGGCCCAGCCACTGAACAGGTTGACCGGCGGCACGCGATGCACGCGCGAAATCTGCAGGAAGGGGAAGCAGAACAGCCAGATCGCCTTGCGCCACCAGATGTTCTTGACCAGCCGCGCTTCCCATTCGTTCGGCAGATCCGGATCACCGTCATAGCGGCTGCGGCCGGAATGATGATGCAGATGGTAACCACGAAACCCCATGGCGCCCGGCACCACATTGGGCAGATCGGCAACGACCAGCACCACCCGGTTGAGGAAACGGCTGCGAAAAACCGTTTCGTGGGTCGCGTCGTGGATCACCACATAGAGCGCATGATTGGCGAACACGCCGATGCTCATCGCCACCAGCAGAGCCAGCCACCAGTAGGACAGGCCCAATGTGCCGAGATAGCAGGCGATGACCGTCTGCGCGGCGACGATCCCCAGCGTGATTGCCGCCGTCCAGGGATTGCGGCCGAATAGAGAACGCACCTCGGGATGCGCCGCCAGAATGGCGCGCGCACGCGCCTTATGCGGGTCCTGGCCGGGCATGCGGAAGAAATCGGTCTGCATCGGTCTCGCGATCAAAGGTGCCTGCGATCGAAAAGCTGTGTGCATTGCACACGGGTGGCATCTCTACCCCAGTCACCCGGTCCAGTCACCCCTTGCCCGTCCACCCCGCCGGGGTTCCCCTTATCAAGCGGGTTCCACCCGCACCGCCGTGCCATAGGCCAACACTTCGGTGATCCCGTCCATGATCTCATTGGCATCGTAACGCATGCCAATGATAGCATTGGCACCGCCCTGGGTCGCATGTTCGACCATATGATCGAAAGCCTCCTGCCGGGCGGTCTCGGCCAGGTTCACATAGACCGACAGCTTGCCGCCGAACATCGACTGCACGCCACCGACGAAATTACCGACGACGGAACGCGACCGCACTGTGATCCCGCGCACGACACCGAGATGCTGGACAACTTTGTAACCGGAAATGTCATTGGTGGTGGAAACGATCATTGCGAACTCCTGCACGTCAGCCCTCACCGCCCCATTCAACGCCAAAACAAACAAAAAGGGGAGCCGGAGGCTCCCCTTTAATCCGCGATAATGCGGCAATCTTGCGTCGAAATTATTCGACGATGCGATTACTCGACGATCGAAGCGACGACGCCGGCACCGACGGTGCGGCCGCCTTCACGGATGGCGAAGCGCAGCTTCTCTTCCATCGCGATCGGAACGATCAGCGCCACGTCCATCGTCACATTGTCGCCCGGCATCACCATTTCCGTGCCTTCCGGCAAGGTCACGATGCCCGTCACGTCCGTCGTGCGGAAGTAGAACTGCGGACGGTAGTTCGTGAAGAACGGCGTATGGCGGCCACCTTCATCCTTCGTCAGGATGTAGGCTTCGGCCTTGAACTTCGTGTGCGGCTTCACCGAACCCGGCTTGCACAGCACCTGGCCGCGCTCAACGTCTTCGCGCTTCGTGCCGCGCAGCAGGCAGCCCACGTTGTCGCCAGCCTGCCCCGAGTCGAGCAGCTTGCGGAACATTTCAACGCCCGTCACCGTCGTCTTCACCGTCGCCTTCAGGCCGACGA
>JAESFO010000540.1_pt1 | contig 25256 bp, 25 predicted proteins | sample 9269421 | NCBI WGS metagenome assembly JAESFO01 (sample SAMN14502839, study PRJNA617101) | algae metagenome | isolation source: Nostoc desertorum CM1-VF14 and co-occurring heterotrophs from rocky... | place: USA: Clark Mountains, San Bernardino, California | collected 2000-06-05 | reverse complement strand
AGCTATCGACTGAAGCAACAACGCAAGGCCGGACACATGCCGGCAACAAAGAACTAACCGAATGGCTCAGTTTTACTTTGCGCCAAACCGCGCGAAGTGGCTCAGTATTCAAATGCGTTTGACACTGGTTCTCCACCCAGTTGTTGTCGATCGGTAGCTGCGCGTCGTCGATGTACCGCGTCAGTGCGACCCATCGCTTCAGGCTGTAGTCCAGTGCTCGGGCCAATGCAGTGCCGTCAGTGGCTCGCAATCGGTGCGCGATCATCCAGGCATGCGGCGCATCGGCGATGGGCCGCGCCTTCTGCTGGCGAATCTCAAGCCGCTGCGGCCCGTCCAGCTCGCGCACCTCGCGCTCGATCTCGTAGAGCTCACCGAAGAACTCCAGCGCCTGTTCGGCCACCGCGCTCTTGTTGCTCGTGTGCAGCTCGAAGAACTTGCGCCGTGCATGGGCCGCACAGCCGACCTCGATGACACCTTGCGTGAAGCTGGCCTTGTACCCGGCGTAGTCGTCGCAGACCAGTTTGCCCGTCCACGGTTCATTGCCTCGCTGCAGGAAGGCTCGAGCATGCTCGCCGGCACGGCTGTCTGCGAAGTCGTAGACCACGGCCTTTAGCCCCTCGAAGACACCCGGGCAGTACGCCCACAGATAGGCCTTGTGCGTCTTCTTCTTGCCCGGTGCGAGCATCGCTACGGGTGTCTCGTCAGCGTGCAGCACACCGTGGCTCAGGATCTCGTCCTTTAGCGCGTCCACCAGCGGCTGCAGCTGCACGCCGCACACGCCCACCCATTCGGCCAGCGTGGAGCGCGCCAGCGGCATGCCTGCACGCGCGAAGATGCTCTCCTGGCGGTACAGCGGCATATGGTCGGCGTACTTCGCCACCAGCACCTGGGCCAACAGACCGGCTGTCGGGATGCCCTTGTCGATGATCTGTGCCGGCACGGGTGCCTGGATCAGGGTCTCGCACTTCGCACAGGCCCACTTGCCCCGAACATACCGTTCGACCGTGAAGACGCCTGGCGTGTAGTCCAGCTTTTCGCTCACGTCCTCGCCGATGCGGTGCAACGCACAGCCGCACTTGCAGGTGATGGATTCAGGCTCGTGGTGGAACGACGTGCGTGGCAAGTGCGCAGGCAATGGGCTGCGCCGGGGCTGCCGTGGGTCCGAAGGCCGCGAACTGGAGCGCAGCAAGTCGAGTTCCAGTTCGACGGCGGCGATGTCCGCGTCGACGCTCTCGTCGAGCAGGCTCTTCTGCGCGTCGTCCAGTTGTTCGCTGCGGGCGCTGAACTTCCAGCGCTTGAGGACTGCGATCTCGTGGGTGAGTTGGTCGATGCGCGCCTCGCTCCAGACGAGCTTGCGATCCTTCATCAGAATCTCGCTGTCGGAGTGCGACAGCCGGGCCAACAAGTCCTGCGCCAGCGTGCGCAACTCGGCCTCGCCGAGTCCCTGGAGTTGTTCGCTGGTGAGCATGGCCGGCAGTGTGCCGAACTTCGCGGCGCGGGCTTATTCGCGAACGCCCCAATTGCCGCGGGGCGACCACCTCCTGCTCACGCCATGGTGATGGTGCCTGCATCGCCCAGGCGCTGCCAGGGCAGGCCGAGCACGAGCGCATCGAGTTGCTCGCGCGCCAGAGCCATGTGCGCCCCCAAGGCGGCGTTGGCCCAGAGGAAGCGGCCTTGATGCAACCGGCGCGCGCATAGCCAGATGCCGATGCCGTCATGCACCAGCACCTTCATGCGGTTGGCGCGTCGATTGGCGAACAGGTAGGCGTGATGGGGCTTTGCTGAGCCGAAGACCTGGACCACCCGCGACAACGCGGTCTCGGTGCCGGCGCGCATGTCCAGCGGCTCCGCCGCCAGCCACACCGAATCGATGCGGATCACCGCAGCAGCTCGCGCATCCAGGCCGCGCACTCGGATGCGGCGGCGACGGGCCATGAGACCTTGATGGTGAGTGCGCCTCGGCGCAGCTCGACAACAAGCTCTTGCGGCGGCACAGGCTGCGAGGACGCGACCGGCAGCGCGATGAAGGAGTGCGTGGGCATTGGCCTCTCAGCGGCCTGGCGCGCCGCTGGCTCCTCGGCCATCCTGCGCCACTTGTGCACCAGGTTCGCGTTCAGGCCATGGGCCAGAGCGATGGCCGCCACCGAGGCATCCGGCTTGGCGCACTCGGCCAGCACCTGGCTCTTCAGGGCTGCGTTATGGCGCCGGCGAGAGAGTTTCTTGGAGTCTTGAATGGTGTCCACCTGTGAGTGAACTGCACCCCAAAAGTTGGAGATCAATCCAACCCTTAGGGTGTTTTTCATGGCGAAGTACGGCGAGAAGTTCAAGCTGTCAGTAGTGCAGGACTACGAGACCGGCGAAGAAAGCTACCGGGCGGTGGCGCGTCGCCGGGACCTGGATCACGCGACGGTCAGGAAGTGGGTCGAGAGCTACCGGCAGCATGGACCACAAGGACTGTGCAAGAAGCGCAGCCGCTACAGCGCGCAGTTCAAGCTGGCGGTGTTGCAGCGAATGCGCCACAAAGAGTTGTCAGCTCGCCAGGCGGTTGTGCTCTTCGACATCCGCGGCGGAACGGGGGTCATCAGCGCATGGCTGCGGCGCTACCATCAAGGCGGCCTTGATGCATTGAAGCCCAAACCCCGAGAGATGACGACCTTGGAGTCCAAACCACCCCGGCTCCAGCCGCCGCAGGGCGACGATACGCGCGACTTGGAAGCGCTGCGCAAGGAGAACGAATACCTGCGCGCGGAGGTGGCGTACCTAAAAAATTGGAGGCCTTGGTTCGGGCCAGACGGTAAGCTGCGCAGACAAAGCGCAAGCCGTCATCGAGCTGAGGCAGCATTACCCGTTGCCAATGCTGCTGAAGACGGCAAGGCTGTCGCGCAGCACGTTCTACTACCAGGCGAAGCTGCTGGGGGCGGGCGACAGTACGCCAGCCTGAAGTCAAACATCCAGGCCATCTACGAGCGTCACAAGGGCCGCTACGGCTATCGACGCATCACCGCCGCGCTCTGCCAGGCAGTCAATCACAAGACGGTGCAACGTCTGATGCAGGGCCTGGGCCTGAAATCGCTGGTTCGCCCAAGAAGTACCGCGCCTATCGAGGTGCGGTCGCTTGCGCGCCAAATCTTCTTGATCGCCAGTTCCGGGCCGAGCGGGCGAACGAGAAATGGGTCACTGACGTGACCGAGTTCAACGTCGAGGGCAACAAGCTCTACCTGTCGCCCGTCATGGACCTGTACAACGGGGAGATCGTCGCCTACGAGATGCAAAGGCGCCCCGTCTTCCCGTTGGTCGGCAACATGCTCAAGAAGGCGTTGTCCAAGCTGGAAGGCCAGGCAGCGGCGCCGATGTTGCACTCCGACCAAGGCTGGCACTACCAGATGCCCGCCTATCGGCGCGAACTCACCGCCTATGGCCTGACCCCAAGCATGTCACGCAGGGGAAACTGCCTGGACAACGCTGCGATGGAGAGCTTCTTCGCCACGCTGAAAACCGAGTTCTTCCACCTCAATCGGTTCTCCAGCGCCGAGGAACTCCAGCGTGGCTTGCACCGCTACATTCACTACTACAACCACCATCGCATCACGCTCAAGCTCAAAGGCCTGAGCCCGGTACAGTACCGAACTCAGGCACTGAGCCATTAGCTTCCAACCGTCCAACTTGTGGGGGTCAGTTCAGATCGCGGGGCTTTCTTCATGGACCCAGGCGACACTCGCCTTCGGTCATTCAGCTTCGATCTTAGCGGCCAGCGCCTACTACTCGCCGAAACGCGGCCGGCGCTTCTCAACGAATGCCGCCATCCCTTCCTTCCACTCGGCGCCGCCGACCAGCATCGACAGCGCATCCACGCCGAAGCGGCGCGCCGAGCGCAGGTCGGCGTCTTCGCTGGTGTAGATCGTGCGCTTCGATTGCGTGAGTGCGGTCGGTGCGAGCGCGCGCAGTTCGCGCGCGATGCCCAGGGCCGCATCCATCAGCCGGTCGCCGGGCACGACCTCGGAGAACAGGCCGTGCTTCTCGGCACGGCGCGCCTCCACATGCGTGGCGCGAAGGATCCAGTCGAGCGCGGTGCCGCGGCCCACATGGCGGATCAGCTTCTGCACGCCGCCGGCGCCTGCGATGGCGCCGAGCTTTGTCTCGGGCAGGCCGACCTTGGTGGTCTCGTCGATCACGCGGAAGTCGCACGACAGCGCCAGCTCGAAGCCGCCGCCCAGCGCAAAGCCGTTGATCGCTGCGATGGTCGGGAAGCGCAATTCCTCGAGACGGTCGAACAACATCGCGATGCGCGCGAAGTAGGTGTCCCGCGACTGGAACGACTCGACGATATGCGCCTCTGCGCCCGCGAAGTACTTCAGGTGCGCGCCGCAGCAAAAGGCCCGCTCCTGCCCCGTGACGATCAACGCGCGCGTCTTGAGGGCTTCGCACCAGTCGAGCGCGGCGCCGAACTCGTCGAGGAACTCGAGCGTCAGCGTGTTCATTTCCTTCGGCCGCGTGAGCGTCATCAGCGCGATGCCACGATCGATCCAGCCGATGGTGAGGGCCTTCCCGACGCGCTGTTCGTCCTCGGAAGCCGCAGCGGAAGATGAAGAGGATGAAGGCTTGATAGTCATGGCATTGAAGTGGAAGGTTGAAGGGAAGAAGGTCTACTGGACCACGCAACTCACCAATTGTCCATTAAATTAACCTCACGGTTAGTTCATTGACCAATCGGATATTTTGACGCATGATGCAGCTTCAGAGACACGAGGTAGCGCATGGCGTGGAGCATCGAAGAATGGAACAGCAAGGCGTTCATGCATTGGGCGGGCCTGCGCGTGCTGAGCGCCGCTGACGGCACCGCCACCCTCGAACTCGAGGTGCGCGACCCTCACCGCGGCGGCGGCGGCACGCGCGCCATCAACGGCGCGATCGTGGCCTACATGCACGACGTGATTCAGGGCGTGGCCATCGGCTCGCTGCTCGAGGCCAACGTGCTTCGCATGGCCACGCTGCACCTGAACATCGAATACCCGAAGCTGCTGCTGTGCGACGACAAGGCGATCGCCACAGCCCGCGTGCTTCGCCTGGGCCGCACCATCGCCTTCTGCGACAGCGACTTTCGCGACGCCGCCGGCGACATCTGTTCGCGCAGCACTGGCACCTACCAGATCAAGCGTAGCCGCGCGAGCGATGCGCTCGCCATGTTGCCCCCTCATGCGGGAGGCCCCGTGCCGCCCGTCGCCTTCACCACATCCACCGAGGACTGAATGAACGTCTATGTACTTGGGGTCGCGATGCACCCCGGCTCCGCATCGATCGACGACAAGCGGCTTGAAGAGATCGTGCACGACACCGCGCGCGCGGCGCTCGACGATGCCGGCATCACCCGCGCGGAGGTCGACCACGTCACGCTCGGCGGCTGCGACGAGCTCGACGGCCGCGGGATCACCAGCATGCTCATGGCCGCGCCCGCCGGCGCCTACCTGCGCGACGAGATGCGCGTGACCGACTCGGGGCTGATGGCGCTGTGTATGGGCGCCCTGCGCGTCGCCACCGGGCGCTTCGACTCCGGCCTCGTCGTGAGCTGGAACCAGACCTCGATCGGCTCGGTGGAAGAAGTCACGCGCATGCGCGCCGAGCCCTTCACGCTGCGCCCCATGGGCCTGAACCGCGCCGTGACCGACGGCCTATTCGCCCAGGCCGTGGCGCGCGGCACCGGCACCACCGAGGCCGAGGTCGATGCGCGCGTGCAGCGTCGCATGGCCGCCGCTGAAAGCAACCCGCGCCGCGCCTCCGGCCGCGGTCGCCACACCGATGCCGGCCAGTCCTCGGGCTATGTCGCCTACCCGCTGTCCGGCCGCCAGCGCGCGCCCGTGACCGACGGCGCCGCGGCGCTGGTGCTAGTGTCCGAGCAATGGCTGGCCGCGCATCCGCAGGCCCGCCCCATCGCGCGCATCGGCGGCGCGGCCTGGGGCGTGGACAGCTACCGCCTCCACGGCGAGCGGCTGGGCAGCTTGGCGGTCTACAAGAAAGCCTTTGCCGATGCGCTCACGCGGGCGGGCCTGGACAGCATCGCCGACCTCGACGCCGTCGAACTCGAAGCGCAAGACGGCTGGTACGACGCCGCCTTCGACCAGGCCCTGTCGGCACCATCCAAGGTCGCGCTCAGTCCCTCGGGCGGCGCATGGGCGCAGAACCCCTATTTCTGCACCGGCCTGGTCAACGCCGTCGAGGCGGTGCTGCAGGTGAGCGGCCGGGCCGGCGCGGTGCAGGTGAAGGACGCAAGGCGCGTTGCCGCCCACGGCACGCACGGTTTCGCACAACAGGCCCACGCGGTCGTCATCATGGAAAGGGTCGCGGCATGAACGGCGCACGGACAACCACACAGCGGCAGGAAGCGGTCGCCATCGTCGGCACCGGCCAGACACCGTTCCGCTCGCGCCACGACGACAAGACCTACCCCGAGCTCGCGCAGGACGCCGTCGTGCTCGCGCTCAACGACGCGGGCATCGGCCCCGACGAGGTCGATGCGGTGGTGTTTTCGATGGCGCCGACCCAGTTCATGGGCGTGGCGGATGTGGAGAAATGGGCCGTCGACTACACCTGGGCCCGCAGCAAGCCGTTCCTGCGCATCCACACCGGGGGCGCAACCGGCGGCTCCGCGCTGCAGGCCGGGTGGTCGCATGTGGCCAGCGGCTACTACCGCACGGTGCTGGTGGTGGGCGCGGACCGCATCACCGAGACGCCCGACGCCCAGCATGTGCTGAACCTGATCTGGGACCAGTTCTACGAGCAGGACTTCGCGCTCAACACGGTCACGATGACGGCGCTCGCGGCGCAACGCTACATGCACCGCTACGGCACCACCGAGGAGCAGTTCGCGCGCGTGGTGGTGCGCGGCCGCGGCAATGCCATGCGCAACCCGAACGCGCACCTCAAGGGCCACATCACGGTGGACGACGTGATCAATTCGCCGCGCGTGTCGTGGCCCTACAAGCTCTTCGACATCTGCCCGCGCTCGGCCGGCGCCGGCGCGGTCGTGCTCACCACCGAGAGCGCGGCGCGCGAGCGGCGTGCGCGGCCGGCCTTCATCACGGGCATCGGCGGCATCGCCAACACCGTCTACATGGGCGACCGCATGACGCCCAAGGCCGACACCGACTTCGCCGACCAGGGGGAAATGGTGTTGGCCGCCCGGGAATGCTATGCCCAGGCGGGCATCACCGACCCGATGGCGCAGATCGACGTGGCCGAGCTCTACGACCCGTTCAGCACCTTCCAGTTTCCGCAGCTCGAATCGCTGGGTTTCTGCGCGCGCGGCACGGCGCAGAACCTCTCCGACGAAGGCGCCTTCGACATGGGCGGCCAGCTGGCGGTCAACCCCTCGGGCGGCACGCTGTGCACCAACCCGATCGGCGTGACGGGGCTGGTGCGCATCATCGAAGCGGCCCGCCAGGTCATGGGCACCGCCGGCGACATGCAGGTGGCGAACGTGCACAACGCGCTGGCGACGGCCGCCGGCGGCTCCACCCAGTTCTTCACGACCACGCTGATCAGCGACGAGCCGCGCACCGGCAACGCCACCTGAACCCCTCCCTGTCTCGCCATCGCCAACCAGGAATCCCATCATGAGCAAAGCCCCCAGCAGCACCCCTTCCTCCACGCCCGCCAACCACGTCCTCGAGGGCGAATGGCATGTGCGCTACCGCTACCCGCTCGGCGAGGTGTCGGCGCGCTTCTTCGACGCACTGCGCGAGCGTCGCATCATGGCCTCGGTGTGCAGCAAGTCGGGCCTGACCTACCTGCCGCCGCGCGCCTACTGCGAGCGCAGCTTCGAGCCCTGCGACGGCGTGGCCGAAGCCGGCCACGAAGGCACCATCGAGGCGGCAACCATCGTCACCGCCGCGTTCGAGAACCTGCCGCCACCGCCCTACGCCATCGCCTACGTGCGGCTCGATGGCGTGGACACCGCCATGGTCAACTTCGTGCACGGCCTGGACCTGTCCGACGTGCCGGCCGCCGCCGCGAAGCTCGCACCGGGCGCGCGCGCCCGGGTGAAGTTCATCGATGCGCCGCAAGGCCGCATCACCGACTTCCACTACGAACTGGCCTGAGCCGCGATGAGCACGTTGCGAACCCGGCTGCACGCGGGCAGCGCCGCCTTCGAGACCAACGCCGCGCACCAGGCGGCGCTGGTGGGCGAACTGCGCGAGCGCCACCGCACGGTGCTCGCCGGCGGCGGCGTGGCCATGGCGGCGCGCCACCACGCGCGCGACAAGATCCTGGTGCGCGACCGCATCGACCTACTGGTCGACCCGCTCACCGCATTTCTCGAACTCTCGCCGCTCGCGGCCTGGGGCCAGTACGGCAACGAGGTGCACTCGGCCGGCATCGTCACGGGCATCGGCGTGGTCTCGGGCACGCCCTGCATGATCATCGCCAACGACGCCACCGTGAAGGGCGGCTCCTTCTTCCATGAGACGGTGAAGAAGCATGTGCGCGCACAGGAAATCGCCGAGGAAAACCGCCTGCCCGTGGTCTACTTGGTCGACTGCGGCGGCGCCTACCTGCCCGAGCAGGACCGCGTGTTTCCCGACAAGGACCACTTCGGCAACACCTTCTACCGCCAGTGCCGCATGTCGGCCAGCGGACTGGCGCAGATCTCGGCGGTGTTCGGCGGCTGCACGGCCGGCGGCGCCTACATCCCCGCGCTCTCGGACGAAGTGGTGATGGTGCGCGGCCAGGCCCGCATCCACCTGGGCGGCCCGCAGATCGTGAAGGCCGCCATCAACGAGATCGTGGACGGCGAGACGCTCGGCGGCGCCGAGATGCATGTGAAGGTCTCGGGCGTGGCCGACTACCTGGCCGACAACGAGGCGCAGGCTCTGCAGCGGGTGCGCGAGATCGTGCGCACGCTCAACCGCAGCCCGCGCCGCCACGGCGCGCTGCAACCGCCGCGTGCGCCGCTGCACGACACCGCCGAACTCGCGGGCGTGCTGCCGGCCGACCCGAAACTGCCCTACGACGTGCGCGAACTCATCGCACGGCTGGTCGACGGCTCGCAGTTCCAGGAGTTCAAGCCCGACTTCGGCAGCACGCTGGTGTGCGGCTTCGCGCATTGGGGCGGGCATCCGGTGGGCATCCTGGCGAACAACGGCGTGCTGTTCTCCGAATCGGCGATCAAGGGCGCGCACTTCATCGAGCTGTGCAACCAGCGCAACGTGCCGATGCTGTTCCTGCAGAACATCACCGGCTTCATGGTGGGCACTGAGGCCGAGCGCGGCGGCATCGCGCGCCACAGCGCCAAGCTGGTCTACGCGATGGCCACGGCGCGCGTGCCGCGGCTGACGGTGATCATCGGTGGCTCCTACGGCGCGGGCAACTACGGCATGTGCGGGCGCGGCTTTGCGCCGCGCTTTCTCTTCGCGTGGCCCAACTCGCGCATCGCGACCATGAGCCCCGACGTGGCCAGCACCGTGCTCACCGAACTGCGGCGCAGCAGCAGCAAGGGCCATGCGAGCGAGGAAGACATCGCGCAGATTGACCGCCAGACGCGCGCCCAGTTCACCGAACAAAGCGACCCCTACTACGCCACCTCGCGCCTCTGGGACGACGGGATCATCGAGCCCGAACAGACGCGCGAGGTCATCGCGCTGTGCCTGGCGATCATCGCGACCGAGCCGCCGGTCGAAGGACCGTCGCCGATCTTCCGGATGTAGCCAGTCCGCCCACCAAGAGAAAAAAGCCAATGTTCGACGCCATCCTGATCGCCAACCGCGGCGAGATCGCCTGCCGCATCGCGCGCACCTGCCGCCGCATGGGCATCGCCCCCGTCGCGGTGTATTCCGAAGCCGATCGCCATGCGCGCCATGTGAGCGCGTGCGACATCGCGATGCCGATCGGCCCGGCCGAAGCCGCTGGCAGCTACCTCAACGCGCAGGCCATCGTCGATGCGGCGCTCCAGGCCGGCGCGCAGGCGGTGCATCCGGGCTACGGCTTCCTGTCCGAGAAGACGGTGCTGGCCGAGCTGTGCGCCGCCCACGGCATCGAATGGATCGGCCCGCGCCCCGAGGTGATCCGCCAGATGGGCTCCAAGATCGAATCCAAGCTGCTCGCGCAGCGCGCCGACATACCGACCGTGCCCGGCTACCACGGCGAAGACCAGACGCCGGCGCACCTGCTCGCGCGCGCCGAGGTCATCGGCTGGCCCATCCTCATCAAGGCCAGCGCGGGCGGCGGCGGGCGCGGCATGCGCCGCGCGGAGAGCGGCGCGCAATTCCTGGCGCTGCTGGACGAGGCGAAGAGCGAGGCGCTGCGCGCCTTCGGCGACGACCGCGTGCTGCTCGAGAAGCTCATCACGCGCCCGCGCCACCTGGAGGTGCAGCTCATCGGCGACCGGCACGGCAACCTGCTGCACCTGTTCGAGCGCGAATGCTCGATCCAGCGCAACTACCAGAAGGTCATCGAGGAAGCGCCGGCCGCATGGCTCGCGCCCGAGACCCGCGAGCGCCTGCATGCGCACGCGCTGCGGCTGGGCCGCGCGATCGGCTACGACTCGGCCGGCACGGTCGAGTTCGTGCTCGAGGACGGCACGCCCGAGCCCTACTTCCTGGAGATGAACACGCGGCTGCAGGTCGAGCACCCCGTGACCGAGCTGGTCACCGGGCTGGACCTGGTGGAGCTGCAGATCCGCGTTGCCGCCGGCCAAGTTCTGCCGCTTGCGCAACACGACATCGCCGTGCGCGGCCATGCGATCGAGGCCCGCGTGAACTGCGAAGACCCCGCCCGCGGCTACCGCCCGCAGACCGGCACCGTCACCGGCTACGAAGCGCAGGCGCGCGAAGGCCTGCGCATCGACAGCGGCGTGCAGCGCGGCAGCGAGATCACGCCGCACTACGACTCGATGATCGCCAAGGTGATCGGCTTCGCCGGTACCCGCGCGACCGCCACGCGGCGGCTGATCGAAGGGCTCGACGGTTTCCACGTGGACGGCGTCGGCACGAACCAGGCTTTCTTGCGCGACGTGGTGACGCATGCCCTCTTCCAGCAGCGCGCGCTGACCACACACTACCTCGCGGAGGCCTTTCCCGAAGGCTGGCGTCCGGCCCCGGCGCTCGTGCATGAAGCGACGGCTGCGGCGCTGTTCAGCCGGCTAGCGCCGGCCCTGCGCGGCAGCCAGGCGAGCGGCGATCCATGGGGCGCCGCGGGCGGCTTCCGCGTGGTGGGGCGCGCGCCCGGCGCGGCCAGCACCTGGGTGGTCGAGGGACTGGGCGACGAGCCGGTGGAGGCTTCGCTCGCGCGCGAGGGCACGGCGTGGCGCCTGCGCTGCGGTGCCGACGAGGCTACCGCCCTGTCGCTGCAGCTGCAAGAGGCCGAGAACGGCTGCGCTGTCGATGTCACGCGCGATAGCCAGACCCGACGCTTCAGCATCGATGCGAGCGCCGAAGAGCACGTCCTCATCGTCTCCCACGGCGGCCAGCGCTTCGAGCTGGCGCTGTCATCGCGCCTCGACTGGATGGCTCGCCCGACAGGCGCCGCCGCCCAGGCGCAGGGCGCGGTGCGCGCCAACATGCCCGGCATGTTGACCGAGGTGCACGTCGCACCGGGCCAGCAGGTCAAGACCGGCGACCTGGTGGCGGTGATGGATTCGATGAAGCTGCTCTACAGCTACGCCGCCGCGATCGACGGCGAGGTGACGGCCGTCGCCTGCAAGGTCGGGCAGACCGTCGCCAGCGGGCAGCTGCTAGTGGAGATCGCCGCGCCGGCCTGATCGGCCCGCGGCGCGAACAACAAGGAGACAAGGCAAATGGCAGGTCTATATTTCGAGGAATTCCGCGCGGGCATGGTGTTCGAGCATGCGTGGACACGCACTGTCACCGAGGGCGACAACATGACCTTCTCGATGATGACGATGAACCCGCAGCCGCTTCACATCGATGCGCACCACGCGGCGCGCACCGAGTTCGGCCGGCCGCTGGTGAACAGCCTGTTCACGCTGGGCCTGATGATCGGCATCAGCGTGAACGACACCACGCTGCGCACCACCATCGCCAACCTGGGCATGCGCGACGTGTCATTCCCCAAGCCCGTGTTCCAGGGCGACACGCTGCGCGTGCGCACCGAGGTGGTCAGCCTGCGCGAGAGCCGCTCGCGACCCGAGGCGGGCATCGTCGAGTTCCGGCACGTGGCGTCCAACCAAGAGGGCGTGGAGGTGGCGATCTGCCTGCGCTCGGCCTTCATGCACCGGCGGCCCCGCGAAGTGCCGGCCGCCACGGCATGACAACGACGCCGCGCAGCTGGCTCTTCGTTCCAGGCGACGATCCGCGCAAGATCGCGCGCGGCCTGGCCGGCGACGCCGATGCGCTGATCTTCGACTGGGAAGACGCCGTGGCCGCGCCGCGCAAGGACGAGGCCCGGCGTTTGACCTGCGAGGCCATTGCCGGCGCGGGCGAGCCACCCGCGCAAGGCCACTGTCCGCAGCGCTGGGTGCGCATCAACGCACTCGACAGCGAGGCGGCGGCGGCCGACTTTGCCGCCCTCCCCGCCACCGGCATCGAAGGCGTCGTCGTGCCCAAGGCCTGCGGGCCGCAGGATGCCCTGCGCACCGCCGAACGGCTGGCGGCGCTGGAGCGCGGCCGGGCCGGCACGCCCGGCCGGCTGTGCATGGTGCTGGTGGCCACCGAAACGGCGGCGTCGGTGCTGGCGCTGTCGGAGTTTCGCGCGCCGGTGCCGCGGCTCGCCGGCCTGATGTGGGGTGGCGAAGACCTGTCGGCCGACCTGGGCGTGCGCCGCAACCGCGAAGCCGATGGCAGCTACTGCCCGGTGTTCCGGCTCGCGCGCGACCTCACGCTGCTGGCCGCAGCCGCCACCGGCACCACCGCGATCGACGCGGTGTTCACCGACGTGCGCGACCACGCGGCACTGGAAGCCGAATGCCGTGAGGCGCGCGCGATGGGCTTCACTGCCAAGGCGGCGATCCACCCCGGGCAGGTGCCGGCGATCCATGCGGGGCTGCGGCCTGACGACGAAGAACTGGCGTGGGCACGCCGGGTGCTCACCGCGCTGGCGGGCACAAGCAGCGGCGTGGCCATGCTCGACGGCCGCATGATCGACGAGCCTCATCGGCGCCTGGCGTATCGGCTGCTGGCGCGCGCCGCAGCCTGAAGGAAACGGCGCCATCCCGGGCACCGACTTCCTTTCAGCGCCGCACCTCGATCCCTTCGCGCTCGCGGTCCCACAGCGCTTCGCGGCGCGATTGCGCATCCTGCTTAAGCTTGTACTTCTCGATCTTCTCGCTCGCGGTCTTAGGCAAGGTCTCGATGAAATCGACGAAGCGCGGCACCATGTAATAGGCCATGTTGGCGCTGCAGAAGTGCACCACCTCCTCGTGCGTGAGCTCACTGCCGGGGCGCAGCACCACGTAGACCATGACCTCGTCCTCGCCCAGTTCGGAGGCCACCGGCACGGCCGCCGCCTCGTACACCTCGGGGTGGCGCGAGAGGATCAGCTCCACCTCGTAGGCGGAGATGTTCTCGCCGCGGCGGCGGATCGCCTCCTTTTTGCGGTCGACGAAGAACAGGTAGCCGTCGCCGTCGAGGTAGCCGCGGTCGCCCGTGTGAAACCAGCCGCCGCGGCATTCGCGCGCGGTGACCTCGGGCATCTTGTAGTAGCCGAGCATCATCGCGCCCGGCTCGGTGGCATGCATGCAGATCTCGCCGACTTCGCCGGCCGGCAGCGGCTCGTCGTAGTCGTCCACGATGCGCAGCCGCACGTCGTCGCGCGGCTTGCCGGCGGAGCCGGCCTTGGCGTCGGGGTCCTCGGGCGTGAACAGCGTCATCGCGAAGTTCTCGGTCATCGCATAGACCGAGGTGATGCGCACGCCGTAGCGCTGCTGGAAGTCGTCGTAGATGGCGGTGGGCACCGGCACCATCATGGCCTGGCGCACCCGGCTACCCTGCTCCTCGGGCGTGGGCGGCAGCTTCCAGAGGATGTTGGTCATAGCGCTGAGCGAGTTGAACTGCGTGGCGCCGTAGCGCGCGATGTCGGGCCAGAACTGGCTGGCCGAGAAACGCGGCGCCAGCGCCACCGCCGCGCCCGCGGCCAGCGCCGCATAGCTGGAATACCAGAGCGCGTTGCCGTGAAAGAGCGGAAGGCACACGTAGAGCACATCGTCGCTCGTGTAGCCGAAATTGCCCGCCACCGAAATGCCGACGCCGTGGCCCTGCGAATGCGGGCTCATCACGCCCTTGGAAGGGCCGGTGGTGCCCGAGGTGTACATGATCAGGTGCATGTCGCTCGCGCGCACCGCGTCCAGCGGCAGTGGCGCGTCGCTGCCGCGCGCGAGCTCGCCGATGTCGATCACCGGCCGGCCGCCGGCCTGCACGTCACCGGGCCATCCGCCCTGCAGGATCACGCCACGCAGGCCCGGCAGCTCGTGCACGATCGACGCCAGGCGCGGCGCGAACTCGGCGTCCACCGCGATCCAGGCCGAGTCCGACTGCTCGATGAAATAGCGCAGCAGCTCGCCCTTGGCGGCCGTGTTCACCGGCACCGCCACCGCGCCGATCTTTCCGAGGCCCCAGAGCAGCCAGAGAAATGCCGGCCCGTTGGGCAGCAGCACCGCCATGTGGTCGCCCTTGCGGATGCCCAGCGACTGCAGGCTGTGCGCATAGCGGTTGGTCATGCGCTCGAGCTCGGCGTAGCTGAGGGTCTGGTCCTGCCAGAGCATCCAGGGGCGCTCGCCCTGCGCCTCAGCCTGGGTGGCCAGCATGCGGCCGATCGTCCGGTGTTCGATCGGGTAACGCGTCGATAGGGGGTTCTTCATCGCAACTTCCAACTCTCCGGATTCGTTTGTGGAACGTGGGTGGAAAGGATGGGCGCCGGTCAGGCGCCCAGGTAAGCCTGTGCAAGCCCGCCCGCGGCGGCGATGTCGGCGGGCGCGCCCTCCAGCACGACGCGCCCATGCTGAAGCACATAGACGTAGTCGGCAATACGCAGCACCAGGTTGGCGTTCTGCTCGACCACGACCAGCGTGATGCCGCGCTCGCGCAGCTTCACGAGCTCGGCGAACACCTGCTTGGTGATGACGGGCGCCAGACCCAGGCTGACTTCGTCGGCCAGCAGCACCTGCGGGCGCGCCATCAGCGCGCGGCCGATGGCCAGCATCTGCTGCTCGCCGCCGCTCAGGGTGGAGCTGTCCTGGCGCTCGCGCCGGGCGAGCGAGGGAAAGGTCTGGAGCACCGCGCCGCAGTCCTGCGCGATCTGCCGCCGGTCGCCGCGCACATAGGCGCCCACCAGCAGGTTCTCGCGCACGGTGAGGTCGTGGAACATGCCGCGCCCTTCGGGCACGTGCGCGATGCCGTGCCGCACGCGCTTCTCGGCCGGCATGGCGGTGATGTCGCGCCCGTCCTGCCAGACGCTGCCCGCGAATGGCTTGGCCAGCCCGCTGATGGCGCGCAGCAGCGTGGTCTTTCCTGCACCGTTGGCGCCCAGGATGGCCACCAACTCGCCCTTGCGCACGCGGATGCCGACGCCGTCGAGCGCCGACACGGCACCGTAGCGCACCGACAGCCCGCGCCCCTCGAGCACGAATCCCGATCCATTGTCAGGGCGCATCAGCCGTCTCCTCGCCCAGATAGGCCAGTAGCACCTTCGGATCGCTGAGCACCTCGTCGGCGCTGCCGCGCGCGATGACCTGGCCAGCGTCCAGCACCACCACGTGATCGCACAGCCGCTTGACCAGGCCCATGTTGTGCTCGACCAGCACCACCGCCACGCCGGGCTGCTCGCGCAGCGCGCGCACGATCGATTCGAGCTTCTCGATCTCGGATTCGTTAAGGCCGGCGATCGGTTCGTCCAGCAGGAACAGGCGCGATTGCATCACCATCGCGCGGCCGAGCTCGACCAGCTTGCGATGGCCGTACGGCAGGCTCAATGCGGCGGCGAGCAGCAGCGGCTCCAGGCCTAGCCGTGCCGCCACGCCGCGCACCATGCGCTCGGCCTCGCGTTCGCCGGCCGCCACGCGCGGCAGGCCCAGCCATTCGGCGAAGAGGCCGTAGCGCAGGCTGCGGTGGCGCGCGATCAGGAGGTTGTCGAGCACCGACAGCTCGCCCACCAGGTCGGGATGCTGGAACACGCGGCCCACGCCGCGCGCGGCCAGCGCGTCGGGCGTGATGCGGCGCAGTGCCTGGCCGTCCAGCCGGATCGCGCCGCCGCTGGGCGTGGTGATGCCCGAGATGCAGTTCAGCAGCGTGCTCTTGCCCGCGCCGTTGGGGCCGATCAGCCCGACGATCGCGCCCACCTCGGCCTTGAAACTCACGTGGCGCAGCGCATGCACGCCGCCGAAGCTCACGCTCAGGTCATCGACTTCGAGCATCGCGGTCATGCCCTGCCCTCCCCTGCGCCGCCGGAGCGGGCCGCGGCTTTGCGCAGCCAGCGCAGGCTGGCCAGGCCGCGCGGCAGGAGCACCATCACCAGCATGAGCGACACACCGAACACCAGGCCCGGCGCATCCTTGATGTCGCGGAACAGCTCCGGAACGATCACGTAGAAGGCGGCCCCCAGCAGCGCGCCGCGGATCGACCCGAGCCCGCCGATCACGATCATCGCGAGGAACATGATCGAGAGGTTGACGTTGAAGCTCTCGGGATTCAGATAGCGCACGAGGTTGGCCATGAGCCCGCCCGCCGCCGCGGTGTAGAAGGCGCTGAGCGCGAACGCGATCACCTTGAAGCGCGCCACGTTGATGCCCACGCAGGCCGCGGCGATCTCGCTGTCGCGCAGGATCACGAAGGCGCGGCCGGTGCGCGTGCGGATGAGGTTGGCCGAGCTCCAGAGCGCGAAGGCCACCGCCAGCAGGATCACGTAGTACATGCGTCCCTCGACCGCCAGCGAGAGGCTGCCCAGGTGCGCGGGCGCCACTTCGAGGCCTGCGCCGCCGCCGGTGAGGCCGCGCCACTCGAAGATCATCTTCTGCACCACCACGCCGAAGCCGAGCGTGGCGATGGCCAGGTAGAGGTTCTTCAGCCGCAGCGCCGGAATGGCGATGAGCGCGCCGATGAGCGCCGTGAGCACCGAGGCCACCGGAATCGCGAGCCAGAACGGCAGCCCGCCGCGCGAGGCGAGCAGCGCCGACGCATACGCGCCCAGCGCGAAGAAGCCCGCATGCCCGAGGCTGATCTGGCCGCTGAAGCCGACCAGCAGGTTCAGGCCGATCGCCACCAGCGCATACACGCCCACCAGGCTTGCGAGGTAGATCGGATAGCCGCCGACGAACTGCGGCAGCAGCAGCAACGCGACAGCCGCCACGCCCCACAGGCCGAGGCGCTGCAGGCGCGGGTAAAGGCCGGGCGCCACGCGCTGCGCCGGCGGGGCCTGCAGGACCGAAGAGACCGAAGAGGAAGGAAGTGCCATGGCCGCGCCCTCAGACCTTGCGTTTCTTGATGCGGCCGAACACGCCTTCGGGCATGAAGATCAGCACCGCGATGATGAGCGCGAAGGACAGCGCCTCGCTGAAACTGCCCGAGACGTAGGCGCCCATCAGGTTCTCGATCACGCCCAGCGAGAGCCCGCCCAGGAACACGCCGGTGAGCGACGACAGGCCACCCAGCACCGCGCCCGCGAAACCCTTGATGAGCAGCGGCCCCATCATGTTCACGTCGAGAAAGACGAGCGGCGCCACCAGCACGCCAGCCACCGCCCCGGCCACCGAGCCCATGGCCCAGGCCAGCGCGAAGGCGCGGTCGATGCGGATGCCCATGAGCCGCGCCACGGTCTGGTTCTGGCTGGCCGCGCGCAGCGCGATGCCGGCGCGGGTGTGCTTGAGCAGCAGCGTGAAGCACACGATCATCGCGAGCGACACCAGGATGGTGCTGGCGCTGTCGACCGCCACGTTCACGCCGAAGATGTTGAGCGGTGCATGGTCGGATGCGGGCGACGAGAAGATCGCCGTCTCGTGGCCCCACAGCAGCCCTGCCACGCTGTGCAGCGTGATGTTCAGGCCCAGCGTGGCGATCACCGCGTTGAGCGCGGGCGCGCCCAGCAGCGGCCGGATCAGCACCTGCTGCACCACGATGCCTTGCACCACCGAGAACGCCAGCGCCAGGCCCACGGCGGCCCACCAGCTGAAACCGTAGTGCTGCATCAGCCAGTAGGCGACGAAGGCCGAGAACATCGCCATCTCGCCCTGCGCGAAATTGGGAATGTCGGTGGACTGCAGCACCAGCACGATCGCGATGCCGATCAGCGCGTAGAGGCTGCCCGAGGCCAGCCCGCCGATGACGAGTTCGCCGATCATGCGGCCGTCCCCGCTTCGATGGCGATGAGTTCGCGCAGGCGCGTGCGTCGCTCCCGGCCTGAGAGCGCTTCGAGGAAGCGCAGGCCCAGCGGATCGATCTCGCGCTCGAGCAGCGCGCGCTGCGCGGCCGTGGGCGGCACGGTGGCCGGGATGTCGCGCCGCCACGCCAGCTCGAAGCCGGTGGCGGCATCGACCGCCTCGCGCGTCACCCCCTCGTGCAGGCTGGCGACGCCGAGCCGGCCGTCGTTGCCGCTCTCCAGCACGCACAGTTCGGTCACCACCACGATCTTCTTAGGCGCATGCGGCGAGGCGGCTTCGCCGGGGCGAGGATTGCCGACGCCACTGGCATGGTCGAGCCGCTCGGTGAACACCTGCCGCGTGTGGCGTGGTACGTAATAGAAGACGCGCCGCGACACCGATGTCGCGTCCGGAATGCCGGCGGCGCCGGGCAGGCGGATGCCGTGCGCGGGGTCGCGGCCGATCTGTACGTTGTTGCTCCAGCCGTGGGCATCGACCTGGGCCGGTCGCATGAACTCGGTCCAGCGCGGGCGCCCGCCGATGAAGGCGCCCGGCATGTAGCTGAGGTTGACGTCGATGTAGGTCCAGAAGGACAGCGCCCGCGGCACGGTGACGGCCTCGTCGCGGCCCAGCGACAGCACGCGGGTGCCGAGCATGAGGGTGTTCCCGTTGGGGCACAGGCTCACGCAGCGCGGTGCGTGCGTGTGCTTGGCGAGCATGTAGGCAGCGTTGGGCAGGAAGGTGCCGATGCCCTCACCGAGCAGGTCGCCGTCGCTCACATGGCGGCTCATGGCGACGACCATCTGGTCGATGCGCGCGGTGGTGACGGCGTCAGGCTGCATGCGAGGGCTCCGGTGTGTGCGACCCGAGGCGCGCCCAGGCGGCATCGAGCCAATGCTGCAGGCCGCCGGGCGTGTCGGCCGCGTCGATGTAGTCGAGCACCGCCGCGAGGTCGAGCGCGCGCTGCGGATGGCACGAGGTCGGCCAGGAGCCGCCGGGCAGCAGCGCCATGCGATCGACCAGGTACGCCGGCAGCCGCGTGCCGCCCTGCATCGAAAGCAGCTCGGCGGTGCCGACGCGGCGCTCGGCCGTGACGATGGTGGTGGTGGCGATGAACGGCAGTTGCGGATCGAGCGCGAGCTGGCCGGGCAGCCAGCAGTTGCCGTCTTCGTCGGCCGCCGCGGCGTGGATCAGCGCGACGTCGGCGCGCAGCGCGGGCACGGCGACGAGCGAATCGCCGGCGAGCGGACAGGCAAAGCGCTGGAGGTCGGGACGCGATCGGTGGATGCCGGTCACGCCCAGCGTGTCGAGCATCGGCAGGAACGGCACGCGCATGGCGCCCGCCTGCACCGCCAAGCTTAGCGTGTATTCGGTTTCCTCGATGACGTCGAGCGTGCCGGCGCGCGCCGCACGGGTGTAGTGCGGCGCGAGCCCTGCGATCTCCAGCCCGGTGTAGCAGCTGCGCAGGACGCGCACGCAGCCGGCGCCGATCAGCAGGTCGGTCTCGATGCCGGCGGTGAGCGTGAGCAGGTCGAGGTCGCGGATTCGGGCGCGCGCGAGCGCCATGGCGGCGCCGACCGGCCGCCGGTACAGCGTCATGCCGCCGATGGCCACCCGCGTGCCGTGGGTGATCGGCGCGAGCGCGTCTTCCAGGGAGAGCCAGGCGGTCAAGTCAGTCTGCCTTGATCCAGTCGGACACGATCTGCCACTTGCCTTCCTTGGCGCGCATGAAGGCCACGCTCAGGCTGCCGGCATGCTGCTCCTTGCTGAAGGTGATGGGCGCCATCAGGCCGGTGTCGTAGTTCTTCATGGCCTCCAGCGCGGCCACCAGGCTTTCGCCGTCCACGTTGCCCTTGATGCTGCGCAGCGCCTCCACGAAGATGCGCCCCGCGGTATAGCCATGCAGGCTGTAGGTGGTGGGATTGGTCTTGGGCAGGAACTTCTTCTGGTCGGCCATGAACTCGGCGACCTGCGGCTTCCTGGAATCGAGCGGCTCCATCACCGCCACCGCGATCGCGCCTTCCACCAGCGTGGTGCCGGCCAGCGCGAATGTCTGCGGGTCGCCCAGCGCGTTGTGGCCGCTGAACTGCGGCTTCCATCCCATCTTGTTGGCTTCCTTCATCACCAGCGCGGCGTCGCGCGGGATGCCCAGGAACACGACGTTGTCGGCGCCCGATTGGCGCGCCTGCGCCACCACGCCGCTGAAGTTGGTGGTGCCGCGGTCGAAGGGCAGCTTGGTGAGCGGAACGTTTTCCTTCTTCATGCGCGCCTCGAGTCCGGCGACGGCGTCTTGGCCGAAGTCGTCGTTCTGGTAGACGGCGGCGATCTTCTTCTGCTTGAGCTCGGTGACCAGGTAGTCGCCCAGCACGTTCGCCTGCACCCGCACCTCGGGCAGCGTGGTGAAGACGTAGCGCTTGGTCGGCGTGGTCAGCGTGTTGCTGAAGGCGTAGGGCGAGAGGATCGGCAGCTTGCGCTCGGTGGCGTACGGCACGAGCGCTGCCACGTTCGGCGTGCCGGTGGGGGCGACCAGCGCGAGTACCTTGTCCTGCTCGGCCAGCTTCTTGGCGGCCGCCAGCGTGCGGGTGGGGTCATAGCCGTCGTCCTCGGCGATCAGCTCGATCTTGCGGCCGTTGACCCCGCCTTGCGCATTGGCTTTTTCGATGACCGTCTGCAGGCCGTCGCGCACGCCGCTTCCGAGCAACGAGAGCGAACCGGACAGCGGTCCGGTGAAGCCGATGCGGATCGGATCGGCCGCGTGAGTCACCAGCGCCGCGAGGCCGATGGCCGCGCCGACGGCCAGGTTCCGGGTCCAGGGAGCACGAGGAAAAGCGGTCATGGCGGTGTCTCCAATGCTGTTCGAGTGAGCCCATCATAGGATTCGACTTACCCATACGTCATCAGGGTAACCACGCGGTTAGTTCAACGACCATTGGTATGTTTAGGGCGTATCGTCGATGCTCAGAAAGCCCCCGGAAGGCCCCCCGGTATCATTCGGCCCACGTGTCCGCAGTGCCCATGGCGCGCGGTACAACAACCAGAGAGTGAAGAACAATGAGCATGTGGAAGAACGCCGTTCCTGCTGCCGAGCAGCAGCGCCAGAGCAAGAGGGAAGCGCTCTTGCACGAAGCAGCCGCTGCGTTCAACAAGCAGGGCTTCCACGGCACGTCGCTGAACGACATCGCCAAGAAGCTGGGCGTGACCAAGGCCGCGCTCTACACCTATGTGCCGAGCAAGGAAGACCTGCTCTACTTCTGTCACGACTGGGCCATGGACGGCGCCTTCGAAAGCCTGGAGCACGCACGCGGCGCGGGCGGCACCGGCCTGGAGAAGCTGCGCAACACGCTGCAGCACTACCTAGAGCAGATGCTGATGGAAGGCAATGCCTTCGTCGTGCTGCTCGAAGAGAACGCTCTCAAGCCGGCGCACGCCAAGGCCATCATCAAGCGACGCGACGAATTCGAAGTGGCCCTGCGCGGTTTCGTGACCGAAGGCATCGCCGACGGCAGCATCGTTCCCTGCAACGAAAAGCTCGCCGTGTTCCTCGCGCTCGGCGCGCTGAACTGGGTGCGCAAGTGGTACTCGGCAGAAGGCGAGTGGAGCGCGCAGTTGATCGCCGAAGCGCTCACACAGATGATCGAGCGCGGCCTCGCCACGGCGCAGAGCACCCATCTCATGCCTCATTCCGATGGCATCCCGGCCCCGGCCTGACGAGACAGTGCGACGAAATCTGCTCAAAGATCTGGGTTTCGTTGGGCATGCCGTGTAAAGGAACGGCGATGGCCAGCCCTCGACCCGGGCCACGCAGCGCCCGACTATACCGAAGCACCTTACGAAAAGGTTACCCTTGGGCCGATTCAATGCAGTGAGGCGTGATTGTTGGATGGTGTCGTAGCGCTCTGCGGGGGCCTCGGACCAAGCTGCCCCTCCGCAGACGCACGTCGTCGGTGCGTTTGCCGCGTGCATGTGGACGCGGGTGGACCGAGTGCCAGAAAAGTTCTACAAGGGCTGTCTTGTGATCGAGTTGTAGTTCCGACGGCCAACCCTTCGCCACTCTTCTCGCTACAGCGGATTGCCCGCCGGGCTTCGAGCAGCGCGTCCCCAAAAACTGGGTCAGCACGTACTCTGTTCGCTACCGGCTCAGTCGAATATCGCCGGATGATCGTTGAGCCCGGCTAGCTGAGCAGCCATCGCTGTGCTGATGAACCAGGTCACGGCAAAAACGTAGGCCACGCGCCTGACGGCAGCGCGACGGCCAAGGCGATCGACCACAGCCTCAACCACTGGCAAGCGCTTACTGCCCAAGACCACTCCTAACGGCTATCAGTCCACAGGCTTGCCTCATGCCAGTATGCAACGAGTTGCTGTGCTCGCCGCCGAGGGAGCGGCGCTGTGCTTCGCCCGCGCCCCCTCGTCCGAGAGCGGCCAGGTCAACGTATGTTCCCTAGACGAATGCCATTCAGTTCCCAAGGCAGTGTGGCGGCCGCTTCGGAGTTTCCGCATAGCAGCGGGACTCAAAAGGTGAATCGCCCTGGGGCGCGATTCAAGGAGAATGAAGCTTCGCGCATCAGGGGAGTCCCAAGAGGCAAAATGTTCGTGCCGAAGTAGAACTGAGCCACCGCGCCGCTTGAATCGTGAGCCAGGGGTGGAAGCCGACGCTGTGATGGTCGGCTGTGGATAAGTGTATGTCTTGCCTTGTTCTGTGACCTCCTTTCGCTTCTTGTGATCGAACTCATAAGGCGCGAAGGGCGAAGCCCGTAGCGCCTTGTCACGCGCGACGGCCGTCAATCAACGGCGTCTGTTGGATCAGCCTTGGTGCCTGTCTTGCGGGTCTGCTCCCTGGCCTTGATGCGCTTCTTTGCCGTGGCGCTGCTGTGCAGGAATCGATGGCTCTCGTTGCCTGTCTCCAGGATGTGGCAGTGGTGCGTGAGGCGGTCGAGCAAGGCGGTCGTCATCTTCGCGTCGCCGAACACCGTCGACCATTCGGCGAAGTCCAGGTTGGTCGTGATCACCACGCTGGTGTGCTCGTACAGCTTGGACAGGAGGTGGAACAACAGCGCGCCGCCGGCCTGACTGAACGGCAAGTAGCCCAGCTCGTCCAGGATCACCAGGTCCATTCGCAGCAGGCTCAGCACAATACGCCCGGCCTTGCCCTCAATGCCAGTCAGTCAAGCCCGGGGCGATCTGATCCAGTACAAGGGGAGCGTGTTGAACACGTTCCCCTTTTTGCTTGATGAGCCTGCTACAGAGCGCGCTGCGCGAGACGCTACCGCGAGTGCCCGACCGGGTTGATGAACTCAGTGCACTGATAGATCCAGCCTGGATAGAACAGGCGCTCAAGGCCAGCGGCAAGGCCTCCATCCGCAAGCGCAAGTTGCCCGCCGAGCATGCGGTGTGGCTGGTGATTGGACTGGCGCTGTTTCGCAAGCGACCGCTATGGCAGGTGGTCCGGCAATTGGAGTTGAGCCTGGCTGGGCAGGCGCTGCCCGTGCCCAGCGTGAGCGTGCAGGCCCGCCAGCGCCTGGGCGAAGAGCCGCTGCAGCGGCTGTTTGGCCTGCTGACCCAGGCCTGGGGCCGTTCGCCGCAGCGCGAGCAGGCACTGCGGGTGCTGGCCGTGGACGGCGTGGTGTGGTCAGCCCCGGACACGCCCGACAACCGCCAGCAATTGGGCAGCTGCAGCACGCGGCATGGGCCTTTGCCCTGGCCGCAGATCCGCGCCACCTGCCTGATGGACACCTACAGCCACGAACTGCTGGACGCCAGGATCGGCGGCATGGACTGCGGCGAGCTGAGCCTGGCGGCGCAATTGGAGGGCGTGGATCACGCCGTGACCCTGTTCGATCGAGCGTACTTCTCGGCCGCGTTCCTGCTGGACTGGCAGGCCGCGGGCGAGCAGCGCCACTGGCTGATGCGAGCCAAGGACAACTTGCGCCACGAGGTCGTCGATCAACTCGCCGAGGGCGATGCGTTGATCCGCATGCCCGTATTGCAGCGCGCGCGCCAGCTGCGCCCGCAGTTGCCCAGCCACTGGCAGGCCCGGCTGATCGAGGTCAACGTGGGCGGGCGACGGCGGCGCTTCATCACCTCGCTGCAGGACGCCCGGGCGCATCCTGCGCGCCAACTGGCCGATCTGTACCGCCAGCGCTGGGAGATCGAACTGGGGTTCAGAGAGATCAAGCAGTCCTTGCAGGACGCAGAACCGGTGCTGCGCAGCAAGCAGCCCGAGTTGGTGCGCCAGGAAGTGTGGGGCGTGCTGATCGCCTACACGCTGCTGCGCCGCTGGATGGGCAAAATGGCCGACCATGTGAAGGGCGAGCCCCAGCGCATCAGCTTCCACACGGCCAGCTATGCCATCGTGAATTTACTGGCCATCGCCAGTCTTGACTCTGCGGGAACCTTGCCCAAGCAGTTGGAGGCCTTGCTTGCACAGTCGCGCTACTTCGTGCTGCCGCCGCGGCGCACCGAGCGCTACTTCCCCAGGGTCGTCAAGAACCGGGCTCATAAATTCCCGACGAAAAAAATGCCAGTCAGCTCTAACTGACTGGCATTGCGGCCTTGCCCTGGGCTTTCTCCTGCTCCAGTGCATTGACCAGATCGACCGTCGAGTAGAACCGCACGCGCTTGCCGTGGCGCGTGATCCCCGACACGCCCAGAGCCGTTGCCAGATGGGTCTTTCCTGTGCCCGGACCACCGACCAAGACAAGGTTGTGCGCGGCCTCCGTGAACTCCAGCATCGCGAGCTGGTGGATCAGCTTCTGGTCGACCACCGACGCGTCGAAGTCGAAGCCGGCCAGATCCCGATGCACGGGGAAGTGCCCGGCGTCAACTACTTTGAGCGGCCGTGTTGCCTCACGAAGGAATGTTACCCAGCGAAGTTGTCGGGTTTGATTTCATTTTTCTAGATGTCTTCCGGGCGCGCAGCGCCCCTCCCTTGGCTCGGCCGTGCACGTTCAACGTGTAGCAACCG
>JAESFO010000538.1_pt1 | contig 25375 bp, 22 predicted proteins | sample 9269421 | NCBI WGS metagenome assembly JAESFO01 (sample SAMN14502839, study PRJNA617101) | algae metagenome | isolation source: Nostoc desertorum CM1-VF14 and co-occurring heterotrophs from rocky... | place: USA: Clark Mountains, San Bernardino, California | collected 2000-06-05 | reverse complement strand
ACGAGGCAGCGCCCGTAGTCCCTGGCCGCGGCGGCGCAGCGCGTGTTGCCGACGGGATAGAGCAGCACGAACGCCCCCGCGTCCCAGCCGTCTTTGCTCCTGTCGAGCATCCGGAGCGCGAGCAGGTGGTCCAGCCAGATCTGCTGAAGCGGGAGGGCGGACAGGAGGGAAAAAGTCGACGGGTCGAATGCGCCGGTGCCTTTCGCGATCTCGACGTAGAGGCCGTCCTTGTTCGATACCTGCGTGCCGCGGAGGTCTTCGTGATATTTGACCTCGATACCGATGAAGCTGTGGCCGTGGTCGCCGTCGTACTCGATGAACACATCGAAGGCGGACTGGTTGGCTGTGTATGCCGCGTCGTTGCGGCCGGGGGACCACTCGAACCTGATGTCGCGTACAGCGCGGATGTCCGGCCAGATCTGGCGCAGCGTCGTGGTCGCGAGCTCCAGGTCGGCGGCCAGCGGGCCGAACAGGTTGAAGCACAGCGGTTGGCTGGAGAGCAGGTCCACCCAGAGTCGTGGGCGGAGTAGCAGCGCTCCGGTGCGTGGTGCGTCGGTGACCGCCTTCTGCACCTGCTCCCGGGCCGGTGCGGACAGGTAGTTCCGCAGTTCCGGGGGCTGAGCGACGGAGGTTTCCAGGCGGGATCCGAGGGGTGAGCCGTTGTGGAGCCCGGCAGGTAGCGAGTGCTGCTCTCGCCACAGAGCCTGGTGCAGTCTGGCTCGTTGCTGCCACGGGTTGTCGCCGCGGACGCGAACGTGGTGAGCGTCCAGAACGGATCGCGGGATCATGGCCGTAGTACATCGAAGGGCGCTGCCCGAGGGAAGTAGGTCGGCACGGTCGTCGTACTCGATAGATTTCGGGGATAGCGTCCGGTCGGTTCGGCAATGGTCAAGGGGGACGATTGTGGTTCGTCGTATGAGGGACGTCCGGTACCGCGAACAGCAGTGGCGGGATCGGTACGCGCCCCACATCGCGCCGATCAACGAGTTGGTCGACGAGCTCGGCACGCGCGACGAGGCCGGCCATCCGCCGTACGTGGCGCCGATGTACAAGGGCGTTCGCGCTCGCGCGCTGGCGATCTTGCGCGATCCCGGTCCGAAGGCGGGCGGGGAGAACGGCTCGGGTTTCCTCTCGGTGGAGAACGACGACCAGTCCGCGCAGCGGCAGGACGAGTTCTTCCGTGGGGCAGGGATCGATCCGGCCGAAGTCGTGCCGTGGAACGCCTACCCCTGGTACATCAACAGCAAGCCCGCGCGCGAGCAGCTCCTGCAGGGCACCGAGCCACTCCGGCGTCTGATCGCCCTCCTGCCGCATCTTCGTGTGGTGATCCTGGAAGGCAACGATGCCAAGGCGGCGTGGGATCTGTTCGTCGCCCGGCACGGGGCGTGGGTCCGATCCCGAGGGATGGAGGCGGTGGCGACCTACCACCCGAGCCGGCAGGCGTTGCAGCACCCGGACCCGGCCGAGCGGGACCGGCGGGAGGAGCACATCCGGTCGACGCTGCGCCGGGCCGCGCGCGTGATCGATGAGCACGACTCCGGGCAAGGCGCAGAGAACCTGTCGCCCTCTGCTTCTGAGGGGCTGGACGTCATCGATGTGGACGTCATCGGCCGGCCGGCGGCCGCCTCGACGGCGTCCGAATCGTCGTGGCGTGCGGTGGTGACGGCTGCGATCGGACGTCGTGAGGTCCCTGATGGTGTGCGCTTTGCGATCGAGGTGGAGTTCCGGCTGCCGTCGTCGCGAGAGCGCAACGACCGGTGGGATCTCGACGGCCTCCTCACACCGACGTTCGAGGCGTTGGGCGGAGCGATCGGGTGGCGGCGGGGACAGGGGCGACCGCAGGCCGACGACGAGCGAATCGACCGGATCGTCGCGTCGAAGCGTCCGGCGACCGGGGACGAGGAGCCGGGAGCGCGGCTGCGTATCGTGCCGCTCGCGAGTCCGTGACACGAGTCGCGGCCCGGCTACGGGCCACCGCGACTGCACGCCGAGCTGCGAATGGCCCGCAAGGTGCGCTGCGGATACAAACGAGTCCCGCGACCGATGCGCGCCGCCGGGAAGGCCCCGCAGCAGCTTTCCGCGGCGATCTTCGAGTGGATCGAGGCCTGGTACAACCCCCGCCGACGCCACACCAGCGCCGGCTACCTCGCCCCGGCCGACTACCAACGACGTCACACCACCGCCGCTACCGCAACATGATCAGCACGCCGATCGTGTCCGGGAAACCGGGTCAGGTTCCGCGACACCGCTCACGCAGCCTGAACCGCCTACCCACACCGGGTCGACCAGAGTCTGGGCAGTCCCGAGCTCCAGGGCCGGGAACGGGTGACGCGTGAGCCTGCGCGCAAACTGATGCACCAGTGGCCGTGACTCACCACGCGACCGTGCCGTTGGCGTCGAAGAACGTGCCGCTGGGCCCTTCGGGGGGGAGCGTGGCCGCACGCACCACGACCTCGGCCCCCTGCGAGGGATGCTGGGTACCGGTGTGGCCGTTCATGTCGGTGTCGTTGAAGCCGGGACACACTGAATTGACCTTGATCGGGGTGTCCTCGAGTTCGACGGACAACCACGCGGTCAGCGAGTTGAGGGCGGTCTTGGAGATCGGGTAGGCGAAGGCTGCGGTTGCGCCGAGTGGGCGATCCGGGTCGGTCGAGGCGCTGATCGACCCCATGGTGCTGCTGACGTTCACGATGCGGGCCGCCGGCGCCTGCCGGAGCAGCGGCAGGAACGACTGTGTGACCCGCAGCGCTCCGTAGAGGTTCACCGCAAGTGTGCGCTCGATCGTGTCGATAGGCACGCTGCCGGGCAGGCCCTCGCCATCTGCGATCGCCACCCCGGCGTTGTTGACGAGGACGTCGAGCGCATCTGTCGCGGCGCCGACGCGTTCCGCAGCCGCAGCTACGCTGGCGGCGTCGGTAACATCGAGGCTCACGAACCGAACATCTCCGTCGACGGCGAGCTCCTTGGCCGCCGCCTCTCCACGGTCCTTGTCGCGACACCCCACCCACACGACATACCCCCGCCGGGCGAGTTGCTGTGCGGTGTAGAAGCCGATGCCCTTGTTCGCGCCGGTGACCAATGCCGTTCCTGCTGTGGTGTTCATACCAACCGATGATGCGCAACCTGAACGCTACGATCCATCATGTGGAGTCCAAACTTTTTGATCTATCGTCCAAGCACGGAGCGACGGTGGGGCGAGGGGACCCGCTCGCCAGTGCCGTCGAGCTCCTGCGTCCCCGCATCGTCATCGACGCCGGCCTGCATGCCGCCGGGGAATGGTCGGTGGAGTTCGACCCGTTCCCGCATGCGAAGCTCGGCATCGTTGCGCGGGGCGAATGTCGGCTGGCGGTGGGCGACAACGCCCCGGTGCTGCTGCGAGAGGGCGACTTCTATCTTCTCACCAATCCACGATCGTACAAATTGTACACTGCACCCGGGGCGAAAGCATTTCGCGCGACGCCGCTGTGGGGGTCCGCCACGGAGGGCGTCGTACGTATTGGCTCGACGGCCGAGGAAGACTTCGACATGTGCTGCGGGACGTTCTTCTTCGACGAAGTCAACGCCTCGATCGTGACTGACGTGTTGCCGGAGCTCGTCCACGTGAGCGCTTCGGACCCCCGAAGTCCGTTCCTGACGCAGGTGAGTCAGATGCTGGCGGCTGAATTCAGGAACGACGGACTCGGAGGAGCGCTGGTGCAGGTGTACCTCGCGCAGATTCTGTTCGTGTATCTATTGCGAAACCAGTCTGCGGTCCAGGCCGGCGCGGCCGGTTGGTTGGGTGCGCTCGACGACCCTGCGATCGGCGCTGCGCTTCGGTCCATGCACGCCGATGTGGCGCACCGCTGGACGCTCACCGAGCTCGCTGCCAGGAGTCAGATGTCCCGCTCCGCGTTCGCGGCGTCCTTCAAGAGACAGGTCGGCGCGTCTCCGATCGAGTACCTGATCCGGTGGAGGATGAGCATGGCGTGCGATGCACTACGCTATGGGAGCCGCTCGATCTCCGAGCTCACCGCGGCGACGGGTTATGAGTCCGAGAGTGCGTTCAGTGCGGCGTTCCGCCATCGGATCGGTGTCTCCCCACGAGACTATCGCGCCAGTGTCCGTCAGTGAGGACGGGAACGGCACCCATCGCGCCGCGAGGACGTTTTCGACTGTCGCCATTGTGTCGTTCCGAGAAGGCGTCCCACCCAGTGGATCGGTCAGCTCGAGCCGTTGTTGCCCGTGTCGGACGGATGCCGGGGCGCCCGGTCGCTGATCACCGCCGGGTGGTCGAAGGGATCATCTACCGGTTCCGGTGTGGGCTGGCCTGGTGCGATGTCCCGGTCGAGTTCGGGCCGTGGCAGACCTGTGGAAGCCACTGCCGCTATGCAGGCGACGGCACCTGGGAACGTGCTCTCGCAGCTCTGCCGGCCGATGTCGGCTCCGCCGGCCTGGTCGGCTGGACGGTGGGTGCCGACTCGTCGATCATCCGCGCCACCAGCACATTGCAAGCCTCAGGCGAGGCACAGGGGGCGGGATCGAACTACAACAATCTGCGCGTCGTGCTGCTCGATCACGCCAGGGGCTGCTCCCGCGGCGGCGTGGTACGAAGATTCACCAGCTCATTGACGGACACGGCCGCCCGTTGATCGCCGCCCACCGCGCGGACGCGTAGTTCGACGGCCACTGCGACGACCCGGAGTTCGGTTACCGCTATCTGGTCGCCGAGGCCCGCGCCGATGGGGCGGCGATGGCGGAACGGACCGCGTGGCGGATCTGTCGTGACGGTGGCTGGTGGAGCGTGTTCGGCAGGAAGCGCCGCGGGAAAGCGACCAGGCCGGGGACGCCGGTGCGCGAGCCGGCCGTCTGCGCCCTCGACCACGCCCTCACCCGCCGCGGCACCGTGACCGACTGCGCCTTCCACCCCGATCGCGGGTCGCACTGTCGCTCCCGCAAGCTCCGGCACGTGCTGCGCCGCCACGGGTCGGCCGGATCGAATGGTACGGGTCGGCGCCGCCGGCGACACCGGCGCAATGGAGAGATTCTTCCCTCTGCTGCGGAAGAACGTGCTGAACCACACCGACTCTGGAGCACTCGCCAGGAACTGCGGACCGCGATCGGGACCTGGATCGAACGCACCTACCACCGGCGCCGAAGAAAGGCCCGTCTCGGCGGCTTGACCCCGATCGAGTACGAGACCATCATCAGCGCCGCCGTGCCCTACGCGGCATGACACCCCAACCGTCACCTATCGCTGCAGTACTCCCACTCGGAACGCCAGTAGTTCGGGTACTTGTTCGCTACACGGTTCGGATGGGTTGTCGGGGGACCTCTGGCGGGGGCTACGGTGACTTTGGACTTACGTCCGGTGTCGATGTGCCGTCGGCGCAGGACAAGGCCGGGATGCCAGGCGGCGGCATCAGAAGCTTCTGAACCAGCGCGCCGGCGGCCAGGAACTCAACAAACGGGAGTGCCATCGGTGGCTCAGTCGCGGCGACGGCCGACGCTGGCGGACGTCGCGCGGATCGCCCGCGTTGACGCAAGTCTGGTGTCTCGGGTCCTCCGCAACGACCCTAGGGGGTTTGCCTCGGCGGAGACGCGCGAGCGTATTCAGGCGGCCGCGTCGGAGGTCGGCTACAGGGCGAATGCAGCTGCACGGGGCCTGCGAAACGCGAGAACGACGACCTTGGGCCTGCTCCTGCCCGGCTTCTCGAGCCCTGTCTATTCCTCGATCGCGCATGGCGTCGAAGTGCGGGCCGGCCAGCACGGCTACGGTCTGGTTATCGGCACCCACGCGGCTGGGGACCCGCACGAGACGATCACAGACATGCTGATGCACGGCCGCGTCGACGCCCTGCTGGTCTCGTCGGGCCGGATCGAGGACCGGGCCCTGCGACGGCTGGTCGACCAGGTTCCGCAGTCGGTGGTGCTGGTGAACCGGCAGGTCCGCGGGGTCGCAGCCAGCGTCGTCCTGCGGGACGCCGACGCGTCCGCGGTGGCCGTGACGCACCTCGCGGAGCTGGGCCACCGGGAGATCTGCGGCATCTTTGGTCCGACCAGCCTGGACACCATGGTGCGACGTCGGAGGGGGTTCTTCGCCGAAGCCACGCTGCGCGGTGTCCGGGCGAGCGCTGTGGACATGGCCGAGCGCGACCAGCGGGCCGGGTTCGACGGCGCGCAGCGGGCCCTCGACCGTGATCCGCGGCCCACCGCCGTGGTCGCCGGGACGTTCCCAATGGCCGTCGGCGCCCTCGCGGGCTTGCACGCCGCGGGGATCGCCGTTCCGGGGGGATGTCGGTCGTCGCCCTGCACAACGACGGGTTGGCCGACTACCTGGTCCCGCGGCTCACGGCGGTTGCGCTGCCGACCGAGCGGTTGGGCGCGGAGGCCGTGGAGCTGGCGCTCGCGCTGGTCAACGGCGGCGATCCGCGTCGGGTCGTGGTGCCCGACCGGCCCCACCTCGTGCTGCGCGAGTCGACCGCGCCGTTGATATCAAACGATTGACCTCTCTGTTGGCCGCTCGTAGTTTTCGAGCGCCACCGAAGAGGAGAGTCACCGATGACCCGCATCGTCGACATCTCGATGACGCTCGAGAACGGGGTCCCGTCCGACCCGCCGGGCTACGAGTTCGAGATCGAGTACAAGAGCCATCAGGACACGCTGCCCATGCTGCAGCGGCGCTACGACGGCCTGCAGCCGGACGAGCTGCCGAACTCCGAGGCGTTCGCCCTGGAAACCGTGCACCTGTCCACCCACAACGGGACCCACGTCGACGCGCCGTGGCACTACTCGTCGCAGATGGAGGACGGCAGCCGGCCGCGCACCATCGACGAGATGCCGCTGGACTGGTTCCAGCGTCCCGCCGTCAAGCTCGACTTCCGGCACCTCGAGGACGGCTACATCGTCACCGCCGCAGACCTTGAGGCCGAACTCAAGCGCATCGACTACGAGCTGCAGCCTCTCGACATCGTGCTGGCCAACACCTCCGCCGGCGCACGGTTCGGCACGCACGAGTATGCGCAGAGCGGGTGCGGGTTCGGCCGCGAGGCCACGCTCTGGTTGTGCGACAAAGGCGTCCGGGTCGTCGGCACAGACGCCTGGAGCTGGGACGCTCCCTTCTCCTATGTCGTGGATCGGTATGTCCGCGACAAGGACGCCTCCATCATCTGGGAGGGGCACAAGGCCGGACGCCGCACCGAGTACTGCCAGATCGAGAAGCTCCGCCACCTCGACCAGCTGCCCGACCACGGCTTCACCGTGTCGTGCTTCCCGGTGAAGATCCACGCGGCCTCGGCGGGATGGACCCGCGCTGTCGCCATTCTGGAGGACCGATGACGACCGAACACGCCCGCGCGATGTCGCACCTCGACCGAGAGCCGACCTCGTTCGACTCCTACAAGGATCGCTACAAGACGATCCGCATGGAGCGCACGGACGGCATCCTCGAGGTCGCGTTCCACACCGACGGCGGCCCGCTGCAGTGGAGCCTGCTGGCGCACAATGAGTTCGAGGACGCTTTCCTCGAGATCGGCCGCGACCGCGAGAACGACGTCGTGATCCTGACAGGCACGGGCGAGGCCTTCAGCGGCCCCGCCATCGAGCCTGGACAGCACCCCAACCGACGCACCATGACGCCCGAGACCTACGACCCGATCCAGTGGGAGGGCAAGCACCTGCTGCCGAACCTGCTGTCCATCGAGGCCCCGGTGATCGCCGCTATCAACGGCCCCGCCGTGCGGCACGCCGAGATCCCGCTCGTCAGCGACATCGTGCTGGCCACCGAGGACACCTACTTCCAGGACACCGCGCACTTCCCGGGCGGGATGGTGCCCGGCGACGGCATGCACATCGTCATGCCGCTGCTCATGGGCCCGACGCGCGGCAAGTACTTCCTCTACACCGGCCAGCAGGTCGGCGCCGCGGAGGCCAAGGAGATCGGCCTGGTCAACGAAGTGCTCCCGCGCGAGGCCCTGATCCCGCGGGCACGCGAGCTTGCCCGGCTCCTCCTGCAGCAGCCCCGGCTGGTCCGCCGCTACACACGGACCGTCCTGACCGAGGACCTGCGCCAGCGGCTGCACGGTCTCCTCGGCTACGGGCTCGCCCTGGAGGGCATGGCTCGGATGAAGAGCAGTTGACCCGATGAGTGCGACAAGTGACCGGTGGCTCAAACGGGATGCGTTCGCGTTCGCGGGTGGCTCAGCGCTCTTCGTGGACGACATCCGGCCCGGCGGCCTGCTGCACATGGAGGTCGTCCGCAGCACCCGGGCCCACGCCCGGCTGCGGCTGGTCGACACCGGCCCGGCCAAGGCGGTGCCCGGCGTGGTCCGGGTGCTGGAGGGCCGCGAGGCCTCGCTGCACCTGCGCCCGCTGCCGTACCAGTTCGGGGACCCCGAGCTGATCGGCGGACGACGCGCGCTGCTCACGGCCCTGCCGGTCGACGAGGTGCGCTACGTCGGGGAACCGGTCGCAGTCGTCGCGGCCGAGAGCCGGAGGGCCGCCCGGGCGGCGGCAAGTGCGGTCGTCGTGGAGTACGAGGATCTGCCCGTGCAGCTCGATGCGCGGGCGTTCCTCGCTGACCCGGACCCGGGGCGCGTCATCGCCGAGAACGAGACGGTGTCGGGCGACGCGGACCAGGTGCTGCGCGAGGCCGAGCACGTGATCCACACCGAATTCTCCCTGGGCCGCAGCAGCACCGCCCCGATCGAGCCGCGCGGATACGTCGCGGACTGGGACGGGGCTCGGCTGACCGTCCATGCTGCGCACCAGCAGCCCTTTCAGCTACGCGCCGAGCTGGCCGAGGTGCTCCACCTGCCGGCCGAGTCGATCCGGGTGGTGGTGCCGAACGTCGGCGGGTCCTTCGGGCTCAAGATGACCGGGCCCGTCGAAGAGCCGCTGGTCTGCCTGCTGACCATCCTGTGCGGGAGGCCGGTGAAGTGGATCGAGTCCCGTGCCGAATGTTTCCTCGGCGGAGGACGCGAGCAGCTCCACGACGTCGAGGTCGCCCACACCGCGGACGGGCGGATCCTGGCGCTGCGCGACCGAATCGTCATCCCGGTCGGAGCCGAGGCTGTCCAGCCCGGGTGGCGGCAGGCGTTCGTCAGCGTCGGGACCTTCCCCACCGCCTACCACGTCCCCCATCTCGACGTCCGCTCCCGGGTCGTCGCGACGAACCTGCCGCCCTGGCACTCCTGCAGGGGATTCGGGAAGGAGGCTCCCGTGTTCGTCATGGAACGGATCATGGACATGGTGGCCCGTCGCACGGGGCTCACCCCCGCCGAGGTGCGCTCGCGTAACCTGCTCCGCCCCGAAGACCTCCCGCACCGCATGGCGTCCGGCTACCAGGTCGACAGCGGAGACTTCCCGGCCGTGCTCGAGCAAGTGCTCGAGCTCGACGGCGGCGCGAACCTGGGGCCCGAGGCCGATGGCGTCGGCCTCGCCATGGAGATCACCCCCGAGGGCGGCGGTCACGCTGCGGGGCGGACCGGCCCCGGCGATGCGCCGACGGCGGCGGTGCCCGAGGCCGCGTCCGTCCTGATCCGACCGGACGGCACGGTCGAGGTCCGCACTGGCGTCACGAACCCGGGCGGTGGCAACGACACCGCCCTCGCACGCCTCGCCGCCGGGGAGCTGGGCATCACCCCGGCGCACGTTCACGTGGTGCAGGGCGACACCGATCTGTGCCCGCCGGGGACCGGCAACGCCAGCAGCCGGAGTATCGCCATCGGCGGGTCTGCGGTGGTTCTCGCGGCCGGCGCTCTTGCCGCGACGCTCGACTCCCTCGGCGTCGGCACGATCGACGCCGAGACCTTCACCCGCCATGGGCCGCTGGAGCACATCCGCGAGTACCGGCCGACCCCGCCGACCGATTCCGAGTACCGCTACAGCTACCCGTACTTCTCCTCCGGTGCGTACGTGGCGCGGGTCGACGTGGACCGGGCCACCGGGCGCGTCAACCTGCGCTCGCTGACGGCAGTGCATGACTGCGGCCGCGTGATCGACGCCGCGCTGGTGGAAGGGCAGCTGCAGGGTGCGATGGCGATGGGTGCCGGATTGGCACTCTCCGAGGAAAGCCGATTCGACGGGCAGGGCGTCGCGCAGGCCGCTTCGTTCAAGGAATACCTCGCGCCCCGGGCGAACGACCTACCAGACTTCCTCATCGGCCACTACGAGACGCCCGCGCCGCACACACTGCTCGGGGCAAAGGGCGCTGGGGAGGCCGGAGTCGGTGGAGCGCTGGCCGCCATCGCCAACGCCATCGACAACGCACTCTCGCGTCAGGGGGGCCGTGAGGTCACCTCGGCACCGCTGGACCCGCCTGCGGTGCTGACCCTCCTGCCGGAGGAGACGCCGTGAGCACGACGTTTCCCCGGACCGTCGAGGAGGCAGTCGACGCGCTGGCTGCGACTGCGAAGCCGATGGTCGTGGGCGGCGGCACCCTCTGCGTACCCGCTCTGGGCCGGGGCGAGGTCGTGCCGACGGCCATCGTCGACCTGGGTCACGCGGGCCTCGACACCATCGTCGACGGCCCGTCCGTCGAGATCGGTGCCCTCGTGAGCTACCAGCAGCTGATCATCTCGGAGGTCATTCGCCGTGATCTCCCGCTACTGCACCGGCTCGCGTGCGGCATCACCGGGGGCCTACAGATCCGGCATCAGGGCACGCTGGTCGGGGCCCTCTGCGCCGCCCGACCGCAGTCCGACGCGCCCACCGCCGCCGTCGCCCTCCGAGCGGAGATCCTCGTCAGGAGCGCGACGGCGACACGCACGGTCCCGGCGAAACGGTTCTTCGCCGGTCCCATGACACCCGACCTCGCCGCGGACGAGCTCGTGGTCGGGGTGCGGGTCCCGAAGGTTCCCGACGGGACCGGGTACATCAAGCACAAGTTCGCCGAGTCATCCTGGCCCGTTGTGACCGCAGCCGCCGTGCCCGGCCGAGTCGTGCTTGGCGGAGTGGCCGGCACACCGCAGATCGTTCCACTCCCCGCAGGGATCACGGTCGGCGACACCGTTCGGGCCGCCGTGACCCACCATCTCGCCGCACTGCCCGTGGAACACCGTTGGGCAGATGTGCGGGCGCCGTGGGACTACCGCAGACGCATCGCGCCGGAGATCGCCGTGCGCGCCGTCGAGCAGGCCGTGCAGGTTGAGGAGGCCCGATGAGACTGCAAGTGGACGGCGTAGCAGTGCTGGTCGACGCCGATCCTGAAGACACCCTGGTCGATGTCCTGCGCGAGGACCTGGGCAGCACCGCGGTACGCGCCGGGTGCCGCAACGGCGATTGCGGGACCTGCACGGCGATCGTCGACGGGCGGTGCGTCAAGACCTGCCTGATGCTCGCCGGTCGGGCCGACGGCGCCCGGATCGACACCCTCAGCGGGCTGGGAACCGAGGCGAATCCCCATCCCGTGCAGCAGGCGTTCATGGACGAGTACGCCTTCCAATGTGGATTCTGTCTCCCCGGCATGATCCTGTCCGCCGTCACCTTGCTGGACGCCAACCCGTCGCCCACGGGCGCAGAGATCCGTGACGCATTGAGCGGCAACCTCTGCCGCTGCACGGGTTACGTCAACGCCGTCCGTGCCGTCCGGCGCGCGGCGCGGCGCTAGCGGCGCCTTCCAGATAGAGGAACCCCCACCACGCGGCCTACGCCGCCGTGGCAAGCCGTCATGCCCAAAGGAGGGCCCATGTCCGCTCCCAACCAGTCCACCCAGGCCAGCACCGGTGCGCCACCGAGCACCTTCCGCACCCTGGCCGGGGCGGGAGTGGGGAATACGCTCGAGTGGTACGACTGGAGCGTCTACGCGATCTTCGCGACGTTCTTCGCCGCGCAGTTCTTCGTCGACGACGGCGCGACCGGCGCGCTGCTGTCTACACTGGCCGTGTTCGCAGTCGGCTTCATCATGCGCCCCATCGGCGGGTTCGTGTTCGGGTGGCTTGCCGACCGTCGCGGCCGGCGCTTCTCGATGACCGCTTCGATGATGCTGATGGCGGCGGGCAGTCTGCTCATCGGTGTCGCGCCGACACACGCGCAGGTCGGTACGTGGGCGGCGGCAATCCTGGTGCTCGCCCGGCTTGCGCAGGGCCTGGCTCACGGCGGGGAGATCGCGGCGGCATACACCTACATCGCCGAGATCGCCCCGCGGGAGCGTCGCGGCCTCTGGTCGACCAGCCTCTATGTCTCAGTGACGGCCGGCATCGTGCTGGCGTCTCTGATCGGGGCGGGCGCGAGCAGCCTGTTCGGAGCCGAGGCGTTGGAGAGCTGGGCCTGGCGCATCCCTTTCCTGATCGGTGGTCTGCTCGGGCTAGCCGGTCTGTACCTGCGTCGTACCCTGCCCGAAACAGAGGCGTTCACCGAGCAACACGGCGAGGACGCGGGCTGTAGCCCGGCCACCCCGCCGGCCCGGCGCACTTTCCGCGATCTGCTGCATGGCCTGGCTGAGAACAAGCGGAGTCTTGCGCGGATTGTCGGATTCAGTCTCGCCAGCACGATCGTCTACTACACCTGGGCCATCGGGCTGTCTGGATTCGCTATCACCACCAAGGGCGTGCCTGCCTCGGGGGCTCTGTGGGCCACGGTCGCAGCCAACCTCATCTTCATGGCCACGCTTCCGTTGTGGGGCAAGCTCTCCGACCGTTTCGGCCGTAAGCCGATCTTCCTGACCTACGGCGTGGCCTTCGTCGTGCTGTCTTTCCCACTGATGGCTGCCCTGAACGACTCGGCGTGGCGCATGTTCGTGGTCATGGTCGTGGCCCTGTTCTTCCTCGGCGCATTCGTCGGAATTATGCCGGCCTATTTCGCTGAGCTGTTCCCCACCGCAGTCCGCGCCTCCGGGATCGGGGTGCCCTACTCGTTCATCGTCGCAATCTTTGGCGGCACGGCCCCGTACCTCCTGACCTGGCTCAGCAGCCACGACCTTGTGTGGGTGTTCTCGCTCTACTCGGTCGTGCTGGTGCTGATCGGGGTGGTCACCACCCTGCTCAGCCCCGAGACGAAGGGCCGCACACTCCTGTGACCGCACAAGCTGCTCGGCGCGACTCGCGTTGAGCTGCTCGGGCGGCTCCGTCGTCAGGTGGAGGCGGTTGTCAGACAGCTGCTTGGGGAAGAATCTCCTGGTCGGGTCGGGTGACTGCTTCCACCGGGTCGACCCCAGGCTTCAAGGCCGAGAGGGGGTCCGGGTTGCGCAAGGGGTAGGGCCGATAGGGCACCAGTTGCCCGAGGACCACGGCACGGTCGCGCGCCCCGAGATCCCACCTCCCCGCGGGAATGACCGTGTCAATGCCCGCCATGTTTGACCCGTCGAAGGTGGGGTCGATGTTCACGAGCACCGTCGCGGCGACCGCCCGTGCGGTGTCGGGGGAACAGCATCAGCGGGGCATGAGAGCACCAGACGACACGCCGCCTCGTCCGAGGTCGAACGGGGCAAGAAGCCTCAGCATATCGGGCTGATGAGTCGCGATACGACCGGTGGAAATCGACGCGAATACGTGACGGTCTTCCGTGGCGGGGACGGTGCGTCCGGTGACACGAGTTCTCGTGATGCGTCGATCGTCTTGATCGGGCACGGAGAAGCTCTGCCGATCTTCTGTTGGCCGCAGAGTTCCGCTCATGGCCGCGCGGCCGAGAGCCCCGGTGGAACGCCTTCGGCGTGGCCTGTCGGCCCGGTGGCTCGGCACGGCCGGTCTCCCGGTCAAGGGCGCTGCGCGACCGGACTTCGTCATGCGCTTCGCCGGAACCCCGAGCAGCAGCTCGGCATCACCCTGGGTACCGTGCTGGTCTACGTGAGCATGCATCGCACCGGCACCGGTTGATCAGTGAGGTGCCGGCGGAGAATGCGGGAGTCCGGGTGCGGCCGGCGGTCGACCGCGGGACGCCCGGCTCAGCGGCCGGTGGGGCGGTGCAGGTAGCGGCCCACCGGCTCCCCGCAGACCGTGCCGCCGTCGAAGATCCGACGGCCGCGCAGGAACGTCGTCTCGACCGTCGCGCCGATCTCCATCCCGCGGAAGGGCGTGTACTCCTGGGTGGACTCCGAGTCGGCCGGGTCCACCACGACCGAGCGGTCGGGGTCGACGAGCGCGATGTCGGCGTCGAACCCGGGGGCGATGTCGCCCTTGGTAGGCAGCCCGAGGCGCTGGGCCGGGTTGGTGGACACCAGCTCCGCGACCCGGGACATCGACAGTCCGCGCTTGCGTCCCTCCCCGACGAGGCCGGGCAGCAGGTACTCGGTGCCCCCGAAGCCGGACTTCGCGGCGAACACGTCGTCGCGGTCCTCGCCGAACTTCTTCTCCTCCTTGCAGCAGGCGTGGTCGGAGACGACCCAGCTGACGTCTCCGGCGAGCAGGTGCTCCCACAGCTTCTCGACATCGGCGCGGGGCCGCAGCGGCGGGTTGACCTTGCCGCCGACCCCGTCCGCGGTGGTGACGTCAGCGAGAAGGTGGCCGATGGTCACCTCCCGGCGGAAGTCCACGTGCGGGAAGGTCCGGGCCATCAGCATGGCCGCCTCCATCGCCTTGGCCGACGACAGGTGCAGCAGGTTGATCGTCGGCAGCCCGGTCTCGTGCGCCAGGTAGGAGGCGATCGTGACGGCGAGGCCCTCGGAGTGCGGGGGCCGCGAGGCGCTGTAGGCCTCCAGCCCGGACAGCTCGCCCTGCTCCTCGACGATCCGCGTGTAGGCGGTCATGATCTCGGCGGTCTCGCAGTGCAGGGACAGCGAGATCTGGTCGGCGATCTCCGGGTTCGCCTCGCGGGCGGCCTGGATCCCGCGCATCACGAACTCGAAGTGCGCGATGTCGTAGCGCTCACCCTCGGGGATCATCAGGAAGTCGCTCTGGTCGGTGGAGCGGCCGTGCAGCCCGTGGCTCCCGTAGAACATGAAGATCTTGAAAGAGGTCACGCCGTGCTCCCGGACCAGCGCCGGGATCTCGTCGATGTGGCTGGACTGCATCGGCGCGAGGTGGAAGGCGTAGTCCACGTAGGACCGGCCCTCGGCGGCGGCGAGCACCTCCGGGAAGACCTCGGAGTAGGGACCGCCGCGGTTGAGGTAGTACTGCCCGGTCCGCATGTAGGTCAGCGACGTGGTCACGCCGCCCTGCGCGCACGCCCGGCTCTCGGTGGCGGTGTCGTCGGACAGCGGGTTGTAGATACCCCAGTGCTGGTGGGCGTCGACGACGCCGGGGAACGCGAGCAGGCCGCGCCCCTCGTGCACCTCGGTCCCTTCCGGCACGGTCAGACCCGGACCGACCTCGGACACGACGCCGTCGGTGACGGCGATGTCGGCGGCGACCGGCTCGCCGCCGCCGGGACGGACGACGCGGACGTCGCGGATGATCAGGTCGGGCTGGGTCATCGGGCACCTTCCGGAGCGGTGGAGCGGACAGCGGGGACCGACCGGGCGAGGTGCCCGGCGGCGAGATAGGCGAGGCCCAGCGCGGGCAGCAGGCCGTTGCCGGCCAGATAGCCGGCCGCGCCGTGGCCGGAGATGCCGGCGGCGGCGCCCCCGGCGGCGTAGAGGCCGGGGACCGGGTCCCCGGCGGTGTCCAGGACGCGCGCGTGCTCGTCGACGAGCAGGCCGCCCTGGGTGTGGAACAACGCGGGGACGATCTCCACCGCGCACAGTGGTGGGACCAGCGGGGTCGCGCTCGTGCGACCGAACGGGTCGTCCCGTTCGCCGGACACGACCCGGGCCAGGTCCTCGACCTCGGCCGCCAGCGTGTCGGCCGGGACGCCGATGACAGCGGCCAGTCCGGCGACCGAGTCCGCGGTGCGCACCGCACCGGCGGCCAGGACATCCTGGTAGTCGCCGAACGCGCGGCACAGCCCGTCGATGCGTTCGTCGAACACCATCCAGCCGCGGCCGCCGGGGCGCGCGGCGAGCGCGGCCGCGTATTCCGAGTAGCCGGTGGTCTCGTCGCCGAAGCGACGGCCCCCGGTGTCGACGACGGCCGCGCCGTGCATCACCGCGGTCCAGGTCACCAGCGTCTGCGCCGCGGCCGAGAGTGCGGCGTGGCCCTGGTAGGCGTCGAGGTAGCCGGTCGCGGCACCGAGCTCGGCACCGATCCGCAGCGCGTCGCCGCGGGAGTGCTCGCCGCCGTGGTAGGTCGCCCCGGCGATCTCGGGCAGGTGGGTCCGGACCATTCCGGCGTCGGCGCCGTAGCCGTTGGTGGCCAGGAGCACGGCCCGGGCCACGATCTCCTCGCACGTGCCGTCCGGGTCCTCGACGACCGCGCGCACCCCGCGCCCGACCTCCGGCCGGACCGCGACCAGCCGGGCCGGCACGAGCAGGTCGATCCGGTCGCTGCGTTCGACGGCGTCGGTCAGGTGCCGCAGGAGGGTCGACCCGTGCCGGCCGGGCAGGCTGTGCACCCGCGGCACCGAGTGGCCGGGGTAGGCGAAGTCGGTCGGCAGCTCGATCGGGACCCCGACGTGGTCGGCCAGCCACTCGACGAGCTCGGCGCCGACCTCGGCCAGCGCCGTCGCGATCCGGAGGTCGGCGGTCCCGCCGGTCTTGCGGACGATGTCGTCGAGGAAGCGTTCCGGGGAGTCGTCGATGCCGGCGGCGGCCTGGAAGCGGGACCCGGGCCCGGGAACCATCGCGGTGGACATCGAGGTGTTGTTGCCGCGCCGGAAGTGCGGGTCGGGGTCGACCACCAGCACGTCGAGACCGAGCTCGGCGGCCCGCACCGCGGCGGCCAGTCCTCCACCGGCGCCGGCCACGACCAGGTCCACGTCGGGCGTCATCGTCCCTCCCACCTCGATTTGTCAGTTGTTCCGTTAGGCGGAACATCACGGTTGAACCGTCGACTGCTCGATAACAGCAGTCTTGCTGCACTGATGCAAGTCATGTGATGCGACTTCTTGACACACAAGCTCGACACACCACATTCTCGTTCCGGTTAGCGGTACGGGACAGAGGGAGGCGTCGTGACAGAGACGACCGGGGGCACCGGGGCGACGGAACGGGTGGCCGACGTGCTGCTGCTGTTCACCGACGGCCCGCCCACGCTCGGCGTCAGCCGGGTCTCCCGCGACCTCGGGCTGTCCAAGGCGGTGGTGCACCGGATCCTGCAGTCGCTCACCGCACGCGGCCTGATCGCCTACGACCCGGCCAGCCGGGAGTACCGGCTCGGCCCGGCGGCCGCCGCGCTGGGCAGCCGCGCGCTGCGCGACTCCGACCTGCGCACCGCGGCGCTGCCGTTCCTGGCCGAGCTGCGCGACCGGCTGCACGAGACCGTCACGATCAGCGCGAAGGTGCACGGCGGTCGGGTGTACCTCGACCAGGTCGTCGGCACCCACGAGATCACCATGTCGGTCGAGCTCGGGCGCCGGTTCCCGCTGCACGCCGGGTCGTCGGGCAAGTGCATGCTGGCGCACTGCGCCCCGGACGAGGTCGACCGGCTGCTCGACGGCGAGCTGGTCGCGCTCACCCCCTCCACCCCCACCGACCCCGCCGCGTTGCGCGCCGAGCTGGTCCGGATCCGCGAGCGCGGGTACGCCGCGTCGGCCGGTGAGCGGCAGGGCGACGCCGGCTCGGTCGCGGTGCCGGTGTTCGGCCCCGGCGGCCTGGTCGGCGCCGTGTCGGTGTGCGGTCCCCGGTTCCGGGTCACCGACGACTTCGTCGCCGTCACCGCTCCCCGACTGATCGAGACGGCCGACCGGATCACCGCTCGGCTGGGCGGCACCGCGCCCCCGCGCACCGTGCCCACCTCCACCGAAAGGACGTCATGACGTTCGACCACCCGGCGGCGCTGGAGGGCCTGAAGGTCCTCGACGCCTCCACGCTGTTCGCCGGTCCCCTGGCCGCCACCCTGCTGGGCGACCACGGCGCCGACGTCATCAAGATCGAGCACCCGCGCGGCGACCCGGCGCGGACCCACGGCGCGCAGAAGGACGGCGTCGGGCTCTGGTGGAAGATGCTGGCCCGCAACAAGCGGGCGATCACCCTGGTGCTGTCCACCCCGCGCGGGCGCGAGCTCTTCCTCGATCTCGCCGCGGACGCCGACGTCGTCATCGAGAACTTCCGCCCGGGCACCCTGGAGCGCTGGGGGGTGGGCCCCGACGAGCTCCGGGCCCGCAACCCGCGGTTGGTGCTGGCCCGGGTGACTGGGTTCGGCCAGATCGGCCCGTACGCGTCCCGGCCCGGGTTCGGCACGCTGGCCGAGGCGATGAGCGGGTTCGCTGCGATGACCGGCGAGCCGGACGGACCGCCCACGCTGCCGCCGTTCGGGCTGGCCGACGGCGTCGCCGCGATCACCACGGCGTTCGGCATCATGACTGCGCTGCGGGCCCGCGAGTCCACCGGCCGCGGCCAGGTGCTCGACACCGCGATCATCGAGCCGCTGCTGCACCTGCTCGGGCCGGGCCTGATCGCCTACGACCAGCTCGGCGTGCTGCAGCCGCGCACCGGCAACCGTTCGACCAACAACGCGCCGCGCAACACCTATCGCTGCTCCGACGGCCGGTGGGTCGCGGTGTCCACCAGCGCTCAATCCATCGCCGAGCGGGTGATGCGCCTCGTCGGCACCCCGGAGCTGATCGACGAGCCGTGGTTCGCCAGCGGCGCGGGCCGCGCCGAGCACGTCGAGGAGCTCGACGCCGCCGTCGGGACCTGGATCGCCGCCCGCGACCGGGACACCGTCGTCGAGGCGTTCGAGAAGGCCGAGGCCGCGGTCGCCCCGATCTACACCGCCGCCGACGTGCTGGCCGACCCGCACTTCACCGCGCTCGGCAGCATCGTCACGATCGACGACGACGAGCTGGGCCCGGTCCGGTTCCAGAACGTCCCGTTCCGGCTCTCCGAGACCCCCGGTGCGGTCCGGACCACCGGCCCGCGCCTGGGTGCGCACACCGCCGAGGTCCTGGGCGGGCTCGGGGTCGGCGCCGACGAGCTGGAGCAGCTGCGGGCGCAGGGGGTCGTGTGACCGGCCTCGGCCGCGCCCGCAGCTGGCTCTACGTCCCCGGGCATCGCGCCGACCTGGTGCGCAAGGCGCTCGACGGCCAGGCCGACGCCGTCGTCGTGGACCTGGAGGACGCCGTGCCGCCCGCGGACAAGGACCGGGCCCGCGAGACTGCCGTGGCGACCTGCGCCGCCCGTCCCGGCGAGGTGTGGGTCCGGGTGAACGCGGCCGGGACCCCTTGGGCCGAGGCCGACACGGCCGCACTGGCCGGCGGCACCGTGGCCGGGCTGCGGGTCCCGAAGGCCGAGGACCCCGCGGCCGTGGCCGCACTCGCCGAGCGGACCGGCGCCCCCCTCCACCTGCTGGTCGAGAGCGCCCGGGGGCTGCGCCGGGCGTTCGCCCTGGCGGAGTGCCACCGGCTGGTCGCCGGCGTCTCCACCGGCGAGACCGACCTCGCCGCCGACCTGCGGATCCGCGACCGTCGCGAGCTCGGCTGGGCCCGCGCCCGGATCGTCACCGCGAACCGGGCCGCCGGGCTCCCCAGCCCGGTCGCCAGCGTCTGGACCGACCTCGCCGACCGCGCCGGGCTCACCGCCGACAGCGCCGCCCTGCGCGACGCCGGATTCTTCGGCCGGTCGGTGATCCACCCGGACCAGATCGAGCCGGTGCACCGCGCCTTCACCCCCGACCGCGCCGAGGTCGAGCGGGCCCGCGCCCTGCTCGACTCGGTCGGCACCGCGGACACCGCCGCCTGGGTGGACGACCGCGGGCGCTTCGTCGACCCCGCCGTCGTCGCCGGGGCGCGCTGGGTCCTCGACCTCGCCGACTCCCTGACCGACCACCACGAACCGGCCGGCGCCACGGCCGGGAAGGAGACCTCGTGAGCACCTCCACCACCGCGGGCCCCGGCCTGCTCGACGCCGTCCGCGCCGGGACCCGGGTGATCGAGCTCGGCCACCCGCTCTACACCGGGATGGCGGGCTCGCCGAACCACCCGGGCTTCCGGATGACCCTGGAGCGCCGGCACGGCGACGTCGTCCGCCCGGACGGCGGCTCGGCGTCGAACGAGGTGATCGTGACCGGTGGGCACACCGGCACCCACATCGACGCGCTCGCCCACGTCAGCCACGACGGCCTGCTGCACGGCGGGGTCGACGCCGCCGAGGCCCAGCGCGGCGGCAAGCACACCGCGCACGGCGCGGAGACGATCCCGCCGATGGTCACCCGCGGTGTGTTCCTCGACGTCGCCGCGGTGCACGGGGTCGACGTGCTCGACGGCGGCTACGGCGTGACCGTCGAGGACCTGCAGCGCGCCGCAGAGCGTGCCGGGGCCGAGCCCGGCCCCGGGGACGTGGCCGTGGTGCGGACCGGCTGGGGACGGCTCTTCGCCGACGCCCCCGCCTACGTCGGGAAGGAGACCGGCGTGCCCGGCATGACCGTCGAGGGTGCGCACTGGCTGGCCGAGCGCGGGATCGTGGCGACCGGATCGGACACCACCGCCTACGAACAGATCCCGGCCGGCGTGGGGCACCGGGTGCTCCCCGTACACCGGGTACTGCTGGTCGAGCAGGGCATCCACATCGTCGAGCACCTGGCCCTCGAGGACGCGGCGGCGGCCGGGCTCGGCGAGTTCCTCGCCGTGTTCGCCCCGCTGCGCATCGTCGGCGGCACCGGCGCCCCGGTCCGCCCGCTGGCGGTGGTGCCGGCATGAGCACCACCACCCCCGCGCAGCGGATCGGCGAGGTCGGCGCCCGGCTGGCCGCGGACGGCGTCGACGACGTGCTCGCCGACGACCTCGTCCGGCGGATCGTCGACGTCATCGGCAACTCGCTGGCCGCCACCCGCGAGGAGCCTGCCCGGATCGCGGGAGCGGTGACCGCCGAGTGGGGCGGCGCGCCCGCCGCGACCGCGATCGGGCAGGCCCAGCGGCTCCCGGCCCCGTCCGCGGCCCTGGTCAACGGCACGCTGGCGCACAGCCTCGACTTCGACGACACCCACCTGCCCTCCGTGCTGCACCCGTCGGCCGCGGTCGTCCCGGCCGCGCTGGCCACCGCCGAGCGGGTCGGGGCGAGCGGGCGCGCGTTGCTGGCCGCGGCCGCGATGGGCATCGAGGTGACCTGCCGGCTGGGCATGGCGGGCTACGACGAGGACCTGGGTAACTCGGTGTTCTTCGAGCACGGCCAGCACGCGACGGCGATCTGCGGCGCGATCGGCGCGGCGGTCGCCTCGGGGATGCTCTCCGGCCTGGACGCCGACCGGCTCACCTCGGTGGTCGGCGTCGCCGCCAGCATGGGCGCCGGGGTGATCGAGGCCAACCGCACCGGCGGCACGATCAAGCGGGTGCACTGCGGCTGGGCCGCGCACGCCGGCGTGGTCGCCGCCGACCTGGCCCGGCACGGCCTGACCGGGCCGCCGACCGTGGTCGAGGGCCGGTTCGGGTTCCTCCGCGCGTTCTGCGGCGAGCGGGTGCACCCGGAGCGGGTCACCGAAGGGCTCGGCGAGCGGTGGGAGACCCCCGGGGTGTTCTTCAAGCCCTACCCCTGCAACCACTTCACCCACGCCGGGGTGGACGCGGCGCTGGCGTTGCGGGCGCGCGGCGTGCGTGCCACCGACGTGCGGGAGCTGACCCTGGGCGTGCCCGCGCCGGTGCTGCGGACGATCGCCGAGCCGGCCGAGGAGAAGGCCCGCCCCCGCTCCGGCTACCACGCGGCGTTCTCCGGGCCCTACACCGTGGCCGCGGCGCTGGTCGGCGGCGGCGGACTGGGCGTGTTCCACGAGGACTTCACCGACGCCGCCGCGGCGGACCCGGCACGGCTGGACCTGGCCGGGCGGGTGCGGGTCGTGGCCGACGACGAGGCGACGGCCGGGTTCCCGCGCCAGTTCCCGGCGGTGCTGACCGCCGAGCTGGCCGACGGGAGCACCGTGACCGAGCGGGTGCGGACCAACCGCGGCGGGCCCCAGCGGCCGCTGTCGGCCGACGAGCTCGCCGCCAAGTTCACCGGCAACGCCGAGCGCGCCGTGCCGTCCGACGACGCGACCACGATCGTCGCGACGCTGTGGGACCTGCGCGACGACCGCCCGGTCGCCGACGTGATGAGCGGGTTGCAGAAAGCCACCATTCGTTCCGCTCAGAGAAACAATTGAGCATTCGCTTCCACGCTGTCATCGGAATTAACTCCCGGCTCATTGACTCACAGCATGGCATCAATCGAGAATTACCGGACGACGGAGTCTGAATTGTTCCGCGGAGCGGAACACGGGATTCGCAGGGACGCGAATCGGATGCGAAGGACGCAATCATGGGTACACGGTTCCGCTTCGTGACGTTGGGGCTGGTCGTCGGCCTCATCGTCATCAACTACATCGACCGGAGCGCGGTCTCCTACGCGGTCGAACCGCTCGAGCAGGAATTCGGGATCACCACCGCGCAGTACGGGATCATCAGCTCGGTCTTCTCGCTCGGGTACATGGTCGCGGCATTCCTGTCCGGGCCGCTGGTGGACCGGTTCGGCACCCAGCGGGTACTGCTGGTCGCCGTCGCACTGTTCTCCGTGACCACGGCGCTGATCCCGGTCGCCGGGTCCTTCGCCGGGCTGCTGATCATCCGGCTGCTGCTGGGCATCGGCGAGGCACCGGCGTTCCCGGCCGCGACCCGCACGGTGAGCCGCTGGCTGCCGATCCGCGAGCGCGGAGTGGCGCTGGCGCTGTGCGGCGGGGTCGCGGTCTCCGGCAGCCTGCTGATCTCCGGACCGCTGCTGACCTGGCTCACCGACCTCGTCGGCTGGCGCGGCATGTTCTGGACGCTCGCGATCTTGGGTGTGGTCTGGGCGGTGTTCGCGCTGGCGTTCCTGCGCGACCTGCCCGAGGAGTCGTCGCGGGTCGACGCCGCCGAGCGGGAGCTGATCACCGCCGGCCAGGAGGCCGAGGCCGGGCCGGGCCGGGCCCGCGTGCGGTGGCGCCCGCTGCTGACCAACCGCAACCTCTGGGTCGTCTCCGGCGGCTATTTCGCGTGGGGCTTCATGTTCTGGGGCTTCATGTACTGGCTGCCCTCGTTCCTGTCCGACGCCTACGGGCTCAGCATCAAGCAGGCCGGCTCGTTCTCGATCGCTCCGTGGGCGTGCGGCGTCGTCGGCGCGCTGGCCGGCGGCGTCATCGTCGACCGGGTCTACCGCCGCAGCCCGCGCATCCGCAGCCGGTTCTCGGTGATGGGCGTGGCCCTGCTGCTCGCGGGCTGCTCGCTCGTGCCGCTGGCGATCTCGCCGACGCTCACCGTCGCGCTGGTCTCGATCTCGCTGGGGGTCGGGTTCGGCTTCATCACCGGCGGGATCTGGTGGGTCGCGGCCATCGACGCCGCTCCGGACCAGCCGGGCAGCGCGGCCGGGTTCGCCGACGCCGCGTTCGCCTCGTCCGGCATCGTGGCCCCCTCGGTGATGGGCTTCATCGTCTCCAGCACAGGCAGCTTCACCAGCGGGTTCGTCGTGATGGCCTGCCTGGCCGTCACCGGGGCCCTGCTGATGCTGCTGGTCCCGCGGGAGCCCGTGACCGCGGCGGTCGCCGCCGCGGAGACCGCGGGCAACCCGGCGTGACCGGTCGCGGTCCGGAGCGGACCGCCGCCCGGTCGGCCGTGCGGGCCGCGACCGGCCGGCTGGGCGCACGGGTGGCCGGGCTGCGCTGGGCCGACGTGCCGTCGGAGGTCCGCGAGCGGGTGTCTGCCGTGCTCGTCGACGCCGTCGCGGTCACCGCGCTCGGCGCGCGCGAGCCCGCCCAGCGCGCGCTCGTCGAGGCCTGGGACGCCCCGGCCGGGCCCGCCCCGCTGTTCGGGACCGGCCGCGAGGTCGCCGTCGACGCCGCCGCCTGGCTCAACGCCACCGCCTCGGTCCGGCTCGAGCTCGACGACGGGCACCGGCTCGCCGGCGGCCACCCGGCCGCGCACGGGTTCCCGGCGGTCCTCGCGCTGGCCGCGCGCCACCGGGTCCCGGGCGAGGAGCTGTGCTGCGCGTTGCTCGCCGCCTACGAGGTCGCCGCCCGCTTCGGCCGGGCCACCCGGCTGCGGCCGGGCACCCACCCGCACGGCAACTGGGGCGTCGCCGGGGCGGCGGCCGGCTGCGCCCGCGTCCTGGGCCTGTCCGCGACGGACACCGCGACCGCGATCGACGCCGGCGGCGGCCTGCCGGTCGCCGGGCCCTTCGTCGCCGCGCTGGACGGCAACCCGGTCCGCGACCTCTGGATGGGCGCGGCCAACCAGTCCGGTCTCGCCGCGGCCCGGCTGGCCGCGTCCGGGACCGGGCACCCGACCGGCGTGGCCGCCGACGCGCTCGGCGACCTGCTGGGCACCCTGGACCCGGACCTCCTGGACGGCGGGGACGGCTGGGAGGCCCTCGGCGGCTACTTCAAGCAGCACTCGTCCTGCTCGTTCACCCACGCTGCCGTCGACGCCGCCCTGGACCTGCGCGATCGCGTGGACGGTGAGATCGAGCAGGTGCTGGTCGAGGTGCACTCGCTCGGCGCGCAGCTCGACCGTACGTCCTGGCCGACCCCACTGGCCGCGATGTTCTCGCTGCCCTTCGCCGTCGCAACCGCGTTGCGCCGGGGTCGGATGGCCCCGGCCGACACCTCCCCGCACGCACTGGGCGACCCGGCCACCGCGGACCTGGCACGCCGGATCACGGTGCGCGCGGCCGCGGACCTGGACGCGCGGCTACCCACCGAGCGCCCGGCCCGGGTCACCGTGACCACGGCGGCCGGGCCGCTGGTCGCGGAGCGCCCGAACCCGGTCGGCGACGCCGCACACCACCCGTTCACCTCGCGGGACCGGGACCGCCTCCTCGGTGCGCTGCTCGGCTCACCGGACACCATGGCCGACCTCCGCACCCGTTGTGCCGCACTGCCCACCACGCCCGACGCCGGGGAGGCGCTGCGCGCGCTCGGCGCGGCGATCCCCGTCCGATGAGGAGGACCCGATGCTCGTCCATGCCGTCACCCCCATCTTCGTCGGATCGGCCGAGGTGGCCCGGCGGCAGGCCCGCTACGACGCGCTCGCCCCCGCGGGCGTCCGGGTGGTCCTGTCCGACCTGGCCCCCGACGGCCCCCGCGCGCTGGACACGGCGGACCAGGTGCGGCACTCGGAGGAGCTCGTCGCCGCCGCGCTGTCGGCGGCCCCCGCGGGCGACGCCGTGCTGCCGGACTGCGTGCTCGACACCGGAGTCCCGGTCGACGGCGGCCGGCTCGGCGGGCGGCCCGCACTCGGTCTGCTCCGGCTGACCGTCGGGGCCGCGGTGGCCGCCGGGCACCGCGTCGGCGCCGTGGCCCGGAACCGGGCGATCGCTGACGAGCTTCTGGACCGGGTCACCGCCTACGGCTGGGCCGGGAGCTTCGACGAGGTCGCTGTGCTGGACCTGCAGGTGACCGACATCGACGACGCCGCGCGCTGGGACGAGGCGATGCGCCCGGCCCTGCTCGCGGCCCGCGCCGCCGGGGTGACGGCGGTGGTCAACGGCTGCTCGGCC
>JAESFO010000537.1_pt1 | contig 25384 bp, 24 predicted proteins | sample 9269421 | NCBI WGS metagenome assembly JAESFO01 (sample SAMN14502839, study PRJNA617101) | algae metagenome | isolation source: Nostoc desertorum CM1-VF14 and co-occurring heterotrophs from rocky... | place: USA: Clark Mountains, San Bernardino, California | collected 2000-06-05 | reverse complement strand
ACCCGATCCCATCCCGAACTCGACCGTTAAACTCCTTTGCGCCGATGGTACTAAGTCTCAAGGCTTGGGAGAGTAGGTCGCTGCCAGGTCTGCCAAAAACATGCGTTCTCTTAACGACTAGAACTACACAAAACCCCGCCAGCGTAAGCCGGCGGGGTTTTGTTTTGTCCGATAACCCGACAGGCTTCTCCCCGAATGTGTGCTCGCAGTCGGCGCACCCTCTCCCGCCTGGGGGCGCGATAGCGCTCCCGGGGGAAAGTGGGCAGAGGAGGCCGAGGCTTCATCCGCGGGGTGAGGGGCGCCAAGCGCATGCAATGCTCAGCGATGTTGTCGCCAAGGCCGGCGGCGTTCGCTGAAGCACCGCACCCCTCGGCCGGTGTGCTTGGCGCACGGCTCACCCTGACCCTCTCCCCCGGGAGCGCTATCGCGCCCCTAGGAGGGGCGAGGGACGTGGGGCGGCGCCCACGGTGCAAGAACGACAGCAACGTCGTCAGACTCTACGACGCAATTGCTCGATCCCGCACCGTCCGGACGCTTGTGGCAGACGCCACGACGTCCCGGCGGAGTGCGACCCTCACTGCTACTACCGTTCTGGAGATCCTCATGGACGTCGAGATGTTGCGCGCCGACTGTGCTCGTTGCGCCGGGCTCTGCTGCGTGGTGCTCGCCTTCGACCGCTCAGCCTTGTTTGCCGAGGACAAGCCGGCGGGTACACCGTGCATCCATCTCGGCAGCGATTGCCGCTGCCGGATCCATGCCTCGCGGAAGCAGCGAGGCTATGCCGGCTGCGTAAGTTACGACTGCCTGGGGGCGGGACAGCGTGCTACCGCGCTGCTCATCGGCTGTGCCGCGACGGCGGTCGAGCAGTTCGAAGTGTTCGCCGCAATCCATCGCCAGCATGAACTGCTGACCCTGCTCCATGCGGCGGACGCGTTGCCGCTATCACCTGAGCACTGCGTCCGGCGCGAGGCGCTGCTTCAGCAAACGGAGGCAGCGGATATGTTGTCGGCAGCGGGACGGCGAACTTTCCTCGCCGGCCCATTACCCGGCGAAGTCCGGACGTTTCTCTCGCAACTCCGTTCCTATGTCGATGACCGGCATCGAAGCGACAGGCTTGCCGGCCCTCGACGCCAGTTGCCGGTCTAGTGCCAGGCTGCACCGGAGCTGTCCCGGCCCACTGCTCCTGCTCGTCGGGCCGGGTGAGCTGCAGCCTGCCGTCGTGTCGAAAGGTCGCTACGTCGGCCGGCTGGCTCGATTGAAGTGCCGGTACATCGGGCGGTCGTGACCTGTCCCTCTCCGCCGGAGCCGAGGTGAACCGACCCGACTGAGGTCGGCAATCTTGGCGCGCCCTCCTTAGTCACAGGCCGGTGTGCTTGGCGCCCCTCACCTTGGCCCTCTCCCTAGAGGGGCGAGGGGACGATAGGGGCGCCAGGGGTGCGAGGTGGCCGCTTACGCGCGGGCCTTCCGTACCGCCTCGACCGTCTGCCCGACCAGATCGTCGAACGCGATCTTCGCCGGTCTCCGCATGTAGGTGACGATGTCGTCGACCAGCAGCGGAGCGGACCAGCGGTCGGCGATGATGGTGCTGCCCCGCTGGATGCCGAGGACGCAAAGCATCTGGGCGGCGTTGCAATCGACGTCGTGGCCGATGCCGCAGATGATTTCCAGCGTCAGGTCGAAATCGCCATTGCCGAACCACAGCGCTACCACCTGCGCCGCGGCATTGGGGTAGACGTGGATCCAGTTGTACTCGATGTATTCGGCATCGCACTTGGCCCAGGCGGTCTGCCAGTCCGGCGAGTTGCGGCAGGCCTCGAGGGCGAAGGCGAGGACGGCGCCGTATTCGGTGCGGGTCGAGAACAGCGCGATGGTTGAAACCAGCAGCGCCTTGCTGTCGGTCTCGGTGTAGGCGCGGGCAGCGAGCACGGCGTTGAACACTTCGCCGAGGATGCCGTTGCCGGCGGCGGAGATTTCGGCGTCGAGCCAGGCGAGGCGGGCGGCTTCACGGGCCTGGCCGGGGGCGACCATGCCGCAGATGGTGCCGCGCATCTGGCCGCCGATCCATTCGTCGAACGGGTTGTCGAGCGAACCGGTGAGCGGCGGCAACAGGCCACGGCGGATGCTGGCGAGCGCCACCGCTTCGGCCGACCAGCCCATCGGGATCAGCGCGGTCCAGCGCTCGGCGATATCGGCGCCGGTGACGGCGTGGCCCTTGTCGGCGAAGGCCTCGAGGAAGGCGATCTCGAAGGTGATGTCGTCATTGTAGGTGTTGGGCTCGCGCACGTAATCGCGGATCGGGCCGAACACCTTGGCGATGTTCTCGGCGGTATAGCCCTCGAGAGCGGTGCCGGCAGCGGCGCCGACCAGTTGGCCGAGCCAGGCGGCGCGGGTGCGGTCGACGAAATCGGGGCTCGCCACATCGACGGCGGTATCGGCCGGCCAGGTGACATCGGCATCGAAGGTCGCCCAGTCGGCATAGCGCAGGGTCTGCTGGCTCTTGTGATTGGGGTCGGCCACGGCGGCGCGCATGATGGCGCGCAGGCGATAGTCGATGGTGTAGAGCGTTTCGTAGTCCTTCTTTGCCAGCGCCGCGAGGCCCTGCTGCAGCAGCTCGCCATAGGGGGCGAGGACGAAACCCTTGCTCTCGAGCGATTGCAGCGCGCCGGCCATCAGGCATTCGGGCGCGGCGGAGCCGGGCACGTTGCTCTGCCAGTACATCGCCATCAGCATGTCGCCGCCATTCATGATGGCGCTGGCGTCCCAGGTCTGCTCTTCGGCAGTGCGGACGATCGGCAGGGTGTCGCGCAGCAGGTCGCGGGTCAGTTCCCAGGCTTTCATGGGCTACCTTCGGTTCTAGGGGTGGTCAGGAAATCTTGCGGGCTTTGGCCTGTCGGCGCGCCGCGTAAACGGTGAGCATCACAGCCGGTACGATGTAGGGGATCATCTGCATCAGTTCGTTGGGCAGGCCCTTGGTCTGCATGGTGATGGCGACGGTCTCGGCGATGCCGAGCACGGCAGCGGCAGCAAAGGTACCCCAGGCGGTGCCCATGCCCATCACTTCGGCGGCGAGCGCGATGAAGCCGCGCCCGGCCGTCATGTTCTGCGCGAACCAGCTGACATAACCCATTGAGAGGTAAGCGCCGGCGGCGCCACCCAGCACACCCGACAGGCTCAGCGCATAGAGCTGCACGCGGTTGCGCGAGATGCCGGCTGCGGCCGCCGCCTTGGGGTCGGAGCCGACGGCGCGGATATGGAGACCGAACGGCGTGCGGGCCAGCATGATGGCGACGGCCGGCACGGCGAGGATGGCGAGATAGGTCAGCATATGGTGCCCGGAGAGCAGCGGGCCGAGGATCGGCACGCCGCCGAGCAAGGGGATGTCGATATTGGGCAGCACGCCGCTTTTCAGCGCGCCCGACATCCCCTTGTCGCCGGTGGCGAGGAACAGGCCCAGCGTCGTCGCGGCAAGTGCCGCCATGTTCAACGCGATGCCCGTAATGATGAACTGGGTCCCCAGTCCGTTGATGAAGAACGCCATCAGCGCGCCGAGCAGGCCCCCGCCGATGAGCGCGGCGAAGAGCCCGAGGAACGGGTTGGCGGTGGCGGCGCTGACCAGCACGCCGATCAGCGCGCCCGACAGCATGATGCCCTCCATGCCGATATTGAGCACACCGGCGCGATCGGAGATCAGCACGCCGAGCGCCGCCAGCAGCAGCGGGGTCATTACCCTGAGCACGGTGGCGAAGACGGCGGGGTCGGCAATGGCGCCAAAGAATTCGATCATGCGCCCTGCTCCTCGCCCGCTTCTTTGCCCTTGATGTCGCGGATCAGCCGCAGGAAGGCCGGGTGGCGGAAGATGGCGGCGGCGGTGACCGCCAGCATGATGGCGGCGGTCACCAGCCCGACGATCTCGGAGGGCACGTCGAGGTTGCGCGCCAGCATGTCGCCGCCGACCTGCAGATAGGCGAGGAACAAAGCGGCGGGGATGACGAGGAACGGGTTCTCCCGGGCGAGGATGGCGACGGTGATGCCGGTCCAGCCGTGGCCGGGCAGGGCCGTCCAGGAGAAGCGGCTATAGAGCCCGAGCACTTCGATGGCGCCGGCCATGCCGGCGATCAATCCGCCGGCGATCTGCGCCTGCATCAGGAGCTTCGACGAGGCGAGCCCGAGATGGCTGGCAAAGCCGGGGCTCGAGCCGACAATGCGGACATTGAGGCCGGAGCGGGTGCCATAGAGCCAGATGCCGCCGAGAAGGCACGCAACGAACGCGATGATAACGCCGGTATGGAGGCGGGTGCCCTGCAGCAGCCGATCGAGGGTGAAATCGCTGGGGAGTTTGTAGGACATCAGCGCCCCGGCATTGGGGTCGCGCAGCACGTAGTTGAGCACGTAGACGCCGGCGAACAGGAAGGCGAAGTTCAGCACCAGAGAGTTGACCATTTCGGAAGCGCCAAAGCGTACCCGCAGGTAACCCGGGACGATACAGGCGAGCGAGCCGACCAGCGCGCCGATCAGGATGGCGGCAGGCATCGCGACAAAGCCGGTGAGCGGCAGCAGCACGGCAGTGGCCGCGGCAGCGAGGCCGCCGAGAAAGAAGCTGCCCTCGACGCCCAGGTTGAACATGCCGGCGCGGAAGATGATGGTGGCGGCAAGCCCCGTCATCATGGTCGGCGTCGCCGCCTCGAGGATATTGCCCATATGCCGGATGGTGCCGAACGGGCCGAGGACGAACAGCCGCAGCACCTCGAGCGGGTCGGGCTGCGACAGCGCCAGCGGCACCAGCACGGCGAGGATCACCAGGCCGATGACCAGGGCAGTGAGGGCGAATTCGGTGAGGCCGGCGAGGATGGCGCGGGTCATGCGGCCGTCTCCAGACCGAGCATATAGGGGCCGAGCGCCGCGGGCGTCAGGCCGGCATGGTTTTCGAGATCGGCGACGATCCGGCCGTTGAACAGCACCAGCACCCGGTCGGCGAGGCGCAGCAGCTCATCGAGATCGGCGGTAATCAGCAGCACCGCGGCGCCGGTGCGGGCGGCGAGGTCGATGCGGCCATGCAGCAGGGCAGCGGCGGCGACATCGACGCCGCGGGTCGGCTGATCGGCGATCAGCAGTTTCGGCGCGCCGGCGAGCTCGCGCGCCGCGATCAGCTTTTGGGCGTTGCCGCCCGACAGCGAATCCAGCCGTTCGCCGGTGCCGCCGGCCCGCACCGCGTAATCGGCGATCATCTGCTGCACCCGCTTGCGGATGGCGCCGCGACGCAGGAACGGGCCCCATTGCAGCGTCTTGTCGCCATCGGTGCCGGCAACGGCATTGTCGGCAAGGCTCAGGGCGGCGGTGCCACCACGGGCGTAGCGATCGGCGGGCAGGTAGGCGAGGCCGGCCTTGCGCCAGTCGGGCGCGGCGGCGCGCGACATGTCGGCGCCGGCGAGGCGGATACTGCCAGCGGCTGGATGTGTCAGCCCGCTCAGCACGCCGACGAGGCCGCGCTGGCCGCTGCCATCGACCCCGGCAATACCGACGATTTCGTCGGCGCGGATGGTAAGCGAGATGTCCTCGATGCGGTCGGCCGGGTCGGGCGAGCGGGTGGAGACGCGGTCAAGTTCGAGCACCACCGGCGCGTCGATGCGCTGGCGCTGGCGGCGCGGCACGTCGACATCGCGGCCCATCACCATGCGGGTGATTGTCGTGTCGTCGACCTCGGCGAGCGGCGTGGTGCCCACCACCTTGCCGGCGCGCAGCACCGTGACGGTTTCGGCCAGCGCCCGCACTTCATGCAGCTTGTGCGAGATGAAGAGGATGGTCATGCCGGCGGCGCACAGATCGCGCAGACGGTTGAACAGCTCCTCGATTTCGGGTGGCGACAGCACCGCGGTCGGCTCGTCGAGGATGAGCAGGCGGGTATCGCGGGCCAGAGCCTTGAGGATTTCGACCTTCTGCTGCGCCGCCACCGACAGCGTGTCGGTGCGCGCATCGGGGTCGACCGCGAGGTCGAAACGTTGACTCAATTCAACCACCTGGCGACGCGCCTTGTTGCGATCGATGAAGATCGAAGAGCGCGGCTCGTGGCCGAGGATGATGTTCTCGGTGACGGTGAGGATGGGGACCAGCGAGAAATGCTGGTGCACCATGCCGATGCCGTGCTTGCCGGCGAAGTCTGGCGTCGCGGTATCGACCGCGGCGCCATCGATCAAGACCTGTCCGGCGCTCGGGCTTTCGAGCCCGAACAGGATTTTCATCAGGGTGGATTTACCGGCGCCGTTCTCGCCGCAGATGGCATGGATCGAGCCCCTTCGAATATCGAAGGTGGCATCGGTGAGGGCCACGGTGCCGTTCGGGTAGGTCTTCGACACTCCCCGGAACGAGACGATGGGGCCCTCGGCCAGGTGCGGCGAGTTGCTCATCTACGGACGGACGGCGTCGCGGATGGCGTTGATCGCGGCGGTGTCCATGCCGAAGGCGGTCGGCACGACCACCTCGCCCGAAGCGATCTTGGCCTTGGCGTCGGCGATGGCGGCCTTGGTCTCGGCCGAAGCGAGCTTTTCGTAATTGCCGGTCTCGACGATGCCGACGGCGCCCTCAGCGAGGCCGACCGTCTCGGCCGAACCGAAGGGGAGCTTACCCTGCTTGTAGAGGTCGTAGGCGCGGACCAGGCTGACATCGACGTTCTTCAGCACCGAGCTCACCACCTGGCTGGCAATCGCCGGATCGCTCTCGGCGAAGATGGCCTCTTGATCGGAATCGACGCCGAGCACGAACTTGCCGGTTTCCTTGGCGGCAGCGGCCTGGCCGAGGCCGGCTTGCGAGGCGGCGATGAAGCCGAGCGCCACGCCGGAGCGATACTGGGCGAGCCCCAGTTCCTTGCCCTTGGCGGCATCGGTGAACGAGCCGGCATAGGCAACCGACACCTTGATATCCGGGGTGACCGACTGGGCGCCGGCGATGTAGCCGACGAGGAAGTCGTTGATGACAGGGATATCCATGCCGCCGAGGAAGCCGAGCGCCGTGCCGGCGTCAGCCGGCAGGCCCGACTTCAACAGGCCCGCGGCGAGGATGCCGCCGAGATAGGAGCCTTCGTTCTGCTTGTACTGCACGGCGTAGACGTTGGGGTAGGCGCCGCCTTCGAAGGGCAGGCTCGCATCGAACAGGATGTACTTCTTGTCCGGGTACTGCTCGGCCACGGCGCCCAGGGTTTCGCTGAGCGAGAAGGTGCCGCCGATGATCAGGTCCCAATCCTGCTCCGACACTTCGAGCAGCGCCGGCTCCCAGCCGGTCGGATCGTCGCCGATCTCGAGCACCTTGGTCTCGACCTCGTCGCCGTACTTGGCCTTGATCTCCTCGATGCCCTTGTTGGCCGAGTCGAAGAACGACTTGTCGCCGAGCGCGCCGTTGACCAGCAGCAGCACCTTGTCGGCGGCGAGGGCGCCGGCAGCAGTGGCGGCGAGCAGCGCGGTGGCGCTGACCAGCCCGAGGGCAGCGCGGCGCAGGGCCACGCGGGTTACCGATTTGGACATGAAAAACTCCTCCAGAGCGATCCGATGAAACTGAACGATCAGGTCGTTTAATCGTGTAAATAGATAAGCGAGGTGCTATAGGGGGAGTCAAGACAGATTTCGTCGTAGTCCGCTAACCACTTGGCAGCGCTACGAACTTCGTCCACAGATGGCGACGGCGGGGCATGGGGATCAGATGAGCAGGGGCAGGAGCCCGACCATCAAGGATGTGGCGAAAGTCGCCGGGGTTTCCTCGGCGACGGTGTCCTATGTTCTCAACGATCTCAACAAGGTAACGCCGGAAGTTGATGCGCTGGTTCGGCGCGTGGCGAAGGAGCTGGGCTATTCGCGCAACAATGCGGCGCGGGCACTGAAGACCGGCCGCAATAACATTATCGGCTGTATCCTGCCCACCCTGACCAGCCCGGTATTCCCGGAAATCGCCCAGGCGGTGCAGTTGCGCGCCGAGGCGCATGGTTATGCGACGCTGGTGATCGATTCCGGCAATGCGCCGATGCGCGAGGAAAAGGTGGTGCGCACCCTCGCCAAGCATGGCGTCGATGGCGCGGTGGCGCTGCTGCACCCGAAATTCAAGCTCGCCGACCCGCCGCTGTTCCCGATCGTCTCGCTCGACGCGAAATTCCCCGGGGTCGATAGCGTCCATGCCGATCATTATGCGGGCGGAAGGCTGATGGCCGAGCACGCCATCGCGCTCGGGCATCGTCGCATTGGGATGCTGTCGGGCTTCCAGGATCTCACCAGCAGTTTCGAGCGCCGGCAGGGGTTCGTCGATGCGGCGACGGGCCGGGTGGAGCTGGTGTGGGAAGTGAACGTCCATCTGGTGCCGCAGCTGCCGCCCGAAGCGGTAGCCGCCATTCGCCGGCGCGAGGTGACGATGATCGCCTGCGTCAACGACCTCGTCGCCATCGCGGCGCTGAGCGTGCTGAAGGACAGCGGGATGAGCGCGCCAGGCGACGTCTCGGTGTTCGGCTTCGACGACATGCAATGGGCGAGCTGGCCGCTGATCGATTTGACCACGATCCGCCAGCCGCTGGCCGAGCTCGGCAGCCGCGCCGCGGACCTGTTGATCTCGCGGCTCGACGACCGACGGCGGCCGCCCGAGGACCTGGTGCTGCCGGTGACCCTGGTCGAGCGCGGCTCGACGGCGCGGGTGGGGTAGGAAGAACTGCTGGCGGTGCCGCATCGCCCCCTCGCCCCTTAGGGAAGCTCGGGTGAGGGGCTCAGCTTCTCAGCATGCTGGCTCGTCCAGCAAGTGGCACCACCTCACCCCTCAACCAGCGCTCCGCGCCACCTCCAGGCGAGGGCTACGCCCTCGTCCTGCGACCCCTCAGGGAGAAGGGACCCAGACTGGGACGCCTGAGATGCTCGACCGCACCTTTGAAACCACCTAGCCTAGTCGCGATGCACAACCACTATTCCACCGATGTCGAAGGCGGCGCGCCGGTGCGCCGACGTTATGCGATCAGCGGCCGGCTGGAGGTGGCGAGCTATCTGGAATTCGTCGCCGAACGGGCGCGCTGGCTCGATATCCGCGGCTGGGTGAGCGCCGACGGATCGGCGGTGACGCTGGTTGCGGCCGGGCCTGAGGCGCTGGTCGGGGCGCTGGAAATGGCGTGCACGCTCGGGCCGCTCGAAGCGCTGGTCGAGACGATCGAGGCGGTGGACGAGGCGGGGCCGGTGGGGAATGGGTTTGAGGTGCGGGGCGGCCGCTCACCGTGACGGTGCGGCTCCCCTCCCCTCAAGGGGGAGGGGAGCTAGAAGTAATCCGGCACCCCCGGCATCCCCACAAATCCCGGCAGCTTCCGGACCTGGCGTTGCCAGAGGTTGATTGCCGGAAAGTCCTCGTGGCCGATGCCGGCGTCGTGGCTTAGTGCGACGTAGGGGAACATGGCGATGTCGGCGATGGTGGGGGTGGCGCCGATGATCCATAGACCGCCGGCCTGGGCGCGGTCGGCGAGGTGGTCGTCGAGGAGGCGGAGGGCGGTGCGGGCCTTGGCCTGCAGCGCGGCGAGATCGCCGGGGTAGTTCAGCATGGCGATCATCCGGGCGCCGGAGATGGCCATCAGCTCGCCGCCGGCAAAGCTCAGCCACATCATGATCGGTCCGAAGCGCTCGTCGCGCGGCAGCCACTGGCCGGTGGCGTCGTATCTGTTGGCGAGGTGGCAGAGGATGGCCTGGGCGTCGCGGAGGACGAGGTCATTGTCCTCGAACACCGGCAGTTGGCCGAGCGGGTTCAGCGCCAGGAATTCCGGACGCTTGTGCTCGCGGCCGGGGAAGAAGTCGACCGCCTGCGTCTCGTAGGCGATGCCGAGCATGCTGAGTAGCAGGCGCACCTTGTAGCAGCTGCCCGAGAGTACGTAGTCGTAGAGCTTAGGCATTGGGCAAATCCGGCTGTGGCTCATCGGTTCTGGGTTCCGTGCCGAAGCGGAGCTGCTTTTCCTTGAGCCAGCGGCGGTAGAGCACCGAGCTCAGATCGGCGCGGGTCGGGGTTTCGCGGCCCGGCTGCAGCGGCAGCAGCGAGGGGCGCTGGTTCTCGAGCACGATCTTGTCCTGGACGAAGATCATCTGCTGGAAGGCGCTGAGTTCGGCGTCGGTGCTGGTGTCGTCGATCACCAGCATGAAGGCGTGCGCCACCGAGATGGCTTCATCGACCGGCTGGACGAACAGCGCGATGACGTCCCAGCGGTCGGGCGCGGTGGGCGGGGTCTTGTAGAGCATGACGTTGAAGGGGCTGACCACCCGGTACATGTACTTGCTGATCTGGCCCTCGTCGGAAGCGGCAGCGGCCTTGGGCTGGTAGAACTCGCATTTGGTGGCCCAGAGCTCATCGACATCGCGGCGCTGCTCGACCTCGTACTTGGCGACCTCCGGGTGATCCTCGGAGCCGAGGATATCGGTGTGGACATAGGGGAAGTGGGCCAGATCGAGAAAGTTCTCGACCAGCCGCAGGCCGGAGGCGCGGACGCGGACCGGGCCGCAATGGATCCAGCGCCGATCCGGTTCGCGGCTTTCGGGCAGCTCGAACAGGTCGCGTTCTGGGGCGCCGAAACTGGTCCACAGGTGCGCGTAATCGGTACGGACGGGGAGGGTGCGGCCGGCGGCGCGGACCTCGACGCCATCGGCAAGCCGCCGGACGGTGAGATCTTCACCGAGGAGGCGGGAGCGAACTTCGGCGCCTGCGGGGAAATCCTGGAGCGCACCGAGCGTGTACCACTGGTCGAGCGCGGCTCCGTCGTCGGTGAGGCTCATGCGGCGGCTCCCTGTTCGAGGTTTTGGCGCAGGGCACGCAGGTGCGCCGTGGCGGCGGCGATATCGGCGCCGGTGGCAGTCGCGTGCAGCATGGTCTTTGCGGCATGCACGCGGTGCCAGCCGACCTGCAGCGTGCCGCCGGCGAAGGGCAGGGCGATGAGCGGCTCGGCGGTCGAGCCGCCCAGCACGGCAAGCACGCGTTCCGGCGCTGCTTCGACGGCGAGGCTGATCACCGGGGTCAGCGCGGGCAGCAGTGGCGGCGGGTCAGCGCTGTCGCCGCTCATCCACACCATGCCGCCGGTCTCGGCCGCGGCATAGGCATTGGCGCGGATGGTGGGCGGTACGGTCAGATCCGGGTGGGCCGGGATGCGCAGGCAGTTGGCGCCGGCACCATATTGCCAGCCGTGGTAGAGGCAATTCAGCGCATTGCCGCGCACGAAGCCGAGGCTGAGCCGCATGCCGCGATGCGGGCAGCGATCCTCCCAGACCCGCGCCACGCCATCCTCGCCACGCCAGATCATCACCTCGCGGGTGTCGACGATCACCGCCCGCGTAACGCCAACGGGCACGTCGCGGCTCAGGGCAATCGGTATCCAGTCAGCCATGGGCGAGACGTCCTTGGTTAGCGATGGTCAACGCATTGTATGCAATGCACGTGCACATGATCAAATATTAGGCAAGTTGATCGGTCGTGCGGACGCATTAAGCATTCATTGCTCAAGCCGGGCAAGCGGCATTCTCCAGTCATTCCACTCAATGCGCTGGAATCGTTGATGGAATGGCGCTGATCGGGCGCCGCTGCGGCTTGGCACATGGATTGCATTGACCTCGGTGGATACCGGCGCCGGGCCGCGAGGCGGCGCCCAAAGGTGCAATCCAGGGGAAGACGTCATGACACTAACCGCTATCTCACGCCGCAGGTTGCTCAAGGTCGGTGCAGCCGGGCTTGCCGCGTCGGCGCTGCCATTCGGGATCGCCCGGGCGCAGACCAATGTCGTGCTGGGCATTGTCTATGTCGGGCCGAAGGACGATTTCGGCTGGAACCAGGCGCATGCCGTGTCGGTGGAATCGCTGAAGGCACTGCCCGGCATCACCGTGGTGGAAGAAGAGAATGTGCCCGAGACCGACGCCGTGGCCAAGTCCATGGAGTCGATGATCAACCTCGACGGCGCCAACCTGATCCTCGCCACCTCGTTCGGCTATTACAACCCGTTCGTGGTCGAACTGGCCAAGAAGTATCCTGACGTCACCTTCCGGCATGCAGCGCCCTTGTGGAACAAGGACAAGGACCCGGCCAATGCCGGCTCGTATTTCCCGTACCTGAACCAGGCGCATTACGTGAATGGCGTGGCGGCCGGGCTCTCCTCGGGCGGCAAGATCGGGTTCGTCGCGGCAAAGCCCATTCCGTCGGTGCTGTCCAACATCAACTCGGCGCTGCTCGGGGCGCGCTCGGTGAACCCCAATGCCACGGTACAGGTGATCTTCACCGGCGAGTGGAGCCTGCCGGTGCGCGAGGCGGAGGCCACCAACGCGCTGGTCGATGCGGGCTGCGAAGTCATCACCTGCCACGTGGATAGCCCGAAGGTGGTGATCGAGACCGCCGAGGGGCGCGGGGTGAAGACCGCCGGCCATAATGCCAGCCAGGCGCCGCTGGCGCCCAAGGGCTTCATCACCGGCGCCGAATACAAGTGGGAGACGATCTACAAATCCTACGCCGACGATATCGCCGCCGGCAAAACCCCGCCTAATTTCCTCGTCGGCGGCTACAATAACGACATGCTGCGCAACACGCCCTACGGCGCAGGCGCGACGCCTGAGGCGATCGCCGCGGCCGATGCCGCCATCGCTGCGCTGGTCGCCGGCGCCCCGATCTACAAGGGCACACTCAAGGACAATGCCGGCAACGTCGTCGTCGACAAGGACTACGACAATTACGACCCGTATCTCGACGGCATGAACTGGCTGCTCGAGGGCGTGCAGGGGTCGATTACGTAAGGTGAGGCGCGTGTTGCCCACCCCCCTCCTAGCTTCGCTACGGACCTGCGGTCCGAGCTGCGCTACCTCCCCCACAAGGGGGGAGGTGACGCTGTGGTCCGGCCGGTCGCACCTCTTCACCCTCCCCCTGGTGGGGAGGGTAGCAGAGCTGGGAGCGAAGCGACCTAGCGGCGCTGGGAAGGGGGGAGGCAACGATCGCGGCTTTGACGGAGGCACGCATGACCGCTGAAACCGCCGACACCGCCGCGATCCCGGCCAAGGCCGGGCCGAGCCTTGGCCTGCTCCGCCTCGCCGAGGCGGTGAGCATTCCGGTGGGGGCGCTCGTGGTTTCGGCGCTGCTGTTTGCGCTGTTCCTGCTCGCCATCGGCAAGGACCCACTGCAGTTCTACCAGCTGATCTGGACCGGCGGCTTCGGCTCGTCGTTCTCGATCCAGAATTCGTTGCAGCGCGCCGCGCCGCTGATCCTCACGGGCCTGGCCTTCGCCATTCCGGCGCGCATCGGGCTCACCATGATCGGCGGGGAAGGGGCGCTGGTGCTGGGCGGCTTCAGCGCTGCCGCCATCGCCATCCCATTGGTCTCGAGCGCCGTGCCCGTACCGCTGACGCTGCTCGTCATGGCGCTTACCGCGGTGGTGACCGGCGGGCTGTGGGTGGGGTTCACCGGCTGGCTCAAATATGCGCGCGGGGTCAACGAGACCATCGCCTCGCTGCTGATGAGCTACATCGCCATCGCCATCATGAACTTTTTCGTCGAGGGGGCGCTGCGCGACCCTGCCTCGGCCAACAAGCCCTCGACCATGCCGATCGGCGATGCCTACCGGATCGGGGCGATCCCGGGCACCGACGTGCACTGGGGCTTTGCGGCGGGCGTGGTGCTGGCGCTGCTGCTCTGGGTGCTGATGAGCCGCACCACGTTCGGCTTTGCGGCGCGGATGACCGGCGGCAACCTCAGGGCCGCGCGGGCGCAGGGGCTGCCGGTGGGCTGGCTGATGGTGGTCTGCTGCGCCATTGCCGGCGCCGCCGCCGGGCTCGCCGGCTTCTTCGAAGTCGCGGCGATCCACGGCCAGGCCAATGCCTCGCTGGTCGCCGGCTATGGCTTTACCGGCATCCTGGTCGCCTTCCTCGCCCGGCAGAACCCGCTGGCGGTGATCCCGGTGGCGATCCTCTTCGGGGCGCTGGCGGCGGCAGGCGGGGTGATCCAGCGGCGGATGGGGATGCCCGATGCGACGATCCTGGTGCTGCAGGGGATGATGTTCGTGGTGCTCCTGGTGTCGGAGACCTTCTACGGGCGGCTGAAGATCTTCCAACCCAAGGCAACGGGGGAGCGGACCTGATGGACAACGCGCTGGTCACCGTGCTCATCGCCATGCTCGGCGGCGCCATCCGGGTGTCGACGCCCTTCATGTTCGTGGCGCTGGGCGAAACGCTCACCGAGAAATCGGGGCGCATCAACCTCGGGCTCGAGGGCAACCTGGTGCTCGGCGCCATGGTCGCCTATGCGGTGAGTTACCTCACCGGCAATGCCTGGCTGGGCGTCCTCGCCGCAGGCGGCTCCGGGCTCTTTCTGGGGGCGTTGCACGGCTATATCTGCAAGCTGCCGCGGGTCAACGATATCGCCGTCGGCATCGCCATGATGAGTTTCGGCACCGGCCTTGCTTTCTTCTTCGGCAAGCCGTTCATCCAGCCGACCGCGCCGCGGCTCGACGCCATTCCGCTGGGCGATTGGACCGGCAACCCGGCTCTGGCCCAGGCGCTGCAGGTCAATCCGCTGTTCTTTGTCGGCATCGCGCTTGCCGTCTTCATGTTCTGGGCCTTCAGGAATACCCGCTGGGGCCTGATCGTCAGGATGACCGGCGACAGCGCCGCCTCGGCCAAGGCGATGGGGGTATCGGTCGACCTGGTGCGGTTCCTTGCCACCGCGGCGGGCGGCTTTCTCGCCGGCATCGGCGGCGCGTTCCTGTCGCTCTACTATCCGGGCAGCTGGAACCAGGGGCTCAGCTCGGGCCAGGGGCTGATGGCGGTGGCGCTGGTGATCTTTGCGCGCTGGGACCCGATCAAGTGCATCTTCGCCGCCCTGCTGTTCGGCGCCGCCGGGGCCCTCGGGCCGTCGCTGCAATCGATCGGTATTTCCCAGGGCTACTACTTCTTCAACGCCGCCCCCTACATCCTGACGCTGATCATCATGATCATTTCCGCCGGCTCGAAAGCCGCGGCGCGGGATGTGCCGGGCGAACTGTCGATCACCAAATAGGAACGTTCCGATGAGCGGAGCTTTGTCATGAGCGGACTGGGCGGTCTTAACAAATCCGACAATGGCGTGGTGATCGGGCTGGTGCAGCTGCAACTGCCGGTGGTGGCAACGCCCGCCGACCTCAAGCGGCAGACGGCGCGGATCGTCGAGATGGTCGGCAAGGCACGACGGAACCTCGGGACGATGGACCTTGTGGTGTTCCCCGAATACGCGCTGCACGGGCTGTCGATGGACACCAACCCGGCGATCATGTGTTCGCTGGATGGGCCGGAGGTCGCGGCGTTCAAGGCGGCCTGCAAGGAGCACCGGATCTGGGGGTGCTTCTCGATCATGGAGCTGAACCCCGGCGGCAACCCGTACAATTCCGGCATCGTCATCGATGATCAGGGCGAGCTGAAGCTCTACTATCGCAAGCTCCACCCGTGGGTGCCGGTGGAACCCTGGGAGCCGGGCAATCTCGGCATCCCGGTCATCGAGGGTCCGAAGGGCGCCAAGCTCAGCCTGATCATCTGCCACGACGGCATGTTCCCCGAGATGGCCCGCGAGGCGGCCTACAAGGGCGCCGAGATCATGCTGCGCACCGCCGGCTATACCGCGCCGATCCGGCAGGCCTGGCGCTTCACCAACCAGGCCAACAGTTTTCACAACCTGATGGTGACGGCGAATGTCTGCATGTGCGGCTCGGACGGCACGTTCGACTCGATGGGTGAGGCGATGATCGTCGATTTCGACGGCTCCATCATCGCCGAGGGCACGACCGGGCGGGCCGACGAGATCATCACCGCCGAGGTGCGACCGGACCTGGTGCGCGAGGCGCGCGCCAACTGGGGCGTCGAGAACAACATCTACCAGCTCGGTCACCGCGGCTTCACCGCCGTCGACGGTGGCGCGCAGGATTGCCCCTACACCTTCATGCACGATCTCGTCGCCGGGCAGTACCGGCTGCCCTGGGAGGCGAGCGTGAAGGTCACCGACGGTACGCCCTCGGGCTTTGCCAAGCCGACGCGCCGCTATGGTGAGACATTGCAGGAGGCTGCCGAATGAGCCTTGCCGACGAACGGATCGATGCTGCTGCCGTGCCCGGTGGCAAGACCATCGCCTCGACGCCCTATGCCTGGCCCTATGACGGCGACCTCCGGCCCGACAATACGGTGCTGGTGGTCATCGACATGCAGACCGATTTCTGCGGGGTGGGCGGCTATGTCGACTCGATGGGCTACGACATTTCCCTGACCAGGGCGCCCATTGAACCCTTGAAACGGCTGATGGCCGCGTTCCGGGCCAAGGGCTATCCGATCATCCACACCCGCGAGGGCCATAAGCCGGACCTCAGCGACCTGCCGGCCAACAAGCGCTGGCGCTCGCAGCGGATCGGCGCCGGCATCGGCGACCAGGGGCCGCAGGGGCGCATCCTGGTGCGCGGCGAGCCGGGCTGGGAGATCATCCCGGAACTGGCGCCCGAACCGGGCGAGGCGATCATCGACAAGCCGGGGAAGGGCTCGTTCGCTTCCACCGACCTCGAACTTATCCTGAGGCTCAAGGGCATCCGCAATATCGTGCTCACCGGCATCACCACCGATGTCTGCGTCCACACCACGATGCGCGAGGCCAATGATCGCGGCTTCGAATGCGTGCTGCTCGAGGATTGCTGCGCCGCCACCAAATACGACAACCACCTCGCCGCCATCGACATGATCAAGATGCAGGGCGGAGTGTTCGGCGCCGTGGCCACGTCTGCCGCACTGATCGAGGTGTTGTGATGGCCGGTCGCGCGCCTTCGCTCGAAGCCATCGGCATGACCAAGGTGTTCGGGCCGCTGGTGGCGCTCGACGATGTGTCGATCAAGGTCGAAGCCGGCTCGTTCCATGCGCTCTTGGGCGAGAACGGCGCCGGCAAGTCGACGCTGGTCAAATGCATCATGGGCTTTTACAGCGCCGACAAGGGGCAGGTCAGGCTCGACGGCAACCCAATCTCGATCCGCTCACCGCGCGACGCGCGGGCCAACGGCATCGGCATGGTCTACCAGCAGTTCACCCTGGTGCCCTGCCTCACCGGGGCGGAGAACCTGGTGATCTCGCGCGCCGATGCGCCGGCGATTATCGATTGGGCCAAGGAGAAGAAGCATCTCGACGCCTTCATGGCCGAGATGCCGTTTCGGGTGCCGATGAACACGCCGGTCTCGTCGCTGTCGGCGGGCGAAAAGCAGAAGCTCGAAATCCTCAAGCTGCTCTATCTCGACCAGCGCTTCATGATCCTCGACGAGCCGACCTCGGTGCTGACGCCGGGCGAGGCCGACGAGATGCTGGGGCTCTTGGGCGGCATGGCCGACCGCAAGGAGATCACCGTGCTGATGATCTCGCACAAGTTCCGCGAGGTGAAGGCGTTCTGCGACCACTTCACCGTGCTGAGGCGCGGCCGCTTCACCGGGGCGGGCGACGCCAAGACGGTGAGCGTGCCGGACATGAGCGCCATGATGATCGGCGACACGGCGATCCGCGAACGAGCGGCGCGCAAGAAGCACAATGAAGGGGCCGACCGGCTGGAGCTCGCCGGCCTGTTTGCCGAGGACAATGACGGGCTGCCGGCGATCAAGTCGGTCAACCTCAAGGTGAAAGCCGGTGAGATCGTCGGCATTGCCGGGGTATCGGGCAATGGGCAATCGGCGCTGGTCGAGGCGCTCTCGGGGCAGCGGCCGCTGTCGGATGGCGGCATCTACATCAATGGCGAATTCTTCCGGCCCAAGCGCGGGTCGTTCGATCGCTACAAGGTGTTCGGCCTGCCCGAGGAACCGCTGAAGAACGCCACCGTGCCGCGGATGAGCGTCGCCGAAAACCTGGCGTTCCGCTCGTTCGACAAGCCGCCGGTGGCCAAGCTCGGCTGGTGGATGTCGCCCGGGCCGATGCGCGAAAAGGCCAAGGAGCTGATCGCCAAGTACCGGGTGAAAACCCAGGGGCCGGATGCGCCGATCGAGACGCTGTCGGGCGGCAATGTGCAGCGGGCGGTGCTGGCGCGCGAGCTCAGTGGCGATGTCGACGTGCTGATCGTCGCCAACCCCTGCTTCGGGCTGGATTTCGCCTCGGTGGCCGATATCCGCAGCCAGATCATGGAGCAGCGCAACCGCGGGGCAGCGGTGCTGCTGGTGAGCGAGGACCTCGACGAGATCCTCGAACTCGCCGACCGGGTGGCGGTGATGTCGGGCGGCACGATCAACTACGTGGCCCGCATCGAGGACACCGACCGGAACACTATCGGACAACACATGGCGGGACACTGAGATGGACGCTGCGGCCGCGACAGGGCAGACGAAACCCCACGCTTGGGGCAGAGGCTGGCGGTGGGCAGCGCCGGGTGAGGGGGCCCTTGATTGGGTCCGTGGCATGGGCCCCCTCACCAGACTGCTTGGCGCAACAGAGCGTGGGGCCACCCCCCTCCCAACCTCCCCCACAAGGGGGGAGGTGCCTGCCGGTGGTGGGGGCACGACGGTGCCACAAACTCGATGCGACACCTCCCCCCTTGTGGGGGAGGCCGGGAGGGGGGTGGCCGCAGGCACCGGCCCGACCGAATACCTCGCCCTCCACATCCCCTGCCGCGGCTCTTTCGTTATTGGCGTTCCCCGATGATCTCCGTTCCCTCGCGGCCCTATCCCTACACGCTCGACCCCACGCATACGGCGCTCGTCATTATCGACATGCAGCGCGATTTCATCGAGCGCGGTGGCTTTGGGGATTCGCTCGGCAATGACGTGAAGCGGCTCGAGGCGATCATCCCGACGACGGCCGCGCTGCTCGGGCTGTTCCGGGCCCAGGGCTGGCCGGTGATCCATACGCGCGAGGCGCATAAGCCGGATCTCAGCGACTGCCCGCCTTCAAAAATCCGGCGCGGCAACCCGAGCCTGCATATCGGTGAGATCGGCGCCATGGGGCGCCTGCTGGTCAGGGGCGAGCCGGGCAACCAGATCGTCGATGCGCTGGCGCCGCTCGAAGGCGAGATGGTCATCGACAAGCCGGGCAAGGGGATGTTCTGGGCCACGGGCCTGCACGAACAGCTGGTGGAGCTCGGCATCACCCATCTGGTGTTCGCGGGCGTCACCACGGAAGTCTGCGTCCAGACCTCGATGCGCGAAGCCAATGACCGCGGCTATGAGTGCCTGCTGATCGAAGATGCGACCGAAAGCTATTTCGCCGAGTTCAAGGCAGCGACCCTCAAGATGATCGCGGCGCAGGGCGGTATTGTCGGCTGGGTGACGCCGCTCGCGGCGCTCGAAGAGGCAGTGGCGGCATGATGGTCAATGATCCCGCGGTGCTGGCCGAGGTCACGGCGGTGTTCGCGCGCTACGAGGCGGCGCTGGTCGACAACGACGTGGCGGTGCTCGACGAACTGTTCCTCGATAGCCCGCTGACCGTCCGCTACGGCATCGGCGAGAACCTCTATGGCAGCGAGGCGATCCGGGCATTCCGGCTGCTCCGCCGTTCCACCGGGGCCGACCGGCGGCTCGCCGAGACGGTGATCACCACCTATGGGCCTGACACGGCGATTGCTGCGACGCTGTTTTCGCACGACAGCGTCCCCGGGCGGGTTGGACGGCAGATGCAGACGTGGATACGGATGCCGGATGGCTGGCGCGTCGCGGCGGCGCATGTCAGCGTCATCGACGCGTAGAACTGGATTACGCGGGACTAGAGGGGACTATGCTGAAACGCACCTCCGGCGAGGAGATCCGCCGCGTGCTGGCCAGTCGCATCATTGCCGGCGAGCTGGAACCCGGCACGCCGCTCGATGAGACGCAGCTGGCCAGCGAATTCGCCGTGTCGCGCACCCCGGTGCGCGATGCCCTGCGGCTGTTGGCGGCAAGCGGCCTGGTGGACCAGAAACCGCATGCCCGCGCGTTGGTGGCAAAGCCCGCGCCGGACGAGCTTGCCGGCATGTTCGAGGTGATGGGCTACCTCGAGGCGCTGTGCGCCGGGCTCTGCGCTCAGATGATGACGGCGGCCGAGCGCGAGGCGCTCGATGCGCAGCACATCCAGATGGCCGGGATCGTCCGGGCCGGCGACAATACCGGCTATGCCGAGGCGAATGACGCGTTCCACACCGCGATCTACGAGGGGGCGCATAACGCCTATCTCAGCGAGATCACCATCTCGACCCGGCAACGGTTGCAGCCGTTCCGCCGGGCGCAGTTCGGGGCGCGCGGGCGCCTGCAGCAATCGCATGCCGAACACGGGTTGATCGTCGAAGCGATATTGCGCGGGGACCGCGCCGAGGCGGAAGCCGCGATGCGGAAGCACATCGCGATTGTCGGCGATGCGTATGAGCGGTTTAGTCGGGTTTAGGGGCGTTGTTCGCTTCCGTTAGGGCAACGCATACGGCGTGCGGATAGTTCGGCTCACACAGAGCACCCCCCACCCTGTCCCTCCCCCGCAAGGGGGGAGGAGACCAAAACACTGACGCCAGTGAGAGCGTCTCCCTCCCCCTTGCGGGGAGGGGACAGGGGTGGGGGTGCTCTTCCCGCACCGGTGTCTGTCGGCTGCCGGTAGGTCGCTAGCCCGTCACCTCGGCCGCCAGAAACTTCCGCCACCCGCCGAACTCCGAGATATCGCGGGCGCCCTTGACCGCCTCGGCTTCCACCACGAACCCCTTGGCGGTGGTGCCATCCGCCAGCCGAAGCGTGCCGATGCCCAGCGGCGACGGGATGCTGGCGACGAACGTGCCGAACCCCGCTGGGTCGAGCGACCAGATTTCGGTGGCGACGCCCGCGCCCGTGCCGTCGGCGACGCGCAGCAGGCCGGGCTTGGGCGGGGTGGTGCCGGGGAGGGCGTAGAGCCGGTAGTCGGGCGTGGTGGTGGCCGCACGCAGGAAGCTGCCGCCGAGGCTGGTCAGCTCGCCGTTGAGCGGCAGGCCGGAGAGGTGGGCGCCGACCACGGCGATCTCGATGCGCTCCGCTGTTGCCCGCAACGGAGCGTCCAGAGCCTCGCCCATGAGCGCCGCGCCGATGCCGGCGAGATAGCCGTCGCTGCCGGCGCGGCCGATCAGTGTCAGGCTGCCGCGCAATCCGTCGGAGCGAGCGGCCGTCGGCACTGACAGGGCGGCGAGATCGAGCAGGTTGACGAAGTTGGTGTAGCTGCCGAGGTTGGAGTTGAGGGTGATCGGGTCGGCTTCGAGCTCCGCCACGGTATAGGCGCGCGGCACGGTCGGCACGGCGAGGCAATCGAGCCGGGCGAGGAGCGGCGCCACGGCGCGCTTGAGATCCATCAGCTTGTAGGTCGCCTCGAAGGCCGAGACGGCAGTGAGGCCGCGGGCGCCTTCGATGATCTTGCGGGTCACCGGGTGGAAGGAGTCCGGGCTCGCCTCGAGCAGGCGCTTGGTCGCGGCATAGCGCTCTGCGACCCACGGCCCCTCGTAGAGCAGCCGGGCCACCGCGTGCAGCGGCTCGAAATCCACTTCGATGATCTCGGCGCCGAGTGCTGCGAGGCGTTCGAGGTCGGCCGCATAGGAGGCCTCGGCCGCGGCGTCGCCGAAGAATTTCCGCTGCGCCGGCAGCGGCACGCCGACCCGCAGGCTTGGCGGCGCGGCGGAGAGGGTGGGCGGCGGCAGCGGGCGCGAATAGGCGTCGGCGACGTCATAGGCCGCGGCCACCGTGGTCACGCGGAAGGCGGTGGCGACGTCTCTGGAGAATACCGAGATGGTGTCGAGCGTCCGGCAGGCCGGCACCATGCCGCTGGCCGAGAACAGGCCGAGCGTCGGCTTCAGCCCGACAATGCCGTTCATCCCGGCGGGGATGCGGCCCGAACCGGCGGTGTCGGTGCCGAGCGCGAAATCGACGATGCCGGCGGCGACCGCGACCGCTGAGCCCGAGCTCGAGCCGCCCGGCACCAGGTCGGCGCGCTGCACATTGCGCGGCACGCCATAGGGCGAACGGACGCCGACGAGGCCGGTGGCGAACTGATCGAGATTGGTCTTGCCCAAAACGATGGCGCCCGCCGCCTCGAGCCGCGCCACCACGAAGGCGGAAGCCTCGGGGGTATAGGCAAAGTCAGGGCAGGCCGCGGTGGTCGGCAGGCCAGCCGCGTCGATATTGTCCTTCACCGCAAAGATCAGCCCGTAGAGCGGCTTGCCGGCCGGGCCGGCGGCTTTGAGGGTTCTGGCTTCGGCCAGCAGCGCGGCTTCTGGCTTCAGGCTGATGAAGGTTGCGGGGTCGTCATAGGCGGCGAGGGCGGCAAGGGCCCGCTGGACGGCGGTGACGGGAGAAATCTGCAAGGCTCGGCCCCTCGATGATGGTCGAGGTGATTATGCACAGACTCACGGAGTGGCATACGGAGATGTGTGCATTGAGGTGGTGTATGCAGAAAAAATGTGCAGATGTGATCTGGATGCACGAAGTGATGCAGGTAGGCTTTCGTTCGATGATTGCCAAACACTCGGGTGTCATCCCTGCGAAAGCAGGGACCCAACTCGCATCCCACACCAGCCGATAGTTGGGTCCCAGCTTTCGCTGGGATGACACCGAGTTTGGGGTGGGTTTGGTGGTTAGCCCGTCAGTCCGCGAACCGCGTCACCGGCACGCCCCTGGTGCCACTCGCAAAGCTCACCATCGCCCCACAGAGCGGCCATCTCGCCAGATCCTCGGCCGGCACCCCTGCGCTGAGGCTCGGGACATAGAGCGTGCTCAGCTCCGGGCCGCCGAAGCAGGGCATGGTGGGGCGGAGATTGGGGAGGGTGACCCAGCTCAGGAGCTTGCCCTCGGGGGAGAAGCAGTTGAGCCGGCTGGCCGAGGCGCCGCCGGACCAGTAATTGCCATCGATATCGCAGGCGCCGCCGTCGGGGCGGCCGGTGGCTTCGTCGAGCTCGAGCCAGCGGCGGCGGTTGCTTGCCGTGCCGCTAACCGGATCGAAATCGTAGATATCGACCCAGATGCCACGCGAATCCGAGTGGTACATGCGGGTGCCCGCGCCATCCCAGGCGAGGCCGTTGGAAATCCGAAACCCCTCGGTGATGACGCTGACCCCACCATCGGGAGCGACGCGATAGAGCACGCCAGCGGGGTTGGCTTCGCCGCTCGCATCCATCGAGCCGACCCAGAAGGCGCCATCGGGCCCGACCTTGCCGTCGTTGAGCCGCATCTCGGGTTTCTTGTGCGTCACCGCGGCAAGCGGCTGCCGGCTGCCATCGCGCGGGTCGAACAGGATCACCGTGCTCCTGAGCGCCACGACCAGTCTGTCGGACCGGCAGAGCCCCAGTGCGCCGACCGGTTCGCCGAATTCCCAACGCTGGCGCATGCCGGTGGCCGGGTCGATGCGGTGGATGGTGCCGGGGGTAATGTCGACCCAGTAGAGCAGGCCCGCGCGTTCGTCCCAGACCGGGCTCTCGCCGATATCGCAGCGGTCGGCGGCGACGGTGGTGATCTCGGGGGCGCTCACTGTTCGGTATCCTCGTGCGCGAGGCTCCATTCGCGATAGCGGCGGCGGCCGCCTTCGAGGTGCTGGCGCATGGCGACGCGGGCCTCGTCGGGCTTGCGATCGCTGATGGCATCGAAGATGCGCTGGTGCTCGGTGCGGATGACGTCGAGGAACTCCGACTTGCTCTTGTCATCGGAGAAGCTGGCGCCCAGGGCGCGCCGCGGGATAAGCCGCTCGCCCATCTCGTCGACGAACAGGCGGAAGCGCTTGTTGTTGGTGGCGTCGGCGATGGCGCGGTGGAAGGCGCGGTCGGCATCGGTGGCGAGCGTGTTGTCGCTGAGGTGGCGGTTGAACTGGGTCATGGCCTGCTCCATGCGGAGGAGGTTGGTCTCGGTCCGGCGCTCGGCCGCCAGCCCTGCAGCTTCGACCTCGACGCTGATGCGGAACTCGAGGAAATCCAGCACGTCGCCGATCTCTTCAGGCGCCGCCATCAGCATGGACAGGCCGCCGGCGGGCAGGGGAGGCTTGCTGACATAGACGCCGCTGCCGCGCAGCGAGCGCAGCCGACCCTCGGCCTTGAGGCTGGCAATCGCCTCGCGCACCACGGTGCGGCTCACCGAAAACTGCTCGCACAGCCGATCGGCCGGCGGCAGCTTGTCGCCCGGGTTGAGCGCGTTGGTCTCGATCAGCCGCAACAGGTCGAGCTTGACCCGGTCGGTGAGGTGGATGGCAGGGCTGGAAGACATCAGGATTTCGGGGCCGTTCGGCTGGGGTTCTGAGGCGCATTCATAGGCGGGGCAAGCGGTTTGCGGAAGAGGCGCAGCGCATTGCCCCCGTTGCCGATGTGGAGAAACTATCATACTACTTTGAAGAAGTCATATTTTTGGAGGGAATGAATGTACGTAGGCACGCAGCTCGGCGGCGATCAGTTCGCCAAGGTGGGCGACCGCTACCTCAGGCAGCTGGCGCAACTGGGGGTGAAGCATGTGTGCATCGACCCGGTCGGCGACCCCTGGCAGTGGGACCGCGATGTCCTGATGCGACACGCCGAGCATGTTTCGAAGTTCGGCCTGGTGCTTGACATGGTGCAGTTGCCGCTGCCCTCGTCCGGCATTGAACGCAAGCACCAGTCACCCGGCATCGTGCTCGGCAAGCCGGGCGAGCGCGACCGCGAGATCGACGGCATCTGCCGCATCATCGAGGCGCTGGCCGAGGCGGGGATCGGTGCGGCGAAATACAACTTCAACGTGCTGGGCATTCCGCGCACCGAATCCGAGGCCGGTCGTGGCGGGCAGAAGCTCTCGACCTGGCGCGCCGACCAGGCGACGGATGGCGACACGCTGACCATTGCCGGCAAAGTCTCGTCGGAGGAGTTCTGGGGGCGCATCGAGTATTTCCTCGAGCGCGTCGTGCCGGTCGCCACCGCCAACAAGGTGCGGCTCGCCTGCCACCCGCACGACCCGATGACGCCGCCGGGCTATCGCGGCTTCGAGTCGCGGGTGCTGTCGAGCGTCGAGGGGCTGATGCGCTTCGTCCAGACCGCCGAGAGCCCCTATCACGGGCTCAATTTCTGCCAGGGCACGGTGGCAGAAGGGATGGAAGATCCGCGCTCCGAAATCGGCGAGGTGATCCGCTGGTTCGGCAGCCGCAAGAAGATCTTCAACGTGCACTTCCGCAACATCAAGGGCGGCCGCTACTCGTTCACCGAGGAGTTCCCCGACAATGGCGACATGGATATGCCGGCGGCGCTGAAGATCTACCACGAGGTCGGCTATGACGGCATGATCATGCCCGACCACGTGCCGCATATCGATGCCGACAACTCGATGGAAACGGCGTTCGCGTTCTGCTTCGGGTACATCATTGCGCTGTTCCAGGCCAATGGCTGGGATCCGTATGGGGCGTAAGGGGTAGGCGGACGCCGGACTCTCCGTGATCCTCCCCCGCGTGGCGGGGGAGGGGGACCAGCGAAGCTGGTGGAGGGG
>JAESFO010000536.1_pt1 | contig 25446 bp, 21 predicted proteins | sample 9269421 | NCBI WGS metagenome assembly JAESFO01 (sample SAMN14502839, study PRJNA617101) | algae metagenome | isolation source: Nostoc desertorum CM1-VF14 and co-occurring heterotrophs from rocky... | place: USA: Clark Mountains, San Bernardino, California | collected 2000-06-05 | reverse complement strand
TTGATAATGGCTATTTTGTACTTACTTTGTTTACCATCATACATTTCAATTGATGATGTATCAAAAAATGTCTTATATCAAGCGATGTGAATTGATTTTTTATTGTTTGTGAGAAATTTGCGTACTGGTGGATTAACTGCTTCTGCCCACTTTAAAAAATCTGACTCAGTATTGTCGCCCCCTACGTCACAAATACCAATTACAATGTTTTGGCGAGTCTCAGCACTTGCGAAAATTCCATTCTCATCTAACTCTCGTAGTACCTCAAGACACAACTGCTGTAATTGTTGATCGCCCAGTTCCATCAATCCAGTTTCATGAGCTTGGACAAGTAACTGATTAGCTCTAGTAAAGAAATTTGCATCATAGTTAGCGTACCAGCCATCTTCAGGACTCCCCCAACGTAATTGAATGCGTTGATGATTAATGGATTGTTCATCTTCCTTACCATCGGAGGCTGCATAAGATTTAGCTATACGCAATAATCCTTCTTCGGTTGCAGCCACAGCTTCTACAGAGGTTCCTTCCCAAGAAGCTTCCAGAAGAAATCCATACATTGTTTCGTTAGCCCAATCGTGCATAAAAGCAGCTAAAAAATTTTTAATACCATTAGCGATTGCATCACGAATTGCTGAAAATGCTTGTTCCCGTTCCTTGGTCATGCAAATAACTCCGCATCATTTTATAATCGTTAGTTAAATACAATACGTAGTTAAGCATAATACTAAACACTTAGCAGTAAGGGGAGCAAAAACACTGTAATTAATAACTTGAAAGCTCAATAGTGCAAGTAAGAAAAAATTCAGAAACCAATCTATTTCACTCTTTAATTTTGTCTATTTATCAAGGTTTGTAGTAGCCAATGTGTCGCACCTTGATTGCGAAGTCGAAGTTTTTCTTACTTACAAATACAGTTTTTTTAAACTATTCTTTACTCCCGGCTGTCTTGGACAATTTTAATCGACGGGTGCAATCTAATCCAAAGTTTTTGTTGTTCTGACAAGATAATCTCAAGTATTTCATCATCTTTTTCCTTGAGAACTCGTATATCTTTAACTCCTATGGCGGCAAATTCATATAAACTATGCCCCTGGTACTTCAAAATAATCTTAATATCTTTATAAGCAGGATGAATTGCACATGACAAAGCTAATTCCCCGTCTTCTACTAAATAAACTGAGTCATCATATACCCAAGGAATAGAAGGATTGGATCTTTGAGGCTCTACCTCAAAAAATGATAAAAGTTCCCAATCTTCGGCGTTAATGTACCTCATACAATGGTCAATCTATTCGGGAACGTTTGTATATACTCTCCAATTTAACGTTACACCTTACTAGCAACTTCAAGCCAAAGTTTTTTCCATCTACCAGCCATTGCTTCGCAATAAAGCTGCACCGCATTGGCTCTCAAAATCATTGATAAGTCTCGGCTGTGACAAATAAAAGTAAGAAATTCGGGACGGGATTTTCTTAGTTTGGGATTTTTGAGAAGTTAAATTAGAGGAATAACCCGTAAGTAAGTTTTACGAAACAAAAATTTTAATGCAGTACACTGCTTAACCCACGATTTTTTACCAAATGCAGTAGCTTAAGAGATGCTCCACTAGGCCGCTTTTGTCCTATTTCCCATTTTTGAACTGTTGAAGGACTTATATTCAAAATACGTGCAAAAACAGCTTGACTAACTTGAGATGATTCCCGTATTTCTTTAATTTGTAATGGTTGTAGAGGCTCAATAGGAGGTAGGCATAGGTGTTCAAATTCGCGCAATGTAGTTTGATTCATTAGCCCAGCTTTGTGTAGGTCTGATGCTGTCTCATGAACTGCTTCAAGAATTGCTGATTTTTTCTTCCGCATCACAAATTACCTCTATTAACGCATTACTAATTTTTGCCTGCTCAAGCTCATCTGGTGTATAAGCAAGTAATTGCTTGGACAACATTTTCAGAGCTTCTTCTTCATATGAGTCAATGTTGCTGCGTTCGTTTTTTGAAAAGCCAAAAATAAAAAACCAACGATCTTCATTATTAGTAGCTACTAGTGTCCGAAATCCACCACTCTTACCCTTCCCTGGTTTTGCTATGCGTTTTTTAAATAGTCCACCTCCCAGGTCAGCATCATAAAGTCCTGCTGCCATTTCGTTTACAGCGTTACAGAGACTAAGATTGTTTAAGCCTTCCTTTCGCGCCCAACGGTCAAAAGTACGGTTTTTGTAAATTTTCATTTTCTAGTCTCTTCGGTTAAAGTATAGCACCTAGTCCTATACTTTAGGGGAAATATAGCATAGGCACATCTGAGGAATAATGGTTGCTCTTTCTCAATCTCGCCAAAACTCGCCAATCACTGATAGGATTTTGGCGAGTTACGATATTTGGCGAGATTTATGAATAAGCAGTCAGCAGCAGATTTTCTAGGTGTCAGCGTTCGAGCGCTTGAGCGTTACGTTCAGCAAGGACGAATCAGCGTCAAGTACGAGAAAGGGAAAACTCGCCCGACTGCCAACTTTGACCCCGCCGAACTGGAAGCATTCAAGTCAGAACTGAAGCAACCGACCGTAAAACCAGCCTTTGAATCTCGTCAAATAGCGACAGAGCAAGAGCAACAGACAGGTAAATTAGTGCATCAATCTGGCGAGATTACGGAATTTGGCGAGGTTGGGGTAATTGATAAATTATCCTCAATCATTGAAGGGTTACTGGGCAGAGGCGACAATCAGCCAGTAGTGCCGATCGCCGATAAGCTGTTACTGACTATTGCAGAGGCACAAGTGCTAACTGGGTTGTCTAGAGAATTCCTGCGAGACGCAATTACGGCAGGCGAGTTAAAAGCCAAAGTGATTGGCAAGGGGTGGCGAGTTAAACGCAGTGACCTACAAGAGTACGTTGATAAGCTATTCTGATTCTCGCCAAACTGCGACAGGGTAAACCTCGCCAGTAGCAATTAGCATATTACGGTATTTGAAATAGTGGCGAGATTTGACGCGATTGCATGGGAGTGCAGTTTTGAAAGCGATCGCAACGAATGACCAGATGGAGAAATAAATGGAAATTACCCGATTGTCGGCTCAATGCCAAAAAAGCGATTACGCTAGGACTGAAATCCTTTCTTCATATCGGCGTTGCGATAAATAATAAAATAAACCCTTAACTGTTATAGTACAACAGCTAAGGGGTGTAACTACTTATTTAGACTTAGGTAAACCTCCTCTCAGTGTCAGGTCAACTCCTATCTTTATGGTCGTTGACCGTGAGTCAGAGTTACTTGTATCGACTACATGGATATAAAAACTCAAACTAGTAATCGAAGCTAGTAAAGCAATAGCCAGAGGTTTACGCAAGCGTTTGATTGGGGGCATTTTCCATTTTTATTGGTTGCGTACAATGTGGCTCTAAATCCACTGGTGTACAGACCCCTTCAAGTCAAAAATAACACAAAAGATTGTGCGGTCAAGGGGAAAGGGAGTTAAGACCACCTCCGTTGAACTAGCGCAGAACCAGCGGCCGACCTTTGCTCTGGAGTAGAGTTAGGGTCACGCAGAACTTTACCAGCATTGCTAGCAGCTTTTTTGCCGGTGCGTCTTGGACGAAATTTTTTTTCCATAATTAGTTTGAGATTTACAGAGGACGGTGAGTAGCTCCAACTCAAACAAGGAGTAAAAATAGACTTCAATATAGGGGAAAAGCAAATAGCCCACGCAAAAGCGAGTCTTTAACCTTTCGGTTATCTGCACTCAAATTTGCATGGGCTGTCTACTGAAACTATTATAACCCGTATTTGAAAATTTGAGTAAATTAGTGATAAGAATGTCAAATTTAGTTAAATACCAGAAAAATATACGGTTTACAAATAAAAGTAATTGTGATTTTAACTAACCTAATTATAATTCAAATTCGATTTTAACTCCCAAAGCCCTATCTAGTCTGCTTTTCAGCCTAAGCTTACATTTTTCCTTTTTGGCACTGTGACCCATAGTTACAGGGGTGAAATGAGCAGTAATTCTGAAAGTTACGCAAAGGACTTGATAAGCCCCTTTCAATATTGCGATCGCCAAAGATAAAACTGTATCAATTGAAGTCTCTGAAATTTAAAGGCTTCAAACCCTTGCTGTACCAAATAGGCTATAGGATTATTGTAACCACTCACACTGATTGCACCGCCATTTAAGCGCCTCTTTTTTAGGCAGATAAGATGAAATTTTAGGGACTTGCAAATATTTACCATCCATTTCGCCATAGGAAGTACGCCGCAAACTAGGAGCAAAACGTACCTGCATTGTCTCCGGGTTAATAGTAATCAGATTAAGATCAAATAGTGTATGTATATCAGCCCGTAGGAGCAATCCATTTGAGGGGTGATTATTTTCAGTTTCACTGTAAGGAATGATGTGAGCAGCTTCCAAGGCTTCTTGTGCATCACATCCGGTGATGGCACAGCGATAATTGTAGGCTTCGAGCAAACTTTGACGAAACTGAGGTTGTCCTTGCCGTCGAGCAATAGATATAGTAATTCGCTCTCTAGCTTGCTTTATACTTTTTGGATTGAAAAACCCGTCAGCCTCAATAACCGCAGTAAGCTCATTTATCTCTGCTAATTGATTGTGGTCAATCTTTTCTGAAATTCTCTGACTGTTTTGTTTATTAGTGTCTTCAACACGGTTATTTAAAATCGGTGGGTTAGCAGCAGACTTGTTTATAGTTTCTACTTTTGTTGAGCTATCATTAACAGTTTCAGGAATTTCCTGAATATCCTCAATAATTGCATCTTTATCATTAACATTGAAAGACTGGATGAGGTTCAGTGCCTGCTGATAATATTCTACTTGTCCGCCTTGATGATAAAGAGCAGCAGCTTTCTCTAAATCTTCAATGGCTCCTACTTTATCACCTAATTCATGACGGGCAAGACCACGGTATTCGTATACGGCAGGATATTTGTCAGCAACCTTAATCGCATGATTGTAATCTTCAATAGCTTTCTGATAATTCCTCAATTCGTTGTAAGTATTGCCTCGGTTTATGTAGTAAAGAGCATTTCTTGAATCCAATTTAATGGCCTGACTATAATCCTCCATTGCACCCTCTAAATCCCCCAAGAAGAAGCGAGATGTTGCTCGATCGTTGTAAGTTTGATAGTATTTAAGCATTGGAGAATCTGTTTTAATCGCTTTGTTGTAGTCCTCAATAGCCCCCTGATAATCTCCTGAATTAGCGCGTGCATAGCCAAGGTCAGTGTATAATTCAGCCCACTTGTAATAACTACTGGGGGTTAGCTGAATCGCCTGTTCGTAATCCTTAATAGCACCCTCATAATCTCCCAATGCACTACAGGCTTGACCGCGTTGATAGTAAGCAAAGGGATAGTCAGGGTCAAGCTGAATTGACCTATCAGCATCTTCAAATGCTCCTTGGTAATTGCTCTGCTGGTAGTGCAATTCTGCTCGTAAATAATATGTGTAATCATCATTAGGATTTAGTTTAATCGCCTTGTTGTAATCCTCAATAGCTCCTTTGTCATCTCCTAAGTTTTTTCGTTCTTGACCTCGCATTCTATAAGCAACAGCATCATTGGGATTTATCCTAATCGCTTGATTACAATCTTCTACTGCTCCTTGAGAATCATCTAGTAAATTACGAACGATAGCTCGTTCTTTATAAGCATTGGCATCATTTCGATTTACCAAAATTGCCCTAGTCCAATGTGCAAATTCGCGTTTTAAATCATTATCATGATTTAAAGTGTTTGGCAAAGCTTGATTATAATTTTCCATATTTATTTGAAAACCAAGTTTTAAGATGTTATTTAAAATGGCGTTTTTAACAAAATGTAAATCTGTTGCTTGAACTTAAAAATTGCATCCAGATTACTAACTGGCTGTATTGTATGGGACGGACTATCCATAGGATTCCCAAAATTCAAGCAACTCTTAACAAGTAGGCGGCACAGTGGAGTGTCTGTCCCTGCCTGCAATAATATGAACGCGGGTACTACTCAAATTGCTTGCATCGATTTGCCGTGCGGGTGGGGGTTAGTTATGAGAAGTACCAATATTCTGCGGTAATAAACCTATTGCATATAAAAAACCCTGGATAAATGCCAACTCTATCGAGATTGCAATTTATCCAGGGTTGTAAAGTATGTATTTATGGCACGTAAAAACGTAAACTTAGTATTCCCAAAAATTTTGGGATTTGAACATTATATAAATTTGAACTTCAGGGGGTCTGCCGAAATCAACCACAGAGTATATGCTCTACTCTGCGGTTTGAGTAGCTTGAGATGGTTGGAAGCGATCGCTAACTCTATCAAATTGATAAAAGGCTCACTACAAATGTTTCCACAAGATAGGTCTGAGCATCTCTCTTACGTAGTCGCTGCTATTTTCATGAAGACTGTCCAAGGTAACAAGACAACCTCATACATTTCAACAAGACCAAGAAACTAAATGTATCCTTAATACTCCGCTTTCTCCTGATTTTTTTGAAGAAACTATTTCGTTCTCAGTTACTTTAGATTAACTTCATCAAGTTTGGTTTATTAATTCAGTAGATGCTGTTTGAATAGTTCAGTAAATATTGGGTTATCACATTCTCAAAATGAGCCTACATTTAGATTAATACTTTCTGATTAGCTGTAGCGCAGAAATACAGCTTTGAAGCAAAACTGTTTTAGGCTCTTTTAGGTTTTAATGGAGATTAAATTATAATCAAAACGAATTTATATTAGTTAAAATCTCTAAGTGAAACATAGATTTTACTTTCACTCATGCTAACTTTAAACTACCACCAAACCTCTAAAAGGTTTGAAAATATCTCATGCGTAACTTCCTGACAACAGGTTTAGTTTTAGTTTTAGTTTTAGCTTTATTATTATTCGGGACAATGGCATTAAGTCATGTACCTATAGGATTGACGGCACATGAAGATGTGGTTCTTGAGAAGGTACCCAATATGACATCAAGTGAATCAAACAGTAACAACACCGTTGAAGTAGATGGAATTGAATTTGAAACGGTAATGCCTGAGCGTGTAGTGCGAATTCCACCAAAGCAGTCTGATGCTAAAACTCAGATTCAGTTTGGCATTCGTATCACTAATAATACAGAAACTCCTCAACGTTTTCTACTCTTCTTTACACGCCCAGAATTCTTCCAAGCCAATAAACAAAAATTGCCACGGTCTGGGCCTAATGTAAATGGGAGCTATAATCCCCAGCTATCTGACTTTCAATTATTGATGCCAGGAGAAAGCTTGTCTCTTCTATTGGAAGGGTATTTTTACTGGGAGAGCAATAAACTTAAGTTTGTATTTATTGAAAAAAATGGTTCCCATTGGATATTCAGTGATTTTAATCACGGCAGATATTGGGTTCAGTTTACTTATGAAAATCAATACCCAGCATGGGAGCAGAGGGGCGGTTGGAGTGACCCTATAGATTTAAAGCCAGTGTGGGAGGAACAAATTTACAACAACCCTAGAAGTGACATTAACGAGATAGAAGATGTCTGGTTAGGTGAGGTACATACACATCCTATTGAGTTTCATTTAACTATGCAGTGAACTGAATTATCTCTATGATTTCCCTTTTTGCTAACGTAAGTAATACCACTATATCGCAGGTTTTTTTGAAAGAATGCAATCAAAACATTATTTAGTTACGGCAATTGCTTCAACAATTTTAGCCATATTTAACACTCAGTCAAGCTATGCTGTCTCTATTATTTATGAAGAAGATATAGAAAATAATATCAGTTTTGACAAAGTTACATACAGAGTAGGAAATAGAGAAGGTCAAGCATGGGTAACTGATATTAAACCGCTTGCACGAGGTGGCACACCAGGTTTACTTCGCGTATTGCGAGATGCTTTCCCAGACTGGAGGTTCTTGACAGCAGAACCTGAGACCAATCCTCTATACAGCCTAAACGGTGAGTTTAGAATCAACCAATATTATGCTTGTGGTAATCTCACTACCTGCGGATTTCCTACAACTTCGTCTATGCTTAGTGGAGTTGGTGCTTTGCTTTCTGTTGATTACATTCCAGGAGAAGGAGACCCTGGGGTATTAGACAATATCAATTGGATTCAGCGAGTTGTAAGTAATCATTCTGCAAGTACTGGAAGACACAATGACAAAGAGGACATTTTAGATACTAGGTCACTAGAAGAACCATTTTATTTTCCGAAGCAAAACTATAAACCCAATTTTTTTGATAGACCTTATAGAGGTGACTCCGAAAATAGCCATTACTGGAATGCTGAACTTTTCCTAGCTGAACGAGTTGGAAGAAATACAGTCATGATTTATGATGGAATCTCCTGGGGTTGGAGAAATCAAACAAAACGTCGCCGTGAAGACTTTTGTCCAGCTAAGAGTATTAGCAGTGGTGATGACTGTTCCTATTATTATTTCTCCGACAGCCTATCCTCCGGTACTGAAGTAGATAACTTCAATCTGGCAGGACTAACTCCAGGAAAACAATTTATTGCCAAAATTGATAATGATATACCTGGAAATCGCTGTAATCCAAATACGTACTTAACGGCGTATAATAACTCTGGTTATATAAGTAATAGAGATGATAACAGCAGTACATTGGGAGATGGCTTTGCTTCTGCGGTGAAGGGTACTGTATCTAGCGATGGCACTATCAAACTAGATGTTGGCGCTGCTAATGGTGGTCGTCGTGGCGAAGACCGAGGTAACTACGAACTGGATATTGAACTGTACGACCAGGGTGAGACTCCCCCAGATGATTTTTTTGTTGTTGCGGGTAGTGGTGGCGGTGGATTTGGTGATGAGATTCAAACTCAAGGTCGGACGCAGAATAATCCTATCCTTCCAAATGCAAAAGAGGGAGGTTGGCAAGTATTCCGCAATGTTCCTGGTTGTCGCTGGTACGATCCCCACACTCCCTATGGCTTTGAATTCCAAGCGCTTGACGACACATTATTTACTGAAATTCTCGATTTTCCTGTTGGCCCAGACAATCGATTTACTGTTTCAGTAGGAGATAGAATACTGGGTGAATTCGGTGCAGGAGACAGCGTAGACTTTACATCATTATTTGGTTCTGGTATTTCCAACTTCAAAATCACTGGCATCGATTCCTTATTGGGTTCAACAGAAGAAACTGCTTTCCCCATTCAATTAGCATTTAATGACCGGATCGGCAGTTTCAAAATGCGCCCATTTTCTCAAGAAAATTCTCCTCAGCCTGTTTCTGAATCCACATCTGCATTGGGACTATTGGCACTTGGCGCGTGGGGCATAATGAAAGCGCTCTCAATTCGCTTTGATAAGTAACCGTGAACCGTATCTACACCCTGCTATTTTCCCTTAGCATCATTCTCATAAACCCAATTGGTGCAATGCGTGGGGAAATCTGGACTCAACCAAAAGTATTTGCCATTAGCCTTATCTGCATACTCAACTTTTTAATGCTCTGGGAAGATAAGGAAAACCTAAAGCTGCCCCAAAGTTGGAAAATTAACAGGTTGCTGTGGGAAATATTTTTGGGAATTGGGTTAATCACAACTCTCGCTAGTCCCTTCCCCTGGCGATCGCTATTCGGTCAAGAACAGATGGGCGACGGCTTGCTATACTGGCTGCTAATCGCCATCTTCACCCTTAGCAATAACCTACTACTCAGACTACACCCGGAACTAGCCCGTTCTCAACTTATTGGTTTAGTCATTGGTGGGGTAATTGTCGCCCTCAGCATCTTCCCCCAAGCCATTGACTGGCGCATTGATTATACTGCCACAACAGGGCAATTGCTCCAGTCCAACATTCTGCGGAGTACCATTTTTCAAAATCAGCAACCAATCGGCTTGTATTCCCATCGCGGTCATGCGTCATTTGTCTTAGCAGCAGCAGCAGTTATGACACTTGTCGGTTGGCAATGGCAATGGATAAACACACGCCTTGCTGCAATTGCTGGCGCTTTAATTATACTAGCCCTATTGCTCACTCAGACCAGGGCGGGAATATTAGCCTTACTGGTAGCGACTATCTACCTATTAGGGCGCAAGCATTATAAACTTTTAGTCCCTGCAACACTAGTGTGCTTACTGATAATTGGCATTGCTACCAGCACTAGGCAGATGAATAATTTACCCCTGATTAAACAAATCACATCAAACCGCGTTGATCTGTGGCAGATGGCTAACTATAGAATTAGTCTCCGTCCCTTACTCGGATGGGGAATGGATGGTTTCGGCACTGCTTATTCCCATGTGCGCCCCGGCATAAAAATAACTAAAGTAATTCGCTTGGGTGATTTTAGTTTCGACTACCAAGACGAGAATGGCCAAATAAAAACCGCACAACTACCCACAACTAAAGCGCATAATCTAATTTTAGATACAAGTTTATCCGTAGGGTTACTGGGGCTGGCATCGTACCTAGCCCTGTTAGGATGGTGTCTGTGGCAGGTGATCAAATCACCTTACCGGGGAATTGAAGCAGTGTTCATTGCTTACCTCGCTTTTACCTTCACTTGGTTTGAGTGCGCCCAATTTACGCATTTAGCTTGGTGGTCGCTCAGTATATGTGGAATGTCCCGTGTCCCGAAAATCGCACCTTAAAACCGCTACCATCATCTGTTTGCTGTGTCTATTACTGGGCAGCACCCAGTCAAAGCCAGGGTCACAATGGACACCACAGATGACAGCAGAGTTTCGGGCGCGTTCTCAACAAGCAATTAGAAAATTTGCAGGCTCTAACTACGGTTCGACAGCCTTTGAGAACGAAAAAAGGTCTTATCCTAGAGCGATGATGGACTTTCTTGCAGGTAATCGAGAAAAAGCGATCGCCTTTCTGCAATCAGAAGACGCTGATGCCGATAGAAATGCTCACACTTTAGGAATTGACTTTTATTCTGGCTTTACTCTCAAAGGTCAAGTCCGCAAATACTTCTACTTTGGTAAATATCTTGACCCAAATTATCGCCAGCGCATGAAGAAAGCGATGGCGATTTGGACTGAAAAAGACCCACTGACACGTACCTTTCTTAGCCCTCGAAAATTTTGGTCGGCTTCAACTGATAACTGCGATACCTGGGTTGACTGCCGCAACACCGATAATTTAAAAGCAATGCGGGAAATAGCGGTCTATTTATTTGCTGAGGAAACAGGCAACGAAGAGACACGCAAAATATATAAAGAGCGTATCCGCCGCAATGTTCGCACTCTCTACCAAATTGGACAAGGGGAGTGGGATTCGGAAAACTACTTGGGACACGCTGTTACTACTTATGTAAATCTTTACGATTTTGCATTAGATTCAGAGGTAAAATCTCTGGCTAAATCTGCACTTGATTGGTTTTTCACTGAAGGCGCTTTGAAATATTGGCGGGGTGGTTTTGGTGGCCCCTCTAAGCGCGATTATAGTCAAGGTAACTGTGTTTGGTGTTCTCTGGCAACTCATTCTTTAGGTCTATATTTTGGGGATTCACCTCTGGCAGATCCCAGACCAGATGCCGACGAAGTACACCTAATTACCAGCAGCTACCGTCCGCCATTAGCTATTATTGCCTTAGCACGGAAGGAATTTAAAAAACCTTTAGAACTACTCAATTCCAAACCAACTTACGAAAACTGGAAACCAGGGGGAGACGCAGCACCCCAGTTTTACGAAACCCTTTATTTTGGTAACACGTTTCAACTGGGGACATTAGCTACTGGTTCTGGTGGGGACTGGAACGGGTTTAAAATGATGGCGTTTAATTCTCGGCGCGGGGTGGATTACTTTATCGCAGCTACCGGAACAGACCCGACTTCAATATCTACTTCATCTATTGGTGGTGACAACGTTGCTCAGTACCGAAATTTGGTAATCTGGCTCAATAATAAACCACTAGCACCGTTTCAATTTTTCTTACCTAAATCAGCTTTGATTGAAACTCGTAACGGTGTAACTTTCATCAGTTACGAAAAGACATGGCTGGCATTAACACCAATTAATTTGCACCTGTCAGGGATTAATTTAACAGCCAATAAGAAAATTCAGTCACGATATCCCCATGACCAAATTATCACTGCTGCGGGTACTGGGAGAACATTAACCGGATTTGCTCTAGAAGTTGGCGAACAAAAAACCTACGGCAGTTGGGAGCAATTTCAGCAGTCTATAGTGAAAAAGTCGCGTTTAAACCTGAACGAGATTAATCATGGAGTGGTTGGATATCAAGGGGTTTTTGCTCAAGTAAAACTGCAATATCAGGGTAATAAATTACCAAAAGTTTGGCGGAATGTCCACGATCACGATTGGCGACATCATTTCGCCCTCTATCAAAATGCTGACGGGAGTAAAACCCCGATTTATTCAGGATGGAAGTCAGGTAAGCTGAGAATTGAGGCGGGTGGGTACAAGTTCCAGAGTCAGAGCGAATAATATAAAATCCCACTTTTGACACCAAACTTATTTGTGTCAATTAGTCACCTAGAGGGAAAATCCTTTACTCTGTCTTCTTTCTTGTTGCTGTTCTGATTCTCTTAGTCGTTGCAATACACGCTCTGCTTTTTGCCAAAGCTGAATATCTTCTTTCTCTATTTCTCCCACATTAATTGGTGAATACTCAAGCTCACCGGACTGATTTCGGTTGACTGCCACTCGAAAAATCTCACCTCGTTCATCATGGGTAAATACTAGTTCTCTACCCTGCTTCTCTAGAGTTGCACGTTTGAATTTCAGGCTATTCTCACCATTTTCTCTTAACTGCCAGTTGATTAATTTAACAGCAATAGGCACAGCTATAGCTAAGAATCCCTCTTCTTGACGCTGCTTTTCAGAGAGTGGTTCTGGCTCAATAGATGCCAGTTGATTGCTAGCGATAAGTACCAATTCTCTGGCTTCATCTTGTGTCCACTTTGCTGGGCTGGCAAAGATAATTTCTTCAATTTCCTCGGCAGGTTTATCATCTTTGAGTGCCCGTATAGCAATTTCTTTATCTCGGTCAGTCACTAATAAGTTTTGCAAGTCAGCACTGTAATACTCATATAAGTCGGCTGGAAGATTATCTTTTAGCTTTGGTTGATCTGTGGTTATAGTTGGAGTTTGATTAAGAGCAACTGCATCCACTGGTTTTTGTGATCTATGCAGTTGCTCCAAATAAACAATCGCTGCTTCCAGGTCGTCGAATATGGTTCTTCCGGCTGATAGCTGCTGCTGATTTTGAGAAAGTTGTTGTGTTAATTCTAATACTGTTTGGGTTAAGGCAGATTCAACAGTCGATTGCTCAATATAATCAGAAATCGATGAAATAGCTCTTTTCTCTAGATATGATTGTAACTCAGTCGCAAGCTCTGCATCCAGGTCATTGAATGTAGTTTTAGCTGTAACAAGCTGCTCTTTGTATTGAGAAAGTTGTTGCGTTAATTCTAATACTGCTTCAGTTAATGCTGAAGAGACAGTTGATTGCTCAATATAATCAGAAATTGATGAAATGGCTCTTTTCTCTAGATATGATTGTAACTGGTATTGAGCCGAGATACGAGTAAAAAGCAGCAAGATGGTCTGGAAACTCTTGCTATGTATAGGGTTCAGGTATTTTTAAGTAAAATTGGCTCTATAGCGTAAATCTTGGGTATGTATCGCTACAAGAACTAGAGTTTTTATTAATTTTATTTACAGGTTTTACAGGTTGAACGATGAATATCTTTCGCAGTAAAACCCCTGAAACTTTTACAGGTAATGGATTACAGCCCCAAGCATTAGCCTCATACCACAGAGTATTTATAATTCTCTTTGGTAGGCGAAAAGCAATTATTGACTCTCACACTGCAAGTATGTTCAGGCAAAATCCTATCTTTACCTAAAAAATGCTCAAACTTATATATAGCAAGGCTTTTCAGGCCATCTTGCAGGTTTTTACACGTATCTCGGCTCAATATGTTATTGGTTTAATGGTGAGGGAGAAAATCTAAAGTTGATTTCTGAGAGTTGGTGTCGTGTTGTTGGTGGATCAGGTGAACGTCATGAGATTACCAGTAAGGAGGGTAAATTAGTTGATGAAGGCTTCGTTTAATCCGCAGCAGGGTAAACAGAGCTGTTTATTCGGCTGAAGTTTCAAAGCTTCCCAGTCACCATCTGATATTAAAGGTGCTAGCACTTCTTGTTCATCAATGAAAGCTCTAAGCGGCATTTTTTAATTAGTCCAAGCTGCAAATTTTGTCAGGATACATATTTTCAAAATAGGCAATAGCAGCTTCGCCAAATGCTTTAACTGCACCAGCCCCAATTGTAGGTTGAACAATTTGGCCGATCCCAGGAACAAATCCTGCTATACTACCACCCATTCTGAAAAGTAACTGTCCTCCGCCCATTGCTGTGATTGCTCCGCTTATTCCTCCTGCACCAACAGCAGCGATTAAATCAACATTATAAACTTGGGCAATCCGAGTTACTACGGCTATCTGTACAGCAGTTAAACCAGCATTAAAGGTAAGCGCACCGATAAGAGGAACACCACCAGCAACTCCGGCTGCGGCTCCACCACCCATCATTAACCAAAGTTCCTCTCTGGCTTGGTCACGACAATATTTAATCATAAAATTACCTTGAAATTGGAGCAGTGATAGGAGTTACAGATAATCCCTATAGTTAAAATGCCCAATTAAACCGATAAAATTAATCTACTCTTTAAGCTGAACCAGCACTTGATTAGCGATCACTAATTTTATTCCTCTTTTTCACTGGGACGATACGTTATCTTTTTTAGACGAGTTGCTCAACATTGTAATTAACCGTTTAATTTGCCCAACTCGCTTGCGTTGGTTGTAGCGGCGCTTGGCTTCTGTAGTAATTTTTTCTACGAGCGCATTATCGGCACTACACTAAGCGGATACATACATTTGAATCGAGCAGATAAGTCAAAATAGCGGCTCCCTAGTTTCGTATTCTCCCTGTTCTGCCCGTTCTAACGGTTCTCCTACCCAACCACCAATTACCTCTTCAAAAAACCCAGGCATCCAGCCCCTTTCTTGTGGTGTAACTTTTTGAATTGTTACCGTAATTTCAATTTCTGTATCTGGCATTTCTACTGGGATATCTAAATGTAAAATACCATCTTTACCCACATGCGACCGGATTTTTATACTATCCATCGTATTTTTCTCCTAATAAAAAGTTACTATAGCGGCTTCTAGTCATTAATCAAAAATAGAAATTATTTTAATACTAGATACCCTAAACATAGGCTTTGTTTTTTTCTCAGTTGTCACAAATTCCTCTGCACTAACTGACAACGCCGCAGCTACATGAAGCGCGTCCATAGCTGCTAAACCATACTGACAAGCAATGTTATAAGCATCTTGTATTACTTTTTCTATATCGTTAGACCAGTAAGTGACGGCACTAAAGAATGATTCGTAAAATTCCGCTTCTGCTGTTTTTCGATTGTAAATTGCTTTAGGTATTACCTCCATTTTGATAAATTCGCTCGAAGCAAATTTGCGGTTGGAATCTGCTAAAATTTCCAAAGCTTTATCTGAATCTTCTCCTACACCACGCGCCGCAGTTACTAGCACTCCAGAATCAATAAAAGTTATCTTCATGCGTCAGTTTCCTGTAATCCACCACGACGACTAGCAATTTCTTTTTCTATTTCATCTCGACTTAATAAAGGCTCACCAGAAGCAACAATCCTAGAGCGAATTTGGCGTAAACGTTCTCCCAAAGGAGTTTTATTTGCAGAGGTTTTCAAGTGAAGGAATTCAACAAAATCTAAAACTTCTTCCTGTTTGTCTTGTGGAAGGGAACGCCACTTGGTTAATAATTCTTGTTCTGCACTCATCTTTACTACCTACCTCTGATTACTGTGGGTTTGCTTTTATTCTAAAAGTGCTGCACCTTCCTCGGTTTCTTCTTCACCTTCCAGCAACGCCGTCAACGCCTCCATCTCCGCGATCGCTGTTTGTAATTTCGTCATAATAGCGCCTGCAATGATATCCGGTTCTGGTAAATCATCCCCTGACTGCAAACTTTCATCTCGCAGCCAAGTAATATCTAGATTTTCACCGCGTTTAGTAATTTCCTCCCGTGTAAAGCAGCGCCAGCGTCCCGACTCCCCTTGGTCAACACGCGGACTTCCGCCATTAGCATCATCGCCGTACTTGTAGCGACCTGCAATGCTAATCGCTCAGACCTGCAATCAAAACATTTCTCAGCCAGGATTAAGGTTCTTGTCAGCTTTTGGTGATGATGGCGTCACCGTGCCAAAACGGGAAAATCGTACGCTAAGGCTGAACGTCTTTGCCTGTCTAGATTTGAGGTGTTAATTTTTTTGTTGGTGCAGAGTATTGATACTACTCTGCACCATCTTCCAAGACTAATTCATGTCAAAAATGAGGAATAGAGGTATGCCGTTTGCTCAAAACAAGGTATTTTCATAGCATTCAGGTTAGTCTCAATTCCAAGCGCGTACGATTTTCCCATTTCAGCACGGTGATGCCTAATATCAATGTGTTTGAATATCGCTATCTAAACCAAGTTCTTGTAGTGCAACTTTTGTTTCTTCAATTCTCTGATTTGAAATTTCACCGTCCACAACAACCTCAACCTTAAGTTTTAGTTTCAAGTCCTTATTTGCCGAGAATTTGGATAATACCTTTGTATAGAACTGTGTCCACTTTTGGGGCGTAACTTCTCCAGACCATGTAAGTTGATTGGGTAGCGTTGGTAGTAACGGATCTACTGTTTCCCTATCCACATCCAAACCAGAAGTGTCATTGCCGGGAATAAATTCTTCTTTTTCGATGGTCAAAGTTACGGTACTAGCGATCGCGCCAACGGTAGCAGTAACTGTAAAGTTGCCTGTGATTTCGCCAGCAATCAGCATTCCCTGCTCGTTGATATTGCCGCCTGTGGCTGTCCATAAGACATTTGCGATCGCAATTTCCTGATTGCGTTGGTCAAATCCTTGTACTCTGAATGTTTGACCTTGATTGGGTTTTAGGGTTACATACTTGGGGACGATCGCTAAAGTGGTTAATCGAGATGGATCTTCCTGTTCTTTTTTGTACTGCTCGGCATCTTCAGCCTTGATCAGATAAATATCTTCAGAAATTTCAACGCCGTCAATGTCTAGTAGCGAATTATTGAAATAGAAAGGCTGATATTTCCCGTCAGAGGTTTTACCAACATAAGCAAAACTTCCATCTTTGACACCTTTGACAATAGTTTCTTTGATCGCATTGCCATTGAGAAGACGAGGAAAGATAGGTGAAGAGAAAAATGCATCACGGATTGCTTTTGTACTCCACTCCTTATGGACAAGTGACCAGTTACGCACTAAAAAGCGAGGGGCGATGGTGTTTTGGATAGCATCCTCAATTTGAAGCCGTTTGAGGATAGGTGCTGTTATGGATTTAGTATCGGCACTACTAGATGAACCTGCTCCCATATCAACTGTGCGTAGTTGATTGTCTTTGTCCAGTAAAAGGATGTATTTATATGAACGCCATACTGCTTCTTCAACGTCGCGTTCAGCTTTTTTCAGGTTCTCGCTCAGTTGTCTTTTCTGCACATCATTTAATGTGTCCCATTCCTGATCGCGAATATTTTCCCAAGCCAAAACTTTACGGGCTTCGTCTCTGAGTAGGTTCTCAGAATCCGCGATCGCAAAAATTACAGCGCTTTTATAAGTTCGATCAGATGTGCCAGACTCATAGATAAGCTTATTTACGAATAGCAGCGTGTTTGAGTCGCTCATGGGGCGATCTATAGATAACACCGCCAGAGTTAATTTAGGTACGTTGGGAATTTCGCTAGATTGCTTTGGAAAGTGCCTGACACTAACATCTACACCAGGTGGAGAAGAAAAGGCTTTTTTGATTTCAGTCTCAACACGCTCGATAATACCTCCAGCCTCTACACTGGCTAGGCGATCTGCCAAGATTTTATTCAAGTTTGGCGAAAGACTGAAATGATATTTGGTGCTTTCGACTACGAGGTAATAGCAGTCTGTTTTCAGCGTATCTAAGACTGTCTCAACATCACCAATATTCGTATTAGAATCGGCGATCGCTAGCCGTACTTCAGGTAAAGTTGCCTCAGCACGGACTACGCCTCCATTTGATTCAAAGAAAATTGTTGTCGCAGCTTTACGATGCAGTCTTGCTTTTTTGATTGCATCAGTTGCTTCGATATCGAGCCGAATTGCATGGGAATCTTTTTTGCCGCAGATATCGGTTGTGACTGCGGTTTCGAGACGACCTTCTCCCATTTGCTCAAACACGGCTGATCGAAATATGGGATCGTCAAGGGGGGCTGTGCCTAATGTAATCAGTGCATCTTTGTGATTGCCTTTATATCCTTCGTCATAGGCGCGAGACACCCACAGAGCTAGTAAGCGCAAAATGCCGCGTGTACGCTGAAACCTTGGCAGTGCTGCCCATTTGCGCTCAAAGACTGAAAGCACAGTTGGGTGAAAGGGATAGGTTGCAGCAAAGGCTTCACGGGCATTCTCAATGGGAAACCAGCTAGGCAATAATGTGCGATTTTCGACAGCCCAATCTGCATATTCGTTACAAGTAGCGATCGCTTCTTTTGGCAACATAATTTTGCCCTCAGCAGTTACCGCCCGTTCATCCCACTCAAACAACCGTCTGCGGATAATTTCTGATGCTTCTGCTTCCGCAGACATGACAACTGCTTTACCGACGCGATCAAGCATTTTTTTGAACCGTTGCTCATCAGCTTCATCGGCTGCTGTGTACTCCATTACTGAGGCTGGAATTGAAGCAATCAAGACGATATTATCTTCACCCCTGGCGGTTTCTGAAAGTGCCTGCATAAAATTATAAAGGCGATCATGATAGCCATATTTGCGATAGCTGGAGACATAATTAAGGATTTCATCCATCAAGATCAGACAAGGCTTATCTTTAGGTAAAAAGGCACGAATCACATCACCCTTTGGTTCAGTAAATTCCGCATCGTGTTGGGCAACGATTCTAAAAGCATCCTCACCACCTAACTGAAAGGCTATTTCCCCCCAAGGCGTTTTGCGTAATGGTGTACCGTCATTACCGCCGCGACCAGTTAGGGAGTCAAATTCTGTACCAACAAACACCGCAACATTAGCAGTAGGTAATATTTTAATATCTGCTTGGGCAATTATCTTACGAACGCCAGACCATGATTCTGCGGCTTGTCCATTTTTTGCTAGATGGTAGAGCAGTGCAAGGGCGTGGGTCTTACCACCACCGAACTGCGTCGCAAGATTGAAAACTGCATTGGCTTCAGTTTTCACACCAGACAAACGACGCACTACTTGTCCTGAAAATTCGGCTAGCCAACGGGTGAGATAGGTACGGCTAAAGAATTTTTCGGGGTCTTGGTAGTCAATGGGGGCGCGATTTTCCCGCAGATGATCGAGATTAACGGCAAATTCTGAAGCATCGAGAGCGCGATTGTTTCGTAGGTCTTCGCGTGGGATCAGTCCTTCAATTTTATACCAAGGTTTTAGCGGCATGATTTATCTCTTTGTTAAATACAATTAAAAAATTTCAAAGTTGCCTGTATTTGTCTCTAATTCCCACCATTTAAAGAAACCACTGGGAAATGTTGCAAGTTCATCTCGACTTCCTACCACAATGAGTGTTTCTCCAGTAATGGCGATCCGATCGCTGATAGGCATAGGTTTAATAATCTGGTCACGTAATGCCCTAATCGTGTGTATGCGCTCGCTTGTGCTGCGGCAATAGCAAAAAACAATCCTGAGTGCAACTCGGATACAAAGCACTTTCCAGAGTGAGTAGCCAACTCGATCTGCATTATTTTCTAGTTCCATAACAGCAGAGGGAAACTGCCATTGCTGGTTGTTGGGAAATGCCATGACATCAAGTGCTAGAAATTCACTAGAGGAGATAGTCATGCTAGGTAAAGAATGTCCTTTTGCTGAAGCTTGCCATCCCATTGCTTGACAAGTTACTACGACTACAGATGTCATAGCCTTTGTCCAGTCCCCTAGTTGGGCTGACTGTTGCAGTGGTTGGGCATAGTTTTCGTTGTGTAAAAGTTGTAGAAATTTGGTTTGCCATTCTTTACCGATGCTCTGACCCATGTTTTATTTCCTATGGTTGAGTTGAATGGTGATTTTCATAAAACTTTATATTTTCTTCAAAATTTACAATCCCAATCCTTTCTTACGAGCGAGTAAGCCATCAACCCATCGCTTTTCGTCTGTACCCGCAGGATAGAGGGCTGAGAATGACTGGGCTAGTTGCCAGAATTTGGCATCTTTACCGATCGCTTCATCAACGAGAAAGCGTTTGAGTGCTTCGCTGCGTCCTGAGTTAAACAACAGCATTGCCTGATGTACTTTGTCGCAGACGGTTTCACCAATGCGGGTGATTTTAATTTCACCATATTCGTCTTCGGGGAGTTCATCAAGAATGCCTGTGATGGTAAGTTGCTTGTTCCCTTGGGATTTTTTCTTGGGAATATCGATGGCTATGCCTTCTTTACCAAACAGGTAGGCTGCGCGTTCTTTGACGGGTAGCAATCTAGCTTTGTCGCCTTTGACTTCGACAAGATGCGTGAGGGTTTCGAGGTGTGCGCCAAGTCCTTGGGCGATCTTACGGGCAGCATCATATTCGAGACTAAAGCCTGTTACTTTGGCTTTTTTGCCTGTGCTTTCGTCGTCGTCATCACTAACATCTTCTTCATCTGGTGCAGGTGTCTTGCTTGTCTCTGTATCTGCTGCTGAGAGTGTCCATAGCCACATGGCAGTTAAACGGGCATCTTCTTCAAAGCTGGAAGTGTCTGCGTCTTTGAATATGGTGCTGAGGGCTTCTTTGGAGATAGCTGCCCAGACATATTCGAGATATTCCCGCAGGGGGACGATTTCGCCGCTTGCTTTTTCGACGCTGGAATAACGGGAGAAAATTTCGAGAGCTGGTCCTAAACAAGCAAAGATGGCATCGGCTCCGACTACGCCTTGTTCGGTGAGGCGTGGCATCCATTCTTTTATTCGTTGCGGCAATTCTTGCAATACATCCCGCCAATCGCCAATTTCTTCGCGTAATGTGCCATCAGGGTTTTCTCTGGGGCGACAGACAAGGTGAACCGAGGATGCAAGGGCGGCGGAGTTCATGGCTCTAAGACGACTACCCATCTCGGTATCAATTGCCCAAGAACCTGTAAAAATCCAACCAGCATCAATCATTGCTTGTAGTTGTGCTTCCCATCCTGCTGTTGATTTGTGGGCAAAAACAATAATACCTATTCCATTTGGAGCCAGCACCCGCCGACCTTCTAACATTGCTTGTCCCATCTTACGCTCGAAAAACGCTTTATCTTTACCTGCCGCTGAATTTACAACGCATTCTTCATCTTTAGGGGTAAGTTTGTTGGAGAATGCTATAGCAAGGTTTGGAGGTAAAGTTCGCTTTAGCCAGACATAGAAGAAATCGGATAGATCGGCGTAAGGTATAGCATCGTAGTAAGGTGGATCTGTACAGATAAATTGGGCTGCATCTTCAGGTAGATAGTAGAGATTGGTAGCTGAGGTCTTCTCAACTTGTCCTGCATAATTGGTTGACAAGCTTCCATGCACTATCATCTTATCTACCCATTGGACTTCTGAATTAATATCCCCTGTCACACCACCAAAAAGATTCACTTCACAAAAGTCAAGAACCATAGGCAATGCTTGACGACTAAAAGTATTGCCTGCCATATATTCTGCTGATGATTTCCAACGACATAGAGAACTACTTTTATCTGTCAACTTATCAATGACAAATGCCAAGCAAGTTTGGATAGCATTCGCTAAGTCTTTCTCACTTCTTAACTCATTAATTTCTGTACTGCTAAAATTTCTTACAAACTTTGCTAATGTTATCAATGCTAGCAATTGGCGCGGTGTAAACAGATCCCCAAAAGTCTCGGCTCCATACTGGGTAACCCAAAAATTTCTTTTATCTTCTTTGAATATTGGCTCATTAGGAATTAGTGGTATTTGTCTAGAATTCTTAGAATCCGAATTCTCCAACTCTCTCAATGCCACAACTGCCTTCTCAGTCGCTTCTAAATCTTGCTCATTGGGCAACCGATAAAACCTCCCCTGTGTACTTGATTTTGTGACTACTACACAAAAAAGTCTTGCATCATTCGCGCCACCCTTACGTTCTTTTAACTGCCTTCTTGTCGATGCTACAGGCGTTGTATATCCCGTTACAGGACAAGTAGCCGAACCCCTAGCCACCGTTCCCTTTTCAACTTCCTTCTCACTCTTCGGCTCAAAAATCTCCAACAAAGGGCGGCGCACTGTGCGCGTTACCCCATTTGCATAAGTTACATCCACCGTCTCAGTTTGCACCACACCACGTTCATCCCTTACCCATCGCAAAGCCTTATATCTCCCTGCCTTCTTCGCCAACCAGAGCGATCGCATCAACGGCACTTCTACAGGAATCCCCGTCCCATCATCAGGAGCCTCAGAAATAATTGTCCTTGCCCATAAATAAGCGATCGGCGTACTGCCATCAGCATCTTTCGGATAGAATTCCGCTAACTCCTTCTCAGCCTCCTCCTTAATCCATTGCCCCCACTTCCGCACCTCGTCTGCCAAACGCTGCCCGTATTTGGGGATATATTCCAATACCACCTTATTCAACAACACCGCCACAGGATTAAGGTCACTCGCAAAAGCATCTGCCCCCACCCGCAAAGCCTCTAACGGTATCGATCCACCACCCGCAAACGGATCGACCACTAACGGACGGGTTCCCACTTCACCACCTAACGCCTCATGAGCAGCCTGTGTCAAAGCTCTTGCCGTTTCCAGGTAGTCAGGCTGAGTTGAGTTATCCCAGTTAGCAAAATCAGCAATGAAATCTAGCAGCAAATCGCGCAACCTGTTCAAATCCTTTGGGTCTTGCGGATCTAGTGTATTCTCAGGTTTGGCTAAAGCCTTCCACTTACTCCAATTTTCTGGCGAACAATGATTTGCCAAATCCTTATCCGTCGCCCCTTTCTTAGCAAACTTCGTAATAATTTTTACCGCCTGATCTCGAAACCCCTGCGGACACAAGGCATCCACCGGATCAATCCACAACGAAGCACAAATCACTGCCCGACAAGCTGCCAATGGTCGCCGCGCCCACCAAATATGTAACGTCGAAATATGCCCATGTCTAATTGACTTCTCCCGCCTTGCATGGGCAGAAATGCGCTTGATAGGTAGGTCAACTTCGATGAGGCGTTTTGGGTAGGTCATAGTTTAGGAGTTAGAATTGGGGTTTTCCCAGATAATCTTAATAACGGACAGCGCTCTAATCTTGTGTTCTCTAGTTCAATCTTGCTCCTCCCGTTCAGCCTTTAAAATCAATGCTGCATCTACCTGATAATGCTCAACCTTGACAAACGTTTCCCAGTCAAGTCTTGCAGGATCTCGAATAGGATGAATCTCTGGCTGTGTAGCGCAGTTAAACACCACATACAACCAGTAGTCTTGATTTAGCCTTTCAGCAGTGCGGTATTCGTTGGCAGTTAGAGCAACTTGACCAACGTGCGATCGCCCTTTCACCTCAATAAACTTTACCGCGATCGCTGTTTTAGGATCTTCAGTATGAGGCTTGCGCGAAACCAAGTCAAAACCTCGATTTTCAGACTCTACACTTTCGACTTGCCAACCCTGCGCTTCTTCGTAAGCGATTACAGCATTGACTGCAATTCGCTCAATCTCTGCATTACTAACCATCGGCGCAATATCAGGTGCATGGCGATCAGGATGAGGTAGCACCCATGCCCTACCCTTTGGCTCAATGGCAGCGATCGTACAGTTGCCCTCCTGCTTTAGTTCTACCCTGCGCCGATCTAACCTTGTATTTAACTCATCCAGTCGATCCTCAGCTTGTTTCAACCGCCCATCTAAACCTGTCTCTTCTGAACCAGATTCTTTTTTATCGAATAACTCACCATATTGAATCTGCAAGCGATCAATAATCGCCAACAAACTAATTTCCATGTGATCTGAGATCGTTTTAATTTCTCTCTTTCTTTCCTGCTGTACTTCTGTCAAAAATCCGTTTAGCTCAGACTCAATTAAAAACTGTTCAAGCCGTGGGCGACCAGGCAAGTTACTATCATCATAAATTTCACTTGCCTCTGTTGCAGGTATTAGCTCAAGAAAAATAGTTGGTTGTTTGATTGATAAGCTTTGGTCTAATTCAGTTTGAACCACATATAGACGTTCATGCAGTTTATTGCCACGCCCATCTTGAAATACCACCAAATAGACATCTAGCCTTGCAGGTTCAGACCTCTGTAAGTCATAAAATACTGCGCCATGTTGCAGGTCTTTTTCTGTTTGTTTTAGAACCTCTTTTCGCACACACTCAAATAGTGGATGCCCTGGTGTCACCCATTCTACCGTTGGATCTTGATCGAGAACTTTTTTGTCAAAGGCAATCTGCTTATACTCACGTCCCAGCTTGCCAAAACGTGATTCTTGATCATCCCCTGTTGTCCAAAGATGACGTGGCACACGTCCTACCCGATATATCTTACCTGTCTCCCCTTTTTTGTTGAGAGATGTGCTTGGGGACATGTGCTTGGGATGAATACCAACAATAGGAGATGCTTCAATAAAGAAATTTTCTACCACTTCAGGAACTAACCGCTTTTCCTTTGCCTCAGTCGAGCGTCCAATTAAGTTTGATAGATTTAACTCGCGTTTTGCTAGCCCCTCTAATGCCGATTTAGTGATTTTACGGAAATGCTCAGTGTCTACCTGACTAACAATGCGGTCTTTAATCACAGCATCCGTAAGATTGCGAGTATACATTTCCCTCAGCATTTTCTCAATTTGATTCGCTGGGAAAACATCCCCTAGAACATTGAAAACTTTCCCCGTATTTTCGGGATCAAGATCAGCTTCAATTTTTTGAATGCGCTCAAACAGCTTCCAAAATACGCTACCTTCACGGGTATTCGTAGAGACAAAATTAAAAATTAAACAGTCCTTTTCTTGTCCATAGCGGTGAATTCTACCCATACGCTGCTCTAACCGAACAGGGTTCCAAGGAATGTCATAGTTAATCATCAGCCAGCAAAACTGAAGGTTAATCCCCTCTCCAGCCGCTTCCGTTGCGACTAATACTTGACAGTCTTCTTTAAATTCACGTTCGGCATAAATGCGGGTATTTGGTGTATTCCGATCGCCTATATTCATCCCGCCATGAATTTGCGTGACACTCAAACCCCACTGTTTGAGCTTTCCTAAAGGACGCTCCTTTTTGCCATCACCTGCTAAAAAGTCAAGCGTATCCTTATGCTCAGTAAAAATAAGCAGCTTCATTTTTGGATCGCTAAACAATACCTCTGCCAATTTACGAGGGTTCAACGCCTGTAGAAACCGTATGAATACGTCCTAGAGAAGTAAGCTTGGCAAAAATCTGGGTTAATAAAATAGGCTCAGGCATTTCAGGAAGCATTT
>JAESFO010000535.1_pt1 | contig 25504 bp, 27 predicted proteins | sample 9269421 | NCBI WGS metagenome assembly JAESFO01 (sample SAMN14502839, study PRJNA617101) | algae metagenome | isolation source: Nostoc desertorum CM1-VF14 and co-occurring heterotrophs from rocky... | place: USA: Clark Mountains, San Bernardino, California | collected 2000-06-05 | reverse complement strand
GAAAATGCTTCCTGAAATGCCTGAGCCTATTTTATTAACCCAGATTTTTGCCAAGCTTACTTCTCTAGGACGTATTCATACGGTTTCTACAGGCGTTGAACCCTCGTAAATTGGCAGAGGTATTGCTCTTGAAATTGATTTAAATGGATCTTGTGTAGCTTACAACTGCGTTTAATATACTGGTGCTTGGTAAATTTGTTGAGCCACTTTACCGAACTATAAGTTTACAAAATCTTAAGCTACAGCATTGTTTCTTCGTTGAATTACAGCATGGTTTCCAACTCTAGAACCCTCAACAGTTTCTCCTCTACCGCAGTCAAATACGGGCGCTTCAGTTCCCCCAGATGCTTCAGCACAGCACGGGCAGCTTCTTCTAAGTTCTCGTTTTCCCGTAATCTATGAATGCGATCGCTAATGTGCTGCATCTGCTGACATTCCTCAGGCAGGTAATTGAATGAGTTCAGGTGCTTCACCCCAATGGTGTACTCGCCATCCCAGGCTCTCAAGGTGCAACTAAACTCCCTCACATAGCGTCCAGAACCTGGTCATTCACTTGAGTTCAAGGTTTTTCTGACAAAAATTTGGTAGATTTTTTCATTAAAAAGTCAAAAAACTACACTACGGTTAAGTAAGCTAAAATTTGCATTAAAATCAAGAACAACAAATAACTGCATGATTTTCAGTGCCTCCTCGTCTCAAATTGAGAAATTAAATAGTGAGCAGCTTGTTGAACTACTGAAAAAATTACTACACGCTGAAGCTCAAGGCTCAGGTATAAGCTTAAGAGGAGTTTCAGTACCCCTTCAGATTACTGTTCCAGACGGAGGAGAAGATGCAAGAATCTCCTGGGATGAAGGTTTTGAACAAACAGATTATCTCCCTTCCAGGTTTTGTATATTTCAAGCAAAAGCCACTGATCCAGGCCCAGCAGGTTGGAAACAAGAAGTTTGGACAAAAAGTAGCCAGAACAAGGATGTAACACAAAAGAAACTGAATGAAGCAGTCGCTGAAGCTATTGCCAAAAATGGTTCTTATATCGGTTTTACATCTGCTGTATTAATTGGCTCTTCTAAATATAAGAAACGAATTGAAGCTATAAAAGAAGGTATTCGGGAAGCTGGAGCTGATCCTGATCAACTAAAGACTATTGACATTTATGATGCAAATAAGATTGCTGATTGGGTATCACGATATCCTGCGACCGCCATTTGGCTCAATGAAAAACAATCTGGGCTTAGTTTAAAAGGCTTTCAAACAGTTGAAACATGGGGGCAGAAAGCTGATATAGTATCAATTTCGCAGGTCGAAGATAAAGCAAGCCGTTTTTTTATCGGAAGTGAAAGTAGTATAAATAACTCATTGACTTTCGATAAAGTAAAAGAACGGATTGGGGATTTTCTAGCTAATTCTAGAAAATTGGTCAGAGTTATTGGTTCATCAGGTTTAGGAAAAACCCGGTTTGTATATGAGGTCTTGAGAGATGAAAATACAATAGCGAAGATTGCATTAACGACATCTGCAATTTATTGTGATTTTAGGGACATTGGCAGTCAAATTTTTCAAATAGCTCAGAGTTTTGTTGAGTATAAAAATTCTGCACTCATGATTATAGATGAATGTCCACGCGATACTGCTGCTAAACTTTGTGAAATTATCACAAGTGAAAGTAGTAACCTCAAAGTTATTACAATTGGTAATGATAACCAACCTATTGAAAAGGATAACTGTCTCAATATTTCAGTTACTCCTGCTGATGAGGCTCTTATTGAAGGTATTATTCAACAAAGATATCCAAATGCTGATTACTTAGATATTAATTTTATAAAAAATCTAAGTGCTGGCTATCCACGTATTGCAGTGCTAGCAACAAATAATTATTCAGAAGGATTACCAATCCTACAATCTATTGAAGATGTTGTAGAACGTATTCTCACTGGTTGTAGTATCAATAGACCCGAACAAGTGCGAGCAATTGAGTGTCTTGCTTTATTCAAACAATTAGGTGCAGATGAAAATGTAAGTGATGAGATTGATTTTGTTGCTGAAAATTTAGCCAGACAAAGTGGTGATGAGATGTATGAACATTTAGCTTATGCAGCAAAACACAATCTTGTGGATCATCTTAGTAGCTATTTTCTAGCGAAACCTCTTCCCATAGCAGTTTTCCTTGGGGTGAGAAGGTTGGATTTACTACGTGTAAAAACTATCCTTAACTTTTTAGAAACTGCACCTTCAACATTACGTAAATCTTTCTTAAGCCAATGGCGCTATTTCGATGTTTCAAAAACAGCCGCTACAGTTGCTCAACGGCTTTTAGCAAAAGATGGTTGGTGTGGTTCACTAGAGAAACTGAGAACAGAGCTTGGTTCACAGTGCTTAAACGCCATAGTACATATTGATCCTGATGGTGTTGCCGATATTATAAATTATGTATATAAAAACTTATCTATAGATGATTTGAAAAAAGCAGTAACAGGAAAACAAGACTTTGTACAAATTTTAGAAAAGCTTGTTTATAGAAAAAAATATTTTTACATAGCCGCACCACTACTTATGCGGTTAGCTGCACTTGAAAATGAAACTTATTCAAGTAATGCAACTAATCGGTTCAAGCAACTTTTTCAACTACGCCTTAGTGAAACTGAAGCTGAACCTCTCGATAGATTTGCAGTACTTGAACAAGGAATATCATCTGGTGATAAAAGAATTATATCTATTTGTATTAAAGCACTAGAAAATACACTCGAACGTAATTTCTTTTCTAGCCCAGGTATATCTTATCAAATTGGAAGTCAGTGTCTTTTCAAAGAATGGACACCAAAGTTACTGGATGAAACTTTTGATTTTCATCGAAAGGGTCTTCAAAAGCTCGATTTTATACGCTCTCAACATAAACAATTTGCTATCAACTGTGAGAAGATTATCGCTAAAGCTATTCGGTCACTTTTTTGCGAAAATCTCTTGAATGATCTTGAAAATCTTTTACATAAAATTACTAAGGAGAAGGGAATTTGGCTTGAAGGTGTTGAGGGTGTTGGTAATTGGCTTTATTTTGACAGGGCGAAAGTACCAGAGAAGTTTTCGCAGAAAATTAGAAAACTTTACGATCAGCTAATGCCAACTGATCCAGTTCAGAAAGCACTTCTTTATACCAAATTTTGGCACTCTAATATTCGTAATCCTGATATAAAATACGACAAAGAAAATATATCGATTCAAGATTTTGAATATTCTTCCAGAAAGGCGAAAGAAGTTGCTGCTGAGATTGCAGTAGACAAAGAACTTACAAATCGTGCCATTCAAACAATGATTAGGGAAGAACTGAACAATGGGTTCCCATTCGCTGAAGAGTTAGCCATGAGATTGGAAGATCCAGTACAGTCTTTTCAATTTGCAGTAAACGAATTTGAAATATCTACTGAGAGAAGAGGAGTAAATTTTCTACGTGCATTACTTTCTGGTATTGATAAGAGAGACACAGAAGCTGCAAGTAAGTGCATTGCTATCGCTCTTAAGTCTAATGCTCTCAAGAATGAAAAAGTTAATATTTATAGGGCTGTTGAAATTTCTGTTAAAAGACTAGATCAAATAGTTCAAAGTGTAAGAGAGCAAAGTATTTTTGCAACAGATTGTAGATATTTTTCTTATGGGCAGGGCTTAAACAAACTTAACCCTGAAGATATCCTTCCTTTAATTGACGAACTAGCAACTAATCACGGTTCAGAAGGTCTGTGGTCATCTCTTGAAATTATTTCAATGTATCAAGCTAATAAAGAGAAGTTGAACATTAAATTTGCTAAACAAATTAAACAAATAATTACTTCACAAGAACTTTTTGGCAACACAATTGCAGCCATACAAGATGGATATTTGTTGGAGCAGCTTATTCTATTAGTTCAACAACATTATGGTATTGAAGATGAATTTGCAATAGGGATCAGTAATCAAATTATAAATATATGTACGCTTGGAAATTCTGAAATTTTTAATTCAATAGATAATTATTTGCGGAGTATTATCCAGTTATTAGTTAAACAGAAACCGCTAATTTTATGGGAAAAAATATCACATTTTTTTGAAATTGCAACTCCAATGGAGACGTATTACTTAGAAGCTCTTATTGGAACACCAAAACACTCGTTTGATAAAGAAGTTAATAACAAGGAAGGTACACTATTTGGTATTCCTGATAATGAATGTATAAAATGGGCTAAAGTTAATCCAGAAATTCGTACACCCTTCTTATGCATTTTTTATCCGGTTATTGAAAAAGATGAAGCAGATAATAATAGATGGCATCCAGCGATGGAAAAGCTTACTTATGAATTTGGGGCTTGTGCAGAATTTCGTGTAGCCTTGGAAGACCGCTTTTATCCCGAAATGTGGTCAGGCTCTATAATTCCTTACCTTGAAGCATATTTAATACCCTTACAAACGTGGTTTCAACATCCAATCGCTGAAATGTCTGTGTGGGCATGGGAAGTATATAATTCATTAGAAAGACAAATATCTAGAGAACGCAATAGTGAAGAATAAAGTTTATAGATTATTTTTGCTGTGAAGTAGAAAACATTTATTTTGACTTTTAAGCTTAAATATCGTAATGAATTATTTGCAGCATTGTTACGTTGTTCCTTTGTTGATTAGCTGATAGTCTCTAACTCCAACACACTCAACAATTTGTCCTCCAAATCCTTCAAATAAGTGCGATTCAGCTTCCCCAACGACTGACTCCAAAAACTTCTGCATATATTACTGCAAAGTATCTTAAGAACTTTCTGTTAAATTAACCCCAGGAATATGCTGAATCCACTCACCTAAGAACTCTTTTAATCCAACCCTACAGCATTGGCTGCCCTCATGAGGGTGTCTAAAGGGACACCTTTTGTATCTTCGTTCTCAATTCTATTAAAATTTGCCCCGCTCATTTTTTTTTAAAAAGAATTAAGAAACCTTTGGTAATGTTCCATAAGTTCAGCTTGAGAAACATTATCTGTAAATAGAATTTAACATTAAATACTTCTTTATCCTTATAAGTTAAACGGTTGTAGTTGAATAATACACATAGTTTCTATTGGATGCTGTTGAGCTTCTGTATGAGAAGCGAATTGAAGCCACTTTTGAAAGCTCATACCCTGCTCTTGAATAACTTGCACTTCTAGTAGATAAGCTTCAAAACGATTATAAGTCTCAATTGTTTGTTCAATTATTTTTACTACTTTAAATAAATTATAAAGATTGTTTTCTTCTTTTTTAGTAAAATCACATTCTTTTTTTTCCACTTTCTCCTCTGTATATAAAAATGCTCCACAATAACCAATTATAGGAAAATCGTTTCTTTCGTATTGAAGAAATTTGACTAATTTTATTCTTTGTGCCTCAAACAATATAAATTTCTCATTTAAAATGCAATTTAGTTCAGGTTCCAGCCATTTACAAATATTAGACAGTCTGTATAGCTCAACAGGACTATATAAATCAATTATTGGGCCTCCCTGAAAACTAGGTAACTCTCTTGCTATTGGCTGAGATGTAAGCAAAGACTTAATATATTGTTGTATACTATGACGAAGTATCTTAGTACCTTCTTGAAGACAAAAAACAGCATTGTTTATTTCTTCTAATTCCAGATAGCAACGCACTCTAGCTACATATGCTAATACTAACGAAAGGATATACTTATCAGCAAGACTGATGTTTTCTTTAATCGAAATCTCAACATATTTACTATAAATATGTTGAGCCTCTAAAAACCTAGAAATAGCTAATGTAGCAAAGTTCTTCCGATTGTTAACTTGAAGCATCGTGGTGGCATCACTCGCTAGCTCAAGAGCAGCGCCAAAATTAGCATAAACAGAAATATCAAATTTACGGTGTAGACTATTTATACTTTCTTCGATTGAATTTAAATCTTCTTCAAGACCTTGCTCAATTTCTTTTAAACGTTTTAATACTAGAGAAAATCCTATTACTGTTATACCTAAATTAAGTATTGATACACCTAGATTAAGAAGACTAGCAACTGAGCCAGCTTGAGTAAGTAATTTTGATGCTTGTGAAATATCAGGTGTTATTTCACGTAACATAGCAATGATCTGTTTTGTTTTTGCGTCACGAATAACACCTCCAATTCGGACATATTCTAAACTTTCTAAACCTTGCACTATCCAATCGGGTATTTGAAATATAGTTTGAAACTCTTTCATACTTTTTTTGAATCTTTGCTTAAAAAATCCACCTAACTAGCAGGTGGATTTTAATAGTTGCGAGTAAGTGGCATTTATGCGAGTAAGTGGCATTTAAATTATGAATTGCAGATTAGCTTAACTAACTCATTTAACTTACAGTAGTAAACTCTTATTCTGATATCCATTTCCAGAGCTTGTAAGCACCATAGCCAACAGCCGCAGCAGCAGCAGCAGGTGCTGCAACCGTAATAGCAACACCTGCTACCATTCCACCTCCAACAGTCGCCCCAACTGCTGCTAATCCAGAGGTTATTCCAGCTGCGCTCAAACCAGCAACACTTCCAGCAGCAGCGACTGTACCAACGGCTCCAGCAGTTCCAGCTAAAGCACCTACAGTTGTCATTGTTCTACCAACAGAGCGAGCTTCACGTTCATCATTAGGAAGGCTCTCATCATCTGTTAAAACCTGATCCATAGCTATTTTTGTTGTCTACTATCCCCATGAACCCACTTTGCTGCTGCATTTAGACTGCCATAAGCTTCTATAACAGCATAGTAAAGCATTAAGTTGATACCATCAAACTCCCTTGCATCCCTATAACACTACAGCATCAGCATATTAGCCAACACCGCTATCTGCCGCGCCAGCAGTTGCTTTGCTTCGTTAACTGAGCCATGCCGCAGTTTGTGAATCGCTTGATGTAGTCCTGTGTGAGCATTAGCCATTGAGGGGGTTTATCTTTGCCCATTTTCAGATTATTGTTAATAGAGCGCCCAGCTAATAATTTTCCATTCGCTGTTGGATGTACCCCGTACTTCAGGTACTCCTTCAGAGTTCTCGTTGATTAAGCGGAAATTAAATGCCTTTATTACCTCTTCTCCATATTCTTCAAACTTCAACTGCGTTTGAATGATTGAGAAGGCTGCGGCACTATCTTGTATTGATATGAACTCAAAGGATATCAAATTTTTGGGCGCAAATATTTGACGGATACTTACAGGTGCTTGTTTAGGGGGTGGACTCAATTTAATCGATAGACACCTCGCCATATAGCCATAGTTTCTTATTTTCCAAAAAGTCAGATATTCAGCCAGTCGCTTTTCAGGAGTTCCATTTGCAAATAACTCTGGGGAACCCGTTTGAGGTATATCAATATCAATAGTGATGTCTCTAGGTTTCCATTGTGACAACTTTTCTTTGTCTACTTGATTTTCACGCAATTGTTGAAAAATTTCATGCCATGTTTTTTGAGGTTCGTCAGTGGGAGCTTCAAGCAGTCCTGATTCTGCTTTCACTGCCCAATCACGGGCGGCAAACAATGCTGCCCAAGTTTTAGCGGCGACCATCTTGTTGTCGTAGTTCAAATCCATCCCATGCATAAATCCATTACGGTATGGAATGGTAATTAGCTCAGTTGTGGTCGTATATCGGCCTGTTTGTAAGACGTTCGCTAATACGTTCAAGCCTCGATTATGTGCTGAAATGGAGTCCCACGCTGTGAGATCGATCTCTGCGGAAAAGAAACCCCGTCGTTTCTCGTGTAATTCATTCACTAAACCATCAAGTAGTGCTAACACAACAAGAACAGATGCGTAATAGCGTTCTTCCTCGTAATCAGTTAAAGCTTTTTGAGCGAGGGGTACTCTTGGACGGAAAGCTCGAATTCCATTCATGGCCTGCAACTTCCATCTAACCGTCTCTGCACTGTAGTAGTTCATTAAGTCAGTTTCTGCACCATCTACATCGCCTGACTCTGCTTTGGCAATTGCTGCTTTAGCAACTTCAAGGTTAAGCAAGTCATAAGTAATCCAACCCCGTGAGGCAAATATGTCGTTGAAACGATCAGGAATTTTGGACATTTCTTCTATTTGCTGAACAAGATCGTCAACTTTGTCTAGAGCATCATCCATCAAATCCACATTAGCGCCCAACAACCTTAAAAAAGGGCGACAAAAGGGCATGATTCGCTTGAATGCAGCCATATCTCTCGCATTCTTAAGAGTTTTAGCAATACTGGGGATGTCCCTAATCAGAGGGGTATCCATAAAACACCTATTTTCAGTACAGATGTGTATAAAGATTAGATTAATCTCAATAGGTTTAACATATTACATAAAAATTTGACCATATCATTTTTAATAGCAGCAGTCCCTTAGCTAAAATCGTATATCGAGATTTCTTCTCAGGAGTTTCTCTCATACTAATATTCAGACTCCAGCACGCTCAACAACTTCTCCTCCAAAGCTGTCACATAAGCCCGATTCAGCTTCCCCAACGACTGGAAAAACTTCTACACAGATTCCTCCAACTCACTCGAATACACTCGTGAAATGTGATTGCACATATCCTGTACCTGTTTACACTCCTGCGGCAAGTAATTGAATGACCGCAGATGCTTCACCCCAATATCTAAATTTATCAATTTAATATTGGATAAATAATCATTTTTTATTTTTTAACTTAATAATACCAGCTTGTCTGAAAAGCCTAACTAATGATCGGCTCTCGATTAGTGCATCTTCAGAAAGAGTGTATTTTCCATTTATTTCATATAAACTACCAAGATAATGATTACCAATAATCCCAAGTATGCTCTTAGCAAGTTCTACTAGATTATCTAGTTCTTGCCACATAATTACAGATATTTTAGATTCATCAATAGATTCATCATGAGCTAAACGCTTATCTCTTATACTTTTAATTGCTTTCATGTCATCTTTAGATGGCATTTTATCATTAAGTATTTTGGCAACAATAGTTGTAAGCTCTGAGTCAGTCATAGCTATTAGACATTTTCTGTCTAAACCCCAAATACCTAATTTTTCTTCTAATTGGATTCTATATTCTATTTTTAATTCATGAGAGTTATTATTAATTATTTTAATAGCAGCATAAAGACTTCTCAAATTAAATCTATCGTTGTGATCAAAAATCTTACTGATGGAAAGAACTATATCTTTTGCTAACAGTAGTTGTATATTTCCAAATAAATGCTCAAAATTTTTATCAGCTAATTCGGATTGGTAATTACCAATAGTTTCATACAAGAGTATTGCTGTTTCTGCTGCCAATAAATCAAATTTTATACCGTTGTTAACGATATCTTGCAGATGCTCTTTCGGCGTATACATTATTTATTCTATATTTTAACTTATTTGTTATTAAGAATTTGTCCTCAACAATTTTGTTGTTGAATTTTATAAGCTTTATGATTACTAGCTACATTATTTAATTAACTAACATTCCTGCTCAATCAAACTCAACAGCTTCTCTTCAACCACAGTCAAATACGGTCGCTTCAGTTCCCCCAGATGCTTCAGCACAGCACGGGCAGCTTCTTCCAAGTTCTCGTTTTCCCGTAACCTACTGATGCGATCGCAAAGGAACTGCATCTGCTGACATTCCGACTCTAGGTAATTAAGCGGCTTCAAGTGGTCGATCCTGACCGTGTATTTTCCATCCCACATTGTGACTGTGCAACTGAATTCGCCTACATGGTTGACTATGCCCCAGCATCCACCTTTACCTCTGAGTTCTGGGTTATCTTTTGCAAGAATTTGACAGATTTCGCCTAGCTGGTAGGTGTTTGGTACTCTGGTTCGCTCAATAATGCGCTGCACTACATTCTTCACAATCCTACCACTTGGAACTTTACCACCCGCTTCCTCCACTGCCTTTTGCCAAGCTTCTCTTTGCACTTCTGGCTCTAAAGAAGCCAAAGGGCGTACTTGACGTTCATTATTTGGCAGAATTTGTAAACCATTGGTTAACATTTTTGGAGTCTGTAATTCATCCGTAGCTATTTCCTCTTTTTGTAAACCATTGGTTAACAAATTGTCCATGACTGTTGCTGCGGCGATCTTGTAGCTGGCTGCTATCCGCGTGTAACCAAACCTTTGCTTGCAATATTCTTCAAAGGTTTTGTGAGTTGAACGGTACAATTTGCGGTCGCGTAATTCCGCCAGCGCCTTCCCCGCTTCAAAAAACGCCCGTTCTACCTTCCGTTCAAGATGCAAGCGATCGCTAATTTCCTGCTCGGTTAATTCGGGGATTTCAACAGCAGTAACAGTAATTGTTGCTGTAGCTGTGTCTTCTTCTTGAGCAAGATTATCTGGTGATGTGCTGTCAGTGGATGAAGAGATGGTGGATTTTTTGGGCTTTGAGGATGGTTTAGCCATGATTTCACCCTTCTTAAGGGTATTTGCTCAGACTGGCTCACTCTCATTATGGCTGTAGTCAGGGCTACAAACGCTTAAGAGCGGCTAATTTCAGCTTCTACCGCCAGAACCTCAACTGAACCCCTAAGCGATCGCTTCTGTAGAGTCACTGAAAATAGCGCGGAAGTTAATGGCTTGAGGTCAAGCATCCTTTAACTCTCCATTATTCCTGGCACGCTCCAACTCTTCTTCGCAAAGGACTTCTATTAAATTTGACAGAGAACGCTTCCTAATCTTAGCTAGCCGTTCTAAGTCAGACTTTAATGCTTCGTCCAAGTAAAGCGATATTCGCTTTTTGGCTGTAACCACCGACAACACCATAGCACTACTCCAAAACTATACTTCCTCCATTGTAGCACGAGGGTAACGCTACTTTGAAGCAAAAAGATGTTGTATTAGCATCAAAGTAGTGCTACCATGTGAATAAAGAAAGCGCTACCGACGGTCAATCTGAAGCGCTTTCCGTCCCGTTAGGAACTGATTTATTATGACTCACATTATCTACAGCCATCAACAGCTGCAACTGAAATCTATTGCCCGACTCAAGCAAATCTACAGTGAAATCGCCTGCACAGTCGAAGTAAGCGATAAAAGCTGTAAGGATGCGTGGATTTCCGCCATTGTTAACTATCAGGCAAGCAAGATTCAGAAAGTCACCCTCGCTGCTCCCGACGAACAAGCCCTCGCCCAAGCCGAACTCGACAGCTACATCGCTGACCAAGCCCAAGTTGTAGCTCCCGAACCCCTCAGAATAGTCGAAATCTCATTTGACCATCACGAATATTACGCTGATGACAAACTGGTAGCCAGCATTAGCTATGACGATGACCACTTAACGCAACGCTGGGTAGTCATGGTTAACGGTAAAGAAGTATTTCGTGCCAACACTCTAATGCGTTGCGATCGCTTCATCTGCACTCACTATAAAGACGGCTCATTACCTGTGCAGGAGAAAGAACCAACACCCCCCACGACCGAAAACCAAATCATGGCGCATATCTTCAACGAGTGCCAAAATTATGGGTTTGAAATTCTCGATGATGGCATTTACAACAACAACGGCGTGAAACTGGGGCAAGTCGGATGCACTGAGGGTAACTGGTGGGTGAAGAGGGGTTATTCAGGTCAATAGCAGTATTCTAACTCGGTCTATGATGCAGTGCGATCGCTGTCGATGGTGGATACATCGCTGGCTGAACCAGTTCACAAATACTTGCAAGACCGACCCTTAGAGCAACTGACTGCTGAGGAATTACAGCAGCTTTTCAACCATGAAGTACGATCGCAACTTCAAGAATTAGTCACAGCGTAAAGCCTCATGTGGGCAGCAGTGAAAATTGCTGCTCACTTTGAGGTATTTTTTGGGCGTTATTCTCCAAATATTGCCGAAGATTTTTAGGTTATTAATCCCAGGGAAGAAAAGCATGATTGACCATATTAATGCACTTCAAACAAGTTGGTATCTTTCCCCACCTTGGGGACAGACAATTCCATCCGTTGAGGTGAATTTACTGGAGAGAGTTTACCTGCGAACCAACAGAACATTTGGCTATTGCTGCGGTATGCAATGGAAGCATGAGTGCTGGATTTATTCAATTGACTGCCGTAATGAAATACTCGACGCCACACAGAATCAAATCATCGGAACTGGGGAATTAGAAGCCATCACTGTGCAAAAACCTGCATTCGTTTTGGGTGAGAGAGTGATTCTCTGTTCTCACGACAAAGGAACAAAGCAACGACTGATTTTGGGGATTGGGCTGGTGAATAATTCCTGGTTTTACCTTGTTGAATTGGTATCACCAACGTTAATTAATACACCGGCTATATCGAATCGTTTCTCACTGGTTGGTGAAAAAAGTTTGGTGCGGGTAAATGTTTAATTCTCTCTAATCAACAACGAAAAATTATCACCCAACTAAAGTTATGTCACAAATCGAAGTAGCTCAAATTATCGACCAGATAAAGCAAGAAATCACTGTTGATGCTTCGGGACACGGTAAAGCTAGTATTCGAGCTACAGCAAGACTTGCCAATATCGATGCTACTGGATTAGTCAGAAGTCTCAAAACTGCTGTAGACAATTCTCGGTCTAAACTGGTTGAAAAGCTTATCCGTAAAGGGTTTGAAGCCGTAGAGATTTTGGGATGGTCGCAGTCCGGTATCCCTGACATAGCTGTAGCAACCATACTTCACTATTACGGTTATGAAGCTGGCAAGAGATGTACTATACAAGCAAAATTAGCCTGTGAAGCATTTGAAAGTATCGGTGTTCGCGCCTGGATGCAAGACATTATGGGCTGGACAAAACCTGCTACTCAACCACAAGAACAACCCTCCACACCAGCCCTCCCCCCAGTTGAACAACGATTGCATACTCTTGTCCTGGCAATGAAAACTTTAGCTGAGTTAACTGGTGGCAGACTCAACCCTTACATGGAACAGCAATTCAAAGACTATGCTGGGAACCTTTTGGCTGAACATAATAGGAAATTGCTAATCCCTTCAGAAGAACGCTGGTTGGGGGTTGTGAACTTTGCAGAGAGCGAACTTGGAAAGAAAGTCCCCCTGAGCGGCACTCACTACCGGGGACATCTTGGGACATGGGTGAGAACATTCTACCCACACTTGGGGGATCGCCAAGAAACGCGATTGGTTAACGGTGTCCAACAGCCCATCTATGTCTACGCTTGCCACGAGCCGGCTGTTGCGGCTGGGTTGACTAAAGCTATAGAAGAATTCTTTGCTCATCCCAGCCCTGGTGCGGCGCTAAGAATTGCGGGTGCTTTCGCTAGCAAGAAGGAAAAAGTATCAGTTTAGTAGCCATTAGTTTTCAATTATTCAGTTGCCCGAATTTTAAGCACTACTAGTTATTAAGCTGATACCGACCAAAGAACATAAACGTATTAAGAATTGTAACATTCGTTAACGACACAAACAATAATTCATCTCGATGGATAAGTTAATGACGAGATTTCATGATCCAAGAGCAGCAGCACTCGCACAACAGATAGACCAAATCAACGTAATCGGTTGGGAAGGAGCCTGCGACATGGCACTACAACAGCACGTAGCGAAAAGCGAATTATCCCCTGTAGAAACAGTATTGCGTTTCGATATGTTCCGAAAAAGAGTGCAAGATACAGCCGATAAACGACAAGCAATTTGGGCAAAACAAATAAGCCAAGGCATTAGCGGAATCGAGTGGTACACCGTTGAGTACGGCGGCATGGCGTTAGTTCTTCCCCGGCTGTGTGAGGAGTTAACGCTCGTTCCTGGTGATAAGGAAATATTGATGCAGTCCAAGCCGATGGCGCTCGACTTTCTTGCACATTGGAACCTCGCCTTCAAGCTGTGGCGTTATGACCGTGAAACAGAATCGCGCTGGCTTTCCTCTCGCTGGAGTCAGTTTTACGCCGAATACATGAGCCGAGAATGGTTGGAAATATGGGTTGAGGATGAGGTTTACCAGATTCTTTTACCAGATGGAACATTTCAGGACAAACCCACATTTGCCATCAACGCTTGCTGCTGCTGGGGTAATCCTGAAGCAATCCACCGTACCACTGCATACTCTGATTCTGGCTCAAGCTGGTTTCAATGGAATAATTTTACACCTTGGAGATAAAAGCGATCGCTATTAAACAAGTAGCAATCGCCACGTTAAACACTCCTTCATATTCGGCATAACCAACATGAAAGTAATTGTTAGAGTCACCGAAAAAATTACTAGTGAAGCCCATATAGAGATTCCTAATGGGCTTTCAGAAGCAGGCATTAGGCAGCATATTGTAGACCGCTATAACAGTGGCGAAATGCTGACTGATATGAACATTTTTCAAGTGGATTTTGAATCAATCAGCGCTCTTGTTGTCAAACAAACTGGAGAGAGTTTATGACTGTTGCACAACTGCTGACACCACAATCGCACTCTCCTAAATCTACAGGAGAAGCTGTTGGTAGACATCCTCTGAACTTTTATGAGTCTCCATCTTGGTTCACAACTGAATTACTGCGCCATGTTCCGTTATCTGGTGTGATTGGTGAGCCTTGTGTAGGACATCGGGCGATCGCTTCTTTGTTGAATGTGTGGCCTCATACAGAACATATCTGGACGAACGATATTGATCCACATAAAGCGGCTGATTACCAAATGGACGCAACACTATCCGAGTCATGGGTTAAGTTTCCCGATTCTGACTGGATCTGCACCAATCCACCATTTTCAGAGTTTGCTGCACCAATTATCAAGAATGCCTACCAGAAAGCGCGTATCGGTGTAGCTGCATTCCTTCTAACCAGCTTTCTCGAACCCTGTGATGATCGGGCGAATTTCTTACAGCAGCACCCGCCGTCACTTGTGATCATCATGCCGCGCTTCTGTTTTCGTAAGGATAAACGGGGTAGTCGTTGGGCTACCGATAACGTTACCATCTCGTGCTTTGTGTGGGACAAACGCGCAACAGGGCAGCAAATTATTATTCGTCCCAAGTCTCAAATCCTGGGTTTTTACAAGAATCCAGAACAGGCTATTTCACAAGAACGGGCAGAAGAAATTGTTCAAGCGATTGCTAAAGGAGAATTATGCAACAACTAACTTTATTTCCCGAATCTGCTCCTACTTTACCAGTCAACTATTATCCAGAATTTCTGAACAAGGAAGAAGCCGACGAACTCTATCAACATTGCCAAGAACTGCAATGGAAACAAAATCAAATCAGAATGCTGGGTAAAACTATGCCTGTGCCTCGTTTGGAATGTATTTACGGGGATGAAGGCTGTGATTACCTCTACTCCAAGAGCGTATTACTCAAACCACTACCTTGGACTTCAGCGCTAGCTCAACTGCGAGATAGGATTACTGCTGCTACTGGCTACAGCTTCCGCATTGTCATCGGCAACCAGTACAGGAGTGGCCAAGATTCGATAGGGTGGCACAACGACAGTGAAGCTTCGATGGGATTTAACCCAGCGATCGCCTCTGTCAGCCTGGGTTCGGTTCGTAAATTCCAAATCAAGCCCATCGGGGGTAAGCCGACTGACTTTTGGTTGGAGCATGGGAGTCTGCTGGTGATGCTTCCGGGTTGTCAGAGTACTCATCTGCATCAAGTTCCGAAGACCAATAAGGTCGTTAGCACACGGATTAATCTAACTTTTCGACCGCATGTTGGGGGCAGGAAATGAGTATTTTATCTGGATTAAAACTTTAATCAGCCAGAAATCAAATAAGGTAAATTGCCTCCAATTATGAGGCTAAAACCTGCATCCAGAATCATATAAACTTCTCCACACTCAGCATTTAAGCTCTAGAGGATGAACAATTCTCACTTCTACACAAAAGCAAAACCCTCGATATTTTGCCGCAAATCGAGGGAAAAGGAAATTAAGTAACCAAGGAAAATATATCTATGAGTTTAGCAGAAAATCAAATTAATAATCGGACAGTTTTTGAAGTCTTCATTCCCGGTTTTTTTGATGATTATCCACTTGAATCATCAGAATTTAGGCTCTACGCGCATATCCAAAGAAGAGCAGGTGTAAGCGGTTGTTTTGAGTCTATTCCGAAGATGGCGAAACATTGTTACATCGCTCTCAAAACTGCCAAAAATGCCATCAAGCTTTTACTAGCCGCCGGAATGATTGGAATACAAGAACGTATTGGAACTACTAATATTTATACTCCCACTCCACCTTCTTTGTGGGTTTCTCCTGACCAAATTCAATTACTTCGTTCACAAATTAAGACAGCAAAAGAAACCCCAGCCAAAATTAACCCCAGTCAAAATTGCACGGGGGGTGGGGTCAATTTTGCACCCAGTGGGGGGGTCAATTCTGCATGGGGGGTGGGGTCAAATTTGACCCACAAAGGTATTCCCATTAAGGTAATCCCATCTAAGGAATTCACACTAAGTGCAGTTCCCCCCAAAAACGAGTGTGTGTGTGAAGAAACTAACTTGGATTTACAACCAAACCAGGAAGAAGAACCAATTTCCAAATCTTCGTCTTCACAATCAAACCAGGAAGAACCAATTCCCGAATCTCTCACTTCTCTACGAGACGCTGCGCGAACGTTGTCAAATCAATCCGAGACTTTGCATCAAACAGACATTCCCTCATGTAGACCTACTATTGCGGCGGGGTTGTTCGATAAAGACGAACAAACGAACAAGAAACCAAGCAAACCAAGATTCCAGTCGATTGATGATTTGCTCAATCACATCCTGCTTGACCCCGGCATCTTGGCATCTGAGCCTTTACCCGCAGTTTACAGAAATGAAATCAAACTCCGCTGTTGGCGTTTCCCCTGGCGTACTTCTTGCAGAGACAAGATTTACCAAACCTGCGATCGCCGTTTGGTGGAGTTAATCGCCAAGGAGAGAGCCGAGTGGGACAAGGTTAATTGGCAGCAAAAAGTCCCCACTGTGATCAAATCAATCAGCAATTTGGAGGTGAGTAAAGCTGGTTTAGAAGAACTGTTGGTTTATTGGTCGAAAGTTCTTGAATCATCTACGCCACAAACTGAACAATTAAAAGCCAACGATCAACCTATCGGTTACTACTCAAATCGTTCTCTTGATTGGCATAAAGCGACCTTCAGTGAACTTCTAGACCGCATGGATGAAGTTGGCAAGGACAAAGCGATCGCTTCTTTTAGCAGCCGTTATGACCAACAAGACCCAGGTGCAACGCTCAAATGGTTGGATTGGTTAAAACTTACACATCCTCAAATGTATGTGTACTTACATCCACAAGCTGCGTGAACAATATGGAATCTAGATTTTCTAGAAATCAAAATTTTCAAATGAGGTGAACTATGACACAAGACAAATCAAACTTCACATCGCAACAAGACCGCTTACCTCCACAAAGCATTGAGGCTGAAGAAGTAATACTCGGTGGCATCATGCTCGACCCAAGCGCCATGAGCCGAATCAGCGATCGTCTGAGTGCAGATGCTTTTTACATCAATGCCCACAAAGACATTTATCAAGCAGCCCTACGACTGTACAGCCAGGGATTACCAACGGATTTGCTTTGCATCACCAACTGGTTGTCTGATAATGGTTTATTGTTCCGTATCGGTGGACGCAATAAACTGGCCAGTCTGGTTGACCGTACTGTGTCAGCTGTGAACATCGATGTTTTAGCTGACTTGGTAATGGAAAAATACCAAAGGCGGCAGTTAATCCTTGCTGGCACTGAGATTGTTCAACTCGGCTATGCCACCGAAACTGATTTACCTGTAATTCTCGACGAAGCCGAACAAAAAGTCTACAGCATTAAGTCTGAGCATTCTGCCTCTGACTTGGTTCATATTTCTCATGCCCTAGCCGACACTTTTACCGAAATTGAAGCGCGTCATGCTGGTACAGGCTCACCAGCAGCAAGCAGTGGATTTTATGACCTGGACAGTATACTCGGTGGTGGTTTTCGCAAAGGACGGTTGTATGTACTGGCTGCTCGTCCTTCTGTTGGTAAATCCGCTTTGGCTGGTAATCTCGCTCTCAATGTTGCCAAAACTGGGAAGATGCCGATCTGCGTTTTCAGCTTGGAAATGTCTACTGATGAGTACGTACAGCGATTCTTGAGCAGCGAATCTGGCATTGAAAATAACTTCTTAGAAACTGGGAATGTCTCTGACAGCCAGTGGCAACCCTTGAGCGTGGCGATCGCACAGTTAAGCGAACAACAGATTTTCATCAACGACGAATCTTGCCCTTCTCTTAATGAAATCCGTAGCCAAGTCCGCCGAATTTCATCCCATTACGGTGGTGTTGGGCTTGTGATCATTGACTACTTACAACTGATGGCGCTTGATACTGATTCACGGGTGAACATGGCTCAACGGGTCGGTGAAATCAGCCGAGGATTAAAAAGATTAGCCAAAGATTTGGATGTGCCTGTACTGGCTTTGTCCCAACTCAACCGCGAAGTTGAACACCGTAACGATAAACGCCCTGTACTAAGTGATTTAAAAGACAGTGGTGCTGTTGAGCAAGACAGTGATGTTGTAATCATGCTTTACCGCGAAGAAATGTACAACCCCGATACCCCAGATCGTGGCATTGCTGAGTTAGTCGTTCGCAAGCAACGCAATGGCCCTACTGGTACAGTCAAGCTTTTGTTTGACCATCAGTTTACCAGATTCAAGAATTTATCTCGTGGTCGTAGTTTTTAAGGATCTACTGGGGGATAAAGATTGTCTTTTACGCAAAACAAGAAACAGAGAATGATTGAAACTTACCAACAACTTTTACAACAATGGGCGGCTCTTGCCCCTGATGAATGTTCTACTACTGACCGAGATTACAGGTTTAAGGTAAAAGTGCTGCCCGAAGTTGAAAAGTGTTCTTTCGATAACCCCTGGCGTTCGGTTACTTCCGAAAACCTTACTTGGCGACTTCATGTAGCTGAAGATGTAATTCTTAGACAGTTGAATTTTGTTCTTCTAACAGTTTTACATTGCTGTTCTAACCGTCAGTCCAATATTCATTTCACTTTCATAGAGCTTGGAACTATTGCCACAATCTGCAATGGGCTGAAGTCGCAAATACATCCACATCCAGCGATCGCGGTCGGCGGACTCTGCCACCACGGGATATCAGCCGCAGGTCTATCTCACAAATTCCGAGTCCAGCAATTTGTCGAAATCTCCCCTTATTCTCAATCAGAATTGCGCCATGAACAACCAGGAATTCCAATCCACGCAGATATTACCAACTACCACTGCCAAGAATCAATTCGCAATTCGCTTTTTCGCCCATTCGCAATTATTAACTAGGAGTAAAATAGATGAATCAACAACTTAGTATTGCTGATAGAACCAAAGCTTTGGCAATAAGAATAGTTAAAGCTCGTACTTTCCTAGATGAAAAGCCTGGAGTTTGTCGAACATTATCAAAACAGTTACTCCGAAGTGGTACTTCTATAGGTGCCAATGTTAAAGAAGCTCAATCTGCCCAATCTGATAAAGACTTTCTAAGCAAATTAGAAATTGCGCTTAAGGAAGAAAGAGAGACTGAATACTGGTTAGAAATATTAATCGAGGCAGAATTGGTTGATAAAAATAAGTTTGAGTCCTTGCTTCAAGAAACTAGAGAAATTGGAAAGATTCTGGTTTCATCTACTCGAAAGGTGAAAGAGAAAATCAACAAGCTCAATTAATTGCGAATTGCGAATTGCGTTAGCGGAGCGGGGCGTTAGCCCATTGCGAATTGGTTTGACCCCCTGGGCAGACCAAATTGGAAATCAGATTACGCAAGTACGGCTCTCTCATGAAGACCGAAGCTTTGAACCCGGTATTCGTGAGGTGGCTTTTGGGGTTCCCGTTGGAGTAGCCAAGGGAATTAAGGGGAATTACGATGCCCGTCGTGCTTATGGTTTGAGTTGTTCTCCACGGCAAGCTGCTGTGGCATGGAAACGAATTGATTACTTGTGGGGTCTAAAGTCCAGTCAGGAGGCATAACCATGATTAACCAAGTCCCGAATCTAGAAACTTGTTGGTATCTTTCACCACCTTGGGGTAAAGAGATTCCCCCCTTAGAAGTTTCTCTGTTGGAGAAAGTCTACGTCACTACCACCAAATCTTTCGGTTACTGTTGCGGTGTAGAGTGGTCAGCTAAAGGCTGGAGTTATGAGATTGTCTCTGGCAACGATAATCTAACTGTTTTAGGGCGTGAAATCATTAGACTTGTCCGAAATATTAACTTAGGAAAAGAAAAATGGTAAAACGTTAAATTGAGTGTCTACCATTTTTCAGAATTAGTTATGGTTTTTGATTATATCGAGAAATATCCACACCGGACAAAACAAATTTTAGGGATTAGTTACGAACAACTGCATTCACTGTTAAGATGTGCCGAAAAGCGACACCAAGAAATTAAAGTAAAACAAGAGAGTAAAAAAATTAGAATCAATGCGTCTGGAGGAGGTCGCCCAACCAAGTTGTCAATAAGTGAGCAAGTCTGTTTATGCTTATTTTATTTAAGACAAATGCCGACATTTCAAGTATTAGGAATGTTGTTTGGGGTTTCCAAAACGGAAGCCAATGATACATTTCACGACTGGATACCAATTTTGAGAGATATCTTACCCTCCAGTTTATTAGAACAAGTCTCAAATAATGAGAGCGATTTACTATTTGTTCAAGAAGTGTTAACTAATTTTAGGCTATTGGTCGATAGCCTGGAACAGCCAATATATAGACATTCTGACCAAAAAGAACAACAAAAATATTTTTCTGGTAAGAAAAGACAACATACTTTGAAAAGCCAAATCATTGGGATGCCCGAAGGAAAAGATATTGTTGAGGTAGAAGTAGGTGTTCCTGGGCCAACAGCAGATATAAAATTGTTTCGTCAATCTCAAGAAAAATTTGATAAATCTCAACCTTTTTCAGGTGATAAAGGATTTCAAGGCGGCAAAAACATCACTACGCCTCATAAAAGAAAACCGAAACAAGAACTGACTCAACAGCAAAAAGATGAAAATAAAGCTTTGTCCAGTAATCGGATATTTATTGAGCATTTAATCCGCTTGCTCAAAATATTTCGGATTGCCTCACAGAGGTTTCGGTTAAATCTTGAGACTTATGAGCAGATTATCTTAACAGTTTGTGGGTTAGTTAGGTTAAGAATTGGTAGCTTAGTTCTCCCAACTTAGCTACTAGCAAAAATTATAAACTTTTATAAATTAGGAGTTGATTTTTATGCCTCTAAACTATCACTAACTATTTCAAACCCTTATGGCTCCGTTTTTACGAAGATATCAAAGTTTTGCCCCAAAGCTTTGAACCCCACATTCCGCAGATATTGAAGCAGATTAAATAATTATGAATTGTAAGAGCACAAAGCCTGAAATGATTATGTGGCAATCATTTCAGGCTATTTATTTGTAAAATAATAAGAGTGAAGTAGAGAAAGAGAAAAAACATGAATTCGTCAAAAGAAGCTATGCAAATCCTAAATATAGATCATTTAGGAATAGTAGCAGGAATAATAGATGAGATGGAATTGGTAGAAGAAGTAAATAAAATAGTGGGAATAAAAAGAAAAGAAAACCTAACGCCAGGACAAGTAATCAAAGCAATGATCTTGAATGGATTAGGGTTTTTAAGCGCTCCATTATACCTATTTAATGAATTTTTTGTAGGAAAGGCGACAGAACATTTAATAGGAGAAGGAGTATTACCATCACATTTAAACGACGACAAACTAGGAAGAGAACTAGACAAATATTATCAAATAGGAACAACGAGAATATTTACAACAGTAGCCATAAAAGCAGCCCATAAATTCCAAGTAGAAATGGATAGTATCCATTTAGATGGGACTTCAATGAGTGTAGAAGGAGAGTACAAAAAGGAAACCGAAGAAATAGAACAAACAAAACAAGAAACAGAAGGGAATAAATTAGAAAGAGAGCCAGAGATGAAAGCAATAGAAATAGTCCACGGATACTCAAGAGATAAAAGACCAGACCTGAAACAATTTATCATAGACATGATAGTAACAGGAGATGGAGATATCCCATTATATTTGAAAGTAGACTCAGGAAACGTAGATGATAAAAGTGTATTTGTATCAAGATTAAAAGAATTTAAAAACCAATGGACTTTTGAGGGAATATGTGTAGCGGATAGTGCCTTGTATACAGCAGGAAACTTAGCAGCAATGAGAGAATTAAAATGGATAACAAGAGTACCATTAAGTATAAAGGAAGCACAAAATAAAATCGTAGATATCAAAGAATCAGAATGGGTGGATAGTCAAATACTAGGCTATAAAATAGCTGCGAAAGAATCAGAATATGGAGGAATAAAACAAAGATGGATAATAGTGGAAAGTGAATTAAGAAAAAAATCAAGTATCCAACTCTTAGAAAAACAAGTCAAAAAACAGGAATCAAAAGCAAAAGCCTCACTAAGTAAACTATCCAAGCAAGAGTTTGCTTGTCAGACAGATGCTAAAATAGCAATAGGAAAGCTATCAAACTCCTGGAAATATCACCAAATAAAAGAAATTGAATACATAGAAAAACCAGAATATAAAACAGCAGGTAGACCAAATAAATTGACCCAACCGAATCAAATAAAATACCAAGTTAAAGGTCAGATAAGAATTTCAGAAGAAGTAATAGAAGCTGAAAAAATTAAAGCAGGGAGGTTTATATTAGCGACGAATGTATTAAATAAAAAGGAATTGAGTGATGAACAAGTATTAGAAGAATACAAAGCCCAACAATCCAACGAGAGAGGATTTAGGTTTTTGAAAGACCCGTTGTTTTTTACATCCAGCGTATTTGTCAAAACCCCTGAAAGAGTGGAGGCAATTGCCATGATAATGGTATTGAGCCGAGATACGTGTAAAAACCTGCAAGATGGTCTGAAAAGCGTTACTATACCTAGCTTTCAGCGAATTCCACTTTCATCCTTATAGGGGTAAATATAGCGTAGCTGACACCAAGGGCAAACTAAACTCTTTAGTTTAAATACAAGAGAAATTTAAAAATTGTTAACAAGGTTATCCAAAAGATGTTAACAAGTTTATGCTCTAATGAGTATAAGCTGTTAACAAGTTTATGACTGACTCAATAGCCAAAGGTGGGCGTGGCCACAAAGCCCCTTATGAAACTACCCACGTCAGGATTGCTCTTGGTATCAAACCTGTTGTAGAAAGGCTGAGTGCCGTTTACCGTCAAAAATTTTTGGGCAAGATAAACCCAGACACCAATGGGGCAACTGAACTAATAGAACGTGTAGAAGCGGCGTTATCACCAGTTGTATCGACCGTTGAGGATAAAGAGCAAGTTTGCGAACGCTACTTGGCATCGTTGCAGCTAGAGGAGCTTGCACCTGAGTACAAAAAAGCAAAGCAGCATATTGAAGCATTTATTCAAGAGTTAGATCGGGCGCGATTGTCACTGACTCCATCTTTGAAGAAGATGAATGTTGAAGCATTGCGACTATTGCGTCAAGAATTTAAAAATAATTGGCTGAGTTTCTTTGAAGCAATCTCAATCGAGCCTGGATATTTTCAGACTTTTGAAGAGTTATTACAAGCTTTAGAGCGAGAAATGGCTGTACCGTATGGGGATTTAGAATCTTATGAAAAAGATTTCCTTCGTGGTTGGGATGAAATTTATGGTAGAGCTTGTGCTGAGGCTGACCGACGAAAACACGGGGCAAATCCTAACTTAAGCTGGTTTGACCAACCGTAGGTGTTGAAGAGACTGTCTAAATATCAAATACAAGGGAGAGAAATCAAAAATGAATATCAACAGTGAAAATTATGCTGGGTTTAAAAATTGGTCAAAGCTGGTTGAATCTTGGCCATGTATTCCTCCAATAATTTCGATTGATATTGATCGAGAGTGTAATTGCGTGTGGTTTAATGTAGGCGGTGAAAATCGTCCTCTTGTTAGGTATGATATTTTTTCCAGCATGGGTGGTTGGGAAAGTGGTCATCAGGCTAATGCTGCTGCTAATCCATCAGCTTTTTCACTAGAAGAAGCTGCATATTTATATAACCAACTGATTACTGGCAAGATGAATAATGAAGTCAAGTCAATTTTGACTCTTGTTGCACTTGCTCAAAAACGTGAAAACAGTCCTCAAGATCAATTACACGTATCTCGGTTCAATACGTAAACAACAAAAAATAAGCGGAGGTGGAATCTACTTAATAGAAGCGCGAGTTTGGGAATTAGATCAAAATCTCGAATTAACCACTGAAGATGTTTTGATGCTGTGTGTCAAGAATATCACCTAAATGCTGAGTTGATAGAAAAAGAACTAAATTGTAAATGGACATTTACAATAAAAAGGCTTTTTAAGTGAGTTAAAACCGCTAGAATTTTCCGATTATTTGAAAATTGAAGAAATGGTTGAGTTAGATAAACAGTAGTAAATTATGTCAACAATCCAACGCTTATCAAGCGGATTAAACCTAATTGTTAAGTACGATGAATCAGCTTATGTTGGTATTGGCTCAGAGATAAACGAGCCGGGTATCATTTATGTAGAGGATAAGTCTTTGAAAACTTATACTAATATGTCAGAACTTGAACGTCATAATATGAATTCTTGGGGTTGGAAGTGGGATAATGGATTGTGGATAATAGACCTAGACTAAAAGATTATTAGTGACCCTGACTGGGGCTAATAAGTGACGTTCAGGGAGAATTTTATACAATCAGATCATCAAAGCATGGATTTATACAATGAGAATTACTGAGATTTACGTTAGGAATAATTGTTTAGTATTTTGTACTGATGATGGATGTAAATCAATTTATCATTTATCAAATATTGTTGTAGATACAGGCTTATCAATAGATTCGCTCTCTCCCGAAAACCTACCAAAATCAAGAGTAGAAAAAATTATTGAAGCTGAAGGTGAACAAATAGCAATAATTGAAATCAAAGGCCCAGTTGGTAGATTAGAAAATGCGGAGAATTGTCTTGAGGCTAACTATAATGATGCTACTCACAGCTGCTCTGATTCCTTTTCCGGGCAAATAAACAATATTTTAAATCAACTTTTTAGTTAACTTTGTGAGTTGAAAAGGGAATTATGCTTCTAGCTCTCAATGTCAGGTTGCCAATTGAGACAGGGTAAATGTGTTTAAAAATACTAGTATTAGTAATTTTGAGAGTCTTATAGCCTGAAAATGATTCAGAGCAGTACTTTCAGCCTATCTTACCTCTGCTGAAAGCTTTGCTGTATCTACACCAAATTACACCTATAGGAGGCTCAATCTCACTTATGGTGTTATTGAAAAATGCGTGGCTAAGATGCTTATAGGGGAAGGTTTTTAGCCAAAGCGTACAATTTTCCCGTTTTGGGTGCGACACGATGGCGCACGAAGGGTTGGAAGCCCCTATATACAAAGCTTCCAAAAGATGAGTGAGGAACTGATTCCTCCAGTAAGCGTGTCCAGGACTGTTCCTAACCTTCCCATGCACCACTGGTAACTGTACGTTCGCTCATTTTTAAAGGGTGAGAGGAATTAATGCCAGACTGGGTAAGGAAACAATAGGATTATGGATCTGCTAAAACCTCTCCCGTGTATTACTTGGCAAAAGATGGATGAGCTTA
>JAESFO010000534.1_pt1 | contig 25517 bp, 21 predicted proteins | sample 9269421 | NCBI WGS metagenome assembly JAESFO01 (sample SAMN14502839, study PRJNA617101) | algae metagenome | isolation source: Nostoc desertorum CM1-VF14 and co-occurring heterotrophs from rocky... | place: USA: Clark Mountains, San Bernardino, California | collected 2000-06-05 | reverse complement strand
GTCATCGACTACCTGGAGAGCCTGTCGGCTTGGGACGCCCTGCACACCGCCGGGGTCTACTCAAGGGACTTCTGGCTGAAGGCTGCGCTACGAAAATACTTATGCGGTTCTGCTTAGGCGGTATTCGGGAAGACGATCACGGACTGGCGGGAGATGATGCGGCTGAAGGGCCGGTTCCTCGGCTACGGGGAGGTGAATCCGCAACGGGCGCTCTTCTCCGAGGACAAGCGGGTGCTGATGCTCGGATGGGATATGCTCAAGTGCGACGAGGCCCACGACTACAGCGTGCCGCTCCCTCCGTCTCTCAGCGGCAAGCGGGTGAAGCGGCGGCTAACCGTGTCCCTCGCCTGGCTCTCGCCCGTGAACCCGAAGCACAAGGACTACCGGAAGGCGCTCCTTTGGTTCTCCCCGGAGAAGAAGAAGCTCGCCCTCGAGAAGAAGGACTTAGACGCCGACAGTTCCCGGCGCAGGACGGTGCAACACCAAATCTTCGAAGGGGAGAAGATCCGCGGCTTCGCGGACGGGGACACGCTCGTGGTGAAGGTGAGCTGCGCCGACGAGGCCGGGAAGCTCGTCGAGAAGATTCCCTACGCCCTCGCGGCCACCCTCAAAGTTGCGGACCCGACGACCCTGACGATCTTCAACGAAGTCAGGGACCGGATCCGCCTGAAGGTCGGCGTGAAGCCAAAGTGAACCGGCTGAAGGGGTCTGGTGGCGGGAGGCGGAATTGAACCGACAATCTCCGGATTTTGAGCCCGATAAGCTACCACTGCTCTACCACTACTCCGTTAGAAGCCCGGACCCGGCGGCCGGGTTCGGGTCTCTAACCGGGTATGAAGACGTACACACCGGCCCTCACCCCGATCGTGCTCACCTGGCTCCGCGAGTACGCCACCCTGCTCGCCGCGGACTTCCCGCAGGCCAAGCCCGCCCGGTGGTCCGGGGGCTGCCGACCGAACTCCCGCCCGAGCCGGAGGAGGCGAAGCGGTTTGACCTGTTCGTGCTCCGGCTGGCGGTGCTGCTCCATGAGCCGAGCTTCGAGCGGCTCGGGGACCAGGTGAAGGAGTTCACGGACGTCACCCCACGCGGCCCGGACGGGATCTTCACCTCGCAACAAGTCGACGACCTGATCGCCGCGCTCCGCGGGGTCTACGCCACGGCAACGGCCGCCTGACCCGACCGGGGCAAGCACACCCACGGGCACAACGACGCATGGACACCCGCGGCCGATTCCAACTCCACCTCCCGGGCCTCCTCAAGGTGCTGGCCGAGCACCTGTACTCGACCCGGAAGGTCGGGGTCCGGGAACTCCTCCAGAACGCCCACGACTCGTGCGTCCGCCGGGCGGTCGAGCACCCGGACCCGGACTACCGCCCGCGGATCGACCTCAGTGCCGACGCCGCGACCCGCACCCTCCGCTTTGCGGACAACGGGTCCGGGCTAACTGAGGCGGAGATTCACCAGTGCCTCACAGTCATCGGCCGGGGGTACACCCGTGAACTCCGGGACCGGCTCGCAGCCGACGACCACCGGGCGGCCGGGGAACTCGTCGGCCAGTTCGGGATCGGCTTCCTGGCAGCCTTCCTCCTGGCCTCCCGGGTCACCCTCCACACCCGGCCGGCCGGGGGCGGTCCGCCGCTGCAGTGGGAGTCGGTCGGGGACGAGTCGTTCGAGATGGGGCCGGGGGACCGCACCGAGCCCGGCACCACGGTCGAGCTCGAACTCAAGCCGGCTGCCCTGTTCCTCCTCCACCTGCCGAACCTGACCGATACGGTCCGGGCCTACGCCGACTTCCTCCCGACCCCGGTCCATGTTCAGGGCGCCCCGGCGGCGGCGAACCTGGGCGCCCCGCCGTGGGACGGACCCGACCCCGCGGCCGCCTGCCGGGAGTACGCCCGACGGCGTTCGGGCGGGGCGGATCCGCTCTGGATCCTCCCGCTGGAAGCCGGGACGGTCGACCTCGGACACGACACCCTTACCGTACCCCTGGCCGGGTTCCTGTTCGTCCCGCCCGAGTCGGTGGCGTCGGTCAAGGAGTACGGCGACACGGCCGTGTTCATCCGCGGGATGGCGGTCTGCGACGCGGAGAAGGACCTCCTCCCGCCCTGGGCGCGGTTCGTCCGCGGGGTGGTCGACGCGCCAGGGCTACAGCCCACCGCCTCGCGGGAAGCCGTCCACCAGGACGCCGCGTTCGACGCGGTCCGCACCGCCGTGGCCGACCAACTCGGCCGCGGGCTGCGACGGCTGGCCGCGAACGACCCGGCCGCCTGGCGGCGGGTCGCGCACGGGCACGGGGACGTGGTGATGGGGTGGGCGGTGAAGGACCCCGAGTTCTTCCGGCTGGTGGCCGACGTGGTCCCGCTCCGCACCACCCGCGGTCGACTGACCCTGCCCGAGTACATCCGGGCGGCCGGGTCGACCGTCTACTACGTCACCCGGGAGCTCGGCACCCTCCAGGACAAGCTGCTGGCCGAGGGCCGGGACGTGGCGGTCGTGGACGCGTCGTGGTTCGCCGTCCCCGCCTTCCTGGAGTGCTACGCGGCGGCAAGGCCGGGGGTGTCGCTCGTCCGGCTGGACGACGACCCCGGGGCGGTCCTGCCGCCGGCGCGGGCGGCCGACCTCGGCGACCTGCCGGGGCTGTGCGAGGAACTCGGGCTTCGGGTCCGGGTCAGTTCGTTCCGGCCGGCCGACCTCCCGGCCGTGATGATCTACCCCGCGAACGCCGAGGCGGTGCGGGAGGTCGCGGCGGGACTGGCCGCCGACCAGTACCCGGCCGGGTTCTCCGGCCTCCTGCGGGCGTACGTCGACCGGGAGCAGGCGGCCGGGGCGGACGCCGGCATCCTGTACCTGAACGCCGCCTGCCCGCTCCTCCGGCGGCTCGCGGCCGGGACCGTCACGGGCGCCCGGCGGCAGGCGGCGGTGGCCGTCGTGGCCCACTTCGCCCGGCTGTTCTGTGGCCGCGTGCCCGACGCCGCGGCGGCCGCCACCGAACTGGCCGCCTGGCACCGCTCCCTCGATTACCTGGTGGGCCCGTGAGCGACGAGTGGGACGAGCACAACCGGAGCGTGTCCGCCTGGCAGGCGGCCGGGGACGCGGCCCGGCTCGCCCTCCCGGACCTGTACGAGGCCGGGTTCGGCTGCCACGAGACGGACCCGGACCGGTCGCTCGCCCTGTTCACCCGGGGGCGGGACGAGGCGGCCCGGCTGGGCGAATCGTGGTGGGTGCTGTTCTTCGAGTCGTGGCGGCTCACGGCCCTGACGGCGTACGCGATGGACTTCGCCCGGGCGCTCCCGGTGGCGGCGGAGTTGATGCCGCGGTTCGAGGCGCCGGCGGCCCGGCGGCACCCGTGGCGGGTGGGGGTGCTGATCAACGTCGTGTACACCCACGCCCAGGTGGACCCGGCCGGATTCCGGGCGGACATCAAGCGGGGGTTCGCGGGCCTCGACGCCGACATCCCGGCGGGGCCGGTGTCCCACCGGTTCGTCCTCAACCTCCGCCGGACGTTCTTCCTCCGCCAGCTCGACCTCTGGGCCGAGGCGGACGACCTCGCCCTCCGCACGCTCGCCCTCGCCGACGGGGCGGACGCGAGCAACCGGTTGTGGTTCGGCGCCTGGATCCTCCTCGAGTTGTGCGGCATCGCCGACACCCGGGGCGAGCGCGACCGGGTACTCGGGCACGCGGCACACATGGCCGAGGTGTCGGCCCGGCACCCCCAGCTGGGGCGGACCCGAGCGGCCGCCGCGTTCTGGCAGGCGGTCGGCGAGCAGTTGCGCGGGGACGAGCGCGCGGCCCGACGGGCGTACCTGACCGGGGTCGGGGACGCGGGCCGGCTGGACCGGAAGGACACAATCTTCGCCGACCCGCTGGCCCGGTACCACGAGTTGGCCGGCGACCTCGCCGCGGCGCTCGAGGTCCGGGACCGGGAGTTGACCGACGCCGAACGGACCGGGCGGCACCACCGGGCGTGTCAGGTCCACGCCGAGCGGCTCCGTCTCTTGGCCCGGTCGGGCGGGGTGAGTCCGGACGCGGTCGCAGCAGCCCGGCGTGCCGCCGAGAAGCTGCACGACCCCGACCGGTTCTTGGCCGCGTACGCCTCGTTCGCCGTTCCGCCTACCAGCTGAGTCAGCCGCGACCGCACCACCCGAAGCTGACAAGCGATTGGGCCGGGGCGTACAGGCTTCGGCTGGACGGCGTACTTACGGCGTCGCTTCCTTCCAGATCGGCAGGCTCACGAACGTGATCGTCGTCGTCGGCCGCGTCGGGTACCCGCCGCTGCGGTCCCGGTACGACGGCGCGCCCCTGCTGCGGTCAGCGGACCGGCAGAAACGATCCGGTGTGGGAGGCCGGGATCACTGAGAAGGCCAACGCGATGCGACGGGAATTGCTCGACCCGAACCCCTCGGCGCTGGACGACCTGCTGGCCCGGTGGGTGGTCAACGGGTGGGTCGCGGTCCACGCCCTGGAACTCGAACTGGCCGTCCGCCCGCCGACCGACCGGCGGGCACGAGACTACCTCGACCGGGCACTGACCCGTCCCCAGAAGCGGATGACCGCCGCCGCCCGGGAGTTCGCCCGCATCCGCCGCCTGGCTCTGCCGGCGATGCTCACCCGCGCCGCCATGCCCCGCCGACGCCTCTCCCCGCGGGGTGACGAGTCGCCATGAGGAACGCTGAGACCTTCTCGGGCCGAACGTCCAATGGGCGGCAGGTTCGGTGGCAAACGGGCCGCTGTAATCGGCAACGAATCCCAAATGATGTCGGAAGAACGGAGGACTGCGATGGGCGGGTTCGGGAGCGGGGCGCGGCGGCGCAAGAAGCGGACGGCGGAGAGCTGCCTGGTGATCGACACCGCCGATCTCCAGCGGCGGGGGTGGCTCGCCCCCGGCACCCGGTCGGAAGCGTTGACCTGGCCGGCGGCGCTCCCCCGGCGAGTGGCGTGCGAGGTCGGGTGCGAGGTGGAAGTGGCGGAGGCCGGCGGATCGATCCGGCTCCAGTACGAGGCGACCGCGTCGGGCGAGCGGCTCGACCACCCGGTGCCGCTGGTCACCACCCCGTGCCAGCTCGGCGGCCGGCGGTGGTGGTTCGTCTGCCCGCTCAGTCGAGGGGACGCGGCGTGCGGCCGGCGGGTGCGGAAGGTGTATCTGGCCGGACAGTACTTGGGGTGCCGGTACTGCCACGACCTGACGTACCGGAGTCGCCAGCGGAGCGATGCCAGGGTCTACGCGCGGACCCGTCTTGTGGTGGACGCCATCCGCCCCACGAAGTGGCGGAAGGTTGGCGACCTCGGGGTGATGATGCAGGCTCTCACCATCCTCCAGAAGCGGTATGCCCGGCCCCTCCGGTGGCGGTGACAGGCGGCGGTCGGCGCCGGCAGCCATCCCCACCGGGCATCGGAAGACGAGGGGGGCGGCCGCGGCGCACGTCGGTCGAAGTGTTGGCCGGTGTCCACCTGTTGCAGCCGGTCAACGGGTCGGACATCATCAACTGCTCCTTCCCCAGAGAACGCCCGTGGTCAGGTGCTGGTGCTGTAAGGTTCGGGACGGGTTCTCACCCGATCGCCGCGGCGGCGCCGGACCTGCTCGTGGCGAACGCGGCCGAGGCGGCGGCGATCACGGGTGGCGGACCCCGGCGAACCGCTGGCCGGCGTCTTCCGCCGACTGCTCGACCGGACCACGGCTCGGTGCGTAGCGGTGACCGGTGGCGGCGACCACCCGGTCCACTTTGCCGACCGCGACCGTCACGTCCAGGACACGGCCGCGCCGGCGGTTCAGGGGCGGCTCACCCCGGTCGGCGGTGTGCAGCGGGGGGTCGGGGCCGGCGACGTGTTCGCCGCTTTCCTGACCCGCGGGTTGCCCCTCCGGCACGACATAGACGTCGCTGTCGGGTGGGCACGGCTGCACTCAACCGCCCACGTGGTCGGCCCGGCGGTTCCGGTCACGGGCCGAGGCCGAGGAGTGGTTCGCGGCGAACCGGGCTGTGTTCCCCGACTGGCCGCGTGAAGCGCCGAGATCGATCACGCCATCAATAGTCACCGTTAAGTACTTGCAATCGTCGGGCGGCCGTGTCAATCTGAGGAGGATAAGTTCGATCCCATTACCCGGCCCCGTAAGTCCCGCCACCGCTCCCCGAGGTGGCCACCGCCGGCGCTTCCCTGGTCCCGAGGCCCACCGTGGAAGTCACGAACCGACGAGCCGGACGCGGGCTGGCCCCGGCAAGCCCGGCCACCGTGTCGCCCGCCGGCCCCGCCGACCGATACTCCCGGCTGAACCTGATCTCGTGGTTCGAGCGGCCCCGGGTCCGCGCCGCGCGGGTACTCGTTGTCGGGGCCGGGGCACTGGGAAATGAGACGCTGAAGGCGCTGGCCCTGTTCGGCATCGGCGGGCTGGCGGTGTGCGACTTCGACGCCGTCGAACTGTCGAACCTCACCCGCTCGCCGCTGTTCACCGACGCGGACATCGGGACCAACAAGGCGGTCGCCGCCGCCGCTGCCCTCCGCCGGATCAACCCCGAGATCCTGGTCGTGCCCCTCGCCCTCGACGTCCGCGGGGAGGTCGGGACGGCGTTCTTCCGGCCGTTCGACGTGGTGGTCGGGGCGGTCGATTCGCGGGAGGGCCGGCTGGCGATCAACCGGGCGTGCTGGCGGGTCGAGCGGCCGTTCGTGGACGGCGGGCTGGACGTTTTCAGCGGGGTGGTGAAGGTGTTCGTACCGCCGTCCACCGCCTGCTACGAATGCACGATGTCGCCGGAGGATCACGCGGTACTCCCGCGGCGGAACTCGTGCGGGCTGCTGGCCCAGGCGGCCGAGGCCGCCGGCGCCGTCCCGACCACCCCGGTCAGCGCCGGCGTGGCGGGCGCCCTCCAGGCGCAAGAGGTTCTCAAGCTACTGCACCCGGATGCCCCAGGCCGGCGGTTGGCCGGCGAGGGGTACGCCTTCGACGGGCTCTGGTTCGAACCGATGCTCGTCCGGTACCCCCGCCGGCCGGACTCCGAGTGCCGCAGCCACGTCACCTACCCCGACCTAGAGGTTCTCCCGGGCGACCGGCGGCGGACCACCGTCGCCGAACTAGCAGCCTGGGCCGCCCGCGCCGACGGCGGGGAGTGTACCTTCATCCGGTTCGAGCGGGACATCCTGCTGACGTTCGAGTGCGACGCCTGCCACACGTCGGAGCCGGTCCGCCGCCCGGAGACGCTGTACCGCGGCGAGCCGCCGCCGTGCCCGGGCTGCGGGAGCCGCAACCGCCGGGCCGGCCGGATACTCTCCGGCGTCATCCCGGAGGAGTACCCTACGGCCACCCTCGCCGACCTCGGCGTGCCGCCGATGGACGTCCTCCACCTCCAGACCGGCGACCGGACGCGGCGGGTGACGCTGGGCGGGGACGCCCGCGAACTGTTCCCCGACGGCTTCCTGGAACCGACCTGACCTCGGGCCGCCGCGCCCGGATGACCCCCGGAGAACTCTGACATGTCCGTGATCAGCGTGGTCGTCAAGGAGAAGCTCAGCGGTGAGGAGTTGGACATCGACATCGACGACGCGGACACCGTCGGCAAGCTCGCCGAGGGCATCCGCCGGGAGTTAAAGATGCCCGACCGGGACAGCAAGGGGGGGCTCACCTACAAGTTGGTTCACGGCCGCACCGGGCTGCTGCTCAGCCCCAGCCAGTCCCTCCGGGACGCCGGGGTGCAGACCGGCGACACCCTGACGTTCTGGGGCGAGCCGACGGCCGCCGGGTCGGACGACTTCCTCCGGCGGCGGCTGCAGGGCGAGTACGAGGAGGTGATGGAGCGGTACGGCAACCACCCGCGGGTGAAGGTGAAGACCAGCGGCAACCCCCCGAACATCTACACCGTGACGTACACCCTTAAGGCGCCGGTCGCCCGGGACGGGACGGGGTTCGTGTTCGGCGCCACGCACGTCGTGCGGATCACTGTGCCGAACGAATACCCGCAGGCTCCGGCGCAAGTTCACATGGAGTCGCCCGCTTGTCACCCGAACATCTCGCCATCGTCCGACCGCAAGGTGTGTACCGGGGACGACCACCACACCGGGCTGAGCATTGCCGACCTGATCGCCAAGGTCGGCAATTACCTCCAGTATCGCGAGTTCGGCCACGACCGGCCGTACGACCGGGAGCTGAGCAACCGCATCCAGGCCGAGCGGATCGGCCCGTTCGACGACGCGAGCTTCGAGAAATCCACAGGTTGACGTGCCCGGCCGCTACGGCGGTCACAGCCTCGGCGAGGGCCGACGGTGTCCGACTTCGAGACGCTCCGCGAGGAGTTGCTGCGGGGGGAACACGCCGAAGTCCGGCACTGGTTCGCCCATCACTCCCGGGTCGCCGTCCGGGCGGTCGGCTCGTCGCCGACGGAGTACCGGGTGACGTACACCCTGAACGCCCCCGTCGGCCGGGCCAGTGAATGCCTCCGGTTCGCCGACCGGCACGAGGCCCGGATCGTCCTGCCGGACGACTTCCCGATCTCGGCCCCTCTCGTGGACATGATGACCCCGACCTACCATCCGAACATCGCCATCCGGGGGCGGGTCTGCACCGGCGACGCCAGGTTCGCGGAGTTCCGGGTCGGTGGCATCATCGCGGCGCTCGGCGACTACCTCCAGTACCGGGCATACTCACTCGACCCGGCGTATCGCGACGAGGTCGCGGAGTGGGTCCGGGCGGAGCAGCACGCCGGCAGGTCCATCGGCCCGTTCGACGAGGTGCAATTCGTGAGACCCGAGCGCCCGCGCCGGACCGTCACGTTCCTCGGGCCGCCCGAGCGGCCGGCCGACGACCCGGAGTTGCCCTGGAAGACCGCCGCGGCCCCGGCCCGGGTACTCGCCCGGCGGTACCGGCTCGTGAGGTTGCTGGGCAGCGGCGGCATGGGCGAGGTTCACCAGGCCGAGGATCTGAAATTGGGCCGGGTGGTGGCGATTAAGTTGTTGCCGGCGGACTCCCGCACAGCGGGCGCCCACCACCGATTCCTGGCCGAGGCGAAGGCGGCGGCCCGGGTGTCTCACCCCCACGTTGTGACCGTCCACGACATGGAGGCCGACGGCGACCAGCTGTACATGGTGCTGGAACTCCTGGCCGGCGGGTCGTGGCAGGACGAGGTCGATCGGCGGGGGCCGGTGCCGTGGCCGGAGGCCACCCGGGCGATCTACCACGCCGCCCTCGGACTGGCCGCGGTCCACAGCGCCGGACTGGTTCACCGCGACCTCAAGCCGGCGAACCTGCTCCACAACCGGAACGGCCACACCAAGGTGGCCGACTTCGGGCTGGCCCGGATCCGGGACGCGCTGGCCGAGCTGACCGCCCCCGGCGTGGCTGCCGGCACGCCCCACTACATGTCTCCGGAGCTGTGGACGGGAGCGAAGGACGACCCCCGCGGGGACGTCTACTCGCTGACCGCGACCTACTACGCTCTGCTCGCCGGCCGGCCGCCGTTCCACGGCTGCAACCCGTACGCCCTGCGGTCGTTCCACCTGTCCGAGCCGTTCCCGCCGGCGGGCGAACTGCCGCCCGGGGTACAGGCGGCGATCCACAACGGCTCGGCGAAGGTGGCCGGCCGCCGCTACCCGACGGCCGCGGCGTTCGCCGAGGCGCTGGCCGCCTTGCTCGCCCCGACCCCGGTCGCGCCGATCCCGCCGACAGCCGGCGGCCCGTCGGCCCCGCACCCGCCGGACGAACTCCCGCGCCTCGACTCGGGCGAACAAGCCCGCCGGCACCAACTCCACTGGCAGGGGCGGCTCGGCACCCCGGAGGTCTGGACGAACCGGTGCGGCATGACGTTCCGATTGATCCCCCCGGGCCGGGCCGTGCTCGGCGCCCGACTCGGCGACCGGGACGCGGGCGGGACCGAGCGACGGGCCTACGAGTACACGTTGGCCGAGGGCGTCGCCCCGTTCTGGCTGGCGACGTTCCCCGTGACCTGGGCGGTGATCGAGCAGTTCCTCGCCGACACCAGTCCCGGGTTCGCCGCCGTCCGCGCCCAGATCGGGAAGCGGAGCGGTTGGTCTCCCGGAGTTGACGCCCGGTTGCCGGCGACCTGTCTCGACCTCCGCGAGGCCGAGCAGGTGTGTCGGTGGCTCTCGTCCGACGAGCACACGTACCGACTGCCGACCGAGGACGAATGGGAGTACGCCGCCCGGGCCGGGGCACAGGGGCGGTTCTGGTGGGAGCCGACGTTCCCGCCGACCGATCCGATTCCGGCGACTCCCCCGCCGGCCCACTACGGCGCCGGCCACCCGTCACCCGCCGATCCGGGGCGCGCGAACGCCTGGGGGCTGGTGGACGTTCTCGGCAACGTCGCCGAGTGGACCTACCCGGCCGCGCCCGACCCAGGTAACGGGATCGTCCGCGGCGGCAGTTTCATCCACGCGCAGTTGAAGGATCTCCGCCTGTCGCAGTCGAGGCCGCGGCGGGCGGACGCCCGGGAAGCGTGGCTCGGGTTCCGGGTGATCCGCGAGGTCGGCCGGCCGGTCGGCGGGGGGCACCCGCGATGAATACCGCCGTCGCGCCGAGTTGTCCGTACTGCGATGCCCCAGTGACCGCCGGCCAGGTCAACTGCCCGGCGTGCGCGGCCGAGTTGGCGTGGTGCCCGTGTTGCACCCAGCCGAACCCGGCCGGGGTGCCGAGCTGCGGTATGTGCCTGTATCCGTTTGTCGCCGCCCCGCCGCCGGACCCCGTTCCGCCGCCCGAACCGCCGCCCCCGCCGACACCCGTTCCCGAACCCGCCGCGCCGCCGACCTCGACGGTCGAGCCGCCGCCGGCCTCCGAGAGCACCAACCCGACCGTCAATACCGCCGGCCTCACGGCCTGGCAGGCGCTCGCCGACCTCGCCGCGGTACTGCCGCCCGACCTTCGGCCGGTCGAGGTCGGCCCGCCGCCGACCGCGGTCGCGCCGCCCGCGCCGGCCGTGCCGCCACCTGCGGTCGTGCCAGCCGTGTCGCCGCCGGCACCAGTCGCCGAAGTATCGGTGCCGGCGGTGTCCGTCGTCCCTCGGGTTCCACCGGTCGTGGCGCCGGTCGTGGTCGCGCCGGACCCGGGCGTTCTGCCGGTCGGGGTTGCAGTCAAGACCCGGCCGGTGTTCCAGCGCGGTGAGCGCGGGTTGTTCCAGGTCGGGCTTGCCGCCCACGACTGGGCACCGCCCGGCGTCGGGGTTCGGGTGGAGGTCGGCGGGTTGGTCCGGTCCGAGTTGGGTCGAATCGTTCTCGACCCCGGCGGGGAGTTCCACGCCCCGGCAACCGCGTTCACCGCCCACCATCCCGGGGAGGACGTGGTCCGCGTCACGATCACCGTCACGGGGCCGGACGGCCGCCCGCTCGGCCGGTGGGCCGGCGAGGTGACGGTCCGGGTCGAGGACGTGCGGCCGGACCCGCCAGTCGTCCACGGCCCGGTGGTCGTGATGGGGGCGGCCTCGACGGCCAACCCACTCGCCGGGTTGACCGCCGCCCTCCGTCCCGCGGCGCCGGCCGGAGCGGCGGCATGGGCAGCGCTCGACCTCCGGCCGGACGCCGGCTACTTCCGCCGCCTCGAGCGGACGTGCCCGGCGGTCGGCCCCGCCCCGACCCTCGCGCCGCCGTGGGACGGCCAGTTCCCGGCGCTGCTGGAGGTTCAGGACTCCCGCACCGGGGCGGCGCGGCGGGTCGCCGTCTTTCACGGCCGGTCGGCCGGGCTCGGCCGCGGCGGCCGGGCCGCGCCGACCTGGCGAGTCCGGCCGGCCCCGTACGACTACGACCGCCACGCCCGGCTGTCCGGGGAACACGCCGCCGTCGTTCTCCGCGGCGGCCGCGCCTGGCTGGTCGATCACAGCCGCAACGGGACGTGGCTGAACGGCACCCGGGTCGGCCGCGACCCCGAGTTGCTCGCCGACGGCGACGAGTTCGCGCTGCTCCCGGACCACGTCGCGGCGGTCCGGGTCCGGTTAGCCGCCGGCTCGACCGGGGTGGACACCGTTTGCCTCCACCGGGCGGACGGGCTCGACGACCGGCTGACGTACCTGCTGACCGCCGGCCGCCACCCGACGCCGCTGTTCTGGCCGGGCGAGGACGCCCCCGCGCTGTGGCTCAGCTGGCGGTGCCCGCCCGGCGGCCCGGTGGCGGTCGTCGGGGGGCCCAGCGGCGCGGTCGAGGCCGCCGCCGGTCGGCTGCCGGTGACCACCGGCCGGTTCCGCGTCTCGCTCGCCCCCGCCGCCGTGTCCGACGACCAACACCGGCTGCTGGCTCCGTTCACCCCGGGCACCGACCCCCGACCGACCACCGCCCAGGAGGCACACCGATGGCGATGATCGACTGCCGGCACTGCGGCCAGAAGACCCCGAACCTCCCGTTCTGCACCCGGTGCCAGAAGCCGCTCGCGGCCGACCAGGGCGGACTCGACGGCGTCCTCGACGCCTGGGGGCTGCTTCAGAACGCCCTGACGACCGACGCGCTCATGCGGGACCGGGTCATCGCCCGCATCCAGGTTCTCAAGATTCCCGACGAAGAGTTCCTGCCGGACACCAGGCCGATCCAGGTCGATCGGGAGATGGCCGTGTTCGTCACGTCATCGGCCCAACCGGTCCCGATCCAGCTCCACGAGGGTCTCCACTCGATCGGTGACCTGCTCGCCGAGCAGGGGCTTGGAACCTCGATCCAGTCGGCCGACGCCGCGAGTTGGTGCTGCCTGTGCTACGTCCGGACGCAGCCGATCAGCGTGGTCGTCAGCCTCCCGGACCTGGAGATGCTCAAGGAGGGCGGGGCCGACCTGCCGGTCGACATGGCGCTCCGCAAGCAGTGCATCGACCGGGCCATGCGGAACCTCGGCCTGCGCGACTCGAACAACCGCCTCGGCGGGGTCAAGCTCCAGGTCGTGTTGCAGTGTACCCAGCCGACGAACCTCATGGGGTCTATGGTCCAGGAGTACATCGACGCGATGGACATCGAGAAGGGAACCGCGAACCTGCCGGCGGCGTCGGACCGCATCAAACCGCGCCCGAAGCTCATCCGGGGGGCCGTGCCGGAGCCGGAGAGCCTGCTCGCCCGGATCGGCCGGTGGCTCGCCGGCCGGCCGAAGCCACGGCGCGACGTGGAGGTCCGCGGCCGGCCGTCCGAACTGATCCACGCCCGGCCGTTCACCCTGGCCCACATCTACCGCAACATCCGGATGGAATTCCAGATGTCGGTCACCAAGGCGTTCAGCTCCCTCCAGCGGCAGGATCTGTATGAGAACCAGGACACCACCCGGTCCCAGGTCGAGGACGAGATCCGCCGCGCGATGGCCACCACGCTGGCGAGCTACGGGCTGAAGCTGGAACGGGTCTCGGCGTTCGAGTTCATATGCCCCGAGTACGCCCTGGCCCGGGAGCGGGACCACCAACTCCGGGTCGCCCAGGAGAACGTGGCGAATCTACAGGCCGCCTCGGTGGTGAACAAGGCGACGGCCGAGATCGCCCAGCAGCAGGAGATCGAGGACGCGGTCCGGCAAAGGGACCAGACCCTCGCTCGGCTCGACAACCAGGCCGCGGTCGCCGCCCGGCAGGACCAGCACGCAGTGACCGCCCAGGAGACGGCCCACGCTATGGACGCCGCCCGCCGCAAACACACCCGCGACCAACAGCGGAGCGACACCGAGCAGGACATCCAGCTCGCCGCCACCCGAAAGAAGTCCGAGCAGGATCTGGAACTGGAACGGAAGCAGCGGGAGAACCAGCTCGCCGTGGAACTCGCCCGCCAGGTGGCCGCCATCCAGGACGAGCGGGAGAACGCGGCGGCCGCGGCGCTGCTGAAGTTCGTGACCGAGATCAAGGGGCTGCCCCCGGAGACAATCCGCATGCTGGTGGTCGCCCGGTCGCCGGAACTCGCCGCCCTCTGGGCGACGACCCAGCAGGCCGGCGCGGAGCGGGTGATCGACGTCCTCAAGCAGCAGCAGGACGGCCTGAAGGCGGCCCACGCGCAGAGCAGCCAGGAGATCACCGCGTTCATGGGGAAGGTGGCCGAGTTGATCGGCCACGTCGTCGGCGAGAACCGGCCGACGGCGCCCCCGGCCGTCCGCCAAGTGTCGCCCGGCAGCCTGTCCCGGGTCGCCGACGCCGCCCCGGAGGCGACGTCGTGAGAGCCACCCGACGAACCGCCGGCGCCCCCCGCCCCGACCCGGCCGACCTCGACCACACCCAGGTGGACCCGACCGAACTCGACCGGGTTCCGCCGCCCGACGCCCGCGCCGACGGGCCGGCCGGCCGCCCGACGTCGCCGCCCCCGGCGGCCATTGCCGCGGACCCGGCGGACGGGCCGAGCGGGTTCCGGACGTGGCACCCCGTCGGGGCCGGCGGCATGGGCCTCGTCGCCCTCGCCACCCACCCGCGGTGGCCCGGCCGGTGGCTCGCGCTGAAGCGGATGGCCGAAGGATACCGGGCCAGCCCGTCGCTGCGGGCGCGGTTCGTCCAGGAGTCGGCTCTCGTTCTCCGGGTTCACCACCCCCACCTGGTCCGCGGGGTCGACCACGGCACGGACGAGGACGGCCCGTGGCTGGCGATGGAGTACATCCCCGGGCCGCCGCCGCCGCCGATCGGGTGGCCGAACGGCCTGCCCGACCCGCCGCTCTCGCTCCAGCGGCGGACCGACGACCGCACCCGGCTCACCGCGGAGTGGGCGATCGACCTCGGGTTGAAGCTGGCCGGGGCGGTCGCGACCCTGCACGCCCGGGGGATCGTCCACGGGGACATCAAGCCGCACAACGTCCTGTGCGACCCGACCGGGGAGCCGATCCTGATCGACTTCGGGCTGGCCCGGCCTGTCCGCCCGAGCGGCGTCGAGGCGCGGTCGGTGCGGGCAGCGACGGTCCACTACGCGGCCCCGGAGCTGCAAACGGACCCGGACACGGCAGACCCCCGGGCCGACGTGTACTCGCTGGCCGGAACCCTCGTCTATGCCCTCACCGGCCGGCTGCCGGCGTTCTGCCCGGCCGACCAGATTCCGGAACAGGTCCGCGACGTACTGACCCGGGCGACCAGCCGCGACCCGGCCGACCGCCCCGTCGGCGTGATGGCGTTCGCCACCGCCCTGGCCGACTGCCGGACCGGGCGGCCGGCCGCACCCGCGCCGTCCCCCGCCACGCCGGGCGTGGGTGGGCTGATCGTCCGTCGGCGGCCCGCGGTGGCGCCGCCCGGACCGTCCGGGATGCGGATCCGCCGCCGACCCGGCACCCCGGAGAGCGACCGATGAGCCTCCTCCGTCCCACCGACACCATCTATTGCAGCGCCCAGACGATGGCGGGCAGCTACCTGCGGTGCCCGCCCCGCGCGGACGGCCACGCCCCAGTGATCCTCCTCGGCGTGGACACCCTGACCACGGTCCGCCGGTCCTCGGCCCGAAACCCGGACGTGTTCGGCCTGTTCGCTGGCGACTTCGCCAAGACCGCGGGCATGGAGACCGCGGGCATGGAGTTCACCCTGGTGGAGGCCATGTTCCAGCCCGCCAACCCGCCGTCGCCGACCACCAGCCTGCTCTCGCTCGACCTGGCGCAAGAGTTGGAAGCGGAATGCCGCCGTACGCACAAGGACATGAGCCTGGTCGGGTGGTTTCGTTGGCGGTCGTCCCCGAGGGGCGGGCTGCGGAACGAGGAACTCCAGTGGCACCAGGCCGTCTGCCGGTACGTCGGCCAGTTCGGGCTGATCCTCGACCCGCAGTCGGACCAAGTCGGGCTGTACATGTGGGTGACCGACGACACCGAAACCGTGCCGGTTGGGCCGTTCTCGGTCGGCAAGCCGCAGCCGTGGACGCCGGACCTCGTCCGCGGCGGCGCGGCCCCGGACCCGGCGGACGCCGGCCCGGTCGGGCTCTCCGACCGGTTCACGGCCTCGGACGGCAGTACGTGGCGATACCATCACACCGAAGCCCGGTCCGACCGCCGGTCGGCGCGGCGCGGCGGGCGCGGGTGAGGGGGCGGCGATGAAGTTCCGTTGTCCGCACGAGAAGTGTGGCGGCAGCCTCGAACTGACGCTCGACCAGGCCGGGCGAACGGTGCGCTGTCCGCGATGCCGGCTCCAGGTCTTGGTTCCGGCCGCGGCGGCCCCCCGACCGGCTCGGGCGGCGGGGCCGCCGCCCGAGCCGGTCGCCGAGGTCGAGCAGGCGCTCGCCCGGGCGCTGGTGTTCGCCTACGCCGTGAGCCTGGGGCTGCTGGCCTACGGCGCCACGGCCGGGGTGGCGGCGTGGCTGACCGGGAGCCTCGCCGTCCTGATCGCGGCCGCCGCCCCGCCGATCCTGCTCCTGCCCTGGGGGCAGCCGGCGGCCCTGCTCGCGGCCACGATCCGCCACCGGCACGACGTCGTCCGTGCCCGCAGCGTCCGCCATGAGGAGACATTCCGGGCAGGCGCCGAACAGGCATGGCAGCGGGAAGCGCGAGATCGGGTGGCGGGCGAGGAGAAGCGACTGCTGGCGGACGCGGAGGCGCGGGTCCTCTCCACCACCCGCGTGCGGTTGGAGCAGGCCAAGCTGCGGGTCGATCGGCAGGTCCGCGGGCACTACGACGACCTGGCGGTCCGGGAGCAGGCCCGGCTCGACCAGAAGCTCCGCGAGCAGGAGGCCGACTGGAAGCAGAAGCAGCGGGACGCCGTCCACGCCGCGGTCGCCGCGGCCGAGGCGGAGGCCGCCCACCGGATCGAGGCCGAGCGGCAGGCGAACGAGGCCCACGTGATGGCGGCGCTCGACGAGAAACGCAGGGCGGCGGAGGCCCGCATGGCCGCGGCCTTCGACGGGAAACGCAGGGCCGCCCTGGAACGTCTGAACCAGGATGTCGCTGCCCGGCGAGACGCGGCCGAGAAGGCTCTCGCGGTGTGGCAGGAGGCGGAGCGGAAGCGGTTGTCGGGCGAGATCGAGGCCGATCTAGAGGAATTCCGGGCCGGGAACTGGCTGGAGTTGAGCCTCCACGGCAAGTGCGTCCACTGCCTCCTCCGGTTCACCCGTGACATCTACGCCTGCGGGTGTGGCGCCCACTACTGCGGAGAGTGCTTCGACAAGTACCTCCCCGGCCGGCCCGGCGCACCGGCCGGCAAGCCGTGTAACGCTCAGGCGTCCGACCGCCACTCGGAGACCCTCGACGACTTCCGGAAGGTTCCGCGGCCGAAGCCGAAGAAGGGGCCACGGAAGCCGAAGCCGGGGGGCAACCGGGTGAAACTCTCGGGCGTGGCGGCCGCCACCCCGCCCCCGCCCCCGCCCCCGCCGCCCCGCCGACGGATCCGACTGACCGAGCCGTAGCACCGGCCGCAGACCGCCCGACCTCCGCCGACCGCACCCGAGACGAGGGCCGAACCGATGACGTTCAAGCTCACCGCCCGGAAGTCGAGTCAGGCGCCGCTCGCCGCGTTCGTCGAGCCGGCGGGCGCCCGCCGGCTCGGGTACGACGACCGGCCCGAGCTGGTGGTCGTGTACTTCCCCGGCGGGATTCTGGACCGGATCTTCGAGCACGCCCGCGCCCACCCGTACCGGGAGGTCGGCGGCTACCTGTTCGGCCGCGCTTTCGTCGCCGGGACAGAGGCCGTCGTCGTCGTGGACGGACACTTCGCGATCACGGCCGACGACGCGACCCTGGTGAGCTTCCGGTTCGCGGTGGACGACAGCGTCCGGGCCGAGGCGCACCGCGGCCGGCACTTCCCGGCGACGGAGTTCGTCGGGTGGTACCACACCCACCCGGGGCACGGTGTGTTCATGAGCGGCACCGACCGGGCGACGCAGCTCCAGTACTTCCGCCCGTTCCACCGGGTCGCGGTGGTGGTGGACCCGGCCCGGCGGGAGTTCGCCGCGTTCGTCGGCGACGGGGACGACGTCCGGGCGCTCGCGTCGATCAAGGTGATCGAGGGCGGGGGCGAACTCCCCCAGCCGTTGCCGCCCGCCGCCCTGCCGGAGCCGCTGCCGGACGCGCTCCTGGGGGGCGACATCGCCGCCCCCTTGTGTGTCGATCCGTCACTCCCGCCCCCGCCGCCGACCGCCCTTCTACAGTCCGCGGGGCCAGCCGTGGCGCTCGCGCCGCCCGCGCCCCGGTCGCGGGTTTCCGGACGGCGAACGGCGCTATACCTGGGCGTGGCGGTGCTGATGGCTGTGGTGGTCGCGTGGGGTCTGGTCCGCGGGTTGCCGCTCTAGGGGGTTCGCCGATGGCCACGGTAGTGGTCTTGGAGGTCGTCGAGGGCACGCTCGACCGGACTGAGTACGTGTGTACCGGCCCAGCGCGGTACACGATCGGACGGGCGCGGGGCTGTTACCCGCGGGTGCCGCACACCCAAGATTACCAGTACGTCTCGCAGGAACATTGCGAAATCGAGATCGACCCGCCGGACGTCCGCGTCCGCGACCTCGGCAGCACCCACGGGACGTTCGTGAACCGGGAGCGGCTCCCTGGCGGGGCGGCGGCCCGACCGCTCGGGCACGGCGACCTGCTCCGGCTCACCGACCCGGCCCTGGGGCCGGCGGTCGGGTTCCGCGTCCACCGGCACGAGAACCCGGTGTGCGACGTGTGCGGCTGGACGCTGTCGGCCGGCGAGCTGGCCGCCGGGTGGCGGGCGCGGGTCTGTGCGAACTGCCGGACCGCCGGGTGGGCCGGGCCGGGCCACCCGCCACGGCCCCCGGAGGCCGCCGCCGAGACGGCTCTCTGCGAGGCCGACGCGCTGCGGGGGTGGGAACTCGGCCGGCCGCGAACCCCGGAGGCCGCCGCCGAGACGGTTCTCTGCGAGGCCGACGCGCTGCGGGGGTGGGAACTCGGCCGGAAGCTCGGGCAGGGCGGGATGGGCGTGGTGTTCGTGATCCGCGAGCCGGGGACCGGCGAGGTTCGCGCCCTCAAGGTGATGCGGCCGCAGGCCGCGGCGACCGAGGCCGCCCGCCAACGGTTCCGCCGCGAGACGGCGAACACCCGGCTGCTCGACCACCCGCATCTCGTCCGATCCTTCGACGGCGGGGAGGCGGGCGGGGTTCTTTACTTCACGATGGCGTACTACGTTGGCGGCAACCTGGAGGAACGGGTTCGCGCCCGCGGCCCGCTGCCGCTCGCCGAGGCCGTCGGCGTCGCTCGGGGCGTCCTGCGGGCGCTGGAATACCTCCAGTCGGTCCCGGTGCCGGCCGTCCCGCTCGCCGACGGCTCGGCCGAGGACGCCGACGGGCTGGTACATCGGGACATCAAGCCGGCGAACGTCCTGCTGTCCGAGCCGGGGCCGGGGGCGGACGCCCGGGTCAGCGACCTCGGGCTGGCGAAGGCGTTCCAACTGGCCGGGCGGACCGGGCTGACCGGCCTGGGGGACGCCTGGGGGACGCCGGCGTTCATGCCCCGTCACCAGCTCCTGAACTACCTCCGGGCCGGGCCGGGCGTGGATGTGTGGGCCGCCGCGGCCACGCTGTACTACGCGCTGACCGGCCGGCCGCCGCGCGACTTCGCCGCCCACCCCGACCCGATCCAGGTTGTCCGCACGACCCTGCCAATCCCGCTCCGGGACCGGGCCAGCGCGAGCCTCTCCGTCCACCCCGCCTTCGCCGCGCTGGCCGACCTGCTCGACGGGGTGCTGGCGGACGATGGACAGCTCCGGTACGCCCGGGCGGCGGACTTCCGGGCCGAGTTGGACCGGGTCGTCGGGTGACGCGGCCCCCGCCGCCCGGCGGTCCGGGCCTGAGCCGAGGAACCGATGCAGCCGTACCGTGTCGGCATCGATCTGGGGACGAGTTTCTGCTCGGTCGCCTGGATGACGCCCGCCCAGACGATCGAGGTTCTCCGGGACGACGTCGGCGACCCGCTCACCCCGTCGGCCGTGTACTTCCACCCGGACGGGACGGTGGTGGTGGGGAAGCCGGCCCTGGCGGCCGGCGAGGACGACCCGGACCGGTTGCTGGTCGAGACCAAGCGACTGCTCGGCGACCCGGACCGGCGGTGGGTGTTCGGCGGGGTTGAGTACACGCCGGTGGACGTCGCGGCCATCCTGTTGCGGCACCTCCGTGCCGAATTCGAGGCCCGGGTCGGGCCGATCGGGCGGGCGGTGGTGACCGTCCCAGTCCACTTCAGCACCGTCCAGCGGCGGCTCATGCTGGTGGCTATGCGGGAGGCCGGGCTGCCGGCCTCCCGGCTGCTCAACGAGCCGGTCGCGGCGGCCCTGGCGTACCTCCGGGACGCCACCGAGGGCCGCGGGCTTCGGCGCGCCGGCGAGCAGTTGATCCTCGTGTACGACCTCGGCGGGGGGACGTTCGACCTCAGCCTGGTCCGGTTTCGCCATCCGGAGATCGAGGTCGTCCGGGCCGACGGGAAGCTGACCCTCGGCGGCGCCGACTTCAGCCGCCGGCTCGAGAACTACCTCGCCGACTGGGTCTGGGTCGATTACGGGGTGGACCTCCGGGCGCACCCGCCGGCGTGGCGGCGGATGGTGGTCTGGGCCGAGGACGCGAAGCGGCGGCTGAGCGACCCGGGACAGGCCGTCCAGCGGGCGATGCTGCGGCTCGGCGGCAGGCTGGAGGCGGTGACCGTGTCCCGGGAGGTGTTCGAGGCGATCACCCTGGATCTGGTCCGGGAGACGGTCGCCATCACCGACCGGCTGCTCGCCGCCGCCGGGGTCGGGCCGGCCGACCTGTCCCGCATCCTGGCGGTCGGCGGCGGCAGCCAGATGCCGGCGGTCCGCCGGGTGCTCGCCCGGACCGCCGGACATGACCCGGAGGTCTACGACCCAGAAGGGTGGGTGTCTCCGGAGCTGGCCGTGGTCGAGGGGGCGGCCGTCTGTTCTCAGTTGTGGAGTGACCGCGGGACGTGGAACCGGGCGGCGCCCGTCGTCGAGGTCAGCTCCCGGAGCATCGGTGTGGCGGTCCGGGACGCGGCCCGGGGGCCGGTTCACCGGGTGGTGATTCCGAAGAACACCCGGTTGCCGGTCTCCCGGACGATCCCGCTGCACCTGTCGGCCGACGGGCGGCGGAGCCTCCGGGTTAACGTCACGGAGGGGGACGAGGAGGATCTCGGGCGGTGTACCCTGGTGGGCACCTGCACCCTGGCCGACCTGCCGGCCCGCCTGCCGCGCGGCTCGCCGTTCGAGCTGACCCTCACCCTGGACGAGAGCAACGCCCTGGGGGCCGTCCTCCAGCACCCGGAGACGGGGCTGCTCGCGATGTTCCGCACCGACATGTCCGGCCGGCCGGCAACGGCCGACTGAGGGCGGCCCTTCCCTCGAAGGTTCGTCCGATGCGCCCGCTCGTCCTGCTCCGGTGCGTCGCCAAGGCTGCCCTAAAGGGGTCGGGATGGGCGGGATGGTCGAACTCGCCGAGGACGTGGCGGCGGAGTGGAACCGGGTGGTCGAGTGGCGGGCCGAGGTCTAAGCACCCGGCCCGGATTGCGTACCATGTTTTATGATCCGCGTTCACCTCACCGTTGCGACTCGGTCCGAGCCGCAGGCTCTCCGGCAGGCTCCCCTCCCGCCCCGGGTACGGGATCGGCTGGAGATGGCTCTGCTAACTGACTCCGGGTGATCCCCACCCCGGATTGCCCGACACCTCGGGTTGACCCACAGACTGCCCGGGCTGTGATCCACGGGTTCCACGCCCGGGGTTGCCGGCCCACCCGCCGGAGGTCGGCCAGCCGGTCGTAGGTCTCGTTCGCCATGGCCTCCCGGACCAACGCCCAGAACGGCTCGACCGGCTGCAACTCCGGGGTACACGGCGGGAGGAAGTGGAGTCGGACGTTCGCCGGAACCGCCAACCGCTTCGCCCGATGCCACCCCGCGTTGTCCACGACCCGCACCCGCACCTTCGCCCCGCCCGGGTCGGCGCGGGCGGAGAACGCGGCCAAGGCGTCTGCCATCGGTTCGACCTTGACCCGGGGCAGGATGGCAGTGAACGTCTCCCCGGTTGTCGGGCGGGCGAACCCGTAGACGTAGAGCCACTCGTACTTGGTCCGCCCGCACGAGGTCGGACGGCGGCCCTTGAGCCACCATACCCGGCGGGTGACCGGCTTGAGCCCGAGCCGAGCCTCGTCCTCGGCCCACACCTCGACCGCCTTCCCCGGGTTCGCCGCCCTCAGCCGCCGGACCCGCCGCCGCAAATTTTTTCCACCGCCGGCGGGCCGGGGCGTCGGCCGCCTTGGGGTGGCTCGGGCGGGGCACCTGGAGGGTGAACCTGAGGGCCACCAGCCACCGCCACCCGGTCTCCGGGCAGACCGCCACGTCCCACCGGTCGGCGACGTACCGGGCGACCTTGGGGCCGGCCCACACCCCGCCGTCCGGCGGCCGCTTCTGCAACGCCCGGTAGAGGGTATCCCGCCTGGGCCACGGTCGTTCCACCGGTGGAGGACGGCCCGGACGGTGACCGCCGACAGCCCGACCGCACTGGGCCTTTGGGCCGATGGCGACGACGCGGGCCTTGCCGCGGTGGGAGTTCTTGTGCCGGCGCGGCGTGTACACCCAGACGGCCTCGCCCGTGTCGATGTCGCACCGGCGGACCCGGCCGGCAGCCCGTCAGCCGCTGGAACTCGACCAGCCCGCGGACGTGCCGGTTGAGGTGCGGGAGGGTCGCGTCGATCACGGCGTCCTCGACCGGCCCGACGGGGTCGTGGTCGGGGGCGTCGGTCTGACCGCGCTGCAGCCCGCCGACGGCGGCCAGCCCCTGGTGGACGGCGGGCGGGACCAGTTCCTCGCCGACGGCCCACTTGAAGACGCGGACGATCCGCCCGACCCGCTGGTTGATCAGGTTTCGGCACCAGCTCGCCCCGACGAACTTCTGGCGGATCGCCTTCAACGCGAGACGCGGGCCGAAGGTCGCGGCCCGCGTCTCGCCGTACAACTCGCGGACGTGACGGATGATGAACTTGTAGTCCTTCAACTCGCGGGTCGCCGACTCAACGGGTGCGGAGGCGGTGCGGGAGTACGCTGCGCAAATGAAGCTAGAGGGTGACACGAAGGAGAAGGTCGCCCACCGCTGGGGGAACCGGAAGGCGGTCACCCTAGAGGGCGAGGTCAAGAAGGCCATCACCACGGCCTCGGCCAAGAGGGCCGTTAAGAAGCGACCACGTGGCGGGGCTCGTTCCCCGCGGTACGCGGAGCCGCCGAGGGCGAACACGCCTCGACCGGCAGAAGCGAGAATCCCGCCGGTTGCCGCCGGCGGGATTCTCGGAAACTCCCTCAGTAAAGGAGCATCGAATTGTCTAAGAGAAGTATAGCCCACCCCCAGAACTGGTACAAGGACGCCTTGCTCTGTTGAATCCATCCGGTTTGACAGCGTTTCCGCAGGTGGCGATTCACCGAATCGCCCAAAAATCCGAACCCTCTAACCGGATGGATTCAACAGAGCAAGGACGCCTCTCACGGCCGGCCGCCCCGTACCAGTCCGGCGGCGCATTTCCACCTGTGCGGCGACGACCCGCACCACGATGACATCGGGGTCGGCGGGGTGGCCGCGAGAGAATTGGCAGCCGAGCTGGCGGAGCGGTTGGGCGGTCGCGTGCTGTGGGCGCTGCCGCGGCCCGGGTTCAAGGACGTTCGGGATCAGGTCGCGGCGGGGGAGTGGTCCCGGGGCGTGGAGATGCGGGAGGTGCGGGCATGAGCACCACGCGCGCTTCGGCAACACCTCGAACGACATCAAGCTGAGCATCGAGCAGCTCGTCGACCAGGTTCAGGGGTTGACCGCAGACGCCCTCGTCAGCGTCTCTGGTCAGCTGTGCTGGGCCGCGGGGGGCGAGGTCACCCCGATCACGTCGCCCCCGGAACTGTTCGCCCGGATCAACCACTTCGCCGACATCGACTGGCGGCGGAACGCGGTCACGAAGGAGGAGTTTTACGCCGGGGCCAAGAACTACGTCCCGCGATACGACCGGTCGTCCGACTCGCCGCACTTCCCGCCGCTGCCGCGTGTCCTGTACCCGTCGCCCCCGCCCAAGGCCGCCGACACCGGCCGGCTCGACGAGCTGGTCGGGCGGTTCACCCCGGCGACGCCGCCGGACCGTGCGCTCATGAAGGCGTTCATCATGACGCTGTTCTGGGGCGGGCCGTGCGGCAAGCGCCCGATGTTCACTGTGACCGCGGACGCAGAGGGGGACAGCCACCGCGGGCGGGGGGTGGGGAAGACGACCTTCGTGGAACTCTGCGCGAAACTGGTCGGGGGCACGATGGCGATCCGCCCCGGCCTTTCGGAGGACCGTATGATGACGCCGCAAGGCGTTGAGCACCGAACGCCGCCGCCACCTGCTCTGCCCGTCTCCGGGTGCGGACCGCAGTGACGCCGCAAGGCGTTAAGCACCGCGGTACACGCGGCGTGCCAGAGCTTCGCTTGTGGTGCGGACCGCAGTGACGCCGCAAGGCGTTGAGCACCCAGTTTGCATTGCGCCCGAATGAACTCGCCCCTGTGTGCGGACCGCAGTGACACCGCAAGGCGTTGAGTACGCGGGTGATCCGTTCTGACCACCGCCAGGGGATCCGAAGGCCCAGCGCGAGGGCATCGTCCTCCGCCCGCCGGCGGAGCCGTACGACGCGGACGTCGGGGTCGCCTCCGTTTCAAGGCGATCGACCCGAAGTTCCTGCTCAAGTGCGACGAGTGACCGACCCCGGTCGCCACGCCGGCGGCCGGAGCGGGCGGGTTGTCCTACCGTCAGTCGCCGCCTCGGCGGCGGAGAAACTCGGCCAGCGGGTCCGCGTCCGGCGGGCCGAGGAGGGCGCCCAGCACCGCCAGCGGGTCGTCTCCCGCCGGGACCGGCCGGCGGTCCGTCCGCCGGACGTGGTCCGCCAGGTCGGTCAGGAGTTCCTCCCCGACCCCTGCCACCGCCGGGAGCCCGGCCAGGTTCACCACCTCCCCCGGGTCGGCCGCCAGGTCGTACAGACGCACCCACGGTCGCGGGTCGCCCGGGGCAGCGTACCCGTCCCGCCACAGCCGGGTGCCGGCGCAGTAGACCAGCTTCCACCGGTCCGTCCGCACCCCCGCCTCAGCGTTGTCGGCGTAGTCGAGGTACACCCGGTTCCGGTGGGTGTCCGCCTCCCCCTGCCACAGGGGCAGGAGCGACCGGCCGTGTAACTCCAGCGGGACCGGCAGCCCGCACGCCACCAGGACGGTCGGGGCGAGGTCGACCAGGCTTGCCAGCGCGGCCGACGCCCGCCCAGCCGGGATCACCCCCGGCCACCGGGCCAGGACCGCCGTTCGCACCGCCGGGTCGAGGCAGGCGTGCTTCTCGAACCGCCCCCGCTGACCGACGAAGTACCCGTGGTCACTGGTGAACAGCACCAGCGTGTCCCCCGCCCGCCCGCCCCGGTCCAGGGCGTCGAGTACCCGGCCGACGTTCCGGTCCAGGAAGTGCGCCGACGTGTGGTAGGCGGCGATCACCCCGCGCCGGTCGGCGTCGGCCAGCTCGCGGAACACCTCCGGGCACTCGGCCCACTCGGCCGGCGAAACCGGCGGGGCGGCGAACTCGCCCGGGTCGCGCCGCGGCCACCCGGCCGGGAAGTTGAACGGCGAGTGGGTCTCGTGGAACGACACGTAGAGGAAGAACGGCCGGGTCCGCGGCCGGGCCAGGAACGCGGCGGCGTGGTCGGCCAGGTAGGTGCCGAACATGTCCC
>JAESFO010000533.1_pt1 | contig 25733 bp, 24 predicted proteins | sample 9269421 | NCBI WGS metagenome assembly JAESFO01 (sample SAMN14502839, study PRJNA617101) | algae metagenome | isolation source: Nostoc desertorum CM1-VF14 and co-occurring heterotrophs from rocky... | place: USA: Clark Mountains, San Bernardino, California | collected 2000-06-05 | reverse complement strand
TTGGCCGGAGAATATTATTCCTCTGTTTCAACCAGCATCAGCCCCTGAACTCAACCCGATTGAGAGACTTTGGCAATTACTCAAGAAACCGCTCAAAAATCAACTTTTCTCTTCTTTACAAGCTTTATACCAAATTATTGTGAAGCTGCATGAAACTATAAAAAGCTGGAATGATTGCCAAGCATAGTTTATAGCTTTTTGATTCTATGCAACTTCATACAAAATTTGTATTAAACCTTAAATCAGCAAGAGTCTTTGAGGAATTCCCACTCATTGAGCATTTTATTTATTGATAGGAGTACGAACAATATACTGATTGGCAGGTAAATTAATAGCAATTGGTTCTATTTTTCCTTGGGAGACTAAAGTTTGATAAACTAAAGCTGTAATCTCTCCTCTAGTTGCAGGTTTACTTGGATTAAGAACTTTAGGATTTGGATAGTTGACTACTATATTTGCTTTAGTTGCGGTTGCTACATCTCCAACTGCATATTGCGGAATATTATTGGCATCTGCGTAAGTGTTAGTAATAATAAATGACGCAGGACGGTTAAAATCTACAGCATTAGCTGCTACGGCTGGGACTTTTGATACTAATAAAGGCTGCATTAAAGTACTAAATCCAATCGGCATTAAAATACGCCTTTTTACAGGTTTTTGTGCGGTTTTTTGAGAAACTACTCTCTGTATGACTGTGGGTACAGTAATTGCTGATGTACCAGTTGTTAGATTCAGACCTTTGTTTAAAGCAACTATAGCCTCAACCTTAGAAACCGATTGATTGGGACGAAAGTATCCACCAGGATAACCCGTCATAAATCCTTGTTGATATGCTTCTTCAATTGGACGAGTAGCCCAATAGTTTACAGGAATATCTTTATATACAGCACCACTTTGTATCTGGCGAGTTGGTGGTTGATCAAAAGCTTTACGAATAATTGCTGCAAACTCATCTCGATCTACTGGTTGTTCTGGTCGAAATGTACCATCAGGATATCCAGTTACAATATTTCTTGCAGCCAAACCTCGAATAAATGGCTGTGCCCAGTAATTAGGTTGAACATCACTAAAGGTAGTTGTAGGGGAAGATTGAGCATAAGTATCCAATGCGCCAACTGCTAGTACTGTTAAATTTAAAGTTAGTAAAGATACGCCTGCTGACACTAACTTAGTTAACTGTGTCATGATCCATGCTCCTTCTTTTTTCAATTATTCATTCTTTCTAATACTTCAATAGCTATTAACAAATAGTGGAGATTCAGTGGAAAATGTTCTCCCACAGCTTAAAATACTACTAAAGACTGATTATACTTATTACTTTAGGTATAGATAACGCAACAATGAAAATATTATTAACAAACGTCAATGTTTTAGTAACGGCTTATGTTAATAGAAAAATTTTAAATCTAAGTAATAAAATCTAAAGCTTGCCTTCGAGAAGGAAAATATAGCGGAGTTCTCCACGGCTTTTCCACTATTTAGATTTAATCTAAGTCTCAAGCGATAAATTAATCAAATTTTCCTTATCTAACCTTTTTTACTATCTTAAGTAGTAAATTTTTTACTATGTAACAATTTTACAAACGGAGATTAAGTGTTAATTGAATATGAGATACATCTTTCAAAAAATCTTTCTTTGGGTAGTAGAGTTATTGTCTGAAAACGCAAGATGGTTACGGTAGGAGGGTAGAATGCGTCAACTCATTATCCAAGTACTACGGGGAAATGGAAAAGCTGTCATCGCATTGGCAGGTTTGCTGACTTGGCAGTTTTCTCATTCTCCCAATTTACAACGTTCTAGCCTTGCCCAACGTGCCAACGCCCAAGTTCAGAAAACTGTAGAGCAGGTTGGTGGGAGCAAAATTAGTCGAGTCGAATGTGCGCTTTACACAATCCAACATTGAAGCGCAGGATACCCTGCTATCTGTTGTTTATGTGCAGCGTCAACCGATAGTTACAGCGTCTAGTGAAAGAAATACGCATAGGCGCAGCCCGCCTTCGGCATCGCCTCACCCAATCAATTCAAACTCAATTATTAAAACAGGACTTAAATGTGACACAAGAGGGTTAATGTCAACGTGCTAGAAACACCTGCTAGTAAACCATAAGACCATTTATGAGTAGTTCAAAGCTTTCAGAAAAACAAGCCCTAGAAAAAGAACGTAATGAAGTCTTGCAACAGTTGGAAGATTGGCTAGAAATTCCAATGCTGGTGCTGGGCTTTGCGTGGCTAGCACTATTCATCATCGAGATCATCTGGGGGCTAAATCCTTTACTAGAAGCCTTTAGCATCACTATTTGGATTATTTTTATATTAGATTTTTTACTTAAACTAGCGATCGCTCCTCATAAACTTTCTTATATCAAAAGTAACTGGCTAACAGCTATTTCTTTGGTGTTGCCAGCATTACGTACTTTTCGGATTATACGAGTCATCCGCGTACTACGAACAGCACGGGCTGTGCGAGGTTTACAGTTGTTGCGAGTTATGACTCGTGCTAACCGAGGAATGCGGGTTTTAGCAGCAAGTATTAGCCGTAGAGGATTTGGTTATGTTGTGGCATTAACAATGATTGTTACTTTAATAGGAGCAGCCGGGATGTATGCGTTTGAAAACGAAGTTCCTGTGGAATCAGGGTTGCACAACTACGGCACTGCTTTATGGTGGACAGCAATGCTTATAACAACAATGGGTTCTGAGTATTGGCCCAAAACGCCTGAAGGACGGGTGCTTTGTTTTATTTTGGCGTTATATGCATTTGCTGTGTTTGGCTACGTTACTGCGACTCTAGCGACGTTCTTTATTGGTCGTGATGCCGATGATGATAAAGCAGAGTTAGCCGGAACGAAATCGATTCAAATGCTTCAGACGGAAATCGCAGCATTGCGGGAGGAAATTCAAGAATTATTGCATCAAAATTCACAGCATTGAAGTTAGTAAACATTAACTAGTGAGGAAACTAAATGAATGCAGAAATCTCCATAGCTTGGAATAAGGTTCAAGGCATGATCAATGGGTTCATAGCTTTGCTACCAAATATTGTCTTAGCATTAATTGTCTTCATACTCTTTTTGTTTGTTGCTAGCATACTTAAGGCAATGGTCAAGCGGCTAACTCGCAACCGTCGCCACGCCCGAAATCTGGGACTAGTGCTGGGAAGGTTAGCACAGGGGATGACAATTTTGATTGGGTTGTTTATTGCCCTTTCTATTGTGATTCCTACATTTAAAGCTGGTGATTTGATACAACTATTGGGAATAAGCGGTGTTGCAATTGGTTTTGCCTTCCGCGATATTTTGCAAAACTTCCTAGCTGGGATTTTAATTCTGCTGACTGAACCTTTCCGAATTGAAGATCAAATTGTTTTTAAAGACTTTGAAGGAACGGTCGAAAATATCCAAACAAGAGCGACAACAATCAGAACCTACGACGGGCGGCGGATTGTGATTCCTAATTCTGAATTATTTACTAATTCTGTTACTGTTAACACTGCTTTTGATAATAGGCGATTAGAGTACGATGTCGGCATTGGCTACGGGGACGACGTTGACCAAGCCAAGCAGTTGATGCTAGACGCAATACACAGTGTAGACGAGGTTTTAAGAGATCCAGCTCCTGATGTACTGGTAATGGAACTAGCTGAAAGCACTGTTAACATCCGTGTGCGCTGGTGGATTCATCCACCACGACGGATAGACGATTTGCGATCACGCGACAAAGTGATTACTGCAATTAAGAAAACGCTCGTTGCCAACGGCATTGATTTACCCTACCCAACACAACAAATTCTGTTTCACGATCAAACCGAAGAGACAGATGGAAACCGCTCCCGTCAGCGTGAAGGCTGGCCCTCTGGTAAAGGTGAAGTACCAAAGCCTGGCCGCATCAGTGATTCACTTCTTTTACTTGCTCAAGTCCGCTCCTCACAAGATGGCAACGGCAAAGTAGATTCTCAAATGAGGAACGATGAGAAATGTTAAGTTAAGCAAACTGTGGGATCAGCTCCACTCAAGTTACTGGTTTATACCGGCAGTTATGGCGATAGTAGCTACTGCTTTAGCTTTCACAATGCTTAATCTTGACCGTACAGGCAAGGTAGACATTGATTATTGGTGGGTTTACACAGGTGGAGCAGATGGAGCTAGATCCCTGTTAGGATCGGTTGCAGGTTCGATGATTAGCGTTGCTGCTACAGCCTTTTCAATTACAATTGTGGCGCTTCAATTGGCTGCTTCTAATTTCGGGCCGCGACTACTGCGTAATTTTATGCAGGATACAGGTAATCAAGTTGTACTAGGCACATTTATTAGTACGTTCATCTACTGCTTGCTTGTACTGCGGACAATTCATGGAGAAGGAGATGGATACGAACAGTATGTGCCACAACTTTCAGTTACAGTCGGCACTTTACTCGCAATTATTAGCATTGGTGTATTAATTTATTTTATCCATCATGCTTCAACCATAATTCAGGCATCTCACGTGATCGAAAATGTTAGTGAGGATTTACATTCAGCAATTAAGCGGCTATTTCCAGAAAGAATTGGGCATGCTGAATCAGAACACAAACAAGGAATTGAAGAAATTCCCATGTCCTTTGAGAAAGAGGCTTTACCGATTCGAGCTAATGGCACTGGTTATTTACAAGCAGTTGATAATGGAGAATTGATGAAAATTGCTTGTAAACATAATTTGCTAATACGCCTTAAGGTTAGACCAGGAAAATTTCTAATTCAAGGTAGCGATTTAGCCTTGGTTTTTCCTGGAAAAAAAGTAAATAAAAAACTTACCAAACAAATCAATGATGTTTTTATTTTGGGCAAAGAACATACAGAACAACAGGATATAGAGTTTCCAATTGATCAATTAGTAGAAATTGCTCTGCGTGCCATTTCCCCTGCAATAAACGATCCATTTACTGCAATTCGCTGTATTGACCGAATTAGCGCAGGACTGTGCCACTTAGTTCAAAGAGATTTCCCTTCGCCCTATCGCTACGATAAAAATAACAAATTACGTTTCATTGCCAAAGGAGTAGATTTTCAAGGATTAGTTGATCGTGCTTTTAACCAAATTCGGCAGTATGGAAAGTCGGATGCAGGAGTAACTATTCGTTTGTTAGAAGCTATAGCTGTAATTGCTACTTACACCAACAATTCTAAATATCAAGCAAGCCTGCGCCATCATGCTGACATGATTTTACAAGATAGCCATGAGGGACTTTCACAAGAACAAGACTACAAAGATGTAGAAGAGAGTTATTATCAAGTCATTAAAAATTTAAATAATGATGGCACTAACAAGGATTGGAATTAACCAGAAAACTGACGTTTTAAATTAATATTTTGGAGGTAATAATTATGAAAAATCTGAATTGGAAAGGTTATCGAATTATTGCATGGATAGGACAGGCTGTACTAACAATTTTTGTCATAGCCGCAGCAGTTCAAGGTAAATGGTCGAATGCCTTGGGTCTTGCATTATTTCTTGTTGTATCCTTTGTGTTTGTCATCCGAGATGATAAATTACCCACTTTATTTGATTTTTTGTTTGTGTTGGCTGCATTGCTCAATGCTACTGGTTGGGTATGGGATTTATTTGGTATGCCAGGCCCCTATGACGAAATTGTTCATGCTTATACGACTTTTGCAATTACTCTGGCACTGAGTTTTTTAGTATATAGCTCAATGTTGAATATATTTCGGAATCATACACTTTTGTATTTGGTGACAATTACCAGTTTTGGGATTGCAATTGGTGCTTTATGGGAAGTTGCGGAATGGTCTGCTGGGAAAATTCTAAGCACTGAAATAATTGAAAGTTTGGATGATACTATTATTGATTTAGTTATGGACTCTCTTGGTGCTGCATTAGCAGCTTTAATTAGCCTTTGGGCATTGCGAAATTGGACAAATCGCAATACAGAGGTAAACAATTCACAAACCAAGACATATATTTCCAACAATTAAAATATTTAAAATCAGATGATAAAGGTGAAGTATAAATATTCTCATCAGCAACTGAATAAATCTAATTTATTCAATTTTGAAAAACAATTTTCTCAAAGGATATCAGGAATTTTGGCTAAAATGGTAATTTCAAAAAGCAAGTTTTTGAGTAAAAAACCAGCAACTTACCTGCTACTACCTTTTATCGGGATAATAACAGGATTTTTAAGTAGCTGTTCAACAGATTTTTCTGGAAAAGTTCGTCCTTCAATTCTCCCTTCTCCGACAGTTAATGAGCCACAAAATCAAAGTTCGCGCCTTTTGACACCAACTGCTGAGGACAACAATTTTGTAGTTGAAGTTGTGGAAAAAGTAGAACCAGCTGTAGTTCAAATTAATACATCTCGAACTATCAGAAGTGAAGTACCACAGTTACCTGATGCATTAAATGACCCTTTCTTTCGGCGCTTTTTTGGTGAAGCTTTACCAACACAGCCTCAAGAGCGAGTAGTGCGTGGTCTAGGCTCTGGTTTTGTTATCGATCCCAATGGGCGAATTCTCACTAATGCTCACGTTGTCAGCGATGCGGATACAGTAACGGTATCATTTTCTGACGGTCGTACTGTTGAAGGCAAAGTGCTGGGGAAAGACTCTGTGAGTGATGTCGCAGTTGTGCAGATTCCTGGTAAAAACTTGCCAACAGTAGAAATTGCAAATTCCGATTTTATAAAACCAGGACAGTGGGCAGTTGCGATCGGTAATCCTTTAGGCTTACAACAAACAGTAACAGTAGGCGTTATTAGTGCAATCAACCGCTCTATAAATCTTTCTACTAGACCTAGTAGCTATATTCAAACCGATGCAGCAATTAATCCTGGAAATTCTGGCGGGCCACTCTTAAATGCTCGCGGTCAAGTGATAGGAGTCAACACTGCAATTATTCAGGGTGCTGAAGGTATCGGCTTTGCTATTCCCATAGATACAGCTCAACGAATTGCCCAACAATTAATTACTCAAGGCAAAGTAGAATATCCTTACTTAGGTATTCAAATGCTCACACTAACACCTGAAGTTAAGCAAAGAATCAATAATTATCCAAACAGTAACGTCCGCATTTCAGCAGACCGAGGAGTTCTTATTGTTCGCGTTGTCCCCGCTTCTCCTGCTGCCAGAATCGGACTGCGCCCAGGAGATGTAATTCAAACAATTAATAATCAACCTGTTACCACATCTGAAGAAGTTCAGCAGATTCTTGAAAAGAATGGCTTAAACAATAACTTACAAATTCAAGTACTACGCAACGGACAGAACTTACTATTTACAGTAAAGCCTGAACCATTGCCATCTCCAAATAACACTCAGTCTTAAGTTTGTAAGGTGGGATTACCCACCTTGTCAACTGTTCTCAACAGTTGATTCAGACTTGTGATTTTCTACAGCTAATACTTTTTGTTCGCTTTAAACGGTTCAAGATAGAAGTGATTAGTTGTGAGTTTTTAGCAGTTTTGCTTATACAATCATCTGCACCGTTCGCAAATATTTTCTCAACAATATCTGCTGATAAATTATCAACCAGAAACAGTACTGGTAAAAATTTCCAGTACGGATCATTACGTACTACCTGACAAAGTTCAATGCCATTAATATGAGGCATTTCCACATCTAAAATTAGCAAATCTGGAGAAAATTCTGTCATAATATCCCAGAAGTAGCATGGGTCTTCAAGAGTTTTTAGAGTAAGTCCTAAAGCTTCTAAAGATTGTTGTATAACAATTAATGTCTGTGGGTCATCGTCTACAATCATAATTCTCGCTTTAGTAATACGAGTTTGCTGTAAAACTTGGATCACTGACTCCAAAATTTCATTAGGAGGCATGGATTTTTGCAAAAAAGCACGTCCGCCAGATCGTGCAACCTCTAAGCGTAGGCGAAGCCCGCCGCAGGCATCGCTAAAATTATTTTGCTCTGTAAAAATTAACATAGGTAATTGTAGTGTTCGCTGGGATAATTCTATTAGTAACTTCAAGCTATCTTTCTCAAGATCAAGATCGAGTAGCACCACATCGGGATTTAAAGATGCGATTATACTTTTAGCGGCGGTGAGATTAGTAGCAACTTTAATTTGTATTTCTTGATTCTCAGCCTCCTTTATCAATCCCTCAACTACTTTTTGATCATTGCTAATTACTAATAGTAGATTTTGGGTTTGTTCAACTGGGGTTTTTTCTAGCTCTCGTTGCAACTCCATCAATAGCTTATCTAAATAAAAACATTTAGCTTGGCTAATAAATTTTTGAGTTTGAAATAAATCTTCTATTTCATTGGCTAATAACGAACCTTCTGGAAAGCCAAAGCTACCCAAAGAACCAGCTAACTTGTGAGCTTCTTGCTCTGCTTTTTGCCGCAATTGAGCGTCAAGCGTACCTCTTCTTAAAGCATCAGCTGCTAGTTTCAATACTGCAATGCGCGAACCAACCTTAGCTTTGAAATTTTCCCGCTCTTGAGCAATGGCTGTTAGTAGAATTTGCTGCTGTTTTAAATCTATTTCCGGCTCAGGTTTTGGGCAACCTTGCTCATGATCTAGAGCTTTTAAACGATAACCCATTCCATAGACAGTTTCTATAAAATCATAGGTAGCGCCTGCTGCTTTTAGCTTTTGCCGTAAACTTTTGATATGAGATTTAATTGTATTTTCTTCAGGTGGATCTTTTTCAGCACTCCAAAGTTGATCTAAAATGGCACTCCGGCTAAAGATGCGCTGGTTGTTGCGTAAAAAAAGGTCTAAAAGGCTAAATTCTTTTGCTGTTAAATTTAGAGCAATGTCTGCATAAGTCACTTCACAAGTACTAGGATCAAGACGCAAGGCTCCCCATTCCAAAACTGGAGGTAAAGAAGTATTTCCCCGACGTAATAAAGCACGAATGCGAGCTGATAACTCTTGAAAATCAAATGGTTTGACTACATAATCATCTGCTCCAGCATCTAAACCGATAACTTTATCAGTTTTAGTCTCTTTTGCCGTTAAAAGAAGAATCAGCATTTGATAACCTGACTGCCGTAATTGCCGACAAAGACTTATGCCATCCAGCTTTGGCAGAACAATATCTAACAAAATCAGGTCATAGTTATAGACATTAACCAATTCCCAACCGACTTCACCATCAGTAGCAATATCAACCACATAATTTTGTTTGGTAAGATATCTTGCTACAGCTTGAGCAAGCAAATCATCGTCTTCAACCAACAGAATTCTCATGAAAATGTTTGCTTGTAGAAGTAACCCTGAGTGCTGTAATCAAAATTATATAACTTAGGTTATGCCCTTTTCAGCTTGATTATATGATATCTATCGAAGGCAAGCTTTAAGCAACAGATTCGCTCCGTCTAACCTATTTTGACAAAACTTTGTACTTGGGGCTATTACCAAGTCACTATTTCTCTCCTAAATTACACTTTTGAACTTATCTACGAAAAGTGGAAAACTTGTGGATCTGAGCAATATTTGCAAAATTTCTCAGATTTTACCAGACGATTTACCCAGGCTGGCAACAACGGCAATTAACTCAGCTGCTCTAACTGGTTTCGCAACATGTAACTGAAACCCTGCTGCTAATGCCTCCTTGTAATCTTCTACTCTGGCATACCCCGTCAGTGCAACAGCAGGAATCCGCCCGCCTCGTTCTGCTTCAATTTCTCTAATTTTACGCATCAGCGCGTAGCCATCCTCGCCTGGCATCCCAATGTCGCTGATCAATACATCTGGATGTAATTCTTTTAGTGCCTCAAGTGCCTGTCTTGTAGAGCTAAAAGCACTAACTTTCGCTCCAGACTCTTCAAGTACTGCGGTAATCCACTGCCGCACATCCGCCTCGTCATCTACAATCAGCACCCGCAAGTTGGTAAGGGGATTGGGAATTGGGGATTGGAGAGAGAAGTGTAAGTTATTCTCTTCTGTCCCTCTGCTTCCCTGTTCCTCTGCTCCTCCGCTTTCTTCTAAAATGGGCAACTTGACTGTAAATGTTGCACCTTGCCCTATTCCTTGGCTTTGGGCTTGGATTGTGCCACCATGCAGTTCTACCACATGACGGGCGATCGCTAGCCCTAAACCTAGTCCTTTATCTGACCGAGTATGACTACTATCTGCTTGGCAAAAGCGTTCAAATACGTGAGGTAGAAAGTCAGCACTGATACCCTTACCCGTATCACTGACTTGAATTTGAATATAGTTAGGAATTAAGGGTTGGGAAAACTCTTTCTCACTCCCGACTCCCGTTCGGCTACCCTCACGGCAAGCCCACTCCCTATTCGCCACTTCCTTTAACAACCGCACCTTAACTCGTCCGTCGTTGGGTGTAAATTTAATTGCATTGGTGAGTAGATTTAACATAACTTGTTGCAAGCGATCTGAATCACCCGAAATTTTTTCTATTGAAGTATCAAGTATAGTTTCAATTTGAATACTCTTAGCATCTGCCAGTGATTGTACAACCTCGATCGCGGCTGTAATTACTTCTGCTAAATCTACCAAATCAATGGAGAGTGAAAGTTCTCCTCTAACAATACGCGAAATATCAAGTAAGTCTTCAATAAGTTGCATTTGCAAATTAGCATTGCGTTCAATTATCTCCAATGCAAGAGTTACTTTAGCTTCATCTAGCGCACCCGTTTGCAACATCCCAGCCCAACCAATAATTGCAGTCATGGGGGTACGTAATTCATGGGAAACTATTGCTAAAAATTCGTCCTTGGAACGGTTTGCAGCTTCTGCTGCACTTTGTGCCGCTTCGCTAACAGCGCGCGCAGCTTGTTCTCGTAGTAGCAGTTGCTCTTTTTTTTCTTCAACTTGTTTGCGCTCAGTAATATCTTGCATTATTTTAGAGAAGCCGCGCAGATTTCCATTTTCATCTCGTAAAGGTGTAATTACACAATGTGCCCAGAAAAATGTCCCATCCTTACGGAGATGCCAACGATTTTCTTTAGAAAAACCCTCAGTTACAGCTTTTCTTAATGCTTGTTGTGGTTGTCCGCGCTCAATTGCTTCTGGTGAAAAAATTCGCTCAAAAGGTTGACCAATAATTTCTGCTTCTTGATAACCTAAAATACCTTCAGCTCCAATGTTCCAGCTGGTAAAGTTCCCGTTTGGATCTAGCATAAAAATTGCGTAATTAGTTACTCCTTCTATTAGCAATCGATAACGTTCTTCGCTTTGGCGCAGAGTGTCTTGAATTTGACGTAGAGACTCGTAATTATCCTGTGCAGCTCGCGCGTTTTTCTGAGCTTGCGATCGCGCTTGGCGCAGTGCGGAGTTAAGTGAGCTGATCAACACTGCTACCAGCACAAACTGAACCAACCCTATTACACTGAATCCAGCAACAGCCAGAGAATAAAAAGGGGGCAAAAGGAAGTAGGCACAGACTATAGCAGACAAGAAAGTTGCCAACAGTCCTGGGTTGAAACCACCATACCAGGAACTAACCATGACAGCAGCTAAAAACAGCGGATAAATGGAATTGAGCCTTTGTAGCTGCCATAGAAGCAATGTCAGCAGTAAAGCTAGTAAAACCGTTAAGAATACAATGCTATAGCGTTGTAGTTGCGAGAATCGCTGTTCGCGGAGCGTTCCGTAGGGAAGGCGGGACAAAGCCCATCGTGTCAATCTCCACATATTCTATTACTTTTGGTCTATTACTTCTGGTTATGCCATCTGTTTATTAAACTTCTACTCTAGTTTTCCACTTTCAAGTTTTACCATTAAAAACTAATCTTAAGAGTATGGTAGTTATAAACAATGCCCTTCATTACATTGGAAGAATTAAAGCACTAAGTAATAATAATTTAAAACAGGAAGATAATAACGATGACCTCTAAGCAAATCTTAGTGATTGATGATGAAGATGACATCCGTCAATTGATTCAGACTTGTCTAGAAATAATGGGGGGCTGGAAGGTGTTGACTGCTACTTCAGGTAATCAAGGATTATTCTTAGCTCAGTCATCTCAACCTGATGCTATCCTTTTGGACGTAATGATGCCTGATATGGATGGTTTGACAACTTTTCAAAAACTACAGGCTAATCAAACAACTAAACATATACCTGTGATTCTGCTTACAGCAAGAGGACGTAATAATGACAAAAATCTATTTAATAATCTAGGTGTCAGAGGCATAATCAGTAAACCATTTAATCCTCAGAAACTAGCTGTTCAAGTAGCAGAAGCCTTGAGCTAAAGTATATTACAAAATCTGGTGTTTCCAGTTCAGCTATTCATGAATTAAGTAATACTATAGCAGTCCTAAATGATTTGTGAAAATTTTGATACCAGAGATAGGATTACTGTAGTATCTCTAATTTAGGGTAGATTTGCTTGAAAAAAGGTCTATCTATAGTTTTGGTAGCCTCTTTCTTAAGTCGTAATTTTACTCAAAAATATATATTCTCCACTAGTTTTCCACTTTTATTCCCTAAGTTATAACTAACTGAATATTAATTTGAATTTCGGATAAATTATTTCCAAAGAGAAAACCTAATATTCAAAAAAGTAAATACATTAATTGGTGAGTTTTATATAAAAGATAAAATTAAACTCCAATTTCCTATATTTACTTAAATCATCTACTTAGGGGGTATAGATATATGATAAATAATTTAGAATCACTTTCACATCCACCAAGCAAACAAAAATTTGCTGCTACATTGCGTTTAGTGAGTCGAATTAGTTTTTGGGTACAATTAGTACTTGGTGGTATTTCTGGGATTGCTGTATTGTTGGCATACTTTAGCCGTAACATCACTACTCAAACAAGCAATGCAGGTATAGGGTTTGGGATATTTTTAGCTATTGTTGGTATTTTATTGCTATGCTTTCGAGTCTATTGGGCTTTGCGTTATCGAAAAATGGCTAAACTTTTACAAACACCAAATTCTCAAAACCATCCCAGAAAGGAAGACGTAATTCAAAATTTACGAATTGGATTAATTGTGAGTTTGGTAGGATTATTAATAGCTTTTATTGCTTCTGAAGTGACGGTTTCAATCATTTTGGGTAAAGCAGTAGCACAACCTCAAGGTGTTGCAATTTATCAGCCAGAAAACGTAATTCGTTCACTAGACATTTTTGTAATGTTAGCAAACGTCAACATGATTGGCGCTCACTTTTTTGGGGGAGTTACTTCTCTGGGTCTACTCTATTGGTTAGAAGAGTAATAGGCGCAGTCAGTGTCAGTACTGATTTGATTTTGCTAGCTATGGCTATAGAAGTACTAATCTATATCTAAAGTAGTATTTGCCAAATGTATCGGAATTTTCTTCGACTTTTCCACCATTAATATTTAACCTCAAAATACGGTCTGTTTTCATGTCTCCTCTTTTGGTTGAGCGTCTCAACTTTACTTAAAGTACATAATCAAAAATTTGATTATTGCAAAAAAAATTAAAGATTCTCTAAACTAAGAGTACTTTCTCATCTTTCACTAGATGTCACTATTGGAGTTTTAAAACAACAAGCAAAGATAAAATCATTAGGAGGTATTTATGTACAAGTTCAATCATTCTTCTTTCGAAAAAGTTGGATCATTAGGAACAATTTTTGGAACTTTGCTAATCAGTTTCTCTGCAATTTCTCAATCAGCAGTAGCACAGCCGCGAATTTCCCAAATTAATCCTTGCCCTAGTATTTTCTACGAAGAACCACATCGAAATCGAGTTTTGGTTCCAGCAGGATGTCCACCGAATGCTGCAACTTTAAGATTAGGAGGACAACAGCAAAAGCAAACTACTGGTTCCCAGAGTATTATGGTTCCTGCCTATCCTATGAATGGAAGACGCACAAATGTTAATGTCATACAACCACCCGCTCCAGAAAGCCGACAAAGTGCCATTGCAACTATCACACCAACAGCAGGTACAGTTGATGTGAAATTGAAAAATAACACTAACGCTGGTATCTCTTATCAAGCAATTGGTCAGACCCAACCTCGATATCTTGCAGGTGGACAAGAATTTGTCTTACGAAACTTACCAACACCTATCAGTATTACCTTGGTACGTCAAGATGGTGGACTACTAAAAGTTATGCCCATGTCTACCTCTGAAAGTGAAGGGACACTCGCAGTCTCGTTAGATGAAACAACTAATTTCGATGATAATCAAGGCGTATTGAGAATTCAAAAAGATGGTCAAGTTTTTTTGAATTAATATAATTCACCGCAAAAATGTTGAACGCCTTAAAACGCTGATCGCAACAAGTCAAAATTTATTTAGTCGTTCAATAATATCGGTTTCAGTTGAATAATTGTTATTAAAACTGATGTAAAAATTTAGAGAGTTTTAAGTAATAATTCATTATCTGAACTTGATATTACTCAACCCAAATGGAGATTTTCAAATGATTAACTTTATACCAATTAAATGGAGTTTCAAAGGAACTATTGCTCTAGTAATCTCTGCAATTTTGCTTGGAAGTTGTACCAACAACTTAGATCAACAAGCCGGAGTACCAGAAACCAATGTGACTACAGAAGAAGTCGCAGACAATACAAACGAACTCATTGGTAAAACTGTAACAATTAGAAGTACACCCGTCAGGAAATTGGGGCCGTCAACTTTCACAATTGCCGATAAGCAATTTTTTAGTGCTAAACCAATTTTAGTTGTAAATGCTTCGGGTAAAACTTTCACCTTGCCTACTGACCCAAATACACCAATTCAAGTGACAGGCCCAGTTCGTAACTTTGTGATTGCAGATATTAATCGAGATTACAATTTGGGCTTAGATCCAAACTTGTACAAAGAGTACGAAACACAACCTGCAATTATCGCTCAATCAATTGCACTTGCTCCTAAACCAGGTGAACTTACCACAAACCCTCAACTATACTACGGTAAAAACTTGGCAGTGACAGGTGAAGTAGAAAATATCAGAAATGCCAATTCCTTCACCTTAAACGAAGACAAATTATTTGGTGGACAAGACTTGTTAGTGATCCGTGCCAGTACTCCCAAAGGAACTGTCAATGAAGGTGAGAAAGTTGCAGTAACGGGTGTGTTACGTCCGTTTATTGTAGCTGAACTAGAACGAGAACATAACCTTAAATGGGATTTAACCTTACAAAAGCAGCTAGAAGCAGAATACAGGAATAAACCTGTGTTGGTTGCAACAGAGGTATATCCCTCAGCAATTCCACAATAAGGAATTCTATAGCTATCAGGAAAGCTTTACATGAATACCCGCAAGACAAATAAGAATAAGGGCAATGAATGACAATTCCCAAAGAGGAGATTTTTTACAGGCACTTGGTCAAGCAGGGGTACTAATTTTCGGTTTTATGGAAATTGCCATGTAGCTGTACAAACTGTATTTTGCCTACCTACGAAAAAACTGCCCTGGGGCATCGCCAGAGCAGCGCTTCTCTAAAGGGGAATTAAATAAAGGACTTTTAATATCTTGTCCATGCTTTACATATAATTCGTTCGCTATGTAATACTCTTCAGTTCAAGTCTTGTAATTTATGCAAAAAAACGAAAAACTTTTAAAGCTTCACTATACAAGGATTAGACGCAATCAACCAAGCTCAATGCAACACCCTTGGCTGAGTGCGTGACAACCAATGGTTGTCAAAATTTGGTCAAACATGAATGCATCATTACTCCAAGGAGCAATCTTCGGCTGTGGAGGGCGCTTGTAGCAAGGGTACAGAAGAGGCGATCGCTTACATTAGGCGTACTTTCACAAAAATACTCTACCGAGTTATTCACATCAATAAAGTATATATACTTACTATAGTTATCTTTTAGCAACCTTCAGTTTATACTTTGATAACTATTTATACCTCTGTACAAGTACTGCAAATCTTGCTTACAGCGATCGCAAAAGCACTGCATGAAGGCAGCCACTCCTTAACCCCAGCCTGAAAAAGCGCATTTTTGGGTTCGCAGACAATTAGTGGCAGATTCTACCGTGCCTATAGTGATATTCAAAAATTACTTTAGCTAGATAGTGTTGCTAATTCATGTTTTTGAAATTTTTAACCACATTATAAAAATTAGAACAGCTAAAAAACTTTAGCTGTTCTAGATTAGTGTATTCCTTTATCGACAGCTTAATATAATATATGGTTATTATGATGTCCTCAGTTTATAAAAGTATAAAATCAATCTATCCAATACTGTTGCCAAGCATAGCAATTCAAAACAGTGGTCAGATTTACTGGAAGCTAACAAATGCTTAAAAAATCAAAACCTCATTTTGGCACAACTCCTGCCCGAAACTTGATTTTTCATCATGATTTTGATTACTCAATCATTAGAACTCTTGCAAAAGTTTTTTGTGGTATAATTAAAAATTTGGCAATTTGCGATTAGGACTTTGAGGAGCAGTGAAAATAGAGAAAGCTAAACACCTGACTGCGAGAAAATTTAAGCGCATGGCTGGAGTAAGCCGTCAAACTTTTGAGTTAATGGTTGATTTAGTTAAAGCTGATGCTCAAAAGAAAAAGAAAGCAGGTCGTCGTCCTAAATTAATTATTGAAGACCAAGTTTTAATGGTTCTTCAATACTGGAGGGAGTACCGTACTTATTATCATATTGGGTTGGATTTCGGGCTTTCTGAATCTGCGGTTTGTCGATTAGTCTTTAAAATTGAAAATATTTTGATTAAGTCAAGAAAGTTTCGTTTACCAGGGAAAAAAGAATTATGGAAAATGTCATACCAAGAAGATTTAGTTGTGATGGATGTCACAGAGAGTCCAATTGAAAAGCCTCAGAAAGGCCAAAAAAGATTTTTTAGCGGGAAACAGGGAGAACATACTTTAAAAACGCAAGTAGTAATCTACCAAAAAAGCAGCCAAATCATCTGTTTGGGGCATGATAAGGGAAAAATCCATGATTTTCGCTTATTTAAAAATAGTGGAATAAAATTTGGAGAATTAATTAAGGTAATAGCGGATAAAGGCTATCAAGGAATTGCTAAGATTCATCAATTAAGTGAAACACCAATTAAAAAACCAAAAGGAAAAAAGTTGACGAAAGAACAGAAAAAATACAATCGGGAACTCAATCGATTAAGAATTGTTATTGAACACGTAAATCGTCGTCTAAAGATATTTAAAATTTTGTCTGATAGATATCGAAATCGTCATCGACGTTTTGGGTTAAGATCGAATTTAATCGCGGGAATTTATAATCACGAATTAGCCATATAAATCGGATAAAAATTGGATAAAAAAATCGAATTAATCAAATAATTTCAGTATTAATCAATGACTGAAATGATGTTTGCTGCCATCTTCCTAACTAGCGGTAAGCGAAGCCATGCCGTAGGCTTATCGCCAGATAATACTTGCTAGAAGAAAATGATAACCTCTTACTATTTTAATGTCCCAAAATTGAAATTAAAATAACCCTTTATTATACCACAAAATATTTATGCAAGAGTTCTATTGTTCTAGTCATATTTTGGGAACTAATAGTTCCCATTCGCCCATAAGAGCGCATAATCCTTCGGTTGCAATCATAGGCAGCTTGCGGGGCGGTTGTCGCTTTTGGCAAGGGAGAGCGCGATAGCCGAAGCGCTTAAGCGTGAGATGATCGCTCACAGTAGACGCACTCTCACAAAAATACTCTACCGAGTTATTCACTTAGCAGAGTATATAATAACCAATGCTTCATTTACCAGCATTTAGTTTATAAAATACTATCTATTCATACCTCTGTATAACTACTGTAAATCTTGACCATAGCCCTCCACCACCCCAAGCTAGCGATTGCGCTGTCTGAGCACAGCTCCCTCTGCTCGTAGGCTATGTAGTGGGGCAGTGGCAGGTCTGGGTTAACTTTGCCCACGAGTGTAGGTCTGTGGTGTGCGATTGGTTGGTGGGGGTTTAAAGAAATTGGGTGTACGGGTACAGTAAGTTGATTTTATCTTTTAAACTAGACATTAAAGGCTGTAATACTGATTTTTTCTTTACAAGATTGCCACCCTAATTAAAAAGTTGAATACATTAATTAATTTGATGATAACTAACTTCTCCTGGACTAAACAGTGGTATCCAATAACTCCCGTCAGCTATCTAGAACCCTCTCATCCGACTCCCATCACTTTGCTTGGAAGAAAGCTAGTAATCTGGAGAGACAAACATCAAAATTGGGTAGTAATGGATGATACTTGCCCCCATAAATTGGCGCAATTATCTTTAGGAAGTATCAATGAAAATGGAAACCTAATGTGTCGTCATCATGGTTGGTGTTTTGATGGGGCAGGGAAATGTACAAATATTCCCATGTTGAGTGATGAAAAGGCTTTAATAACTGCTTGTAATAGCGAGCGAGCGCAAGTAACAACATACCCTACTCAAGTGCTACAAGGATTATTATGGATCTGGGCAGATAATAGTCCTACTGTTTTTGAAGATAGTGCTTCAAAGCAACCTGCCCTGATGCCAGAATCTCAACTTGATAGCTCTTCAAGCGATTGGTTTATGTCGGAAGTTCCTGTTGATTATATTATCTCTGTTGAAAGTAGTTTTGATCCTTCTCACGCCCAATTTTTGCATGAAGGAATTGCTGGATTTTCTCCAGACAGAGCCATCCCAATAGAATATTTAGGAGTAATGGGAGAAATATCTGCTGATGACGGTTTTACTTTAAAGCATTCTGGTTACAATATTTTTAACAAAGATATGGATGCAACTCGGAAGTTTACTCCACCTTGTTCTAATACAACAATCTACAAATATTCTAGCGGTAAATCCGCCTTGTTTCAGTTATATTTTATACCTATTAAACCTGGTTATTGTAAACAGATTGGTAAATTTATTGCTGATGGTCTTCCACAAAAACGTAATTTCTGGTTTGAGCTTCTGCCCAAATATTTACAAACTGGGTTAAAACATTCATCTAGTTATAAGTTGAGTAACCAAGATTTATCAATGATGCACCCCCAAGCTGTTAACGAATCTGTGGGAAATAGAACTTGGCAAAAGTCATATTTTATGCCATCAGTAGCTGACGTTGGCATCGTTACTTTTCGGAAATGGCTAGATGAGTTTGCCGGTGGTAAACCTGTATGGCAGGGAGTAGCAGAAGCACCTTTTCAGGAATTAAATGATGAGCAATTATATGATATCTGGCACAGACATACAAAACATTGCCCTAGTTGTCGGCAATCTCTAGTTTTGATAGATAAAGTCCAAAATTTTTGTCAAAACTTGACGCTTGGATTGACGATTTTAGCGTTGTTACTAATCGTAATTAATCTTCCTATAAACATAGTTGTTATACTAGTTTTATTTGGCATATTAAGTTTAATTTTTAACTATAAATTAGATTTAATTCGAGAGCGCTTTCTCAGTAGTATTCCCAAAAAAGGTTTACCCGTGGTTGAATTATATGAAAATTAACATCAAATACTTTCACCCCAGACAGATTCATTTTTTGCGTAATTAAATAAAAGAATAAAGATATGCCCACACTTCTGCCGTTGCATGGTGGGTTAGTGGACTTGACCCCTCAACAACTGAGAACCAATGGACTGGGGACGGCTGAAACCCGATTACCCCCGTGCTTATTGGGACAAAGAAAGTCAACAGCAGACTGATAAGCCTATCAAATATGAGTCCTCCAGCTATTACCCCTAACCGAGTTACCTACTTGATGACACTGGGGCGTGACTTTTTGACAAAACGTGATGCTAAGGCACAAGACACGAATAAATCAGCCCAGCCATATCAATAGATTCAGGCAGGCTTTGAGAGTTGTTGCTGAAGCATTAAAAGTTACATTAGTAGTACGTCAAAGTAGTACAGAGATTTTCTAGTTGTGCCTGAAGCAGTGTTGAAAGGTCGTGTTGCCCTAGTTACAGGTGTAAGTCGGCGTAAAGGAATAGGATTTGCGATCGCCCAACGATTAGCAATGTTGGGTGCAGACGTTTTCATTCACTCTTATTCACCCTATGATGCTACTCAAGCCTGGGGAGCCGATCCTGATGGAATTTCTGCATTGATTGCTCTGCTTCAAAAGCATGGTACTCGGATCGCACACGCCCAAGGAAATTTTCTCGATCCTGCTGTACCAGGTCAAATTATCGGTACTGCGGTTCAAACATTGGGACACATCGATATTTTGGTTGCGAATCATGCTTACAGCAAGATGGGAAATTTAGAGCAACTGACCACAGCAGAAATTGATACGCATTTACAAGTCAATGTCCGAGGAACGTTATTGTTAGTGCAAGCATTTGCTGCTCAACATAGTGGTTGTTCTGGCGGTCGAGTGGTTCTTCTCACCTCTGGGCAGCATCTCAATCCCATGCCAGAGGAACTATCATACGTTGCATCCAAAGGTGCATTACATCAACTGACACTTTCGTTATCAGCTTATCTAATAGGGCGCGGGATCACGGTCAATGCCATAAATCCAGGAGCAACAGATACAGGCTATGCAAGTAGTGAACTTTATGAGTCAGTTTTAAAATCTAACCCTCAAGGGCGATGGGGGCAACCTGAAGATGCAGCCCGTTTAATTGGTTGGCTAGTAACAGATGACGCACAATGGGTAACTGGGCAAGTAATCAACTCTACAGGAGGTGGAGTTTGATTATTTGTACGGGCTATCTCCAGCCATATCGCTCTTATGCTGGTGTAATAACCCGATTAGTCTGTAGTGGTAAGAAGACATGATTAAAAAGACAAAATCAAAGCAGGAAGTGCTTGAACTAGCCCACAAGCATAGTTTGACTATCCAAGAAGACTCACTGCAATTTAATGAATCGGGTCTTGATTTTCAAGTTGTGTTAGCAAGGGACACTGATGGAGAACGCTGGATTTTGCGTCTTCCTCGGCGGGAGGATGTTCTACCGTCGATGGATAAGGAAAAACGCACGCTGGAACTGATTGCCCCTCTCCTCAATGTGGAAGTGCCACAATGGACTATTTGCACAGATGAACTCATTGTTTACCGCGCATTAAACGGTGTGCCAACAGGCACAATTGACTCAGAAGCAAAAGCTTATTTGTGGGAAATTGATCCAGCAAATCCACCCGACCAGTTTCATAAATCGCTAGCTAAGGGAATTGCCTCTCTTCATCAAGTTAGCATTGAGGAAGCACGCGCAATTGGTCTTCCCATTGAAACCGCTGAAGAAGTACGTGCGGCGATGAAACAGAAGATGAATGCAGTGAAGAATGAGTTTGGTGTTGGTGAAGAGTTGTGGAACCGTTGGCAATCTTGGCTCCAAAAGGATGAGGTTTGGACAAAAGAAACAGTGTTAACTCATGGTGATTTACACGCTGGGCATATTTTGATTGATGCCCAAGTACAAGTAACTGGCTTCATTGACTGGACTGAGGCAGCCGTCACTGACCCAGCCCGTGATTTTGTCGCCCATTACCGCACTTTTGGTGAAGACGCTCTGAATAAGCTGATATCAGCATACGCCGACGCAGGTGGACGTATTTGGTCGAAGATGGCAGAACAAGTGATTGAACTGGCTGCTTCTTATCCCATAGCCATCGCGGAATTTGCCCTGAAGTCAGACTTGGATGAATATAAACAGATGGCTAGAAAATCACTTGGTGTAAGTACTAACAATATTTTTAGGTAATCGCCGTTACCTTTGAACAAAATGAACGTTTATGGCGTTACGGATATTAGATTATTCTGTGAGGTTAACACGACAGTATCGTGGAATTTTACGTCCTAAAAACCTTGCATCTCGTCTTGAAGGCTTGTTTCTTCATGAAGCCCCTGTAAAACATAAAATTAATAGAAGGCTATCGCTGTCTCAACTTGTAGAAATTGCACAAGGGCATTTAAAACATGAAGAAAATTTGTTATTACAAGCTAACCAATACTTATTTACAGATACAAATGCATTAACAACTTATCAATCTTCTTTGTCCTATCACAAAACTGTAGTAAATTCGCTTCATCCAAAGACTGTAGTCCCAATTGGGGTAAGGGTGACAGTACTTTTAAATTGAAAAGGAATAACACTAGGTCATGCACCTAACATAACAGTTAGTGAGTCTAGCACCGAGGAAAGTCCTAGATTAGAATCAGTTAGTAATGCATTGCCTAAATTGTTGTTTACGACTTCAAAAGAGTCATTGGGATGAGAATAATTTGTGAGATAATCTTCAATGAAGTTACCAAGGGGGATGACATCTTTGAAGGCGCTTGGGTCAATTCCATTGATATAATCCAAGTTGACGGCGACATCAGTAACACTAGCACTATCAATAGAAAGTAAAATATCTTCTAATTGAAATGAGACAATATCGTTAATATCACTATTGGCTGTGCGGGTAATTGTAGTGTCAAATTGGAAAGGAATAATTTTTGGTGACACATCCAGATTAACGCTTAATGAGTCCAATACCCCAGATAGTCCTATATTGCTATCATTTAGTAATCCTTGGGTAAGGTCACGATTGAGGACTTCATAAAGACCTGCTTCTACTGGATAATTTGCTAAGAAATCTTTAATGTAATTACCGATGGGTATGACATCTTTAAATACACTTGAGTCAATTCCATCAACATAATCTAAATTAACAGTGACATCGGCAACTATACCACCATCAATTGGAGATGTAATGTCTTCTAAACGAAATGAAATAATATCGTTTATGTTACCATTTGGGGTACGAGTATTTGTGCTGTCAAATTGGAAAGGAATAATTTTTGGTGACACATCCAGATTAACGCTTAATGAGTCCAATACCCCAGATAGTCCTATATTGCTATTATTTAGTAATCCTTTGGTAAGGTCACGATTGAGGACTTCATAAAGACCTGCTTCTACTGGATAATTTGCTAAGAAATCTTTAATGTAATTACCGATGGGTATGACATCTTTAAATACACTTGAGTCAATTCCATCAACATAATCTAAATTAACAGTGACATCGGCAACTATACCACCATCAATTGGAGATGTAATGTCTTCTAAACGAAATGAAATAATATCGTTTATGTTACCATTTGGGGTACGAGTATTTGTGCTGTCAAATTGGAAAGGAATAATTTTTGGTGACACATCCAGATTAACGCTTAATGAGTCCAATACCCCAGATAGTCCTATATTGCTATTATTTAGTAATCCTTTGGTAAGGTCACGATTGAGGACTTCATAAAGACCTGCTTCTACTGGATAATTTGCTAAGAAATCTTTAATGTAATTACCGATGGGTATGACATCTTTAAATACACTTGAGTCAATTCCATCAACATAATCTAAATTAACAGTGACATCGGCAACTATACCACCATCAATTGGAGATATAATGTCTTCTAAACGAAATGAAATAATATTGTTTATGTTACCATTTGGGGTACGAGTATTTGTGCTGTCAAATTGGAAAGGAATAATGGCAGGTGCGACATCAAGATTCAAACTTAAAGAGTCTAGCACCTCAGAAAGCCCTAGATTGTCATCAGTTAGCAGTTCTTCCGTGAGATTGCAATTGATAACTTCAAATAAGTCATTAGGATTATTTAGATAATTAGTCAGGTAATCTTTGATATTATTAGCAATGGGTACGACATTTTTTAATTCACTCGGGTTCAGCCCATCGATATAATCCAAGTTAACTGTAACATCAGCAATTTTGTTATTCTCCACTTGAAGTCGAATGTCTTCCAACTTAAACGAAACTAAGTTAGATTGGCGTGTTATGCTATCAAGAATGGATTCGTGTGACATAATCTAATTTTCTCAGACAATTTTCTCATTCTTTAATTCCTAGAATACCAAAGTTGGGTTAAATTTTCACATTCCTGTACATTAAAGTATTATTGTCGAATAGCACGCTTGAAAAGCTGAAATAGTTGCCTGATAAGAGGTTTAGAAAATTAATAGTTTTAAGGTCGGGAATCAGAATAATCTGGAACTCTCAGTTTGTGAGCGCTGCTTCATTAGCCTACACTTTTCCAAAGTGATGAAACCCTTGTAAATAATACATTGCCAAGTCTCATAAAATCCCTGTTTTCTTGGGTTGTCAAATCAATCGGGGCAATCAAACTACGGCTGATAAACGCCGCAATCGTCATCTGTTACGTAATTCTGGCGAAATCTTTGAAGTTTGTGACCAGTTAATCATGCTTTATCGGGATGCTGTCTACACAAAAGACCTAAGCGATGCCTTCGGCAACTCGAAGCGAGAACGCACTATCGAGTTGATTGTTGAGAAAAACCGCCTTTACGGTAAGCTCGGCACTGCGACCATGTTGTGCGATTTATCCACATCGAAATTTTTGAACTTGGCGAGATAATTTAATGCAATAAACTTTTTTAAAGTTTTAGAGGTCGATATATGGAAGCGCTATCTGTTCGTCAGCCTTGGGCATGGGCAATTATCTATGCTCTCAAAAATGTTGAAAATCGTGGCTGGCCTATTCATTATCGCGGCGATATTCTGATTCACGCCGCAAAAACCTGCACCAAAAGAGAGTATCTGTTAGCGAAAGAATTTTGCCAAAGCATGGGGGTAGTAATCCCAGAATTAATCTCTCTCCGTCGCGGTCAAGTTATTGGCATTGTCACAATAGTTGATTGCAAGTTTTCACAAGTTGCATCTGGCTGGGGGATGCCTGAGCAATATCACTGGAAGCTGGAGAATCCACGCGAGATTACACCGCTTCCTTACATTGGGCGGTTGGGGATTTTTGAAGTGCCAGATGAACTGGTGAGAAGTGCGATCGCCTCATGAAATCTGTCCTTTCTCTTTTCTCCGGCATCGGCGGACTCTGCCACCACGGAATATCAGCCGCAGGTCTATCTCACAAATTCCGAGTCCAGCAATTTGTCGAAATCTCCCCTTATTCTTATTCTCAATCACAATTGCGCCATGAACAACCAGGAATTCCAATCCACGCAGATATTACCAACTACCACTGCCAAGAATCAATTCGCAATTCGCAATTCGCAATTCGCAATTATTAACTAGGAGTAAAAGAAATGAATCAAAAAATTAGTATTGCTGATAGAACGAAAGCTTTGGCAATAAGAATAGTTAAAGCTTGTACTTTTTTAGATGAAAAACCCGGAGTTTGTCGAACATTATCAAAACAGTTACTCCGAAGTGGTACTTCTATAGGTGCAAACGTTAAAGAAGCTCAATCTGCCCAATCTGATAAAGATTTTCTGAGCAAATTAGAAATTGCGCTTAAAGAAGAAAGAGAGACTGAATATTGGTTAGAAATATTAATCGAGGCAGAATTGGTTGATAAAAACAAGTTTGAATCCTTACTTCAAGAAACTAGAGAAATTGGAAAAATCTTAGTTGCATCTACTCGAAAAGTTAAAGAGAAAATCAAGCAATGAAATTAATTGCGAATTGCGAATTGCGAATTGCGAATTGGTTTAACCCCCTGGACAGACCAAATTGGAAATCAGATTACGCAAGTACGGCTCTCTCATGAAGACCGAAGCTATCAACCCGGCATTCGTGAGGTGGCTTTTGGGATTCCCGTTGGAGTAGCCAAGGCAATCAAGGGCAATTATGATACCCGTCGCGCTTATGGTTTGAGTTGTTCTCCAAGGCAAGCTGCTGTGGTTTGGAAACGGATTGATTATTTGTACAGTCTACTATCCAATTAGGAGGCGTTTGCATAATTAAGCTTGTCCACACTTTGAATCGTTTAAGCATCTTTCACTATGGAAGACGGGTGTAGTTAGTGCCAAGCTAAACTGTGGCATTTTTAAGTATAATTAGCTGGTCATTGAAAGAAGTTGTGTATGCGCTCAAGGTGTACAAATATAATTAGTCTCCCTATATCCGCAGCAAT
>JAESFO010000532.1_pt1 | contig 26005 bp, 17 predicted proteins | sample 9269421 | NCBI WGS metagenome assembly JAESFO01 (sample SAMN14502839, study PRJNA617101) | algae metagenome | isolation source: Nostoc desertorum CM1-VF14 and co-occurring heterotrophs from rocky... | place: USA: Clark Mountains, San Bernardino, California | collected 2000-06-05 | reverse complement strand
GACTGACAAACTCTGATCCAAGTATTACATGGTATCACCGCTATCAGATCCACAAACACCTTGAAACCTTACACAGTAAGGTATTAATTCCTCTTACCTTCAAAAATGAGCGAACGTACAGAAATGAGAGCTTACTTGCTGTACTTTGTGCCATCATTGTATTTATTCGAGATTAACCTCGTTGGCGATTGCAATTCTTTTGGTGTGCAATCGCCCTTTCTACCTTCAGCAACTTACGCCGCTACTATCGCTCGGACTCCCAACAACGCAATCACTTGTTCTGCACTCGGAGCCATGCGATTGAGTCCGTACTGTCTAGGTCTTGCGTACCAGCCCTGTTGACTGCACCCGACGAAGCCGACAAAACGCCCGTCTTGGTAGAGTTTGGTACTAAACGAGAGCCAATCTATCTCTCCGTGGTACAGACCAAAAACAGCGCAGGCTTTTTCTAGTTCATCGCTCAATCGCTCGTTGCGCTCCAGGGGTGTTTCCGGTAGGGTCGCTTTTACTTCTGCAACTCTTGTAGCGAACCAGTTGCGGTCAAAGGCTAGTCGTCCACCTTCCACAAACTGCACCCATACGGTGATCCCGCCTTCGATCCAGATTGTGCGAACTGATTCGGGTTCGACTTCGATAATCTCGCCAATGATGCGGCGATCTCTGCTGGTGAGAGGGTCTTGGGTTGGGGCTACAGCTTCGGCTTGGGTTTCGAGGTGGCTGTACAGTTCTGCTTGGGCGAGGGCTTGCTCATCACGAAAAGAACTAAGAATTGCTTGCTGTGTATGTGTTGCATAGTTCATAATAGAAATCTCCTTAATCGGGGAAAAGGCGATCGCTTTGTTTACCAGACAGGGGCGATCGCTTTTGTTATATGTGCAAACAACGTTGTGGTTTCGCACAACGCTCTCAATTAGATTTGGCGTAGCCATCAAAGCTAGTTGCTAAGAGCATTATCAAGACAGCAGACAGCAGCATCAGGGGATGTGTAAGGAAGTGCTGCGTTCGGAAGAGGACACTCTAGTAAATTCAGCTTTGCTGTAAAATCTTTGATTTCTAGACGAATGGCACTAAATAACCAGTTTTTTAAGACTTGGTAGGTCATCGAGATCATCTTCGCTGGCTTGAGCATTACAAGTTTGGCTTCCGGCTGCTACTCCCGGTGGCACTTGGTTTTGTGGTTAATTGAATGAGTGAATGTTTGGTAATTTGCAAACCCTTTTTGCGTTTGGGTGCAGGCGGTTGCATTTCCTTGCCCTTATATTTATTACTATACTCTAGTTAACTAGACTTGTCAACTATATATTCTTGTTAACTAGACTAGTTTGCTATTGACTTGACTAGTTAACTAGATTAGACTAGGCAACAAGACAAGTAATGTAGAGGAGGTGATTAAGTTGAAGTTGCTCATTTTTATGGATTTAAAGGAGTTGCGTGAGAAAGCTGATTTATCAGCTGAACGGGTAGCAGTAGAGTTAGGCAAATCTGTTTCCACTATTAGATTTTGGGAGGCAGGAACGTATATTCCTAGCCTTAGTCCCAGTGAAACTTTACAGCTAACCCGTCTTTACCGATGTACTCTTGAAGAGTTATCGGAGTCTTTTATTGAAACGCAGCGCAAAAGCGGAAAAAAGCTTGATTAAAATCGCTTTTTTCTTACCCAACCATAAAAGAGCAGATTAAATCACTGGAAAGTAATCACGTCATTCTTTATTCAGCTTTGTTCTAGGCTGAGTTAAGTTTTCTGTTTTTAACAATAGACCAAAGAGCATTGAAAGCGGCATCAGTTGATTGACCGCGATGTTGTACTACGCTCAAAATTTGGAGTCAAGCATTATGCAACAACTCAATCTGTTTAAAGAATTGACCACTGCTCTACCATCATCTTGATTACAAACAGAACAAAATTATTTACTTGAAAGCGGTTTACCCGGACTTAGTCCGATTCGCAAGGTTAGCTGAAATCGCCTAATAACTACTAAAAGCGAGAATCCTGACGGCTCCCGCAAGTCCCTTACTACCTGCAACATTCCGAGCATTTACCATAGTGGGCAAGAGATATGCTGACACTAGACAGAGAACAAACAACAGCACTCGATTACAGTGTTGTCAACACCAGCATTCAAGAAACCTTCACCGCCATCGACCGTTTCGAGTGGCAAGCGGTAGATGAAATTCTCCAGATGAGAGAACAGCAGCTTTACCTGCAAGCTGGATATAAAAGCTTTGAAGAATACTGCCAGCGTGAATTATACGCCTGGGGTGGATACCGACGAATCAACCAACTACTAGGAGCCAAAAAGGTCATAGACGCAGTTGGCGAGTTGGGCGGACACATCAAAAACGAGCGTCAGGCTCGTCCGTTACTACGCTTAGTCAAGGAACCAGAAAAACTTAAAGCTGCTGTATCCCTGGCTCTGAAAGATAACCCTTCTCCTGGTGAATCAGACTTTGCAGCTGCTGCAAATATTGTGGTTCCTCAACTTCCACGTAAAAAGCAATCTAGTCAGGAACCAATGGTTCCCAAAATTCAGGAACCAGTGGTTCCTCAAAAAGCTATTGTCACAGTTTCACAACAGTCCCATCCAAGGTATGGAGAAAAGGGAACCATCGAGGCAGACGCACCGAATCGCTGGCAGCAGATTGTCACTTTTGCTGATGGTGAAAGATTGTTGATCAACAATGCTGATTTAGATGCCGCCAGCGTTCCATTTCCCAGAGAACGCAATTACCCCGCAGAATATTCCGAGGCGATCGCTGCTATTGAAGAACGCCATAAACAAGAGTTAGAGCGATTGGAGCAGGAATTGAGGATTGGTTTGCAAGCAGAAGTATCGGCTAGAGCAGAAGAACAAGTACAAGAGCAGATCCAATCTCTGCAAAACCTGTACAAGCAGCAGAAAGAGCAAAATATTCAGTTGCAGGAACGGCTGGATGAGATGGAGGGATTGAAAAAGCTGGAGATTGAAAATCAGCAACTCCAGCAACGCATTCAGGAATTAGAACACGCCGTAGAACAACGCCCTTCTCAAGAATGGGGAAATACCATGACCCTACAGGCGACTAAAGTGTTGAACAAGCAAGTAAAACAGGCGTTACAGCAGACAATTGATTTGCGATCGCTAGCGCAGGAACCACCCAAGGAAAATGCCCAGGAATGTTTGCGGCTGATGGGTATGGCATTGAAGAACCTCGCTAGTGCTATGAACAATACCCAGGCACTCGAAGCTGCGGCAATCATTTTAGGAAGTGAACCTACACCAACTGCGATCGCATATCGAGCCGAGCAATTGGAAATGCTACCCCAAGCGGTTAGCGATATTCGACGGGTGCTGTCAAAACCTGGGTGTAGCTGGCAGGAGTTTTGGGATGTTGCCCAAGAGTACGAGGTGATTAAATCGGATTACTGGGCTGAACTTTCCATCCAAGAGACTGATTTAATTACTGCTCTCCAGAAAGCATCCTCTCAACCGGACATCATTGGCGTTGGTTCTATTGTTGCCCACGCCGATCCATATCGTACTTTGTATGTCGCCAGAGGAGAAGTAATTCAGGATTTGGGAGATGAGGTAATCGTTGCCTGGGATTGTTGGAAGGAGCAATCAAAAAAGGCTGACAGATATTTCCGAGACGAGTTGCGCTTTTGGAAGGGCGAGAAGCAGTAAATAAAGACTCGCTAAGAGAATAGCCAAAAAACTTAAACGTGGCATTGCAACCATGCCGCTTATATTGTCATGCAAATTTTGGGGGAATTATGACTACAGCGTTAAAAGCAATCAATGGTGGCAGCAAACAGCGAAGCGATCGCAAACTTGCTGACGCTGATAAATCGATTAGACCACATTGCAAGGTATCAATTGAGGATATTAACTGGGTTCGTCAGCAGCCTCCATCTGTGCAGCAGCTTTGGTTAGATAGCGTGGCGGCTGAACAGTTTGGTGGTTCTGCCCATAAACTAGATACTAACCTCACCTACAAATCTTTGCAAAAAGCAGGGGCGGCGTTAACTGCCCAAGGATTATTTCAGTTTGAGGAAGTATTTGGCCGATTACCCTCCGGTAGACCTGGATTGATTAGCTACCGTGTCCGTAATCTTCACGGTTATTACAATCGCTTTTACTGGGAATCGTCCACGTCTGAAGAAACCAATTCTTGTGACGAGAAAGCCGTCCACGCCGGGGAGAAAGTAAACCACCCCGAACGGAATGAAAATCACCCTGGCGTGGAACAAATCCAGCCTGATTTGGAATCATTCCAAAAGAATGGTCAAAAAAGTGAGGATTTGCAAGGGTTCCAGAAACCTAGCAACGTTTCTAACTACCCGTTAACTACCTACCAACAACCAACTAAGGTTGTTGGTATGGTAGTTGGTTCTGACGCGCTAACTGAAAATTCGCGTGTTGAGAAAACGGCTCATGCGCCCTTGAGGGGCGCGTCGCCTTCACCTATCGAAAGCGCGTCAGAACTTGAAGACTTGCCTGTGGCGAATGACTGTACATCGCTGGCGCTTGTGGATGATGCACAGAGTAATCCCGCTTCGTTGTTAGCTGAAAAGCAGGACTGTGGTGTTGAGGGGATATTCCCTCATGAAGGTACTGGTTCCGCTGCGCCCGTCGCTCAAAATGAATTTTCTGACAAGGAAGCGATCGCTAATCAAACTCAGGGGCAAGTAGAACAGGGTCAATTTGCTTCGTTGTCAGGAGAAAATCAAGTCTCTGGTTTTGAGCCGAAAGACTGTGATGAAGAACCAAGTTCCGCCGCGCCTGTGTCATTAAATCAAAGTGAGATATTTGAATGGTTGGATAGAGCAAACCTTGGAGAATGCCCCCCATTGTGGGTAATTCAATATTTGCTAGACAGCAAGTATTACGCCAGCATGAGGGCAACAATCAGCAAGTTTGAGAAGCAGTGGAATATATCTGTAATCAATTATCAGGTGCAAGATATAAGGTGAGGCTAGTGAGGCGTTGTTTACCGCCGTTCGCGGAGCGTCTCGTAGAGAAGACATCGCCATTAGATCCAAAGCTAGACTATTGCGAATGGAGAAACTGAAGATGGCTTCTCTGGTTGGGGAAAATCCTGGTTTTGACTTCCTCCAACAATGCTGTCATGATGATCCGGCTTTGCAGATTGTGATCAAAAAGCTTTTGGCGAAGTTTCCACAGTGGGGGATTGCGGTTGTTGATGGGGTGTTGGTGGATTGGGAGAGGTAGCAATCACTCTATAGCAACTTTTTAAACACATCTACAGTAATATAGCCAGCAGTTCCCATTATTGTGAGGTGCGTGTTTAGTGCTGAAAGGGACGAAAAGCAGGAGTATGGAGGGGGAGAGACTGTACTTAATAACAGCAGGAAGTGCTGTATCGTTTGGATAGAAGATAAATAAGAACTATCTTCACTCCACACTTTTACTATGCTGATTATTCAAAGTTGGTAACAAATCAATAAGCTATAGTAATTAACGCATAACTGTGATCAATTACACTGCTACTACCTAAATGTAGTAGATCATAAGATTATCCATCTACTGCATAACACGTCATTAACTAACATTATCATCCAACACATCTACTAACAAAATGCTATTGAGTAAATTTAATTCGCTAGAGGCGAGAAAATAGCGGTCACTAAAAAGAGTTTCCAATTGGCTAAAAACCCTTCGACCAGCTACAGCTGCCCAAGGGAATGTTTCATATTGTGGAACGACAGGCATAACCAAACCTTTTGGTGTTAAACTCCTTCCTAAAGTAATTTGCCATGTAGCTGGGTCTTCTATCAGTTGTTTCCGAGTATCGTCTTCCAACTCTTCGCGCCAAAAATGAGGATAATCAAGCGGGACGCTAGCAACAATATTCTGTGTTTTCAAACTTTGCAGCGTTGAATATTCCCAAAGAGATTCTTCTTTCTCTCGAATTAGAATTTGGTGTAATCCCTTAGCTGGGCGTTTTAGTTTAGGTGGATATTTGCCATTCTTATCTTGATAAATGATTGCCAATAATCCTAAAAGCTGTTGACTATATTGTTGAATATTTTTACGCCAGCCTTCAAAACTAAATTTTTCCTCTGTATGGCGGTTAGACCAATCTTCTATCCAGAAAGGCCCAAGACAAGTTAAAGAATCAGGAATTACTAAATTTACATTTTCTAGAGATGGTAGAAGACGGCTTGAACTTCTAGACACCGCTTTGACAAAAGCCTCTAAAGTAGAATAATCTACATAAGATTTGGCTTGTCTATCAACTGTATTACCCTTTAAGGTTAATTGAGCAAATATTTTCTGTGTTAACTGCTCTGCTTTTTTTACAATTCTCTTTTCTTCTTCCGATTGATTATCATAGACAAAAACCCGCGCTTCTTGCAAAAAAATCCATACGTCATCAGACATTAGGTTTAATAATTCTTCATCCCCAATTGAACCCACTGGTACAAAAGCAAGACGTTGGTTCTTAAGTCCTGCATCACCTTTTATCCGAGTGTGAATTGTAGAACGTAACATCATTAATAAAGTTAAAATATCACTAGACTGGCGTAACCATAGTCTTGATCTATCAGTATCTTCCGCTACAATAAAGCCATCATTAATAAGCATTACCAATTGTCTAGCTTTATCATCCCCTGAAACTAGCTTTTTTGTTTCTGGATCTGTGTACATTCCTCGCCCACGATAAATGAGTTGGGCAACTTCCATTAAAGCAGCTTCTATATTAAATCTAGGAATGGCTGCAATAATCCAGTCGGTTTTTGGAAAAGATATACCTCTTGCTCCTGAAGAAGTCATCAAGAAAACTCGTATTTTATCTCTTTTTTCTTCTTGGATTAATTCTAACCGTTTATTAGGAGGTACACTTTGATCTAAAATTTCTACTTCATAATTTTGATAAATAGCATCTTTACCATCTATCAACTTATGCTTTAATTGACGCAAAAAGGCTTTGTCTTGGGCAAAAAATATTAATTGTTCTGAGCCTTCTTTCATACCTTTTTTAATTTCTTTATAGGCATTACTTAATAACTTATCTTCTAATTGTTCTCGTATTGCTTGACGAATTTCTTGTTGTAAGTCAACTTTTATCTGTTTAGGCGCTATGGGTGCAAGGTGAATACTGTATTCAATATTAAGTTGAGAAGCTGGATAGCTATTAGTCATAATATGTAATACTGGATATTTTTTAAGCCCTATTTTGATATCAGTGCCAGTAACGCGAAACGCTGCTTCTCCTTGAGTTGGACTAATTAATACTTTATCAGGAGCAGAATTTCCAGAGTTGAGATAACTATTAAGGACTATTTCATTACTTAAAGAGGCATCAGCAATAATCAGAATTACTTTAAACGGTGATTTACTACCCTCAAAAGGTTCGATGAACTGTTGTTGTAACCAATTCGTTAGTTCATTAACAAATATCGCTCCTGTACCATCACCAGCCAACTCATCAACCATTGCAATAATAGTAGGAATTTTTGTGCCAAAGTTACGGCGTTCTTGTTGTCCTGATTTGGTATTAGCTTTTTTAGCAAATAAATTTCCTAAAGCATCAATTGTAGTTGTTTGGTCGAGGTGGCGATAACCTTGAATAGCCGCAGTCATTACTAACCGATTTACTTGAGGGTTTTCTTCTAGCAATTTACGGGCTGAACCAGTTAGAGTACGTAATACACCAGGGCGATGTATGGATTGTACGCTGTCTTCTCGTTCATTGCGAGAACGTTTAAAACGGTTAGTAGTAACTATATTGCAATCAATTTCGTGTTCCTGTTCAGGCGTAAGGAAGATGGTACTACCATCAGGATGCTTCAATTCAGTAATACCATCTACAACTACTGCGCTATCTACACATCGCTGTGTTTCACCTTTTTCCAATACTTGTTTTTCATACCACTTAGGTGCTGAACTAATTAAATTAGCATTAGTAGTAATGGTTAAAATACCACTTGGATTTCCGTCTTTTTTAGCAAACTTGGCAGTAACGTCCCGATTAATTACCACTCGTGGACTGAGATATAAAAACACGAAACCTTCTGATTGAGCTTCCAGAAACTTAATTACAGCAGTAGTTTTACCAATTCCAGGATTTCCCTCTAAAGCAATAATATTCAACCTTCCAGTCTGGGCAGATTTTAATCCAGTAACAACTGCGTATTGGTGGATTGTTCGCAGGGGAAGTTGTTTTGCTAAGTGTTGGAAGACTGACTGAAAATGAACTTTAGGATTATCACCAAAGAACTTGTACAATGATTCTGTCATTTCAATGTTAGCAAGTACTTCCTGTTGGGAAAATTCCTGCATAGGATTGTAAAATTCTGTTATCTGTTCTGTAAATTTGTAGTGCAATGATGTTTCTAAATCAGGCTCGTGTTTGAGTTGCTTGACCTGCCGCTCAAAATCTGGGGGAAGGGATCGTACCAACTTATTAAAAGCTACACGAATTTCTGTTAAGAGTGCATCGGGTTGGTTATCTAGTTTGCGTGTGTTACGATATGCCTCACCCAAAGATGCCATCAACTTTGCTCTAGGATCTTGTTCTGATTCGTCTAAAAAATGGGCGGCAATACTTTCACATCCATTTGAGGTAATTGCGATCCCTCTAGCACTACAACCACCATTTAATTGTCCCTGCTTTTTTAACAAATTGATCAGACGCTCAGTATAAGATGAGGCTTGACATAACTTAAATAAAGGTTTGTCTGAACCACTAAAAGCAGATAGGTGATTTTTTAAATTTGAAGAAAATAAAAATTCACCACCTTCCACTTCAGCGCAAACTCTAGAGAATACACCCCGTGAATCAATATAACGAGCATAACGACTCATTTCCTCTAGATGAGCAGTTTCTGTATTAAAATCTGCTAATTTTATAGGTGCATTATAGGAGAATTCCAAGCATAGTAGAAAATGCTCAAATTTTTGCGGGGTATTCTTTCCACTGGATAACCAAAGTAAAAAATCTGCTCTTGCTGGTTCTCCTGTGTTGACTAATCCTAAATCTGTCCGTCCTGAAAGGTGAAAAGCTTCATGAAATTCTTGTGCTGTTTTTTCTCGTTCAGTCTCACGTTGTATCTGCTGTCCTGGAAGCACCAACGGACACCAAATCGCTGTCAGAGTTGGCTGTCTCACTGGTATATTTTTTAAGCATTCTCGCACTGCTGTCCAGCCTAATCCATAGCCCAATACCAGTAAATGACGTACCATTGTGCTAACCCATTCTTTAGCATTTGGATCTGTCAATTTCAAAGATTTTACCAATTGACTATAGATATCTGCGTTTTTTACCTCTTGCCAAGGCTTCAAACCCTGATCTTGGTCACTACTGAGTAACCTTTGATAAATCAAATTTTGTAAAACTCCACGTTTGACAGCAAGCTCAAACACCTGACCCCATACAGATGCCTGTTCTAAAATTGATAGTTGCATTAGTTTTTATTCCTTCAAATATTTGTTTACTTCCTGCGGTGTAAAACTTGAGAAATATGAGTTAGTAAAGCTGGATAGCTGAGATACACTTTCCCTTTGCGTCGAGAATGCAATACTTCCACTTCTCCCGCAGCCTCAACAGTACTGGGCGATATCCAACGGAAGGGATCTAAAACTGGAATGAGTTGTCCTTGTTTTACACCTCGTTCTGCTTCAATAAAATGTAACCCTCGCAACATAGAAATTAAGCAAGGATTAACATGAGAATTTTGTTCGGCATCGATAAGATGTTGCCTTGCACGTTCTGTCCAAGTAATATCATTTACTCGTTGGTCAGACACTAAGAAATAAACGCAAAAACCAGACTGTGGTCGTTGCTGTTCTTGCACTGCAAACAGGGTGGCGAAAGTATATACAGGAATGACATCTCGTACCCGAACAGTTTCTACAGAGTGCAAAAAATTAGTATGATCTGCTGCGTGTAAAATTTCAAATGCAGCTTCACCTTTGCCCCGCTTTTGTAATCTTGTTGCTGGAAATACATCCCGCAGCATAGTATAAATATTTAAATCAGGAAAAGTTTGAAAAACATCTTCCAAAAATTCCTTTGGTATTAAACCAGAATTATAATCTGCTGTGCGGTTCAACCTGCGACTACGATAAGCATGAGAAAGTAGAATAATATGTTGACAGCCTTGATTTTTGAGATAACGAATTTCTTCCTGTACTAAGCGTTGTTTTCTCAATTGTTCAGGAGAATCAACTATATCAGACTGTATTCTTTCTGCCTTAATTTCATAACCAGAAAAAGGATTAACTATAGCAGTAGCAGTATAACTTTGAGTTAAAAATAGATAACCTTTTTCTTGTTCATTTAATGAAACAGTATCATTACAAGGACGAGTTGCATAAGAGATTAACCCAATCTTTGGTACTTCTGGCGTTACTGGTGTACTAATGCACAAAGGAAAAGCACTCAATAAAGCATCAAAAATACTTTGTTTTATCCATTTGGTATTTGCAGTTTGTTTAACCAAATTTTCGAGAATAACTCCTTGCATCCTAATATTAGTATCTTCAGCTAATATCGCTTCTAAAGTTTGGGCTGCTGCATAAACGTAATTATCACCACTGGTTTCATCAAGGTCTTTACCTTGCTCTTGGAGTCGTAACATTAAGGTAGTAAAGTCGTTATTAGACCCTTGTTTTAACTTATCAATAATCCGCCATAAACAGCAGTACACCAATACCGTGAAACCTGCGATAGCTGCTGCATGATACTGTTTATTTTTTTCACCATCTTTTTGTTTAGAGCGACGAGTTAAAAGTTGAATGTCATAATCAATTATGACTGCTGCTGGTAGAATCCATCCTTTAGCATGACCAGCATTGGGAGATAATTCATACTTCCATTCTTTTCCTTGTTTATTAAAAGACCGAGGAACCCAAATAACTTGTAACAGTTTTTTTGTTAATGACCTTTGTGCTTGAATTGGATAAATATCACCTTTGGTGATTAAATTGTGTTCGGAGATATCTGTGTTTACTTGTACAGAGAATAATAGCCCAGGTGTTTCTGGAGTATTACAAATTTCAATGTGCTTAAACCATTCCACATTCTCACGACTAGTTTGAGGAGAACTTTTGAGTAAATCTCTTACTCCTGCTTCTGCTCCTTCTAAACGTGACCATTCTATGATGCTACGTTTTACACAAATAAATTGTTGAGAAGATTGCTTTTGAACTTGTCCAATAATTTTTTGACTTTTGGTTTGGAGTACTTCAATCAAATCTGCGGCAATTATTTTCATTGAAGAATCATATTCTCTTAATTGCTCTATTACCTGTTTAATAGCTGTTTTACCACCTGTTTTTAGGTATGTGATAACTTGCTGTACAAAATTAGGTAAAGATTCTGCACTTAATTTTTCCTCATTTTCATGAGGAATAATAATTCTTAAAAAAATGAGTTCAGCTAATCGACGGCATACTGTCCAAGGTCGTTGGGGTAGTGTTTCCTCATCTGGAATCAGTTCTGCTTCAATTTGATCAAGTCTTGCTAAGAAAGAGGATTTATTCTTTTCAGGATTGTTACCATTAATACGAAAGCGATAACTCACTTCCCGAACCACTCCGTAATTAGTAGCTTGCTGATTTCTGGTTTTTTCCTCAAAAATTTGAGTTTCCCATTCTGGCCACACTGGGAGACAGTAGTAGAAAGTTGCTTTATTCAAATATTCTGATAGCTCGAATTCAGCAGCGACACCAAAATTATTAGTGAAGTCAGCACTATAACCAATTTCTGTTGCAGATATTAATAAATTCGTAATCCGATTGACATATTCTACTAGAAGTTGGTGTTTGGGTTGATTATTGGTAACACTGTATTGAGCAATAGCTTGCATAATCCGTAAGGTAATTGTTTGCCTTACCCGTGCTAATGCTTCATTATCTAAGAAGTTGAGGAATCGAGTTAGTTGGCTATCTGCTCTATCTCGTTCTGCACGTAGACTATCAATTGCTGCTTCAATATCATCTTCATCCCAATCTAGCTGATCTTGCATATACTCTCTAACTGCACTACACATACGTTGAAAGTAATCTTCTGCATCGATTTGTTCACGAGCAGAAATTACTTTGGCTACAGGTTTATTTGAGATATTAGTATTAGCCTCAGTATTAGGAAATGCAATTGGCACAAGGTTGGCTGTCTGGGGCTGATTTTGAAAATTAGTACCTGTTTTTTTCGCTAATTGCTGAAGGTTTTGTAACGGTTGATCTAACAACAGAGTGGACAACGAATTTCCTTCAGGTAATGCGGCATCAATTTCTTTGTCAATGGCTGCAATTAATTTATCTACAGCAGCAGATAGCCTAACTATGCTTCCTTCTTTTAGATTCCCACCAACCAGAGACTTAGTTCCAAATCCTGATAATTCCAACTCTTGAATAAATCCGCCCCCTTCATCAGGGTTAAAGGCTTCTTTGAAATCTCGTAGCCCAAACAATCTACGTAATATTGCTGAACTACAAAACCGCAATCGTTGGTTTTGAGTATCTAAATCAAACGCTTGTTTGTAGTCAGGATGCAGATCCGTTGTATTTGTTCTATTCTCTTTAGGGGGAACAGATTTAGCTAATAATTCTACGAGGGTAACTAGATCAATAGAAGGCTTTGGTGAGGTCGCCTGAATTTTGGCACTACCAATTCTCTGTGAATTCATATTTATTTTTTACACCAGTTTTGTGACTGCTTCATTTGCTCTAACCATTAAGTTGGAACAAATGGTATCTTCCTCTTTAATTAGCTTATATATAAGTAACTTGTCAAGCGAATCAGAAAAAACCTGATTTTAATAGCTTCTGACAACTCAGAAAATCCAAATCTAGCTTTAATACCTGTCGGAGGTTTTATCAAGTGCAAACTAACCAGTTCATTTCTTTAATTACAGCCAGATGCTTGCACAGCACATCCTGCCTCGATATAACTTGGCCACAGATGAGCAACAGAATGCAACTGAGCAAGCATTGATTAGCTCGAAGCGCGATCACCTACAGACAAGATGTGCAACATCTGGTCAAGATAACGCCCGTAAGCTTGCGTAAAACTTCCTTCTCAGGTGATTGTTCACTTATGGCTAAGTAGAGCAATTACCTACTTTTTATGTTTAAAAGTGATGGGATGAGGGGGCTAGCACTGCAATCGCTAAAGCACCATGACAAATATAATTGTAATAATCAATCCCTGTGGTTAGGGATTGATTATAGCGATCGCTCATACGGAACTGCGATCGCTTCTCTACTGGATAAATTAACCATCACTTCTATTGTTGAAACTGCGGCTGCATATTTTTATGCAATTGTTGCAGGGGTGATGAGGGTGAAAGTTCCACCGCACCCGTGCCAAATCCTGAAAAATGGTCACATGAGGCGATTGTCGCAAGGTCAAATATGCGACCTGTAAGAATGGAAAAACTGAATCGAGCGGCGAATTCGGGGGAGAATCCGGGTTTTGACTTTTTGCACGAGTGCTGGAATGATGACCCTGCTTTGCAGATTGTGATCAAGAAGTTACTGGCGAAGTTTCCGCAGTGGGGGATTGCAGTTGTTGATGGGGTGTCGATGGATTGGGAGAGGGTAAGGATTCAGGTCTAATATTGCGGAAGCAAAGAAGGGCAAGACAGAGAATTAATAGGGTCAGCCAATTGTTGAGTATTATACTATTTGTTACTATGGCTGAGTCTTAATTTGGACGTTACAAACACACTCTAGTGCAAGCTGTTTTTATACATATTGGTTATAACGTTAGTCTTTGTATCTAACCAACCTATAAAATCTAAAATAGCAGAGATACCAATTGGTGGGTCGGAAACGAGGCTGTCTTCTTTAATTAAACGTTCAAAGTCAATTTGGATCTCTGCTGTTCGTTCGGTAATTCCATCATTCTCATAAAACTTTACGCCAGCTAATTGCATTATTTTGGTAATTTCCTGTGCTATAATCCCATAGCCAATAGTAGTAGGATGGATACCATCTAAAGAAAATAAGCCGCCTTCTTTAAGTCCTTGTGAGTCAGAACGAAAAAAACGTGAGTTTGGTTTAGGGCTGAGTGCATTAACTGCTGCTGGTAAAGGATATTCAGTCCACCAGTGAGGACGTGCCTCTTTATCTTCGATATAACGCACAGATGCCAAGCGATCTAGCAAAGCAACAGTTTCAAATAAGTACCAGTCTCTCCCTTCCTCTCTACCTTTACGTACCGCATCTACAATATATTCGTTGTACTGATCAATAACGCTATCGATTGCTCTAGCTTGATTTGCAGTCAGGTGTGGATGCACTTTCGGGTCAAAAGTTTCTTCACTAAACCAAAATGGAGCATAGAAAGGGAAATAGCGAGAACCTAATTCTACTTTTTGTCCTTTTTCATCTTTGTTAATCCCACGAGCAAAAGGAGTGATTGTCACATGGGGAACTGTTCCCCAAATTACGTGGCGTGCTTTAATCTGTTTGACAGCTTCTACAATGCTGTCGAGTTCAACTTTGAAATGGCTGGGAAGCCAAACAGTATATTTGTCATTTTTTGCCATGTCTTGATAATCTTCACCAGACCACTCGACATGAAAAGTTAAAATACTTCCTAGAGCGTTATTAGCACCGATTAAAATAATTAGTGTTTCAATTCCATCGCCTTGACCAGTCTCTAAATTTCCTTCATGACTTAACTTAATAGCAGCTTCTAAAGGTGTTAATGCCTTACCCGAAGAATCACGTGCAGTATTTAAAACCTCCAAGGTAGCTATTTCATTAGCATTTTCAGGAGTTTGTTGAAGGAAATTGAAATCCAAATTCTCCACATTGGCATTATCTTTAAAAAGTCTTGCTTCAATAACTGCCTGAGCGATATCTGCATTGTGGGATAAGGTGTTTCTCAGATCCCATCCATATACAGCTAGGTTATGATTGATTAACCCTTCTTTTGGAGCTTGTCTCTCTTGCCCGCGTTCCCAATAATTCTCTAATTGATTTAAATATTTCCACAACCAAGGTATGGCAGAAGCCGTATCAAAGAGATTAATTCCATCTGCAATTTCAAATTGCTTACCTAAATCCCTCACGAGTTTTTCTAAGTTCAGTGGTAAACCATTACCTGGGCCAGCATAAGTCGGATAGCGAAAATTGCTATCCCATCCCATTTCACGAGCTATGAGCATGGGATAAGACAATTGAGTATTAAAAATAGCTCCACTTTGAAACCCTTGAGTTAAAGAGTCTCCTATTGTCACCAATCGATGTCGAGGTGTACCTTCTCGATTTACAAATACTGGTATTCCTAAAGTTGGGTCTGTTTTTGGTTCACGAGCTTCTGTACTTAATACACTTTTTACTTCCTCTGGGGCATTTTCTAAACCCACTAACATATCATGTGTTACCGGATTGACCATAATGGCTCCTTAAATATCTAAAATCATTTTCAGTTTAGGCAGGCAGAAAAACTAATAAATTTTAATTATGTATCTATACAGATTTCTAAATAATAATTTTTCCTCTGTAGAAATACACAATACTTAAAAAAATAGCAAAAGTATAGCTATCTTTTGTGTAATTCTGTGACTGTCTCTTCCCTTTCACATCCTCGTTATGGGGAATCGGGAGTGATTGAGGCAGACACACCGAACAACTATCAGCAGATTGTCACCTTTGCTGATGGTGAGAGGCTGCTTGTAAACAATAGTGATTTGGCTGATTTAAATGACGCAATTGTGTCCGAATCGAGTGAGCGGACTTATCCAAAAGAATATTCTGAGGCGATCGCAGCACTCAAAGAGCAACACCAGCAAGAGTTAGAGAGACTTTCCCAAGAAATGAGGATTGGTTTGCAAACAGAAGCCACAGCCAGAGCAGAAGAACAAGTACAAGAGCAAATCCAATCTCTGCAACGACTGTTCAAACAACACAAAGAAGAAAATATCCAGTTGCAGCAGCGTTTGAATGAAATGGAAGGGTTAAGGCAGTTGGAGATTGAGAATCAACAATTGCACCGACGTATCCAAGAATTAGAAAACGCTGTTGAACAACGGCCTTCTCAACAGTGGGGAAATACCATGACCCAGCAAGCAACCAAAGCTTTGAACAAGCAGGTAAAACTTGCACTGGAGAAAACAATTGATCTGCGATCGCTGGCCCAGGAACCCCCCAAGGAAAATGCCCAGGAATGTCTGCGACTCATGGGTATGGCTTTGAAAAACCTTGCCAGTGCCATGAACAACACCCAAGCACTCGAAGCTGCGGCAATCATTCTGGGGAGTGAACCGACACAAGGAGCGATCGCATATCGGGCCGAGCAATTAGAAATGCTTCCCCAGGCAGTTAGCGACATTAGGGCAGTACTAGCTAAACCTGGGTGTACTTGGCAGGAGTTTTGGAATGTTGCCCAAGAGTATGAGGTAATCAAACAAGACTACTGGGCAGAATTGACCAGTGAGGAAATAGAACTAATCAAATCTCTTGAAATTGCTTCTCATCTTCCAATTATCGGAAAGGGTTCTATCGTTGCCCACGCCGACCCATACCGTACTTTGTATGTCGAGAGAGGCGAGGTTATAGAGGATTTAGGCGAAGAGTTGATGGTTGCCTGGGATTGTTGGAAGGAGCAATCAAAAAAGACTGATAGGTATTTCCGAGAGGAATTGCGCTTTTGGCAACCTCAATAAGTTTTCGGTGTATCGGTAACTTTTTAGGCAACTAAATACAAGTACCAAACCCTGCAATCACTGTAGGGAAAATTCGGTGCGTCAACATAAACAGGAGATTGGAAGATGACTGCAACTATTACCAGACCTAAGCCCAAAAAGACTGCTGCTACTAAACCACAGTCACCGTACAAGCGGCTTCATGTGATTATCCCCATCGAAGATATGCTCTGGGCATCGCAGCAAAAGCCTTCAGTTACGCAATTGTGGCAAGAATGCTGGACGGCTGACCCTTATGGTTCTCGGTGGATGCCTTTGGCTTCTGCTTTGGGGTACAGTACTTTTATCTCTGCGAAGAAAATTCTCTCTGATAGTGGATTGTTCATCTTCAAGCCGGACAAATCGATTCAGGATGGCCGGGAAACGATGAGGTGGACTGTCAAAAATCTACATGGAAGCAGAATTAAGGATTTTTGGGAAAAAGGGGATTCTACGAAACGAGAACTAGATGCTGAAAAACGAGAACCAAATGCTGAAAATACAGAGATGAATGCTACCTCTGAAGAAATGGGTGCTTTGTATAAAGCGTCTATTTTAGATGAAAGTGATTCAGAGCAAAGGTTCCAGGAAACCTCACGAACTGTTCAGGAACACCTCACAATCTCTTCAAAAGAGATTGTGAGGTGTATCTCTGACACGCTTACAGAAAATTCGCGTGTAGAGGAGACGGCTCATGCGCCCTTGGGGGGCGCTTCGCCTCAGATTGTTGAAAGCGTGTCAGAGAACGAGGAAGACTCGCCTATGGCGAATGACTGCACATCGCTAGCGCTTGTGAATGCTGTACATGGTGAATCTGCTTTGTTGATAGGAGAAGGTCAGAATTGTGGCCTTGAAGCGATATTCCCTCATGAAGGTGGTTATTCCGCCGCGCCCGTTGCCCAAAATGAATTTTCTGACAAGGAAGCGATCGCTAATCAAATACAGGGGCAAGTAGAACAAGGTCAATCTGCTTTCTTGCCAGGAGAAAACCAAGTTTCCGATGTAGAAATGAAAGCGGATCATAAAGGCACTGGTTCCGGCGCGTCGCCTGCCCAAATTGAAAAATCTTCAACTTCAGCGATCGCAGATCAGAAAATAGAACCGAGTCACCCCTCTGCTTTGTTGTTGGTTGAAAACTCGGTTTCGGGTGTAGAAGTCAAAGCGGCTCATGAGGGTAAAGCTTCCGCCGCGCCCGTGCCAAATCCTGAAAAATGGTCGCATGAGGCGATTGTAGCGAGGTCAAATATGCGACCTGTAAGAAGGGAAAAACTGAATCGAGCGGCGAATTCAGGGGAGAATCCGGGTTTTGACTTTTTACAGGAGTGCTGGAATGATGACCCTGCTTTGCAGATTGTGATCAAGAAATTGCTGGCGAAGTTTCCGCAGTGGGGGGTTGCGATTGTGGATGGGGTGCTGATGAAGTGGGAGGGTTAGCGCGATTGTTAACTGTAAATTGATGGGAGATTGTGAGATCAATTCATCCCCGGATTCAGCAACACCAAATAATAGTTATTTTGGGAGTTTGTTCTTCGGACTTACTACAAAATATAGCTGTGAGCGATAGAAACAAACATCAAACTCCATAAAAAAATTTACTTGTCCTAAAATTAGAGGAACTTGTACAGCTTTTGTCCACGCAAATACAAGTTGCACAGGTTCAAACTGACCCACTATTGCGTGAATGACCACAACACGAGCCTCAAATTGAGCCAGATTTCCTGTTAGGTTCAAGGTTGCTGTTTGACGTTCCCAAACATATCCCAAATCGATACCTATTGGATAGGGCAACACGTTGACTGTCGCTCCTGTATCTAACAGAGTAGATGTGATGGTAGAATTTTGGGGACTTGTAAGTGTGATTGGCATCTGAGGGCGAAAACCAGCCTCTCCCAATCTTGTATCAGCGTTGACAAAAGGAAATTGCTCAACATTCGGCATTGTTTTGAGTTTGCGTTGCTTGTAAAACTTCTAGCATCGTGTTTGCTGCTTCAAAAGCATTATATGGCGACCACACAGGATAAGATTGCTCTGGTTTAATTAAGTCTGCCTCTTGTTGGGCTAATCCTGAAATCAAAACTTGTACAATATAAAGTTTTTCAGCACGGCTAAGTCCTTGCAGTATGTTCAGTAATTCTGATGAAACCATGTCTGATAATCCTGTCAGTTAAATAGCGTAACTCCATCATGGGATTACATCTGCCCAAGAGTGATCCCATTCACCAAGGACAGGAATCTGCTGTTGTAGGGTTGAGCAACTGTTCGGTTTGCACCTACCAAGCTACCCAACCCAGTTTTATATTTGGATATCGTCACCGACATCACAGGTGTAGGCTGGACTCTTCAGTTGCACTCTCGACAGATTCCCACCTGCCAACTCTCGCGGTGAAGAGACATCCCGGCAGCGCACACAATACGAAAACCAATATTGTTGTTGTGGTTGTCGCGCGTGTTGTTGTTGTTGCGATACGCGGAACGGCAGTTTTCAGGATTGTTGATCCAGGAACCGCCCCGCAGTCGGGTTCGCCTACCCCTTCTCTACTTTCTCTTAAAATGGAGGGAAGTAAATATCTGTTTGCGTAATTGCCAAGTATCGCCATGCTCTAGGTGAGCAATCCAACTTTTTATAGATTGAGTTACTTGCTTAAGTTCAAGTTTACCTTGAGCATAGTCTGTTTTCAATCGCTTGAGTCTGCGCCTTGCATGATGTAAATTGCTATTTCTTACCCGCATTCTGTCTGAAAATACTCTAAACCCTAGAAAAGTTGCACCAATTTTCGTTTCAAATAACTGGCTTTTTACTGGGTGAATTTTTAGCCTTAACTGAGCTAAATATGCTTCTATTTCCGCTCTGGCATCTGCTAACAATTCTCGATCATCACTAAATAAAGCAAAGTCATCAACATAACGGACATATTTGGATATTTTTAGCTTTTCTTTCACAAAATGGTCAAAACTATTTAAATAAATATTGGCAAAAAACTGACTGGTTAAATTCCCAATTGGTAAACCTCTCCTCCGAGTCACAGGAGTAAGTAAATCATCCCCAGGAAAATAATCAATTACGGGTTCTTGTTCGTTGCTGTTTTCGATAATAGCCTCAATCAACCACAGCGTATCAGAGCATTTAATTTTACGCCGTATTAATTCTTTTAAAATTATGTGGTCAATACTGGGAAAATATTTCCTGATATCACATTGAAGTACATAGCGGCTGTTCCGAGCAAAGTGAGTAAATTTTTTTAATGCTCGATGCGTACCAAAACCAATTCGATTAGCGTAGGAGTCAGCAATAAAAGTTCTCTCAAAAATTGGTACTATTATATTGCACAGGGCATGATGAACAACTCTATCCCGATAGGGTGCGGCTGAAATGAGGCGACTTTTGGGATTTATCAGGTGAAAGGTTCGATAAGCTCCTGGCTGATAGGTTTTATCCGTTAAGTTCTGCTGTAATCTAATTAATTCAGTTTCTAAATTATAATTAAACTCTAGAATATTATCCCGAAATCTCTTACCTTTTTGGGCTTGACGCGATGCTAAAAGTATGTTTTTAAAATTAATGATTTCAGGATAAAGATTGTCATAACGCTTCATTATGTTTTTATGTAGGTAAGGTCACTTTTCTCTTTCTCTTTGTTTTTTAATCCATCCACCTAGTTCAATACCAATTTCATCTAATAATTTTATGGCATATTCATATCGCTCAACTGATATTTTATTGAAGTCGAGCAGCATTCTAGTTTGATATCGTAAAATATCTAACTCTGTATTGAGAGATTCTAGTTGAGGCAGTTTATTTTTGGCATATTTAGCTTTAATTAAACCCTCCAATAAATCATACAGTTGGTTGATTATCCTGTCTCCTAAAGAAAACTTATGAATTTTCGGCAATCGCTCAATAATTGGCACATACCATTTAATACAATCATAAGTCTTTTGGATTACTGATAATTCTTTCATTCCATTTATAAATCTTAATTTATTTTCTACTCACCCTTGATTTCAAAAAAAAATTAGATCGTTCCGCTTCGCTACACTCAACAAGGGTAAAAAGAACAAGTGTAAAGGGCAAAAGAGAAAAAGTATAAAGGGCTACTAATGAGTCCTCCCGGCAGCGCACACAATACGAAAACCAATAACGTCGTTGTGGTTGCCGCGCGTGCCGATGTGGATGCGATACGCGGAACGGCAGTTCCCAGGACCGTAGATCCAGGAACCGCCCCGCAGCACGGTATGCCCTTCTTTTTGATAAAGATTATTATTATTGTCAAACCACGGACTACCATCTATTGGCGCATCTTTATAGTTATCGTGCCAATCATCAAGACACCATTCCAAGACGTTCCCGTGCATATCGTATAATCCAAAGCTGTTAGCTGCGTTAAAACTACCCACAGGTGTAGTTTCTTCTCTGTAGGTTCCTTCTGCACCCCTGCCATAAACTTGTGTGGCATCGTAGTTTGCCAGTTCTGATGTAATTGTCTCGCCAAAGTGAAATGGGGTGGTAGTTCCGGCTCTACACGCATATTCCCATTCTGCTTCACTCGGTAGCCGATACTGCCTTTTTGTGTGGGAGAATAAGCGATCGCAAAACTCAACTGCATCGTACCAGGAAACGCGCTCTACAGGTCGTTCATCCCCTTTAAATCCCGATGGGTCAGCTTCTAGCTCAATGTTTACTCGCGGTAGTGCTGCTACGGCTTTCCATTGTGCCTGAGTGACTGGATACTTACCCATGCAAAATTGCTGAATATTTACTAAATGCTGAGGACTTTCTGAATCCCTACGCTCTAATTCATCCTCTGGGGAACCCATCATGAAGCTGCCGCCAGGAATCAGTACCATATCTAGCGTAATTCCGTTGCCCAGGCCTTCTACGTAGTATTGGGCTGTCTTCTGTGTTCGGTTTATAACTATTTTTGGCATTTACTACCACTTGCTTTACTTTCTTGCTTGATTGTAAGTTTAAAAAATTCCCAGGCTTAATTTTGAAAAAAATTTAGATCGTTTCGCTTCGCTACACTCAAAAAGGGTAAAAAGAACAAGTGTAAAGGACAAAAGAGGAAAAGTATAAAGGGCTACTGAAGAATCCTCCCGGCAGCGCAAACAATACGAAAACCAAAATTGCTGTCGTGGGTGTCGCGCGCGAGGTTGCTGCGACACGCGGAACGGCAGAAGCCAGGAGCGTAGAGCCACGAACCGCCCCGCAGCATGGCATATCCTTGCTTTTGAAAAAGATTATCATTTTCATCACTATCAAACCAAGCACTTCCATTATTGGGTGCGCCTTCATAGTTACTATGCCAATCATCAAGACACCATTCCCAGACATTTCCGTGCATATCGTACAATCCAAAGGCGTTAGCTACTTTAAAACTACCGACAGGTGTAGTCTCTTCTCTGTAAGTTCCTTTTAAACCAGCGCCATAAGTGTAGCCAGCATTATAGTTTGCCAATTCTGATGTAATTGTTTCACCAAAATGAAATGGGGTGGTAGTTCCGGCTCTACAGGCATATTCCCATTCTGCTTCGCTGGGAAGACAGTAGCTTTTTCCTGTATGTTGGGAGAGGCGATCGCAAAACTCTACCGCATCGTACCAAGAAACTTGCTCAACTGGTCGATTCGCACCCTTAAAATTAGATGGATCAGGGTTTAGTTCTCGATTCACCTGTGATAGTGCTGCTACTGCTTTCCATTCTGCTTGTGTTACTGTGTATTTGCCCATGAAGAACGCTGGAACAGTTACTTGGTGTTGAGGACTTTCACTGTTTGAACGAGAGGCTTCATCTCCTGGAGATCCCATCATAAAGCTACCTTCGGGGATGGAGACCATTTCTAGCTGAACGCCATTGCGTAAGTCTTCGATAAAATATTGGGCTTGCTTACGACTACGCTTGATTACTGGTGCTTTTCTTCCCAAGGTACTCCATTTTCTCTCCAGTTCAATGGTTGCAACTTCAAAGGGTTTTATTTCTAGCTCCAATTCAATAGTGATAGTTGCTACTTCAAATATCAACTCTTGAACTGGAGGAAAATCATCACTAATTACAAACCTACCTCGGAAATCTATTCCGGCTTCATTGGGATAATTCAACCATCCCTCAAATAACTTGCCTGTTTGATTTTCTTCCCAAAAATAGCTATCTTCACTAGTTTCTTTAAAAGTGATACTACTGGCAGTTTCATTGTTATCAAAACTCCAAGATAGCGTTTGGTCATCTACTGTTAAATTTTGAATTACTGCTAAACCAAACCGAGAACGGAACTGCACTTGACCTTGTGGAGAAAGAGATAAATTCTCTGTACCTTCACGCCAAATACCAGCTTCACCCCCCCATTTAACTGCACAAATGTATTCACCCGCGAATAATTGAAAAAGTTGTTGATTATCTAGTATCTTTTGGAAATGATTTGGATCAATTTTTTCGGCAAAGTCGGCATATTTCCCCCCAAGATTGCGTAAAACTTCTACTGCAACATAAGCAAATGGTAATAAATTTTCTTGTTTTTCTTGACTTAAATCTGGAAGTTTTAAAAGAAGTGCTTTGAAGCTTTTAAAGGATAATCCCATTTTGTCTGCGATATATTCAGACACCACATCTAAAACTTTCTCGGTTTCCCCTAAACGCATTGCTTGGTTGAGTAATTTTCGGACTCCTTCCACAAACTCATATTCATTAACTTGTTTATTGTTCTTTCTTTCAACCATGCCACTTAAAAAGACTTCTGCTACATTTACTGGTGTAGATTTAGGTAGCATAGTCTTTTGAATTAAATGCACTACAGGTAAACTAACCGGAACAGCTGCCAATAATCCAGCTAATCTTTGTGCTGTAGGTGAAGCCGTGGCTAAAAAACGATCTACTATTGCTTCTGGTGATGGTTCTTTATATTGAGATATTACTGTTTTGTTTACTTGTTCTTTAACAAATTCGAGGTCTAAAACAATAGCTGCTGTTTGAATTCTGCCATAACCTGCAACTACTTTAGCCCATTGCTTTAAAGATTCAGGTTCTAGGGTAATGATAGGTAAATTTAAGGCTTGCTCTACATCTAAATCTTCCCCACAAATTAATTTAGAATTAGGTACACCAGGGTTAAAAGCTCTCAACTTCACTTTATAGCCTAAACCTAATTCACTACTTAACCACAGTCTTTCTGGGAAAAGCTGCATAATTGCAGTTGGGGATTGATTTGACCATTTCTGTAACCACTCATAGATGGTTTCTTGTTGCCAAATAGCAGATACGCAATCACTGATGAGTAAAATTAAACCTCGTCCATTACTATGATATAACTCTCGATAACTATATTGACGCTGATTTTTGTGCCTTCCTTTTTTTTTGCTGGCTAATTGTAAATTGCTTTGATGATCGCTTGATAAATTCCAACTTCTGACAGTACGAAAGATCCCATAATTTTGTAATATCTCTTCTAATTCATTAATGGTTTCTTGCCAAATAAAAGAAGAACGGTTTTCTTCTATCACTAATTCGAGATTTAACCAGCGTTCAGGTTGAGGTTTAGTGATAGACAACCAAATATCTTGTTCGACAATCAAAGCATCTACAATACAGTTAACAGTGGCTTCAACATCCAAGATTCTTCTGTGATATGAAGGAACTTTACGCATAAAAGGACGCAAAGCTTTACTAATCTGTAGTTTGTTTGGTAACGCAGGTGCAGCAGGGGCTTGAAAAGGTAAACCCTCCGTATTTTCTTCCTTTTTAGACTCTTCGGGCAACGAATCTGAGGCTGATGGATAAATACTAATAGGTGGCTCAACTGGTTTAGAATCCTGAATTATAGGATTTTCATGAATAGTTTGTTCTTGAGGTTGAACCTGTTCACCTTGGCTTAGAGTCTTTTCTACTCCCATTTGCAGAGCTAACCAAAGAGTATCCGCTATATCCTCGTCATTTAGTTCTAAACGTTTCCTTAAACCACTACGCTCCAAATGATTGCAAAAACGTTCAACTGCATCATGGGAAGAAGGTTTACTCATCTTCTTCAACCTGACCTAAATCTTGCAGTAGTTGTTTAATCAATTCATCTTTAGTTGAAATGCGTCCCTTTATCACCATAAATAGAGCGTTGAGAAGTTGATCATTCGCTAGGGTTTTTGTATCTCTTTGTGTAATAAAATTATCAACTAAATCATTAAGGGCTTCATCGTTCAGTTTTTTTGAATTATTAGGATCTGCTATTTCTTGACCTAGATGAGCCGCAATTATTTTGACTAAGTGTTCTTTTTCCGGCTCTTTCATAGTTAAACGCAAACATCGTCTCAAAAATGGCGGAGGAAAATCGCGCTCTCCATTACTGGTTAAGATAACAAGGGGGAAAGTAGTACAAATTACTTTTCCTTCTATAATCTCATGACTAATATCTGCGGTATAAGCGGTACGAACATTAACAGAGGGAATTTCTTTTTTCAGCCTAACTAACTCCTCAATTTCAAATCGCCCTTCTTCAAAAATATTTAAAAGGTCGTTAGGTAAATCAATATCACTTTTATCAATTTCATCTATGAGGAGAATACGGGGCTTTGTTGAAGGGAGTAAAGCTGTCCCTAAAGGCGCTAAAGTGATATAATTTTCAATGCTACTGGCTTGTTGTTCCTTTTCTTCTTCTCGAGACAGTTCTGAAGATTTTTGCTGCTGTTTTACTTCTTGTAACCGAGCGATCGCATCATAGTTATACAATCCATCTTTAAGAATAGTCCGAGATGTAATAGGCCAATATAAAACTTCTCCTAACATCAATTCTCTCGCTACTGCATAAGCTAAAGATGATTTACCTGTTCCTGGTTTACCTGTGATTAATAAAGGTCGTCGCAGATATAAAGCCGCATTGACCATTTTTATTTCTTCTTCACGGGGTTGAAAAGTTTCACCTCTTATTTGGCTGCGACTTTGATTTGGGTCAATTTCTTTACCGAAAGGTCGCCACTTGGGAGATTCGGGTAATTCCCAATCATCGTGAGGGTCACTCTTTCCAGTAAAAATTTGCCAGTCAGTCATAAAATTAATCAGTTTAGAGTTTGTTTTCGGTTAGTAGCTGTTCGGGTGGTAGTAAATCGGGGTCATCCCACAATAAGCATAAATGGTTAATATTCTTGTTGCCTTCTGCTTTTTTGCTTTTAAACCGGGAGGGTAATTCTTTTAAAGATATATCATTATCTTCATTTTTCAAAATCCTACTGAATTCGTCTTCAATATCAGGAATCTGTTTACCCCCGGATTTCTCACAAACTCAGAAAAAAGCGGAGCTTCAAACTGATAAAATGTATATATGGTAAGCATTTGAGCAGTTTTAACCGATGAATCTACCCGCAACGCGATCGCTCCCAAAACAGTTCA
>JAESFO010000479.1_pt1 | contig 26044 bp, 30 predicted proteins | sample 9269421 | NCBI WGS metagenome assembly JAESFO01 (sample SAMN14502839, study PRJNA617101) | algae metagenome | isolation source: Nostoc desertorum CM1-VF14 and co-occurring heterotrophs from rocky... | place: USA: Clark Mountains, San Bernardino, California | collected 2000-06-05 | reverse complement strand
CCGGCACGCAATGCAAGCCAGGCGTATAAGTCTCACGTACGATTTCTGAGATGTGACGGCGGCTCTCGTCATATCGGATCGCGCCGTAGATTGTTTCCCCGTCTCCAACATCCAGTTCGGGCTGGTGGCCGAAAAGGGCCGACAGTGACGCCTGTGGGTCGAGGTCGATTGCCAGCACCCGATATCCTCGCAGCGCGAGATACTGAGCAAGGTGAGCGGAGGTCGTGGTCTTTCCAGACCCTCCCTTAAAATTCATCACACTGACGATCTGGAGCTTCTCGCCCGGTCGGCGATGCCGGACATACTTTGGCGCTCCCTTTCCACCCTCGTCGAGAACGCAACGCAGATTTTCGATATCGGCGACGGAGTACAGACGTCGACCGTTTGGCATTGGCTCCGGACCATGGCCTTCGGCGACGATCTGTCGGAGATAGCCTTCATGGATGCCAATGAAGTCGGCAGCTTCGGCCGGGGTGAACAAGCGTATCGTCTTTTGGGAAGTCGGCGGAAAAGTCCGCTGCTGGTGCGCCTGCAGTTGTCGAGACAACTCATTGGCGTCAGCCATGATCTGGCTACGAAGGTTCGAAACGACGACGTGCGTTTGGTCAAGGTGTGCGTTTACCAAAACTCTGCCCCTGATATCCGCGCTTATTTCGACGTCCACGCCAAAAATGCGCTGATCATATAAGCCAGATTCGGAGGCCGGTGGCAAATCTTTTAAAGCTAACAAAAAGTTAACGCTACCCCGGCTGTCCAAAAGCGACAGAGTTGTACATGTGCAACTCGACCGGGCGACTGTTTAAAGCTCTTTCCCTGTCCCCTCTGATGTGCGTGTAGCAGCACAGCCTACATCTCACGCGCCACTTCAGGCGGAAAGTTGTACATGTGCAACCTGGCAGGTCACCACGCGTAGACATACGCATCGGAGGCCTTACCCCGCATGTTCGCGGCAACTGGAATCTTCAACGTCACGAATCTCCTCTCCGACAAGCCTGCATTGAGAACCTCCGTTGGCAGATTGCCGATCGTTCGAACGCGTGAAGCAGACTGTGAATCGGAGGGCAGAGCGTGGCTTCCGCAGTCGGTCGACATCTGCACGTTCCGGGTTCCAGCTGGACATGATTATCGCGCCATATGTATCAAAGTGAGCGGCTCGCGAAATCCAAACTAGTCGTGAACGTGATTGCCTAGATCTAAGAGAGGTCTACGAGAGCAGTTGGCGTTGAAGAACAACTCGTTTGCCTCAAGCGCTCTTGAAGGTTTCGGGATTGTCTCGATTGGCCACCAGAAGATAGGCAGTCGTCGACAAGGAGTCTCCATCGTTTGCCTGCTGCGAGGGCGATGAAGCCGAGCTAATTTACCCGATCAGAGGGTCCATAGAGGCATTCGGATCACGTTGAGAAACTGCACCTGATTCCAGAGCGCAATAGATAGCTTCAGAGTCGGGCGACGGCGCCCTTGCCATCGCGGCATCCGTGCCTGCGCGCGCGGTCCTCTCCGCAGCCGGCTGTTCAGCGCATGTGCGGCAGGAAAATAGAGCGACAGCGCAGAGCTCTTTAGGATGTCCACGGATTGTAAAGATCGATCCCGAAGCCTTCGAAATCCTTCGTGTTGCGGGTGGCCAAGGTGAGCTGTTTCGCGATCGCTGTCGCGGCGATCAAGCCATCCATGGATGACAGACCGCGACCGCGACGCTTGGCCAGGGCCATCAGATCACCCCAGGCCAGAGCGATCGGCTCGTCAACATGGAGAACCCTTTGCTGGAAACGCTGCGGCAGATCCTGCGCCAGCCATTTGGTCAGAGTCCCGCGTTTCCGGCCTTCGTCCATGAGGGCGACGCCGCGCCGGATCTCGGCAATCGACACAACGCTGATGAAAGAACGGTCCTCATCGAGCTGGTCTAGCCATTCCAGAACGTTTGGGTCGGGGGTTGGCTTCGTCACCTCAGACAGGACGTTCGTATCGAGCAACAGCCTCACAGCCGCAGATCACGCGGTTCGTCTCGCTGGCGCTCGAGGTCGAGATCGGCGCCGCTCAGCGGTGATTCCATAAGGAACTCCGCAAGCGTGCCCTTGCGCACCGTCTTGCGATGCCATTCCTCGGCTGAGACGACGACGACGCTTGGCTTGCCGTTCCGGGTGATCGTTTGAGGTGCAGACTGTGCGCGCTCGATGACTTCCGACAGCCGGGCTTTGGCTCCGGCGACGGTCCAGCTAGTATCTTTCTTGGGTGCAGATAGCATTGTTTGCCTCCGTGACCACCTTGACTATCCTGACTATATGGGATTGCCCATACGGCTGCAACAGGGCAGATGGGGTATTCGGCTTGAGCCTCATCTTCACACGCCGGTGGGCTGTAGAGGGGTGCTGCGCTTCGAGCGATGATAGAACGTGGTCATGTTTTTCAACAGCCACAAGCATCGGAAGGGAAGCGCAGCATGAAACACTATAGCGGCCTCGACGTATCGGTGAAAGAGACGTCGATTTGCATCATTGATGAAACCGGCAGGATTTGCCGCGAGATCAAGGTGGTCAGCCATCCTGACGACCTGGTGGCCGTGCTACGAGATCCTGCCTGGAATTTGGAGCGCATCGGGCTTGAAGCGGGGCCGCTGTCGCAATGGCTGTTCGAAGGCCTCGCCAGGGCCGGGCTGCCGGTGATCTGCATCGAGACGCGCCATACCAAGGCATTCCTGAAAGCCCAGCCGAACAAGACCGACCGCAACGATGCGCGCGGCATCGCGCAGATGATGCGGGTCAACCTGTTCCGGCCTGTGCATGTGAAGACGCTGACCAGCCAGAAACGGCGGGCCTTGCTGACGGCGCGCAAGCTGCTGCAGGAGAAGGCGATCGCGATTGAGAACGACCTGCGCGGCCTGCTGCGCAATTTCGGGCTGAAGGTCGGGATTGTAGGCGCCATGAAGTTCGAGGAGCGCATCCGGGAGCTCGTGGATGACATGCCCGACATCCGGGAAATCATGGAGCCGTTATTGGCGGCACGGCAGAAACTGCGTGACGAATTCACCCGATTGCACAAGAAGGTTGTCGACATCGCGCGCGATGACAAGACATGTCGACTGCTTATGACGATCCCGGGAGTAGGGCCCATTGTATCGGTTGCCTTCACCAGCACGATCGACATTCCTCAGCGGTTCAGGAACTCAAAGACCGTCGGCGCGGTATTGGGTCTGACACCCAGGATGAACGAGTCCGGCGAGAGCAAGCGCGCGGGGAAAGTCTCCTGTTGCGGAGATGGCATGATGCGGATGCTGCTTCATGAAGCGGCGCAAACCCTGCTCTCGGTCGTCAGGAAGTGGTCATGGTTGAAAGCCTGGGCGATGTCTGTCGCCAGGCGGCGAGGGCGGGCCAAGGCGATCACCGCACTGGCGCGCAGGCTGGCTGTGATCATGCACCGCATGTGGAGCAACGGCACAGAGTTCTGCTGGACACGGGCGGAGCTTGCGGGCGCATCACACGCGTGATCGGCCGCGTTTCCATCAATACTGAGATTAACCAGTTCCGCGGTCCGCGGACAAATGTCCCTCGCAGGACGATGAGTGAAGCAAGTTCGGCCCTCCCCTGGTATCGATCGGATCGACCGATCAGAACGCGTGGGAGATTGTTCTGCTTCATTCTTCTGACCCCATAGTGGGAGCGCCGACTGGCGCATCCCGGAGAGAAGCAAGACCCTGCGAAGGCCCTTGACCTAACCGCCAACAACAAGATCGAAAATCGCTTGACCTCAACCAGCCAAATAGAGAAGGGGAGGGGGCATTTCAGAGCCCGGACGCCTTGGTGAGGTTGACTCGGAACCGATCGCGCCGGCGCTGGTATCCCCGGGTCATCTCGGCGCTCGCGTGCCCGAGCTGTTTCTGCACATAGCGTTCGTCGACCTCGGCTGAGGAGGCCAAGCCGGCGCGGAGCGAATGGCCGGCGAACATCATTCCGCGTTCGCCCTCCGGCAGATCGCCGCGCACACCGGCCGCCAGCGCGGTTCGCTTGACTAGGCGGGCGACCTCCTGGTCGTTGAGCCGATTGGCGCCGACGGCCTTACCCCGGCCGGTGACGCGCCGAAACAGGGGACCGTGCGCGATGCGCGCGAGCTTGAGCCAGGTCTCGAGCGCAACCACCGGGCAGGTCGCATCGGAGGAGCCGCGCCCGACCTCGACCTCACGCCAGCCGGTTTTGCCGCGCAGGCGCAGCAGCATGCCCTTGTCGAGGATCTCGATCCAGCCGGAGGAATCCTCGGTCTGGTCGCGGCCGACATCGAGGCCCACAACCTCGGAGCGGCGCAGGCCGCCAGCAAAGCCGAGCAGGAGCATCGCGCGATCGCGCAGGCCGCGCAGGGCGCCGCGGTCGAGCGTTTCCAGCATGGCGATAAGGTCCTCGGGCAGCACCGCCTCTTTCTGGCGGGGCGGGGCGGCGTGTTTGTTGCGGATGCCGGCCATGACAGTCGCGATATGACGGTCCTTCCTGTCCAGCGGCTGGCCACGCTGGGCAAAATTCCAGGTCAGGGAGGAGAGCTTGCGCTCGATCGTCGACACCGATTTTTTGTCCCCCGAGGCTGAGCCTGTTGCACTGCCGGACGCAAGCGCGGTGATGTAGAGCCCGACCACGTGGGGATCGGGCGGCATGATCGAAAAACCTTGCCGGCGGCACCAGCTCGCAAAATGCTTCCAGTCCGAGGCATAGGCGCGCCGCGTATTGCCCGAGCTCGCCGCCTCGACATAGTCGCGGGCGCGATCGGCCAACGCATCCAGATGCGCCGGCAGGCGGGGATTGGCGACGGCCGGAAGAGGGGAGGGGGCTTCGCCCGCGTTTCCGGTAGACGCCTCATCAGTGGGGGTCATGCCCATGGCGCGAACCATCTCGACGATGTCGGGCAACTCTTCCTCTGTCTCATCCATGCCATGGCTTTCCGCTCGCACGATTCATGCCTGAGAATCATATTTGGTCCGGCAGGCGCTTGTCCACGAACTCAGGGATCTGGCGCGTCTTGAATAAGATAGCACCGAGTGCTATCTTTCGCCATGCCTGATCGAGTCTTCAAAACAGCCTGGTGCGCCAGTGCGGCGCGCAAGGCGCGGCTTTCGGATGCCGCGCTTCTACGTGCTGCCAGGGAGGCTGTGCAAGGCAAGGCGGACGATCTGGGTGGAGGCGTTTTCAAGAAGCGGCTCGGCGACAATCGGCTTCGGTCGATCCTGCTCGCCAAGGGCGGTGAATTCTTGGTCTACGTCTATCTGTTCGTCAAGCAGGACAGGGGCGAACATCGATGACGACGAATTGCGTGCGTTTCGCGAGCTGGCAGCGCTGTATCGGCGTAAATCCGCCACGGATCTGGACGCGGAATTGATTGCTGGAGCTTTGACGGAGATAGCCATTGGCCACTAAGCGGAAGTTCAAGAGCAGCGCCTTCGAGGCAATCCATAGCGCGGTGGAAGGCATGGTGCGTGCCGGCACGGTCAACAAACAGACTCTGCGGTCCTTTGACGAAAGGTGCCTGTCGATGCCGGTGGAGTTCGACGCCAGGAAGATCAAGGCGCTGCGCGAGCGCAATCACGTCAGCCAGCCGGTGTTCGCACGCCATCTGAACACGTCGGAATCGACGGTGCAGAAATGGGAAAGCGGCGTCAAGCGGCCGAGCGGCATGGCGTTGAAGCTTTTAACCGTAGTCGAAAAGCACGGCCTTGACGTCCTGAGATAGGCTGTCACTCTGCTTGGATGAGTGGACTGTATGCCTTTATTTTGTAACATTCACCGCTCACCTTAATTCCGTGGATTCGTCCAGGTTAGGTGGATTCTTACCCCTGATTTGGTGGACGAAGGCGATGGCGACAGTGATGGGTCGTAACCCCGCACAAGCTCGCGGCCGACAATGCCGACTGGCGCGGTAGCGTCCGAGGCCATCATTCGCCTCCGGCATCCAAGGATCGCATGTCCCCCGCCGATATAGGCCTGGCATGCCGCCAGCTCGGTATAAAACCGGCACGTCTTTGTGAACTTCTCGGTCGATATCGGGCTTCCCCTGTCGCGAGTTCGCTGCTCGGCCACAATCCCGATCCGGCGGAAAGGACGACGGCGCTCGATCATCGATACTGAGTTCGGCTTCTTGTCGTGGTCGCCTTTCCCGAGGCACGATGGAGACGGTTGCGCGATTGGTTGAGGCTTCCGGGCTGTCCGGCGGCTGTTTGGCAGCATTCTGACAGCCGTCGTTTGTACGCCTTTAAGACACATCGGCTTGACGCGCGGGCACTGCTCAGCTACATCGGGACAAGAGAGTAAAGGGGGTTCTTATGCCTCGGGCAGCGGTTGAAGCGAATGAACGGATGAACTTGCGGGTGGCAGCGCAGCAGAAGGCCACGCTGATGCGGGCGGCCGCGCTTGTGCATGCGGATTTGACGGAGTTCGTCACCCGTGCGGCCTTGCGCGAGGCCGAAGCGGTGATCGAGAGCGCCGAGAGGATAGTGGTCTCGGAGCGGGATTTCCTGCACATTCTGAAGCTTCTGGACAACCCCCCGCCGCCGAACGAAAAACTGCGGGCCGCGATCGCCGCATTGCCGCGTGACCGATGAGTCTTCCGGCATGGCATGAGGAGCCGATCGCGAAGGAGCACGATCGGAGCAGCTTCGATTGCGGTGACGCGGACATGAACCAGTTTCTGGCCCGTTATGCGCGCCAGAGCCATGAGCAGAACGCCACCAAGACCTATTGCGCAATCGAAACGGCCCGGCCAGAGCGGATCCTTGGATTCTATTCGATCGCGCCGTCGGCAGTGGCCCACGCAGCCGTCCCGGCGCGGATGATCAAGGGATTGGCGCGCCATGACGTTCCGGGCTTTCTGCTGGCGCGCATCGCCACCGACAGATCGGTAGCGGGGCAGGGGCTGGGTGGCCAACTGCTGGTTGCCGCAGCCAGGCGGTGCCTGCGGCTGGTGGCGGAGGGTGGCGGCATCCTTTTGATCATCGACGCCAAGAACGAGCGTGCGGCCGACTGGTACGCGTCGTTTGGGGCCGAGCGCCTGCAGGGCCAGCCCGAAGGCCAGCCTTTACGGCTGGTCATTCATCTGTCGACATTCGCGGCGGACTTGCGGGCTACTGGCCATCTTTGAACGACTGTCGTCCGCCGTGGATGGCCGCGGGGCGATTTTTTCGAGCCACCCAGAAGACGAGCGGTTTCGGGGCTTGCGATGCGTTGCCGGTCACGCGGGCGAGAAAAACCTCTGTACGGCCTATATGGCCGAAATCGCCGATTTTGCGGCACGGCACGATCGGCGGGCAGGACGGGCCGCGCGCATCTTGAGCAAGGCCCGGGATTGTGCTATACAAAGGCCTGTAGTCGCTGACGGGCGCCCGATTGGACGTCAAATGGTTGTTGGCCACCACCGTAGAGCCGGAGGACGGCCCGCAACATCGGCGCCGCGCCGGCAATCTCAAGAAATCCGCTCCAAAAACGCCCCGGCGAACGGGATTCCATGGCTTTTTAAAAACGACCGATAAGGCAACATTATCAGTCATTATGTGATGAAGACAAGCCGTGCGGATAACTGCGAAGAATCTGGCCTAAACCGCACCGATGCAGTAGTCTTGCGGACATGGATTCGTCTTTCGCCACCGCCTTTCCGAGATCCGCGCCACCGGCCCTGCTGCCCGCCTGGTCTGTTCCGCGCGGACGTGATTTGGCAGAGACGGATGCGGCGTTTCATGCCGGTATCGCGCTGAAATCACTTGATGATCTTGTGCGTTCCGAACCGAACTGGGCCGGCTGCTGGCGGCAGCGCCAGGCGCTGAAATGCGCCGCAACGGCCGTGCGACTGATGGGCCGCAACGAGGACGAAACGGCGCTGCGGGTGGCGTCGCCTTAACGGGCTGTTTGCACCGACTTGCTATCGGGCTTTGATGACCGAGACCTCGCTTGCCCACTTCAAACGCCACCGGTTTCCCGCTGAGATCATTGCTCATGCTGTCTGGCTCTATTATCGGTTCCCGCTCAGCTTCCGTGATATTGAGGATCTGTTGGCGGAGCGCGGCATCAGCGTCTCATTTCAGACCGTCTCGGAATGGGCGGCGAAATTTGGCGTGAAGTTCGCCCATCAGCTCCGACGCCGCTCACGAGGCCACTTTGCCGACAAATGGCACCTCGATGAGATGGTGGTGACGATCAAGGGAAAGAAATACTGGCTGTGGCGCGCTGTCGATACCAACGGTTACGTCCTCGATGCCCTGCTGCAAAGCCGAAGGAACAAGGCGGCCGCTATGCGTTTGATGCGCAAGCTGCTCAAGGACCAGGGTACCGCCCCGCGTGTGATGGTGACCGACAAGCTGCGTTCCTATTCCGCCGCAAAATCCCAGTTGATGCCGGGCGTCGAGCATCGCTCGCACAAAGGGCTCAATAATCGGGCCGAGAATTCTCACCTTCCCGTGCGACGACGCGAGCGACGCATGATGCGCTTCAAATCCGCGCGCCAATGTCAGCGTTTCGTCTCAGCTCACGGCCAGATTGCCAATCTCTTTCTTCTTCACCGGAAATACTTGACCGCCGCAGACCATCGCCAGCTTCGCGCTCACGTCATCTCGACATGGCGCGAAATCGCTTCATCCATTGGCGCGTGAAATTCTAGCGGAAGAAACTATCGCGTCTCAAAATCGGTTAAGGCGACGCCACCACGCGGAGAGTTCACAGCGTTCCATTGGCGGCATGTTTCAGCGCCCGAACGCCGTTCAGATTCGCATAACGCTCGATGAGATCGAGCCTGAGATCTGGCGTCGCCTTGTCCTGCCATTGGACTGGACTCTCGAGCAGCTCCATCTGGCGATCCAGGCTGCCTTCAATTGGTGGAACTATCACCTCCACGAATTCCGGATTGGTGGTCTGCGCTTCGGCGATGTCGCGCTTCTCACGGAAGATTCGTTCGACGATGATCCCCGCATCTTCGATTTCCGTGAGGTCCGGATGCGTGATTTCGGACCGGGATCGGCATTCATCTATGCCTACGACTTCGGCGACAATTGGCGCCACGTCGTGGAGATCGAAAAATTCCTTGTTCTCGATGCAACTCCAAAGCATGGCATGTGTATCGATGGCGCCCGCGCCAGGCCACCGGAGGATGTTGGCGGAACACTGGGTTACGAGCGGTTTTTGGCGATCCTCGCAGACCATGAAGATCCGGAGTATGCGGAAACGAAGCGCTGGTGCGGCGGTCACTTTGACCCGGAATGGTTCGACCTGTCGATCATAGACAAGGATGTCCGCAATGCCCTGCGGCCGAATGTGCGACGGCGTCTTCATCAGCCTAAGCCCAAACGCGCCAATCATTGAGCGCGGCAGAAAAAGATCTTACTTCCGCGGTCCGCGTAATCCATGCGTTCGTCCTGGCCGCTCATGCTTCGCGCGCGCCACCCCATCCGACATTCGATACGCTTGCGATTGCGTTGTGTGACAGGTCGTACTATTTTGCACACAAGAGTTGATGGAACATGACATGCCGAACCCAAGCACGATCAAGGCCAGCGGCGTCCCCACAGGAACGCGCAAAGCCGGCACTCCCGGACTGGCCTCGGCCCTCGAAGATGCCCGGCGCGCCGGGCTCCTCGATGGCGAGAAAACCGCGCACGTCTCGTTTCGGGCGCCAAAGGCGCTGATCGAGGCGGCCAAGCGCGAAAGCGGCGTCGAATCCCCGACCGATCTCGGCATCCTGGCGCTCGCGACGCTGGCCCAGCCCGATCCGGTGGCGGCCTTCCTGAAGCGCACGCACGGCAAGCTCGGCGCGGGTCACACGCTTGAGTTCTGATCTCCGCACCGTCCTGCGGCGTTACAAACCCTACAAGCATCGAACCCAGCTTCGGCCAAGGCCACGAGACAAACTGGTCGGCGTCGCGGATATCGGTCCGACCGGCCGGCCCATGCTCGTGCCGGACACCAACGTCTACACCATGTCCGCTGCCGGTACCCTGCCCGAGCTGGCGCGGCTGCTGATGGAGCGCGCGTTGCTGTTCCACTGTTCGGTCTGCCTGGCAGAACTTGCCACCGGCGTCGCCAATCTCGACCCGTCGCGTTCCGAATGGCGTCCCATTCGCGATCACTATGCCGCCCTGTTCGCGAGCGTCGCGGACAGCCGGCTGCTGATACCTGATCATCAGCTCTGGATCGAGGCCGGCGTCATCGCCGGCATGCTGGCGCGCACCCAGAATTTTCAGAAACACCAGCGTAAGGAATGCCTCAACGATGCGCTGATCTATCTTACGGCCGCCAAGGCCGGCCTGTCGGTCCTCACCGCCAATCGGGACGAATTCGATCTCATCCAGCAAATCGCGCCGCGAGGACAGTTCGTGCATCTTTGAAGAGCCGCCGCAACGCCAGAGGCGACTTCCAGACATCTCCTGGAGGATTGGCGGCGCGTTCGCTACTTCGTACGCAGCAGCGACATCGACTGATTAGCCGTCCTTGGGAGGCCTGCCGCGAACGCCGCTATTGAATGGTGTCAAAGCGTGAACCGGGAGCCGACTGCCACGCCCCCAAGCGATCGAGGAAGGTTCGTGCGGCGGGGTCGTTCGCCCGGAGATCCTTCGAGCGATTCTCCAGCGTCATCGCATCAATTCTGCCAGCACGCCAATCCGTCCACAACTGCCTTACCGACGGCGGGGCAAAGTTAAGCACATCGTCGAATTCCATCGCGGATCCTTTCACCGAGCGGTTGCTTGTTGCGAGGACCTGCACTCGATCCAGGAGATCGAGCACGGCGAAGAGAATAAGGGTTTATAGGTTTCGATGCAACAATCTGGCAAAAAGATGCGATCGTCCCGTCGCATCTCTGGCCCATTTCATGTTTTAAAGTTGAACGCGGTTGGCTGTGCGTTGCAACATCGCAAGCGGACGCATACCCTCTGCATGCTGTTCGTTCCTCTCCTCCCAAGCGACCGGCGATGAATGCGGCACACGTCCTTCGCGTGTTGCAACTTGGGACAGAGCCCGCCGCACTCCTCCCGCGGCGGGCTTTTCCTGGACAGCCACCTTATGCTCAGCTAGTCGACCGGCATGACAGTCCCGGTGGAGGTAATATGACTGGTCGGGTGAAGAGATCCGCCGCCGAAGGCGGATTTCTCGCGCCTTCAGGACGATGTTGGCCGCGGTCGTCATCGTCGCCGCCATTGCCGCGTTCGTCTTTCGCTAATATGTGAATTCGGTGCTCGCCAAGCATCATCTTGAATTGCAATGGTGCGCTCGGCAGGGTTTGAACCTGCAACCCCCAGATTCGAAGTCTGGTGCTCTATCCAGTTGACGCTACGAGCGCATGGCGACTGCCAGTTGCATTCTATCGGTGCCTTCACCGGGTTGATCAAGAAATGCGGCGAGGTCTTCGGCATCGGCTATTGTGACGCCAACATCGCCGTTCCGGTACGTGTCCGTGTCGACGCCAGGATGGTCCGGGCGTTATCCTTCCCTGAAGACGACAGAATCGACCATCGCGCCAAAATAGGGACGGGCGCGCAAAACGGCAAACGATGATAACGGCGGCGGACAGGTTGCGCGCCGGGAGCGCAAGAACCGCTGCCGACTCTCATGCCGGCAGCGGTGGAGCTGTTGCAGTTGTCGCGATCAGACGATCAGCGACCCATCTTCATCGCGAGGCTGGCATAGGCCGATATCGGCCGGTCCGCCACGAAGTGCAAATCCCGCTCGACCGGCAGGCCTAGGCCGCCGCGAATGTCTCGAATTTCCGAAAGCCTGACGGCGCCGAACTCGACGCATCCGAGACCGAGGTCGCAGAGGTCTTCCAGAATGTCCGGATCTTCAGGATCGACGGCCGATATCAGCCAGGTCGCGCTGGCATCCGGCGTGAACAGTTTTATCACGGGATAGGGATCGAACGTTGGGTCGGCGGCGGATCTCCTGCCGTTTTCAAGGAGGATGTCGAATTGTTCGTCGGTGATGAGTTGCATGGCGATGGGTTCCTTTGCGACTTGCCGGCCGGTGCGGCCGGGCGTTGGACCAGGGCGCCGGCCCCGCGGGGAGCGGGACCGGCGTCGGCGGCGATCAGGCAGGCGGGTTCCAGAGGATCACCTTCTTGGCCGGGTCGTTGCCGGGGGCGGGCGCGACGTTGCCGTAGATGACGCCGATCTCGGGGGCCGACAGCTTGACGGAGGTGTATTCCTCGCCGGTCTGCTTCGAGACGCGGTTCCAGCCGGCGCCGAGTTCGAAGCCGCTGCGCCTGGCGATGACGCGGAAGTCCGGAGCGTCGTCGTTCGCCTTCATGGCGTTGGGGACAATGGCGATCGGGGCGTTGATGCTCAACGTTGCCAGGACGCCTTCGAGCGTGCCGTCGTTCTTCTGGGTGAGGGTTGCTATCGTGGTGGCCATTTTCAGTCTCCTTCGGTTGCTCGGGACCATTCCCGATGGAGCCAAGGGAGAGGAGCGACCGCCGCCGTCACCGAGGCGAAGCCGAGGGGAACCCCCTTGCGGGGTTGGCGGCACAAGGCGGGCGGTCCTCTACAAAGGCGACATGAATCGGGAATGGTCTTCGAAGCGGCCGTCAGGGGAGACGAATTGATGTGGCTATCCGATCGCTGCCCCGGGCAGGAAACCGGCCGGTCGAGGCAACTGCATGACCTCGCATCGCCCGACCATCGCCTGCGCAACGCCACGCCGAACGCGCGACCGCTGCGTCACCATAACCATCGCCCCGGCGCTTTCGGCTGCTCGGGGATTGGTGGATCGTCCTGCGACATCATGTGACGAGGATCGCCTCAGGCTGGCGGCTTAGCAGATATCGGGTTCGTTGGTCTCCGCCGCACCATGCGACGCCGCGTCCAGATCGCCGGCGGCTCTGCTTGCCTTCGTCGCCGGCGCTCCCGCACCGGCGGGGTTCGCCCGTCATGGCCCGCGTGTCGATCGGTCCGGCTGCTTTGCCTCGCGCCCGATCTGTGCCGATACGTCGCCGCCCATCGCAATCGACCCTTGAAATGCCTGGCGTCAAGTGTCATATTGAAATGCGACAGATGACGCACCGAGGTGAAACCAATGGCGATCGCGGCTGAAACCATAGCTGCTGAGAGGGGTACTGGCGACCTGCAGAAAGTCGCGGAGCTGCTGGGCGGCGCCCGCATCCTGTCGCGCCGCGTAACCAGCGCGCTCGATGCGCATGAACTGCTGCTGCACGGCTTGCCGACGTCGGCGCTGGATTATCTCGTCGGGCGCCTGGTGTTCATTCACAAGGCCGAGTCCCTCGAAAAGGCCGTCGGCATGAGCGTGCGCACCTATCAGCGACGCAAGGATACACCGTCGAAGCCGCTCAGCCAGGAGCAGAGCGGGCGGACGTGGAAATTCGCCGAGATCCTCGCCAAGGCGACGGATGTGCTGGGGTCGCAGGCCGAGGCGGAGCAGTGGCTGGAGCGCCCAGCGATCGGACTGGACCAGCGCCGGCCGATCGATCTTCTGGCGACGCCCGCCGGCATAGAGCTTGTCGAGGATTATCTCGAACGGCTCGAATACGGCGTCTATGCATGACGCCGCTGCCGGCGGCGCTCGGCGGCACGGAGTTCCTCGTCTGGCGCCTCGATCAGGCCGGCTTTGCGCCGACCTGGGACAGCGGTGAAGGCGCCTATCGTGTCGGCGGGCGGTGGAACAGCAAGGGCGTGCGCGCCGTCTATTGCTCCATCGATCCTTCGACCGCGATTCTCGAAGTGGCGGTTCATAAGGGTTTTCGGGCGCTCGACACGATACCGCATGTGATGACGGCGGCCGTCATCAGCGACACGACGAACGTTCATGTCGTGGATCCCGCCGCGGTTCCCAATCCCAACTGGCTGCGTCCGGGCATTCCCGGCGCAGGACAGCAGGCCTTCGGTGATGATCTCCTGCGGCGTCATCGCTTTGTCGCGATCCCGAGCGCAGTATCCTCGCATAGCTGGAACCTCGTCTTCGTCGCGAGTGCCGTAACCGGCGCCTATGCGCTAAAGCTTCAGGAACCCTTTGCGCTGGATACCCGCTTGCATCCGCCGGCAACGGCGTGAACGGCGAGTTCACGCTATAATCGCTGCACGCTAGCCCATCCATAGGAGGACCCGCATGCCGAGACAGCTCGAAGGCGCTTTGCCTGTGGCAGCTATCGGTATAGCGATAGCGCAACGCCATTGCCGATCCCGACATCTGTCACAATGAAAAACACCGCTCGCCCATTCACCGTCGAGGTCAAGCGTCGCGGCAAGAGACTGGTCGAGACGCCGAAAACATCGATCTGGCCGGACCCCTCCATCCTCCGCGCGGCGGAAGATGTTTCAGAGGATGACGGTGGCAATCCTGCCGCGCAGGCTGAGGCCATTGAAGTGTCCGCGAAAGACCAGCACGAGCAAACCGCGATGCCTCGGATTCTGCTGGACCTGACAGATGTGAGCGATGAGGACCCGCACCATCGTGCTAAAAATCCGGGTGGGAAAACCGAGACCGGCTGAAGGGCTCCGTTTGGGAGCCCTTCAGTCTGGGCTGGCGGTCAAGCGTTGGTTGCCGAGAACCGCAGGACCGGGATGCCGAGCTTCCTGGCCTTGTCGGCGAGATTTTCCTGGATGCCGGTGCCGGGGAAGACGAGCACGCCGATCGGCAGCGCTTTCAGCATCGCATCGTTGCGCCTGAAGGGCGCGGCTTTGGCGTGCTTCGTCCAGTCCGGCTTGAAGGCGACCTGCGCGACCTTGCGGGTCTGCGCCCAGCATGAAGCGATCAGCTCGGCGCCCTTCGGGCTGCCGCCATGCAGCAACACCATGTCGGGATGCTTGGCATGGATCCGGTCGAGCTTTGCCCAGATCAGGTGATGGTCGTCGAAGTCGAGCCCGCCGGTCAGGGCGACCTTGGGGCCCGCGGGCAGCAGCACTTCGGTGTCGGCCTTGCGCCGGGCGGCGAGGAAATCGCGGCTGTCGATCATCGCCGCGGTCAGATGGCGGTGGTTGACCATCGACCCGGTGCGTGGACGCCACGCCGAGCCGGTGTGCCGCTCATAGTGCTCGCCGGCCTGGTCGCGCATCAGTTCGAAGACGTCGCGGCGCTCGATCATCGTCTGGCCCTGGGCGGTAAGGTTTTCGAGCTCGACCGCCTTGATCTCGGTGCCATCCTGTTCCCGCTGCAGCCGGCGCTGCGCCTGCTCGTTGTCATCCAGTTGGCGCTCGACCCGCAGCACGGCGCGATGGAAGACATTTGTGGTCGACCAGAGCAGATCGTCGAGGTCGGGTCCGAGCCGGGTGTCGACGAGGGTAGCGATCAGGGCGTCGAAGATGTCGGCCACGGCGCCGGCGACGTGATCGCCTTCGGGCAGCGGTCGCGGATCGGGCTCGTCCGCGTAGGGGCGCCAGCCGTAGAGCTGGAGTTCGGTGAGGACGTGATCGGTCGGAGAGAGGGCGTGATGCGGTTCGGTGTCAGCGTGCTTGCTCATGGGGTGCTCCCGTCGGTTGGACCGCGACCCTCGCGGCCTTCATGGCGGCGAAAGCCCACAGGCGGGAGGGTCTGGCAGGCCGAGCGCAGCCGAGGCCCTTGATGGCCAAGGCCGACTATTTTGTTTCGCGCTGCAAAGCGCCCGCAGGGCGCGGCGGAAAATAGTCGGCCTTGGCCATTGCCGGACCAGCCCGCCTGTGGGCTCGATCGCCCTCTCGAAGGCCGGGGCGCGGCTCACATCCGCCGGGCCGCCATCCGAGCGATGCCGACGGCGTGATGCGCCACGCGGCGCCCATCGAGTCAGCCCGCGCGCTTCAGATAGCGGATGCGGTCCCTGCGCATGAGCTGGTCCGCGATCGATTTCCGCAAGATCTCGAGGCCGCGGTAGACGAGGTCTTCGTTAAAATCCTGCATCGTAGGCGACAGCACAATCGCCTCGATCCCGGCCTGCCTCGCTCGTTCGACCAGCATGTCGCGCGCACTGTCGCCGGCCGGATCGTTGTCGCAGATGATGTAGAGCCGGCGTAGGCTCGGCGGGAACCGGATGGCAACGAGATGCGCGGCCGAGAGCGCCGCGGCCATCGCCATGCGGGGCAAGGCGCAGCGCAGCGACAGCGTCGTCTCGATGCCTTCGCCGGCCGCCATGACGGAATTCGGCACGCCGAAACGGACAGCGTTGCCGAGCAGGTCACCCATCGCCCGTCGCGGTGTATCGACCGGTGCCTTGCCACGCCCGTCAGGAGCAAGCCAAGTGCGCTGCGCGCCGGTCTGCTTTCCGGCAAGGTCGGTGACCGCGGCGATCATGGCCGGCCAGGTTTCGGTGGGCGAATGCTCATCGGGCCGATGGTAGCAGCGCGGATGGAAGCGCAGCGCGCCGGTTCCGTGCAAAGACGAAATGGAACGCCCGCGCAGATACGTCTCCACGATCGTGCCGCGGATCGGTTGCGACATGGCGAAGAGCCGCCGTGATGCTTCCGGCGAACCGGGCGGTACGGGCTGCCGCTGCTCGTTTCGCGTCTTCCTTTCCAGGTCGGGATGCGGAAGACGGAGGAACCTGCGCGCTTCGGCGGCCACGTCCTTGAAATCGACAAGGCCAAGCGCTTCACGGATGACATCGAGCAGGTCGCCATATTCCGAGGTCGCGGCGTCGACCCAACGCCCGGCCGGGCCTTTTGCGGAATCGTTTAGCCGGACAAACATGGAGCGGCCCGGCGTGTTGTGCACGTCGCCGACGATCCAGTATTTGCCCTGGCGCCTGCCGTTGGAGAGGTAGTGGCGGCATACCGTCTCGGCATGGTCGGCAAGCCGTCGCGCCAGCTCATGCGGTGCTTCTGGCATGTTGGCCTCCATGGAAAAGGCCCGCCGTCGGGGTCCCCACGAAGTAGTACTTCGTGGGAGTGCCCCGTCGCCGGCAGGCCCGTTTTGAATGGACGTGGACTATTCGGCCGCGATGGTCATCGCCGTCGAGCCGGCATCGTCCTCCTCGATGCCGTCATCTTCGGCCGCGGCGCTTTCGCCGACGGCTTCAGCCGGCTCCGCGACGGTGGCGTCGGACGTTTCCACATCAATCGTCGCCGCCTGGCCTGGCGTGCGCAGCGGCTCAGGCAGCCAGCCGGAACCGGCGAGCAGCGTTTCGGCTTCCGCCGCCATATCGCCCTTCTTCAGATTGGCGATACGGTTTGCGGCGTGCTGCCCCTTGGCCTCGGCGACCGCCTGCAGGATGCGTGCCTTGGTCACGCGACCGAGGAACGTGTCCACGGTCGGCGTCCAGCACGCGGCCATGTCGAGACCGACAGCCTCAGCCAGCCGATCGGCGTGAGCCAACGCCCTCGGCTTCCGATTCCATGCCTCGTGCACCGCATTGACCGAGAGGCTGACGACATGGGCGAAGAGCGCCCCCCGGCTGTCGCTGTCCCATTCGCCGAGCGCGTCCCAGAGATCCTCCGACTCCTTCGGCAGGGTTTTTGCCCAGTTCTCGTGCCGTTCGCGGATGGCTTCGGCCGAGACGCTGTCGTTCAGCCCCGGCGCCTGGGCGCCGAAGCTGACGGCCTTCAGATCCAGCTCGAGGCAGCTGTCCGAGCCATAGTGGTAGAACGCCTTGAGCGTCAGCGCGTGCAGCGCCGCGCGCAACGCGATGTCGGGCTGTTCGCCCAGTGCATGCCGCAGGCCGAGCGTGCGGTGGGCCGTCAGCTCCGTCATCAGCCGGTCAGAGATCGGCGAAAGACCCTCGTCCTCGTCGGACTCGGTCAAAGCTTCATCACCGGCGTTCTCGGCGCGATCGACATCGTGCGCGCCATCCGATGCTTCCCCGCCGGTCGCTTCGTCATCGGACGCGTCGTCCTCCGGCTCGGCGGGCGCTTCGTCCTCGGGTCGGACATAGCCCCGGTCGACGCGCAGGCGGCCGTCGCCCGCGATGCTGACGAAGGCGCCCGCTCGGGCGACCTCTTCGGGATCGAAGGTGAGCGGCCGCTCATCGAACGCCTCGATCGCGGTCTCCAGTTCGCCGAGCCGCTCATCGACATCGTCGGGCAGTTCGTCAGCGTCCTCATGCGTCCCGACGAGACCATCATACTCGGCCTTGAGGGCGTCGCGCGTCGCTTCCTCCTCGGCCGACAACGGCACGGGATCGCCGTGCAGCCGCCGCAGGCCGTAGGTATGGCCATAGGCGAAGTCGGGCGCGACCTCGGTCCACTTCCACCCTTCGGCGGCCACGGTCTCCGATTCCGCCTTGAGCTTGTCGGCAACCATCTGGTTCACGAGATCGACGTCCTGCAGCCAGCCGCCGCCATCGCTCTCGAAGAGATCGCGCAGCACCATGCCTCCGGCCTCCACATAGGCGTCGATGCCGATGAACTGCACGCGCTTGTCGGAGCTTCGGACCGCGCCCTCGGTCAGCATGCGACGGATCACGTAGGGCGACTTGTCGTAGGAGGTCTTCAGGCGCTCGAACACCTGCTCCTGGCGCTCATGGTCACCCGACACGGTGAAAGCCTCGAGCTGGCCAAGCGCCATGCCGTCCTCGGCATAGACTTCGAGCAGCACCGGCGAGACCGAAGCGAGCTTCAGGCGCTGCTTGACGACGTTCACCGACACGAAGAACGTGGCGGCGATCTCCTCCTCGGACTGTCCCTTTTCGCGCAGGGTGAGGAAGGCGCGAAACTGGTCGAGCGGGTGCAGCGGCGCTCGCTGGACATTTTCGGCCAGCGAGTCCTCTTCCGCGATACCGCCCTCGCGGATGACGCAAGGGACAGGTGCCGCCTTGGCCAGGCGCTTCTGCTTGACCAGCAGTTCGAGCGCCCGGAAGCGGCGGCCGCCGGCCGGCACCTCGAACATGCCGGTTTCCGCGCCGGCCTGGTCGACGACGGGTCGGACGGTGAGGCCCTGCAGGATGCCGCGGCGCGCGATGTCCTCGGCCAGTTCCTCGACCGAGATGCCGGCCTTGATGCGCCGGACATTGGCCTGGCTGAGCACGAGCTGGTTGAAGGGAATGTCGCGCGAGGGCGACAGGGTGATGGTGGGCTTCTTCCTGGCACTAGCCATGACGATCTACTCCGCGACGGGCGGCCGAAACCTTTCCCGGCCTCCTGACCCGTCACGAAAACCGGCGCCGCCCTCTCACTTTAGAGGACGGCGCCGCACGACGGGGAATCGGGAAAACACGCCGCCGAAGACACGGGCGCGCCTGTTCGGCGTCGTTGAGGTCAGCGTGCGAGCTCGAGGAGCTTCTTGGCCTTGCCTTCGAGGTCGAGCCGGGCATCCTGATGTGGTTTATCACGTGCGACGCGCGTAATTCCCTGCACGAAATCGAACACGGTCTCGGGTTTCCGGCCCTCTTCGGCCAAAACCGTGTCGATGATCTTCGCCGTTTCGGCCCTGGAAAAACCACGCTTGCGCAAAAAACCCTCGCGATCCTCATCGTCGCGGGCAACGATCCGATCCCGCGCGGCCTTGATGCCGTTGACGAACGGCATGGGTGAGGATTCGGCGAACTGGATCAGCGCCGGTTCCGCTTCCGCGGCGAAGCGGGAGGCCGCATATTTGGAATGCCGTATGGTGATTTCCTCGAAATCTTCGACCCCCCACAGCGTACGATTTTGGCAAACGGCACGCAGATAGAAGGACGCGATGCCGAGCGTGCGGGCGCCCACCTCGGAATTCCAGCAATAAAATCCCCTGAAGAAGACATCGGGCGAACCATCGGGCAGTTTGCCGGCCTCGATCGGGTTCAGATCGTCGACGAGGAAGACAAAGACATCGCGATCGGATGCGTAGAGCGTCGTTGTGTCCTTCGAGATGTCGATGTTGGGGTTGTAGACCCCCGTCGACCAGTCGAGCACGCCAGGTGTTTTCCACCGTGTGTCGCCGGTTCCGTCACCGGCAATTTTCTGTACCGCCTCGATCAGTTCTTCATCGAAAATTCGACCGTTATCCAGACTCTGTGTGCCTGTCTCACAGACGTCAGGGTTGGCGGTTAGTATCGCCGACAGTCAGAGACATAGAACCGTCGAGTGGTGCCGGTGCGAAGTTTTTGCCGGGGGCGGGCTCGAGCCCGTCCCCGGCAAAAACTTCGGCGCCGTTGGGAGGTCCATTGCCGCAGTTATTCTTCACCGATCTTTCCGCCGTGCACCGCTCCGTGACGGTCCACGGCACGACATACGAGTTGTCCTCAGACGAGATAACGGCCGCGGACAACGTCGGGCTCATCGAGGGCATGCCGTTCATTCTGGGAAGCGACGGCGCCTACGATCACCACCTCAACCGTTTCCTCCGATCGTGCCCGACCATGGGCGTGCGCTCGATGAACAGCCTTCGCGCTTATGCGCGGGACATCGTCGTCTGGATGCGCTTCCTCGAAGAGCGACGGGAAGGCAAATCTCCCTGGGCGGCAGATCGCGATGACATTGCCGCATTCCACGAAGCCCGGCGCATGTCCGAACCGCCGTTCCGGATATCGGCCTCTTCCTGGAATCGGATGATCGCGGCGCTCGACAAGCTTTATCGGTGGGCAGTCGACGAGAAGATCCTTGCCGCTGCTCCATTCACCTATCGGCAGCTCTGGTCACGCGCATCGACGTCAGGTGCGGTCATCGCCATGGCGGTGAGCTGCGCCAAGGAAAGCGGTGCCCGCAAGGGCGACATGCGCTTCCTCGACATGCCGCGCTATCTGGCATTCCGCGAGATCGGGCTGCGCGGCAGACTTCCCGATGGCCGGGAAGACCCGACATGGCGAGGCCGCAACGGCGAGCGCAATGCGCTGTTCACGGAACTGCTGATCACGACCGGCCTGCGGCTGCAGGAGGCGTCGAGCCTGCTTCTGAGCGAGTTGCCCACACTGGATACATGCGTGGACACCACTGCTCGATCGCTGCCCTTCCGACTGGCGGCTGCGACCGCAAAGGGCTCGCGCGGTCGGGATATCCGCATGCCGACCCGTCTGATCGGACAGTTGCACGACTATGTCCGGATCGAACGGGACAACGCCCTTGGGCGAGTTCGGCGGAGCGATCGCATCCGCCGGCGTAGCCCGATCCCGGTCGTCGGATGCGAGCACCGTGCCGTTCGCGTGAGCGATGGCGACCGCGCCTTGAAGGTAAGCGTCGATCAGTTGACGCCGTCGGAGCGGACGCGCCTCGTCGACGCCGCGACGGGCGCGCCGCTGGCGCTCTGGTTGACCGAGGACGGAGAGCCGATGCCGATGGCGTCGTGGGAGGCCGTGTTCGGACGCGCCAGCGAGAGATGCCGTCGCTTCGGCTTCGATGACATGCACGTGACCCCTCACATGCTGCGACACAGCTTTGCCGTGCACATGCTGACGCTGCTTCTGCGCGAGCAGGTTGTCTGGGTGGTCAGCGAGCGATCGCAGTATCTCGGCTCCGCCTATCGCCGGATGATCGGTGATCCTCTGCTGAAGCTCCAGAGATTGATGGGGCATAGCAGGATCGAGAGCACCTATATCTATCTCGATCACCTCGCGGACAGCCAAGAGATCGTCGATGCGGCGGCGGGCAACCTTGGTCTCGACGTGACCTCCAAGGACCTGGCGCCATGAGTCGGGGGCGACGGGCAACATTCCCGCGTCAGTCGGATGCGCTGGATAAGAACGCTGCTGCAACCGTCATCGTCGCCGATCCCTGCCGCTTCGCTGTGCGCGTCGACACGGGTGGCGAGATCATCGTCGACCTGAGTTCCTGGTCGACCCCCTCCTTCGTTGCCGAGATCGCTCCGCTGGTGCGGGAACGCATCCGCCAGATGGGCCCGACGCCGATCGGACGTTCGGTGCAGCGTCAGGTGCTCAAACTCCGCCGGTTCTGGTCGTTCCTGGATGATCGGAAGATCGTCCTGCACGGATTGGGCGACATCACCGTCGAGTTGATCAACGAATATGAGGCATGGCTCGAGCAGAATGGCGGGAACCGACTGTTCCAGCGGCACCTTCTGGCGGCGCTGATCAGTGTTCTCCGCATCGCGGTCGAGGACCGTCCCGGCGCGCTGACCCCAGACGTCGTGTCCCGCCTGCGCTATCTCGGTCACGGCGACAGTGGGGGCAGCCGGCCCCGCGACGCCTATAGCAGCGGGATCGCCGAGGCACTACGTGCGGCGGCACGAGCTCAGATCGTCGAGGCTCGTCAGCGCATCGCACTCGGTGACGACGTTCCGCTGCCGCCGCCAGGAGTGGATGTATGCGCGCGGCTACGCGCTCATTATGACGTCGTCATCGCCGAGATCGTGCGATCCGGACAGATCGAGACGCGGCACCCTGCCTTCAAGCGCTTCAAGAACCTCGGTGCTTACCGCCATGTTGACTGCAGGATCGAGGTGCCGCACCGGGGATTCCATCTCACGCCGATTGACCTTGCTGCGTTCCTGACATTGCTGTCGCTGGAGACCGGCATGGAGATGGAATGCCTGATTGCTGAAGGCGGACTGCCTGCGCAATCCCACCAAGGGCTATGTCGAGATCGAGTACTACAAGCGCCGAGCACGCGGCTCTGAGTGGAAGCGCCTGCGGGTGCGGGACGGATCGAGTGCCACGCCCGGCGGGCTGGTCAGAATGGCGGTCGCGCTCACCGAATGTGCCCGGCGGCACACCGGGTCGGATCGCCTGTGGGTCCTCTGGACCATCGACGGCTTGCGTCCAGCCAATGACGAAGGCGGACAAGGCATCAGCGCCTTCATCGAGCGCTACAAGCTGGTCGATGACGATGGCGGACCGTTGAGACTGAGGCTGTCGCAGTTGCGGAAGACCCATAAGGCCGAGTGGTATCGACGCACGAACGGCCAGCTCGAGCAGTTCGCCGTCGGTCATTCGATCGGTGTCGCGGCCCGTCACTATGCGGACATACCGGCCCTGCGCCATGTTCACGAGCAGACCTTGGCCGCCGCGTTCCACGATGCCCTCGACGCTGCGCTGAAGCCGCGCATCGCCATGAGCGAACGGGCAGACCTTGTCGCGGAGCGGCAGAATCTGCCTGCGGCAACGGACGAGCAGGATGTGTGGCTCGCGCGGTGCGGCAGCTTTTACGAAAGCCCGTTCGCGGAAGCCGGCAAGCCCTGTCCGACCCCGTTCTGGGGCTGCCTTGAATGCGAGAATGCGGTGATCACCGAACGCAAGCTCCCGGCGCTCATCGCATTCCAGTCCTTCATGGCCGATCAGCGCGCCACCCTCAACGCCGACGAGTGGTCGATCAAGTTCGGCCGCCCCTGGCATCGTGTCACGAACCAGATCCTGCCGGCCTTTGCGCCGCAGACCGTGGAAGCGGCCCGGGCACGGATCGCTGCAGAAGGGCCGACGCTCCTCTACCTGCCGGTAGAGGCGACGGCACAATGAGGGCGACGAACGTCGCCCAGGCCACAGCTTCATCGGCGATACGCAGCCCGAGCGACATCGTGCTCTGCTCGATGAGGCTCTAGAAGGGACCGACCCGAAGACGCTCTCGCGCTTCGGCGACGACGTGTGGAATCTCGATCCGGCAATCTTCCATGTGACTGCGCGCAATGCATTCCGAACGATCGACTTCACCGATATTGCCTGTCCGGTAGAGAGGCTGACGGCCAAGGAATACATCTTCGCCTGGCTCAACGAACGCCTTCCGGATCGCTCAGGACGGCTGCGGCCGTTGAGCGCGCGGGCGGCGCTTGCCACGCTGCGCCAGCTCATGACGTTCGTCCGGGAACGAGAGGGCCGGTTCGATGCCGCGCTCATCGATCAGGACCTGCTCGACGCCTACCTTGCTCTTCAGAAGAATCGGTCCGTGCTGCCGAGCCGGGTTGGCGCCTGCCTCAGACCGGCCGTCCAGCTTCACCGGCTCGCCCGCTTCCTGACCCACGGCGGCCTGCGCTTCGTGCCCTGGAACGGGACGCCGGTCTTCAAGGTGGCGGGCTGCGGCGGGCGACCATATGAGAACATGACGCCCCGCATTCCCGAGCCGGTGATCGGCGCATTGCTGCGATGGTCGTTGCGCTACGTCGAGCTGTTCTCGGCCGACATCCTCGCGGCACGCGCCGAACTTGACGAGCTCGAAGCGGATCGAGTTTATCCTCGTGAGACCGTGGCCATGCGCATGGCGTCCTATATCGAAGGGCGCCGCAAGGCAGGCCGTGGTATCCCCGTCTGGAACGCGCCCGGCAGCATCGGCGGCTTTTGCGCCTCCCTCGTGCGCGCCGATCGGCACAAGCTGAACGGTGACGTGCTGAATCTAAAACTGATCTCGCTGCAAGGCAGGATTCACGTCAGCAACATCATCCAGAATAAAGAAGCCTATGGCCTCCTTCTTGGCGCCGTGACGGAACTCGGTGTCGAGCAAGGCGGTATGGACACGCCGATCAGTATCGACCCCGACAGCGGCAAACCATGGCGCACCCGCTTCGACTTTTTTGCGCTCGCGAACGAGGAACGCCAACTCCAGACTGCCGCCTACATCCTGTGCGCCTATCTGACCGGCATGCGCGACGGCGAAGTTCAGGCAATGCGACCAGGCTGCCTTCAGCGCAATCGCAGCCCCGACGGCATGATCGAACGACTGACGATACGCAGCATCGTTTTTAAGGGTCGAGCGGAACTCGGCACGCCGGAGGAATGGGTGACGATCGAGCCGGTCGGCCGCGCCGTCGAGATCGCCGGCCGTCTTGCCGCAAGGCATCAGCCACGACGCAAGGATGATGGCATCTGGATCGTTCTTCATCGTGCTGTTGCGCGCGATCGTGGCGTGCCGCATGTGGTCAAGCAGATCAATCGGTATCGCCAGCATCTGGACGAGTGCTTCGGCACACCCGAAGAACCAGCAATCCCGCTCGTGGAAGGACGAAGCTGGGTCTTCAATACGCGGCAGTTCCGGCGGACCGTGGCCTGGTACATAGCCAACCGCCCGTTCGGGGTGGTCGCCGGCAAGATCCAGTACAAGCATGCCTCCGTCGCGATGTTCGACGGCTATGCCGGATCATCGGTCTCCGGCTTCCGCCAGGAAGTGGAGCAGGAGCACCATCTGGGGCAGCTCGACGACATCGTGGTGCATTATGAAGCGGCGCAGCGCGGCGAGCGATTGGCCGGTCCCGGCGCTTCCCGCGTCACTCATGAGATCGACCGTGTCGGACGAGAGATCGGCTCCCTGACCGGCGTGATCGCAGACGGCAAGCGCGTGAAGGCAATGCTCGCCCATCTGGCTCGCACGCTGCACGTCGGCTATCTGAACGACTGCTTCTTTGAGCCGGCGACGGCACTCTGCCTTGGCCGGTCGACAGTCCCGGCACGCCAGCCCATCCTGTCGAACTGCGCACCAGACCGTTGCCCAAACTCCTGTATCGCTCGTCGTCACCTGCCGGCATGGCAGGCCGCGATCGCACATGCTGACGCGATGCTGGAAGAGAAGCGATTGTCGAGCGTGCAGCGGACCGCGATCCGGCAGGACCGGGATCGAATGCGCAAGCTGATAGCGCCACTCTTGGAGGAACGGTCGTGAAGCCGGTCAGCGCATCGACAGAGCGAGCCCTTCGCGAAGCGCTGACCCGGCTTGTCTCAGGGGGTGCGTCTCGGTCGGACGGCCGTATGACAATCGCCGGCCTGGCGCGGGAGGCCGGCGTCAGCCGCGCAACCGCGAACCGTGCTCCGGCCATACTCGCGGAACTGCGGGAGGCGGCCGAGGCGGCGAAGCTGTGCCGGCTTGAGGAGCCCCGCCCCCCGCAGATTGACGTGGAGCGGCAGCAGCGTGATCGGGAGAACGTAATCGCTCAGCACGTCCAGGTTCGCGCTTTGCTACAACGCGCCGACGAGAACAGGAGAAGCAAGGTGGCCCGCCTCCGTCTCATCGGTGACGTTGGATGACGCGGGCGCAGGTTGCTGTTCGTGCATCCAATCGGCTGCCTGCTGTGCCTTGCCGGCAGCCGTGAAGATGGCGCGGGGGTCGTCCTTCAATACTTTGATCCACGAGGCAATGTACGCGGCATGATCAGGGCGCGGATGGTGGGCGATGCCGAGATCGGCAAGCACAAGGCCGCTGAGAATCTCCGCGATGTATCCAAATGGGAGACATGTCTCAGTGATGCCGCGCATGGCGCAAGCCGTTGTAATCATGGTCTTTCTCCGGGATCGAATGAGGTGAGACAGATTTGGGCGAGCTGAAGCCGCTCTCTCTGGCTTC
>JAESFO010000531.1_pt1 | contig 26225 bp, 21 predicted proteins | sample 9269421 | NCBI WGS metagenome assembly JAESFO01 (sample SAMN14502839, study PRJNA617101) | algae metagenome | isolation source: Nostoc desertorum CM1-VF14 and co-occurring heterotrophs from rocky... | place: USA: Clark Mountains, San Bernardino, California | collected 2000-06-05 | reverse complement strand
GGCGCAAGTTCGCCAAACTGGCGGAGAAGCACGATCTGATGATCGTCGAGGACGGGGTCTATGATTTCTTGTCCGATGAAAAGATCAGTCCGATCGCCTCACTCCTGCCGGAGCGGACCTTTTATATGACGAGCCTGTCAAAATGCGTCGCCGCCGGGCTTCGGGCCGGTTGTATCGTTGCGCCAGATGCCTATGTCGAGCGATTGGCATCAAGCATTCGGCGTATGATGTGGATGACCCCGCCGCTGGGTCTGGAGGTTGCCACACGTTGGATTCGAGAAGGAGTGCTGGAGCAATTGCTGAGCCAGCAAACCGAAGAATTTACCGAACGACGGCGAATGGCTGAGGTTGCCTTCGACAAACTGAAGTTCACGGCGCCAAAAGCTGCGGCTTTTATTTGGCTCCAGCTTTCCCAGGGCGTCACGAGCTCTGAACTGATCGCCGTGGCGGAGCGCAATGGCGTGACCTTGGCTCCAACCGACGCATTCTCCGTGCGAAAGAATCGCAGCAAGGATTTCCTTCGCGTGAGCCTGAGCGCTTGCCGGACACCGGAAGAGCTCAGTCACGCCCTCAATATCGTTGCGAAAGCCGCTGATGGCTCCCTGATATCTGATATCGGTTATTACTGAAGCTGCGATATCAGAGCTGCCTATACGGGGACGGTGCTTTGCGCGAACGGAAGTTCGCTCAATTCCTTGTTGATCGTTGCGCGGCCCATATCATGTTCCGACTTGTCCCTGCGGGGAGCCGTCGCGGTTTTGCCGTTGAACAGTGAGGCAAACAAGTCCGGTCGATTGTAATGCCCGGCGAAATCGTGGATGAATTTTGGGATGATCACGTCGTCCAGTCGCACGTCGGCATAAAGAATGGCCTCACCGGGCGGGAGCGGACCGGCGATGATTTGTCCTCCTGGACCGATGATGCTTGTGCCGCCGTGATTGCTCCGCTCCTTCAGGAATGCAGAGGCGGCCGCATCCACGCCGTATGCCTCGATAATGTCATCACTCATCGCGGCGACGCTGTTGATGACGAAGCATTTTAGGGCATAGGCGCATCCTTGGGTGATCAGCGCAATCGTTTCTTGCATGCCTAATCCGTCCAAGGCTAGTCCTGGGCCGAAATGCGAAGGCCACGATGCAACATGCACAACCGGATAATCGAGGCCGACAGCATATTGAAAAAGCGGATTGGCGTTTTCGCCGCAGAGCAAGCCGCTGATGGTCCCGATCTCGGTCTTCACGGAAGCCTTGCTTCCGGTGGTTCCGGGTGTGTGAAAAACGCGTTCTCCGATGGTTGGGACGATTTTTTGATGTTTATGGAGCAAGGTTCCGTCCTTGCCGAAGAACAACTGCGTATTGAACAACGAGCCGGTCGTATCCGCTCTACGCTCGTTGACCCCAACAACGGCATAGACGCCGGCTTCACGGCACGCGGCGGACAAAGCATCGACACTTGGGCCAGGAACTTCGACGGCATTTTTGAATAATCGCCGGCCAAGGGTTAGAGACAGCTCGCTCGTCGCCGGTATCAGCTCTTGCCAGCCAGGGTGCCCGGGTATGAAGCCCTCGGGGAAACCGACTATATCGGCGCCGTTGCGCCCGGCCTCCCGAATGAGCTCACACGCCTTTTGAGTGGACAACTCACGATCAAGAAAAACAGGGGCGGCTTGAACGGCCGCCAGCCGCAGCGTCTTATCAAGTGTCGTCATCGTATCCTCTCGTTAATTCTCGCCGCCGCAGGCAGGAACTCGTCACCGAGGTCGCATGGCCCATCTGTCCGCAATAGATGCAATTCGCGTTTAACACAGGGTCGATATGGTATCAATATGGGTATTTTGCCAAAATTGATATCAATTCAATAAGCTTGCATCGGTTGCGCGCTTTGGATGCTGCGGGGAAGTTCGAGGCGTGGAGCTCAAAGGGATCGACGTCGTGCGCAATCCCCTGTGCGAAGGGCTGGCATCCACGCGGCTCAATTTCGGCAGGTGTGGAGGTAATGCCGACATGATGCCACATCTGCGGACGCTTGAAACGACGACCAGTGCGATCTTGCCCAATTGTCTGGGTTTCTAAGGCGTGTGGTCGTTTCGGCCGAGGTATCGCGTCCTCGGCGGAAACGACGAAATCAAGTCGGATATTATGGCTTGCCGTTAATCGTGTCGTAGACGTTGCAGGCAATGCCTGTTGCTTCGTAGCCGTCCTGGCCGGTCGCCTGGGCGATGGCGAACATCTGGGAAGCGAGGCTGACGAAGGGCATCGGGACTTCCATCTCGCGGGCCATGTCGAGCCCGAAGCCGACATCTTTCGGCATCCAGGATTTGCGTGGCTTGAACTTACGGCTGACCACAATGTCCATGATGCGTCGGCTCGCCTCCGAATCTTGCGGGGAGTTCTTGATGACGGATTGGAAGGTGGCCTCGTCGAGACCGCCTTTTTTGAGCCATGTACCGATCTCGACGAGGCTCATGTGTTGGACGGCGGCGAGCATCGCCATAGCATTCTTGATGAGCTTGGCGTTGCCGAGTTCGCCGACATGCAGGATCGACTTGCCCATCGCCTTGAAGATCGGTTGATGTTCGTCGAACAAGATTCTGGAACCTGAAAGCCAGAGCGTCAGGGTGCCGGCCGCTGCGACTTCTTCGACGCCGCCGGCGGAAGCATCGATAACGGTCCAATCCTTCTTGGATAATTCTCTTTCGACAGCGACGATCGTGTCCTTGTCGATGCTGCTGAAATCGATCCACGTCCCGGCGCCGCCTACCGCTTCGATGAGCCCGCCCTTGCCGAGAGCGACGGCTTTGACGGCATCGTTGTTCGGCAGCATCGAAAGCACGAGCTCGCAGGATTCAGCCACGGCCTTCGGGGAGTCTTTGAATAAGGCGCCCTGATCCTCCAACCCCTTGGCGCGATTGCGGTCGAGGTCGTTCACGACGAGGCGATAGCCCGCCTTGATCAGGTTGGCCGCCATGCCGCTGCCCATGCCGCCGGTACCGATGAAACCGAGGGTCTTCATGCCTCATACTCCTCAATCACTGCCTGGCATGATCGCCGAGACGCCGCCGTCGACCCAGAGCGCGGTACCGGCGACAAAATCCGAATCGTCTGACACGAGAAATAGGATGGCTTTGGCGAGATCGGCCGGCAGGCCGTGACGGTTGCGTAGGTTCACCACCTTGCGGTCGGGGTTGAAGGTGTCGCGGCCGACCGGCGAACCGATTTTGTTTGGCACCACGCTGTTGACGCGGATGTTGTGGGGAGCGAGCTGGATCGCCATGGAACGCGTCATATTGACGATCCCGCCTTTGGCGGCCGTGTAGCCGATCGCGCGGTCACGACCATAGTAGCCCGAAGTCGAGCTCACATTGACGATCGCGCCGGCGATACCTTTCTCCACCATCGCTTTGGCGGCATGTTTGGCGAAGAGAAAGGGACCGGTCAGTGTGATCGCCAGCGTGCGATTCCATTCCTCCGTCGTGATATCGAACATATGCTTATTGTCGGATATGGCGGCGTTGTTGACGAGAATGTCGACGTGGCCCCATTCAGCGATGACACCCTTCACCGCCGCGATAATGGCCTCCTCCTTGCCAACATCGCAGACGAAGCCCTTGGCCTTGCCGCCCGCGGTAATGATGTCTTCCGCGACCCTATCGGCGCGGCCCTTATCGAGGTCGATGACGGCGACAGCGGCGCCTTCCAACGCCAGCAGTTTGGCAACGTCCTCACCGATGTTGCGGCCCGCGCCCGTGACGATGGCGACCTTGTTGGCGAGCTTGGCGGTCATGCTGTCTCCTAGTGTTTCCTGTTTAGCCGCGCGCTCGGGTGGCGCGTTCTTTCTTGGTAGCGGCTTCGTTTACCACATCGCCGGCCATGATGACTCCATAGTCGCGTAACGCTGCGTCCACGGAAAGATATCCTTCTCGAATGTCGAGCAGCACCAGCGCCGGATCACGCTCCAGCGGGTCTCCCAAGCCACCTCCGCCTGGCGTATCGAGCTGGAAATGGTCGCCTGACTTCAGGGGATAATCCGCGTAACGCGTCGGTAGCTGCTTTTCCTCGACCTTGCCGGGATTGATCAGGATATCGCCTGTGCGGCCCTTGCCGCCGCCCGCAGCACCATTGGGCGCGATGACATGCTTGGTCGAGCGGATCGAGAAACGTGCCTCAGCCAGGTTTGTATATTCGCGCCGAATACCCAGACCGCCGCGGAATTTGCCGGGGCCACCGGAATCGCGGATCAGCTCGAACCGCTCGACGCGCGTCGGGAATTCGCTCTCGATGATTTCGATCGATGCAATCTTGGCATTGCTTTGGTTGACGGATGTGCCAGATGTCCCATCTTTGCTCGTCCGCGCGCCGGCGCCGCCGCCCAGGATTTCATATTGGACATAGCCCTTGCCGGTGTTGGTGGCGCGGCCGCCGATGATAATCGAACGGCTGCCGCAACCGTCGGCGCGCGCCTTGGCTGGCACGATATTGGTGAGCGCCGCGAAGACCGCTTCCACGGTTGCGTGCACGGTCGGATTGTACGTGTTAACCGGCGCGGGAAATAGGGGGTTCATCACGCTGCCCTCGCGCGCCGTGATGGTGAAGGCGTTGAAGAGGCCAGAATTGACGAAGATGTCGGGGTCGACCAGCGCGATCAGCACATAAGCGCAGGCGGCTTTGACGAGTGGTGGGCGAATGTTTGCCGGTCCGCGCGTCTGGTCGGCGGATCCGGAAAAATCGAAATGGATGCTATCGCCTCGCTTCTCCGCGACGACATGGATGCGTACCGGTCTATTCAGTTCGATGCCGTCGTCATCAACGAAGCGCTCTGCCTCGTAACGGCCGTCGCGCCATTCACCGATGGCGGCGCGCATGCGCAATTGCGAGAGTTCCAATAGCCGCTCGAAACAAGCTTTCACCGTGGCGCGGCCGAATTTTGTGAACAGTGCGCCGAGACGCTCCTCGCCGAGGCGGCTCGAGCCAAGCTGCCCGCGCATGTCGCCGAGCACGAGTTCGGGCGTGCGGCTGTTGGCGGCGATGATGCGTTCGATCTCGATGTTGCGCTGGTAGCCGCGCTGATAGCGTATGGCCGGTAAATGCAGGCCCTCGTTGAAAGTCTCGCGTGCCTGGCCGGAGCAGGACCCCGGCACCGGGCCGCCGATATCGCTTTTGTGAGCGATGGAGCCGCAAAAACCCATCAGTTCGCCGCCGACGAAGACGGGCGTCAAGATTGCCATGTCTGGCGCGTGGGGGCTGCCGCCTTCATAGGGATGGTTGATCGCATAGGCGTCACCGGGCTCGATATCGTCATAGGCGCGCAGCACCGCCTCGCAGCAAGCTGGGAATGAGCCTATATGCAGCGGCAGCACGACATGCTGGGCGATAACCTCGCCCTTTGAATTCATGATCGCGCAGGAAGCGTCTTGTGATTCGCGCACGATGGTCGAGAAGCCGGTGCGGAAAAGAGAATTCTGCATTTCCTGTACGATGCCGTCGAGGCTCGCGCGCATGATTTCGAGGTCGACAGGATCGAGCTTATGTTCGCCCGTCATGCTCAGGCCTCCTGTACGGTCATAATGATGTTGCGGTAGGCATCGACCCGCGCGGTGTGCCCCGGAAAGAGTACCGTGGTGCAATCGAGTTGGTCGATGATGGCAGGGCCTATGAAGGTGGCGCCGACATCGAGCTTCTCGCGCTGGTAGACCGGGCAATCGACGATTTTTCCGTCGAATTGCGCCTTGCGCGTTTCGCGCAGCGCGTCCGTGAGTTTCGTGCCGCTCGGCGCAAACTTCGGGATTTTCACGGGTGGTACGAGGCCGACGCCGCGCAGGCGGTAAGAGACGATTTCGACTGGCTCGTCGGGCGCGGTGTGGCCGAAGCTCTCCTTGTGTAACCTGTCAAAGTGCTGGCGTAGCGCTTTGATGGCGCCGGGCTTGAGAACGGCGTCACAAGGCACAGTAATCTCGTAGCCCTGGCCGGCGTAACGCATATCGAGTGCTGGCTCGATGCAGGTTTGTGGCTCAGCAAAATGTTCGGCGGCAAGATCTTCGCGCGCCTGTCGGGCGAGATCGTCGAAAATCGTGTTGATCTGGTTTTCCGTCACGTCGGCGAGTGGCGAGAGACGCGAGCGGATGTAATCGTGCTTCACGTCTGACATGACGAGACCCATGGCGGAATAAACACCCGGGAATGGCGGCACGATGACGCCAGCCATGCCGAGATCCGCGGCGATGCGCCCTGCATGCAGCGGCCCAGCGCCGCCAAAGGCGAGCAGCATGAAGTCGCGCAGATCGTGGCCGCGCATAGTGGAGATTGCCTTGATGGCCTCTTGCATCTTGACGTTGATGATACGCACAATGCCTTCGGCGGCTTTGGGCGCATCCATGTCGAGTTGCTTCGCCACATGGGTTTCGACCGCCAGATGCGCTCGGACGCGGTCGAGCGTCATCTGACCACCCAAGAAATTGTCGGGCGAGAGATAGCCCAGCACGAGATTGCAATCGGTGATCGTCGGCTGCTCGCCACCGCGCCCGTAGCAGGCGGGTCCGGGCTGCGCGCCGGCGCTTTCGGGACCGACCTCGAGCGTGCCGAACCGGTCGACGCGGGCCAGCGTGCCGCCGCCAGCCGAGACCGTATTGATGTCGATCATCGGCAAAGCGATGTCGCGGCCTTCGATCTTGCCGCGGGTGCTGAGCGAAGGTTCACCGTCTTTGATGAGGGCTACGTCGCAGGACGTGCCGCCCATGTCGAAAGTGATGAGGTTCAAAAATCCCGTCGTGCGACAGGCCTGCATGCTGGCCGTGACGCCGCCCGCCGGGCCTGAGAGCACGGTGGCAACGGCCTTTTTTGCCGTTGCTGTAAAGGTCGACATGCCGCCATTGGACTGCATGATGTATTTCTGCGGCGTCGCAACGCCGACGCCGCTGAGGCGGCGATCGAGATTGGCGATATAGCGCGCAAGGATCGGCTGCAGATAAGCATTGATGACGGTCGTCGACAGGCGATAATATTCCCGGATCTGCGGCACGATCTCGCTCGACAACGAGACGCTGCAACCCGGAATTTCCTCCTCGATGATGGCACGTACACGCGCTTCGTGGTCGGGTCGCAGGAAGGAGAACAAGAGGCAGACGGCGATCGATTCAACGCCGCTCTTGCCGAGGCGCCGCGCTTCCGTCCGGATCTGCGCCTCATCGAGCGGGATGAGCATTTCGCCGTTAGAAGCGATCCGCTCACGCACCTCACCGGTCTGGCTCGCCGGTGCGAGCAGAGCGGGCTTGTCGTACATGATGTCGAAGATGGTTGGCCCGTGCGGACGCGATTGTTCCTGCACCTCGTAAATGCCGCGGAAGCCTTGCGTGACGAGAAGGCCGGTGCGCACGCCTTTGCCCTCAAGCAGCGCGTTGGTGCCGACCGTGGTGCCGTGGCAGAAATAGCGGATGTCGGTTGGCGAGACGCCTTTCTCTATCAGCTGCTCGATGCCGGCGAGAATGGCTCTGGATGGGTCGTCGGGGGTCGAGGGAATCTTGGCGACCGTGATCTCGTCGGTGTCTTCGTCGAGATATACGAAATCCGAGAACGTGCCGCCCGTATCGACGGTGACCCGATAGCGCTCCATTGACGATTCCGCCCTTTCGTTCTTTTCGGGCAGCAGCCTAAACGGGCGAAAGGGTCAGGTAAATAATAGTGTTTGTGTATCTGAGTTTAACTTCTGCTTAATCTCGCCGGCCGTTGTTTCTGTGCCAGAACTTCGATCAGTTCGTTCGCGTGTGGCGTGTGCGACGCGCCCTTGCGATAGACGACGCCAAATTCGAGCGCGCCTGTGCGAGGACCAAGTTCCACCGCCTGTACATGGGCCGAGCGCAAGTGCTCGATGCAGAGCGTGTGAACGATGGCGCTGCCGACACCGGCTTCAACGAAAGCGGCAGCGGTGGCGCAGGTCGGCGCTTCGAGCAGCATGGAGGCGCGGCGAAGCGTCGGGCCCAGCCGGCTCTCGATCATGCGGCGCGTTGCAGTCGTCGCCGGGGGCACGATGAGCCGCTGGCCGGCGAGATCGGCGAGGCCCGGCTTGCGGTGCGGCGGAAAACTCTTCGGGTGATAGGCCAAAGAGAGGCCGGTCTGGACCACGCTCTCGCGTACCAACCGCCTGGGCAGAGGGGGAAAAATGCCGAGGGCGATATCAATCTCGTCCTTGTCGAGCGCTACGAGGGCGTCAGCCGATTTATAGACGCGCAGACTCACTTCGATCGATGGGTAGCGGTTGAGAAAGTCGCGAATGCGCGGTGCGAAAAACCAGGCGTGATCACTGCCGACCGACAGGACGAGGCGCCCCTCAGGCGTGCCCCGCGACAGATTGGCGATGGCTTGCTCGGCCCGCGCGAAGATCGCGTCGACCTCGGTAAGGGCGCGTTCGCCGGAGGGTGTGAGCACGAGACGGTTCGGTAGGCGTTCGAAAAGCGCGAAACCCAGATCGCTCTCGAGTTTGCGAATCTTGCCGGAGATCGCAGGGATTGACTGTTTGAGCCGCGCGGCAGCCAGCCTGAGACTGCCCTGCCGTGCCACTAAATGGAAGGCGCGCAGGCGTTTCAGATCGAGTGTGTCGATATTGAGCATGGCTGCAAGTGTTAGCACATAACGCAGCCGAATTGACCTACGGAAGGCCGATTTCCCTGGTCGTGCGCCACTGGCTTTTCCTACATTGCGGTTGAGCGAGTTGACGCCAAGGACGGGGCCTATCATGATCGGGCCAAAATACAATTCTAGGAGGAATTGATGTCGCTCGTCTTTCATCGCATTGCCGCGATGGCTTTTTTCGTTGCGATGAGCTTGGGTGTTGCGCGCGCGCAGAGCGTCGAGAGCTTCTATAAAAACAAGCAACTCACCATACTCGTCTATGCTGGCGCCGGCTCACCCTATGATGTTTATGCACGCCTGCTCGCCAAGTATCTGCCCGAATATCTGCCTGGAAAGCCGGCGATCATCATCCAGTATATGGTTGGTGCCGGCGGTTTGAAGGTCGTCGACTATATGAATCGTATCGCACCGCGCGATGGTTCTCTGATCGGGACGATTGGCCGTGGTTTGCCGTTCGAACCCATGTTGGGTGCTCGTGACGTCAACTGGGATCCGCTGCAGTTTACCTGGATCGGAAGCATGAACAGCGAGGCTTCGCTCGCCATGGCGTGGAATACAGCGCCGGTGAAAACGCTCGACGATCTGAAGAAAACGGAGCTGATCGTGCCGGGCACCGGCGTGGGTGCGGATTCGGAAATCATTCCACGCGCTATCAACACGCTGGCGGGTACCAAGTTCAAGATCATCTCCGGATACAAGGATACAAACGCTGCTGCGCTCGCCATGGAATCGGGAGAGCTTGCCGGCATTGCCTATTGGGCCGTCAGCGCGCTCATGGTGGTGCATCCCGATTGGGTTCGTGACAAGAAGATCAACATTCTGTTCCAGACGGGAAAAACGGACATTTCTTTCCTGCCAGGGCTGCCGAAAATCAGGGATTCGGTGACCGATCCCATCGACAAAAAGGCGCTGGATTTTCTGTTGGCGCGCGAGATCATCGGGCGCCCGTTTGTCGCGCCGCCTGGCTTGCCGGCCGATCGCGTCAAGGCGCTGCGTCAGGCCTTCGTCGATTCCATGCGTGACCCTGAGCTCAAGAAAGATGCCGAGCGTGCCCGCATGGGCATCGATCTCGTCACTGGCGAGGAAGTTGATGCGCTTTTGAAGGACGCTGCCAATTCACCGCCGGACGTGCTCGATCGCGTCAAGCAAGCGCTCGGTCGCTGAACACGACCGGGGTCTGTCATCAGGTGGCTGCTACGGTTTTCATCTGAACCATACTCGCTTGAAAGAGACGATGTTCGTTCAACGAAGTAGGTATCATCTCCGAGCAAATCATTGGTTGCAGGTTTTGGTTTCCTTGACGGGCGCGAATTTTCTCTTCATTGGGAAACCACGCGCCAGCGGAGGCCTCGACGCCGCCGCGGCCACACCCAATACATAAGGAGGATTTCATGCCGCATGACGGACCCGAACATTGGCATGAACCGACCACAGGGCAGAATGCCGGCTTTGGCAAATTCACCCGTCCGCCGATGCCTTATGACAAATTCATGGAAGGTGAGGGCATTCCGGTCTATCGCGACATCGGCGTGCGCACGGTACTCGACTTGCCGCTTGCACCGTGGAAGCGCCTCGGCGGCCGTGGTAGCTACATTCAGCTCTTCGGTACCGAAGGGCTTTGGGGGCAATATGTCGTGGAAGTGCCGCCGGGAGGTGCGCTGAACGCGGAAAAGCATCTCTACGAGAAAGTGGTTTTCGTCGTCGAAGGGCGCGGTACCACGGAAGTGTGGCGCAGCGGGCCGAACAAGCAAGTGTTCGAATGGCAAAAGGGTTCGCTGTTCTCCATTCCGCTCAATGCCAATCACCGCTTCGTCAACGCTACCAATACGCCGGCGCTGCTGCTCTGCGGTACGACCGCGCCGAACATGATGAACCTTCTCGACAATCAACGCTTCATCTTCGAATGCGATTACGAATTCAGCGATCGTTATTCGGGCGCTGCCGACTATTTCAAGTCAAACGAAGACGTGTTGCCGGATCCGGTACGCGGCCTTGCCATGCGTCGCACGAATTTCGTGCCGGATCTGATCAATACGGAACTGCCGCTCGATAACCGCCGCTCCCCAGGATATCGCAGGGTCGAGCCGCATATGACGGGCAATCGCTTCTATCTGTGGGTCGGCCAACATGAGACGGGGCGTTATTCCAAGGCACATAAGCACATGTCGGCGGCAGTTCTGCTCTGCCTGAAGGGCAGGGGGTATACCTACACCTGGCCGGCCGAGCTTGGCATGCACCCCTGGCAGGACGGTTTCGCCGACAAGGTGAAGCGGCAGGAATACGAATATGGCGGGCTCGTTTCCGCCGCGCCCATGTCAGGGGACTGGTTCCACCAGCATTTCGGCATTGGCGCCGAGCCGTTGCGCGTCAGTGCCTGGCACGGACCCAATAACCAGCGGTCGCGCAAGCCCGGCCTGCCAGGCGAAAAGGTGATGGATTATGGCGCAATCGATCTGAAGAAGGGTGGCAGTGCCATTTCCTATAGCGACGAGGATCCGCATTTACGCCAGGAGTTCGAAGCGCGCTTGCGCGAGGAAGGCTTGAGCAGCCGGATGAAGCCCGAATTTTATACCGATGCTTCGGCAGCCGATGCGGTCGGCAACATCATGTAGACTGCGCGTGCTCGCTATCACGTTATGGAAGTTCAATAATCGTGGGATCAATCGCTCCCAATCTCTGAGCTCCAGTAGCGGTAATGACGACTGAATCGCCCCACACGACATCGGTGTGGCCGTCACGAATGACTACAGGCTTGACGATAAACGAGGCATTTTCCTCCAGAGGCCATCGCAAAACCGTCCTGCAGCTGAACGCGTGCTATCCGGCGCTTGCCATCGCCCGCGATTGCACCGCAGCCGAATTGAAAGCCGCGACATTGCTTCTGACGAAATTGTCCGAGCGACTGGACGACGAAATTTAAAACTCCGGTTGCGCGGTAAGAAGCCGCCATCGCCATCGATGGTCCATCGGACCATAGTCAGTAGTGACTGCTGGAGAGTGTTGCGAGCCTTGCGACAATGCAGATGATCGTGGCGATCTCGCTTGACGGTGTTTGTTGCACTCAGCGCACCGCTTCGAGGTTGTTGCACATCGTGCGTAGCAGGCGGACCAGCGTTGCACGCTCATCCTGCGACATGCCTTTGGCAAGCTGTTCCTCGTGCCGCTTGGAGCGTGCGATGAGTTCTTGCACGACCCGCTGTCCGTCGGGGGTAAGCTCGACCACCTTGACGCGTCGGTCCCCTGGCGACCCGCCTCGTCGCACCAAGCCGTCTTGCTCAAGTCGGTCGATGATCGCGACCAAAGTCGATCGGCTGAGCGAGATTGCTTCCGCGAGGCGGCTCTGTGGCTGTTTGGGGTGGGAGCCGATGATCGCCAGCAGGCCGAGATAGCGCGGCGCGATACCATATCGGTCGAGACTGCCCTCGAAAGTCCGGTATGAGGCGATCTGGGCCAAGCGCAATTGATATCCGATGAGATCATCCACATCGCTCGATATCAGCTTGGCGGCATCCGAGGCCGTCTCCATTCGCTCACTCCTTGATTAACCACTCGGCCCGACCGCCTGGCCGACCGCTCAGGCCAACCGCTTGACACGGCACCCAAGGACAATATAGTTCGGATACCAAACAATATGTAGTCCGAACAAAATGGCTTACTCCGGCGGTAGCCGCAGGGTCAATTGTTCCCACGGCGCAACTCATAGTTGGATCGGGTGAGGATGACGAGCAGCGAAGCGCAAATCGCGCCACTTCGGGAGGATCGAGAAGGCAACCCTGCCGAGGCGCCCGTGGTCCTCGTCGCGCGCGAGGGGGCCGTTGCGATCGTCACGCTGAACCGGCCGGCTGCCCGCAACGCGATGTCTCCGGAGATGATGTGCCGGATGGCTGATGTCTTCGACGAGTTGGCTGCGGATTCACAGGTTCGGTCCATTGTTCTGACGGGCAGCGGCGATCGCGCCTTCTGCAGCGGCGGAGATCTCAACCTGACATTGCCGTTGCTGACCGGAGCCCGCGCGCCGAGCAGCGAATGGGATCGCCGGCTGATGCAGGATGCGACCATTCTGGATCGCTCCAGCCTGAGGACGGAACGTTTCGACAAGCCGGTCATCGCGGCGGTCAATGGAGCCTGTCTGGCAGGCGGTTTCGAAATACTTCTTGCGACCGATATCCGGATCGCGGCCGAACATGCGACCTTCGGCCTGCCGGAAGTCCGTCACGGACTGATTCCGTTTGCGGGGGCGCTCGTGCGGCTGCCGCGCCAAATTCCCTATTGTACGGCCATGCAGTTGATGCTGACGGGGGAACCGATAGATGCGCCGACGGCTCTGCGTCTCGGCCTCGTCAATACCGTCCTGCCGGCTGCCGAAGTCCTTCCTCATGCGATCATGATGGCGCGGCGGATCGCCGATAATGGCGCGGTGGCCGTGCAGCGGCTTAAGCGCACCGTGCAGGCAGCGAGTGGGGCGACGCTGACGGAAGGCTTCGCACTCGAGGACGAAAGCCGTCAGGCCGTCATGGCGACGGTGGATGCTCGTGAAGGCCCGCTCGCATTTATCGAGAAGCGTGCGCCTCGCTTCATCGGGAGGTAGGGATGAGGCTTACCGGTAAGGTCGCACTCGTCACCGGGGCCGGTCGTGGCCTTGGATTGGCCTATGCCCGCCATCTCGCAGCGGCAGGCGCGGCCGTGGTCGTCAACGATGCTGACCAGGAGACGGCGGAAACGGCGGCGAAGGCCATCATCGCCGAGGGTGGCAAGGCAGCGGTTGAAGCGGTGCCTGTCGGCGATGCGGCTGCGGCACAGCGTTGCGTCGATCGTGCCGTCACTTCATTCGGCCGGCTCGATATCGTCGTCACCAATGCGGGCGTCCTGCGGGACAAGGTTCTCTGGAACATGTCGGACGATGAGTTCGACGCCGTCGTCACGACCCATCTGAGAGGCACCTTTACCGTCGCGCGCGCGGCGGTGCGCCAGATGCGGGCGCAAAGCCAAGGCGGCCGCCTCATCCTGGTTTCGTCGGTCGCTGGGCAACGTGGCAATTTCGGCCAAACCAATTACGCCGCCGCCAAAGCTGGCATCGCTGCGTTGGCGCGCACATGGGCGATGGAATGCGCGCGTTCCGAGATCACCGTCAATGCCATCCTTCCCATCGCGCTCACGCGGATGGTTGCCACCATTCCTGGTCTTGAAACGCATGTCGCGGCGGTCGAGAGGGGCGAAGCCGTTCCTGTGGCCTTGCGAACCGCGGGCTTGGGCACGATTGACGATGTCGCACCACTCGTCGTGTTTCTCGCGTCGGATGCTGCGGCCGGTGTGACTGGCCAGTGCATCGGAATTGGCGGTGACAGGCTCGCGCTCTGGCACCATCCGCGAGAGAAGATCGTCACGCATCGCTCGGGCGGCTGGAGCGCCGAGGCGATCGCAGAGGCATGGCAGGGCGCGTTTGATGGTGCGCTTGAAGATTATGGCGTGGAGCAGCAGCAGTGACCCGCGCCATCCAATCTCTGGCCGATATCAGAGCGATCGAGGCGGGCGGGCTCGACGCTTTCCTGACTTCGCCCAGTCCGTACGCGCTTCTGCGCCATGCCGCGAAGCTCTGGCCGGAGGCTTGTGCGATCCACTATCTGCCGAGTGACGGCAAGCCAGACCAGCGTGTCAGTTTCGCTGCGCTATTCGATCGCGTGAATCGTGCGGCAGCGCTTTTCCGGCGGCTGGGAGGTGGATCAGACGTTGCCGTCGCGGTGATCATGCCGCACACGCTGCATACCCAAGTCGCACTCTGGGGCGCGGAGGCGGCAGGGCGTGCCTGTCCGATCAATCCGATGCTGCAGACCGATCATCTGGTTGCTTTGCTGCGCGCTTCAGGTACGAAGATCGCGGTGGTGCTCGGCGCCAACGCCGAGGTCGATGTTTGGGATCGCGTCTCGCAGGCCGTGCGGGCGGTAGGCAACGACATTGTGCTGCTCGATGCGGATGGCGATGGGCCATCGCGGGGATCGGATGGAAGCTTCGAAGCTTTGGTCGATCGCGAGCCCGGCGAGGCGATGGTTGATCCCTCGCCCGATGCGGTTGCATCGGTCTATCCCACTGGCGGCACGACAGGTGCACCGAAGCTGACCATTCATACCCATGGCAATGAAGCTTTCGTCGCCATGGCGGCGGCGCATATGTACGGCCTTTCTCCCGGCGAGGTGATGCTGAATGGCTTTCCGCTGTTCCATGTCGCGGGCGCCTTCGTCTACGGCCTATCGAGCGTTGCGGCGGGCGCGACACAGCTTGTTCCGGGGCGGCTGGGCATGCGCAACCGGCCATTCGTCGGGACATTGTGGCATGAAGTGGAACGCCATCGCATCACTGTGTTGGGTGCGGTGCCGACCGTGCTCAGCACTCTCGTGACGCAACCGATCGGCGATGCGGATATTGGCAGCTTGCGCGTGGCGCTGACCGGCGGCTCGCTGCTGCCGACGGACCTGGCCGAACGGTTCGAGGCTCACTCTGGCGTGCCTGTCCGAAACATCTTCGGCATGACCGAATGTTCCGGCATGCTTTCAGCCGAACCTGTGGCGGGGCCGCGCACGCCTGGATCGACAGGTCTGCCTCTGCCTTTCACGGAAGTCCGCGTCCTTAGCTCGGATGGCGGCGAACCGTGTCAGAGCGGCGAGGCGGGTCTGATCCTCACGCGTGGGCCTCATGTCTCGCCCGGCTATCTCGATCCGGCGCTCGGGCGCACGACTTTTTTGGCCGATGGATGGCTGGCTACCGGCGATATCGGTTTCCAGGATGAGGATGGGCGCCTGTTCCTGACCGGACGCGCCAAGGACGTGATCATTCGGGGCGGCCACAATATCGATCCGGCGGCGATTGAGGACGCTCTTATCGGACATCCCGCGGTTTCCATCGCGGCGGCAGTGGGGCAACCAGACCGCTATGCCGGCGAGCTGCCTGTCGCTTTCGTTGTGCTTGAGACAGATGCGACGACCAGCGAGGAGGCGCTTCTCGCCTTCATCGCGGAAGCCGTTCCCGAACCGGCCGCACGGCCGAAACGGATATGGATCCTAGATGCCATGCCGCTGACGCCCGTCGGCAAGATATTCAAGCCAGCATTGCGCGCCGAAGCCGCCCGGCATGCGGTCACTGCGGCTCTCGCGGCACTTCCTGCGCTGCCCCACGATTTGACCGTAAGCGTTGCAGCCACAGGGAGCGTGGTCGTCAGTGTCGCGAATCTTCCTTCCGCTGATGAAGCGCAATTGCGTGCGGCGCTGACCGGGATGCCAGTCGATATCCGATGTTCGCCTGCATGAATGCGCGATGAGGCGGTGACCGGCAAGGGTGGGAAACAACGACGGAGGGTAAGACGCATGATTGAACTTGAGAAGAAGAGCGCGGGTTTGCAGATGCGCCCGACACGTCGCACGGTTCTGCGAGCCGCCGGTGCGGGAACGGGCGCCGCTTTGCTCGGCGGTTCAGTTCTTGCCCAGGGCATCTCGAACCGTCCTATCACGATCATCGTACCCTTCGGCCCGGGCACCGCCCCGGATACGCTCGCGCGACGCATGGGAGAGTCGTTCCAGCAGCGTTGGAAACAGCCCTTTGTGATCGAAAATCGTTCAGGCGCCAGCGGCACAGTCGGGACGACGACGGTCGCCCGTGCGCAGCCGGACGGGCATACACTGATGATCAGCCCCAGCACGCTCGCCATGAGCCCAAGCCTTTACCGCGACCTGGCTTACGATCCCGTCAAAAGCTTCGAGCCGGTGTCGCAGCTTGTGACGATCGGCTTTGGCCTGCTGCTGCATCGATCTGCTGGCCAGGATGTGGCGAGCTTCGTACAGAAGGCGAAAGAGCAGCCCGGTGGGTTGTTCTATGGTTCACCGGGCAAAGGCACTCCGCATCATCTGGCGATGGAGCTATTCAAGCAAAGAGCCGGGATCGATGTGACGCATTTTCCAGCAACAAGTTTCGCTGGCGCCTATACCGAATTGTTGGCGGGTCGTTTGAGCGCCATGTTCACCACCATCACGATCGCTAAGGCATTGCCGACGGACGGCTCGGTCAAACTCGTTGGCGTGGCCAGCGCCGCCCGATTGCCCTCCGTGCCCGATGTGCCGACATTCACGGAGCTGGGCTTCCGCGGCGTGGAGGTCGTCGACTGGTACGCGATGTTCGCGCCCGCCGGCACGCCCAAGCCAGTGGTCAATCAACTCAATGCGTCCGCCAATGAGATCTTGCAGGCGCCCGATGTGAAGGCGTGGTTCGATATCCAGGGGATGGTGCCGGCGGGCGGCACGTCAGACCAGTTGCGTAGCCTCGTGGCGTCCGACATTACTCGTTGGGGGCAGGTGATCCGCGACGCTGGGATCAAGCCAGAATAGCATTCCGTATTTCGCGAGGTCAGGATGTCGCGCCTACTCATCGATACGCATCACCACATCCTGCCTCCGCATTATGTCGCGGAGGTCGGTGCCCATCCCATCGGCTCACAAGGCGTATCGGGGCGAGTGCCGGATTGGAGCCTCGATGGTGCTCTCACACTGATGGACGAAGCAGGCATTTCGACCGCCGTAACCTCTATCTCGGCGCCTGGGCTTGGTGGTCTCACAGGAGCCGCTGCCACAAGTCTCGCACGCTGGTGTAACGAATTCGCGGCCACGATGATCCGCGAACGGCCGACCCGCTTTGGCATGTTCTCTTGCTTACCGATGGACGATCTCGATGCCGCCCTGGCCGAGGCCGCCTATACCGATGATATTCTTAAGGCGGATGGGATCTGCCTCATGTCCCACTATGATGGCGCCTATCTCGGAGAACGTCGCTTCCATCCTCTCTACGAGGAACTCGATCGACGCTGCGCGGTGGTCTTCGTTCATCCGACCACGCCCGTGCATCCGGTCCTCGTTGCCGGATTATCCGCCTCCATGCTTGAATTTCCTTTCGATACCACGCGCACCATCGCTTCGCTCGTCTTCGGCGGGGTGCTGCGGTCCTATCCGAATATTCGTTGGATCTTTTCTCACGCCGGTGGGGCGATGCCCTATCTCTCCGGCCGGCTGGAAACGGTGTCGAAAGTCAATCCGGGCTTGCGCGAACACATCCCGGACGGCTTGCCGCAAGCGCTACGCTCGGTCTATTTCGACTGCGCTTTGTCGGCCAATCCGGTTCATTTTGCCGCGCTGCGCGCATTGGTGGACGATAGCCAAATCCTGTTTGGCACCGATTATCCTTTCGGTCCGAAACGGCAGATGATGGAGACCGTGGGCGGTTTGGCGAGCCTGAACCTGCCATCTGAAGCGGTGACGGCGATCGAATCAGCCAATGCGCTACGGCTGTTTCCCCGCCTCGAAAGGCGGCTCCGGGCCTGAGACTGCGGCGTTCGAATGGGGCATCGGCCGGCTCCCATAATTTACTCAAGGCCGACAATCGGCTTTATTCATGCGCGAGATGAGCGGTCATGGGGCCTAGTTGCATCGGCCGCAAAGACTGATAACGGATCGTGGATGAGCGAGGCCGAGACATGAGAACAGCCACCACCAGGTCCGATCTACAGGTCCGCGACTTCATATTGGCCGCAATCCGCTCTGGCACCTATGGGTTGAACAGCAAACTGCCGACGGAGCGGGCGCTCTCCGAGCAGCTTGGCGTGCCGCGTTCGGCGGTCCGTGATGCGTTGGCTGTTCTTGAGAGCGACGGTGCTATTGAACGTGTTATCGGCAGCGGCACCTATGTGCGTGAAGAAGCAACGTCGTCTTTGAAGTCCGGCGGCGTCTCTCCGCCTGACGCGAGCCCAGCGGAAATCATGCAGGCGCGTCTCATGGTGGAGCCGCAGCTTGCACAACTTGCGGCGATCAATGCCAATCAGGAGGACTTTGCCCGCTTCGACGAATGCATTCGGGAAGGGGATGCCGCTGATACGTTCGAAGCCTTCGAGCATTGGGATGCGGCATTGCATGATGCGATCGCACGTGCGAGCCACAATCGGCTTGTCATCGAGATCTACGCGATGATCACCAGGGCGCGCGATCTTGCCGAATGGGGCGAATTGAAACGCAAAAGCCTGAGCGTCGAACGCCGCGATCAATATCGGCGCGAACACCATGCGATTGTTGCAGCGCTCAAGGGCCGCAACACTCAGCAGGCGGAAGCCGCTCTCTTGGTTCATCTCGAGCACGTGCGGCAAAATCTACTGGGGCGATAATCGCGATATTGGTGCACCAATCTATGATTGGTTGACAGCTTTGCATTTCATCCGGTACCGCTTCTGCAGTACACATTTTGGATGTTCGCCCCATGAAGCTTGTCACCTTTTGCCTGAAATCTGAAAATAAGAAGCAAAAACAGAAAATTGGTATCCTTTTGGGCGAGGAGGTCGTTGATCTTTCGGCCGTCGATGGCGCGCCGTCGTCTATGGCGTCCTGCTGTGCCTTGGGTGCGGAGGCCAAAAAGCGTCTCGAGGCTTGGCAGGCGGGTGCACCCCGTCTCGCGATTGACGATGTGGAACTCCTGGCTCCCTTTCCTCGCCCGGCGCGCAACATTTTCTGCGTCGGCAAGAACTATCACGAGCACGCCAAGGAATTTGCGAACAGCGGTTTTGATGCGACCGCCAAGGAGATCGTGCCGGAAGCCCCTGTTGTCTTTACCAAGCCGCCGTCTTCGGTGATTGGCCCCGGCATGGCCGTGCCGGGCTTTCTCGATCCGACAGCTTCGGTGGATTACGAGGGGGAGCTTGCCGTGGTGATCGGCGAAGGGGGCAGGGGCATTTCTTGCGACGCCGCGATGAACCATGTTTTCGGCTACACCATTGTCAACGACGTGACATCGCGTCATCTCCAGCAAAAGCACCGGCAGTGGGTTCTGGGTAAGGGGATCGACGGTTTCTGCCCGATGGGGCCGGCTGTCCTGACGGCCGACGAAGTGCCTGATCCACGCGCTTTGCATTTGCGAACATGGGTCAATGGCGAGCTTCGCCAGGACGCGATGGTCGCTGATTTGATTTTCGACATTCCGACGCTGATCGCAACGATCTCTGCCTACATCACTCTGGAACCAGGGGACATCATAGCGACAGGTACGCCTGTCGGCGTCGGGATCGGCTTCAAGCCACCGAAATTTCTCGGAAGCGGGGATGTCGTCCGCATCGAGGTTGCTGGCATCGGAGTTCTGGAAAACACGATCGCCTGATCAACAACAACTACGTTTAGGGAGGAGACGTCATGTTGTTCAAGCGCATTCTACTTCTGGGCTTTGCATCGCTGCTGCTTTGCGTCGGTGCCAAGGCTCAGACATATCCCAATCGGCCGGTCAGGATTATTGTACCCTTTGGCCCAGGCGGTCCGGCCGATATTTTCGCTCGCCTGCTCGGTCAGAAATTGTCCGAACAGCTCAAGCAGCCCTTCGTCGTGGAGAATAAACCCGGCGCCGGTGCGGTCATCGGCACCGTCGAGGTCGCGCGTGCCGAGCCGGATGGCTATACGCTGCTGCTGATGTCGAACACACATACGGCCAACGAAACGTTGGTGTCGAAAAAGGGCTACACCCTCCTGAAGGATTTGGCTCCGATCGCGCCGATTAACGCTGCCGATCTCGTTATCGTCATCAACCCCAATGTTCAGGCAAAAAACCTCTCGGAGTTTATCGCTCTGGCGAAATCGAAACCGAAAGAGTTGAATTATGCCTCGTCGGGAGTCGGCACGCCCTATCACTTGGCGGCTGAAAACTTCAAAGCCATGAGCGGTACAGACCTCGTCCATGTGCCCCATCGCGGCAGTGGCGAAGCCCGGACCAGCGTGATCGCGGGTCACGTGCAGATGATGATCGACTCGGTCACCACGATGGTGCCGACCGTTGTGGGCGGTCAGATGCGTGCATTGGCGGTCACTGGCAAAGCGCGTTCGGCGTTGCTTCCGGATGTTCCCACCGCTGAGGAGGCAGGGCTGAAAGGATATGAGGCTACGATCTGGCTCGGTCTAATGGCGCCCGCAGCCACGCCGCGGCCGATCATCAATTTGTTGAACAGCGAGGTCCGCAAGGTTCAAGCCCAGCCCGAGATGAAAGAACTCTATGCCAAACAGGGCACCGTCGCCCTTGAGATGAGTCCTGACGAATTCGGCGAATATATCAAGGCAGATATCGCGAAATGGGCGAAGGTGATCGAAACCGCCCGGATCAAGGTGGATTGACCTTTGTCCGACAAGCCGTCGCAGAATCCTGCTCGCGAAAGCCATGGGCTGATCGTCAACGGTCAGTCCTACACTTTCGATGATGTATCGCAGGCGAACCTGCTGGATCTGTTGCGCAACCGGCTCGGACTCATGGCCAGCCGTTTCGGTTGTGGTGAGGGCTTGTGCGGCGCTTGCCGTGTTCTTGTCGACGGTCAACCAATGCCGGCTTGTGACACGCCTCTGTGGTCTATCGCTGGCCGTGCGGTGACAACAGTCGAAGGGCTGGGTACGGTTTCGCAGCCTCATCCTATCCAAACTGCGCTGATCGCCGAACAGGCCATGCAGTGCGGCTATTGCATATCGGGTATTATTGTCAGTGCGGCGGCGTTGCTCCAAAAGAACGCCGATCCGGATGAGGCCGAAATCCGCGCCGCGCTCGATCCCAATCTTTGCCGGTGCGGCGCGCACAATCGGATGGTGCGCGCCGTGATGAGAGCCGCGGCCGCCATTCGTTCCGCCAACGAGACGCCATGACCAGCCCGCTTGAACGATCGTTGCCGGCGAGCTTGCGCGCCACACCGATGCTGGATCGTTGGCTCAACGTGTCGGCCGATGGACATGTCGTTTTGACCCCCGGAAAGGTCGAAATTGGCCAAGGCATTCTGACCGTGCTCGTCCAGATCTGTGCCGACGAGCTCGATATCGATCCACACCGTGTGCAGCTGCAGGCCGCCGGAACCGAACACAGCCCCAATGAGGGCGTAACCTCGGGCAGTCTTTCCGTGCAGGATTGTGGGATGTCGGTGCGCCATGTCGCGGCCCAAACCCGGCAGTTGCTTCTTGCCGAGGCCGCGCGTCAACTTGGCGTATCCGTGGATGAACTCTCGGTCGAGGATGGAATCATCTGCGGCCCCGGCAATCTTTCCACCAGCTACTGGGAGCTTGCAGCGCAAATCGATCTGGCGCGGCCGGCCGACCCGGAGATTGCATCCAAGACGATCGGGACCCGACGGCTGGCAGGGCGTTCCTTGCCGCGTGTCGATGTCGCCGGCAAGGCATTCGGAACGCGTCCCTATATTCATGATATTGTTCTGCCGGGCATGTTGCATGGTCGCGTATTGCGGGCACCAAGGCCCGGAGCGAAGCTGGCGGCCTTGGCGGAATTTGACTGCGCGGGAGCGAGACTGGTTCGCGACGGCAGTTTCATTGGCGTGATTTGCGACAGCGAGGCGGCGGCGGACGCCGCGCTGCGGCGTCTCGAGGCGGCAGCGAACTGGTCGGGTGGCTATGACATGCCCGCCGTCCACGATCTGACCGGTTGGTTGAAACGGCAGCCTGCTGAGACCTCTCTCGTCGCCGAACGGAACACGGTTGATCCCGAGCCAACACTTTCGTTACGCCGCAGCTACTTCAAACCCTATCTGGCTCACGCTTCGATCGCGCCATCTTGCGCAATCGCCCAGTGGCGCGGCGAGACCTTGCACGTGATCAGCCACACGCAGGGCATATTCAATCTTCGTTCCGATCTCGCGATCGTCTTTGGTGCCGCCGAAGAAAAAATCTTGGTGCAGCATGCCGAGAGCGCAGGGTGCTATGGGCACAATGGCGCTGATGATGTTGCCCTCGACGCGGCCCTGCTTGCACGCGCGGTTCCGGGGCATCCCGTGCGCGTGCGCTGGTCCCGCGCCGATGAGCTTGCCGCGTCGCCGCTCGGTGCCGCGATGGCAATCGATGTCGGAGCCCAGGTCAGCGCGGCAGGCGAGATTCAACATTGGCACCATGAGATCTGGAGCAATGGCTACGTCGCGCGACCTGGCCGAGGCGATACGCCGGCGTTGCTGGCTGCATTCGATCTGGCGCAACCTTTTCCGCTCTATATTGCGCAAGACCCTCCACTTGCGGGCGGCGGAGGCGCGCAGCGCAATGCCGTACCCCTCTATGAATTTCCCAGCTGGCGCATCGTCAAACACCGATTGTTGACGATGCCATTGCGCACGTCGTCGATACGAGCCCTTGGTGCGTTCGGGAATGTCTTCGCAATCGAATCCTTTCTCGATGAACTTGCCATCGAACTTGATCAAGACCCTTTTGCATTGCGGTTGCGTTATCTGGCGGACGAGCGCGCGTGCGCCGTTCTCGAACGTGTCGCAGCGATGGCCGATTGGGGGAAGTCTGTTGTTTCCGATGGTCGTGGCCGGGGCCTTGCCTTCGCCCGCTACAAAAATTCTAGCGCTTACTGCGCTGTGGTGGCGGAGATCGACGTCAATGAAGAGCCGCGTGCCTGTCAACTTTGGATCGCCGTTGATGTGGGAGAAGCGATCAATCCGGATGGCGTGATCAACCAGATCGAGGGCGGCGCGATCCAGGCGACGAGCTGGAGCCTGAAAGAGCAGGTGACCTACGATGAGCAGGGCGTGACGAGCCGTTCATGGGAAAGCTATCCGATCCTGCGCTTTTCCGAGATACCGGCCGTTTCGGTGGAGATCATCGATCGGCCCGAGCTTCCAGCTGTCGGTGCGGGTGAAGCGGCGCAGGGGCCGGTTGCGGCCGCACTCGCCAACGCCATCTACAATGCGCTTGGCGTTCGCGTCCGAAAACTTCCTCTAACGCGTGAACACATCATCGAGGCCATGGAATAAACGATGCCGAGTATCAACATTCTCAGCGGCGGCGCCGCGCAGGCCCTCGTGCGGGCCATTGAGCCGGAGTTTCGACGGCGGACCGGTCTCGCTATTGACGGTGAGTTCGGTGCCGTCGGGATGATGCGCGCGAAATTGGCCAACGGTTATCCCGCCGATCTTGTGATCTTGACCGCGGCCATCCTCGCCGACCTCGCGAAAAGCGGTGCTGTCTTATCCGATACGATCGCCGATATTGGCGATGTCGAAACCGCGATCGCCGTGCGCGAGGGCGATCCTTCACCCGCTATCGCCGATGGTGAGAGCTTGCGGTCGGCCCTGCTTGCCGCCGACGCGATCTTTTTTCCCGATCCAAAGACGGCGACCGCTGGCATTCATTTCGCTGATGTCATCGATAAACTCGGTATCGCCGAGGCCGTGAATGCCCGCCTGCGTCCATTTCCCAATGGCGCGACGGCGATGGCGGCCATGGCCAAAGCCTCCGAGCGGAGCGTGATCGGCTGCACTCAAGTCACGGAGATCAAGGCGACGCCCGGCACGAAACTGGTTGCCATCCTGCCGCCGGGCTTCGGATTGACGACGCGCTATACGGGGGGCGTTGTGAAAGGCGCCGCCGCATCGGAGGCATCATGTCATCTCCTCGATCTATTGAGCTCGGACGAAGCCGCCGATGCGCGTAAGCAGGCTGGATTCGTATAGTCCGAAGCGCATCGATTCTGGTTGCGCCAGAGGCTTCTCATCCAATCTCCAGGCAGAGGTATTTGATCTCGACATAGTCCTCGATCCCGTATTTTGAGCCTTCCCGGCCTTGCCCCGATTGCTTGATGCCGCCAAAGGGTGCCAGCTCGGTGGAAATCAATCCTGTATTGATACCGACCATGCCGTATTCGAGCGCCTCGGCCACGCGGAACACGCGGGAAAGATCCTTGGCGTAGAAATAGGAGGCGAGGCCGAACTCCGTATTGTTGGCCATTTCGATGACGTCTTCCTCGGTCTCGAATTTGAACAGCGGCGCGACCGGGCCAAACGTTTCCTCTCGCGCGACCCTCATTTCACGGGTCACGCCCGTCAGCACGGTCGGCTGAAAGAACAATCCGCCATGCACATCGGGCTTTCCGCCGATGGCGACCGTTGCGCCTTTTGTGACGGCGTCGGAGATATGGGCTTCGACTTTCTTCAAGGCTTTCCCGTCGATCAACGGGCCGGCATGGACGCCTTTCTCGAAGCCATCCCCCACTTTCAGCGTCGAGACTTTGGCTGTCAGTTTCTGGGCAAAGGCCTCGTAAACGCCAGCCTGGACGTAAATGCGATTGGCACAGACGCAGGTCTGTCCGTTGTTGCGATATTTCGAGATCATCGCGCCTTCGACGGCGGCATCGAGATCGGCATCGTCGAACACGATGAAGGGGGCATTGCCGCCAAGCTCCAGCCCCAGCTTCATGATCTGGTCGGCGCCTTGCCGCATCAGAATGCGTCCGACGTCCGTCGATCCGGTAAAGGTCAGTTTGCGAACGCGATGATTTTCGGTGAACTCCTTGCCGATCGAAGAGGAGTCCGTCGACAAGATGATGTTGAAGATGCCGGCAGGTACGCCCGCCCGTTCGGCCAACACGGCAAGCGCCATGGCGGAAAGGGGTGTCTCGGCGGCAGGTTTGGAAATCATGGCGCAGCCCGCGGCCAGAGCGGGTGCCATTTTGCGGGCCAGCATGGCGTTTGGGAAATTCCACGGCGTTATGGCGGCCACGACGCCAATCGGCTGCTTGATGACGATGATGCGCTTGTCGGGCTGATGGCCTGGGATCGTATCGCCGTAGACACGCTTGGCCTCCTCGCCGAACCACTCGACATATGATGCGCCGTAGAGGATTTCGCCTTTCGCTTCCGCCAGCGGCTTGCCCATTTCCATCGTCAGGATGGTGGCGAGATCGTCAGCATTCTCGATCATCAAATCGTAGAGCTTGCGCAGGATCGCGGCGCGTTCCTTGCCCGTCTTCTTGGCCCACACTTTCTGCGCGCCATAGGCGGCATCAATGGCGCGCTGGGTTTCCGCGCGATTCATGTCGGGCAAAGTCGCAATGATTTCGCCTGTGGCTGGATTGTCGACATTGAAGGTTTTGCCGCTGTCGCTTGCGTCGAGCCAGGCGCCTCCGATCAACGCCTTGTCGGTTGCGAGGGAAGGGTCCTGCAATTTTGCGAGAAGCGTTTCGGATATTGCCAAGATGGGAGACCCTTTTCTCTGAAGAAAGCCGTAGCGCTCGATCGGCTACCAGCATCGAGCTGTTTATTTTTGTATTATGGTATACCATCATTCAAAAAATGGACTGTCAAGGGACGAAGGTTGGCGAGAGAAGAGGCCAGAGCCGGTTGTCGGGTGATTAATGCGAGGCTTGTGCCCCTGTTAGCGCCGCGAGAGGCATCCGACATTCATGGGTACAGGGCGGAGGCGGCGCGATGTGATCGACTCGGCCGGCAGCTCCCGTGATGGATTCGAGGAATCGGTCGTCGTCCAAACGGCTGGAAAAGGGTGGTCTGGTCGTTTTTCTCGGACGCGTGAGCCGAAATTCACAGGCGTGCGTCGTATTCTTGCGGCCAAGTTTCGCCTGCGGCCGTGGGGGTACTGTCGTCTAAAGGATTATTGCGATGTTTTTTTGAAAATCCGTGTTGACACTTCGACGAGGCTCCACCTATAAGCAGCACACCGACGGCGACGCCGCTTCCAACGGCTGCCGGAACTCGGCTTCTTCGAGCTTCTCGAGGCGTACATCATCTGAATGGATCGGCCAGGTGGGTCGGGGCATTCAGGGCGATAGCGG
>JAESFO010000299.1_pt1 | contig 26300 bp, 17 predicted proteins | sample 9269421 | NCBI WGS metagenome assembly JAESFO01 (sample SAMN14502839, study PRJNA617101) | algae metagenome | isolation source: Nostoc desertorum CM1-VF14 and co-occurring heterotrophs from rocky... | place: USA: Clark Mountains, San Bernardino, California | collected 2000-06-05 | reverse complement strand
AACGCCGCAACTCAGCCTGCCGGTGCCGACATTCCTCGTTTTCCGCAGAAGTAAGGCTTTTTCGCCGCTGCAACGCCTATTGCTCGATTTCCTGCGCACCGAACTCAGTCCGATCAAGAAAGAGGCAGGCAAGGCCGGCAATCCAGATCATCGTATAGGCCTGAAACTCCTCAGCGCCGAGCAAGCTGTGGTTGAACACATAGCGCCCGACGACATTGGCGAAATTCAAAAGAACGATGGCAATAAGTGCAACCCCGAGGGTCACCTCCAGCGCGCGCATCAACGATCCAACGGCTGTGTTGATCATAGGTTTCTCTTGCCCTCGCCTGAATACGTGCCGGGATGAGCCACGCGCGGCCTTTCTATTGGCTTCTGCTGGCCTGCAAGCGCGGCATTAAGCATCAGCCCAAACACCCGTTATTTGCTTCGGGCGCGTTGGGCCGCCGCCAACAATACCTCGTAATCCGCCTTGAAATTCGGATTGGCGGCATAGACGATCGGCAGGATCGACACGACATTGTCGATATATTTCTTTTGCTCGTCGGCCGGCAACGTGATGACCTCGCCGCCGTTTTTACGCCAGACCTCGAGCGCGGCCGCCTCGTCTGCCACACCCCATGGAACGATGGCGTTTTCCGCGTTCATCGCCTCTTCGCGCACGACCTTTTCCAGATCCGGGCCGAGCGATTTGAGAAAGCCGCTGTTGGCGACGATCGGTGCGATGATCACCGATCCCGGCAAAGCCGTCATCGCCTTGGCGACGTCGTAATATTTGAAACCTGTATAGACTGTTAGGCCCGAGATCGCTCCGTCAATGGTCTTGTTCTGCATCGCTGGCAATACTTCGCCCAATGGCATCGAGAGCGGCGACGCCCCAACTTTGCGGTAGGGCTCAAGATGCAGCGGCGCGCCGCCCGGCATGCGCAATTTCTGGCCTGCAAGATCGGCGACCTTGCGCACCGGCTTGTGGGACAAAAGATAAAGCGGCGAGTGGACGAAATAGGCTATGGGCTCAAGATCCTTGCCCTTGCCGAACTGCGACAGCACGGCGCGGGCCGCTGGGTCTGAAAACACCTTGCGGCCATGTTCAGTATTGTCGAATAGGCCCGGCATGTCGAGAACGAGGAAGCGAGGCTCGAGACCGACCAGGAAGCCGGATGCCACCGAGATCATCTCGATCGTACCCAACGCCGTTCCTTCGACGGTCGCCGGAAGAGAACCAAGTTGATTCGAGGGATAGAATTCGACCTTGATCTTGCCCGGCGCACGCTTCTCAACGCCCGCAGCAAAGACTTTGTACCACTCCTGAGCCATGTCGTTGACGGTCGGCGTCGCGATCTTGACCTTGACCTGCGCCTGCGCAGTCCAGGCCAACACCAATGGCAGGCCAATCAGTACAGCCTTCAGCATCAACTTCATTTTATCCCCTCCCAGGATGAGCGTCTGGCGTCCGGTTAGAACTCTGCCGCACAAGCGTCCAATACATAGTTTGGACCATTCTCATAGCTGAATGACCATTAAATCAGCTGCATCGCTTCAGGTGCTCGTGTCGGGGATGGGACATCGGCGGCGAGCGGTATTGGCCGCCTCAAAAGTCCTGCCCTCTTCCTGCGCGGATCGCCGCTGCGCGTCGATCGCGCGACATGGCCTTGACTTAACCGGTGGCACGCGACGCCAGTGAGAGTGAGTAGCGGTCGTTATCTTTACAACAGGGATTCATTTGATCGAAGGGGCCCGCCGGTTATGGATTTCTTTCGAGACCGATATCAAGAACGGCGACTATACTGACCGCTGAGCAGAAATAATCTATAAGTTCAGGGCGACAGGATTATACTGGGCGATGGAGATGATCCCTATTACCGTGATTGCGGCAGACGTTTTGATCCTCCTGGCTGCTCGAGTGGTCCCCGAACGCGGGTCTTCTACACCGAGAACTGCGTAACCCACCAAGATGGCCGATAGTGACGAATCCGACAACTACACTATCGATGCCGCGAGCCTCCATTGACGCCGCACCAGTCGCGTTATTCTTCGCATAGTTAAGATCTCGACAAACGTACTTCTGTGGTTGCCGTCCCGGTTGCAAGAAGAATCTGATCTTCATGGTGCGTGTGATCGAGTGCGGTCTTCTGTCAGGCCTATAAGTGCAGCGCTGCCGAAGGCCGCTGGCCGGTATGGTGATCCGCGAAACAGGTCCAAATCTAAGCATCGAGCTGAGGCTCGAGTACGTTTTCTGGTTTTCCTGATCCGATCTATTCGATCATTTGCCCATTCAGATCGTCTGACCTCTCACACCCCTCTTACCAGCGTTAGTTCGTCATAGTCGCATCGAGTTACGCAACTACGCCCAACGCTGGATCCCGGTAATTTTCGCCTTTTGTCAACATTGCCCAGATCGCACGCGCCATCTTGTTGGCCAAAGCGATAGCTACAAGCATTCGCGGCTTCCGAGCGAGCAGCTGGGTGAGCCAGGAACCATCAGCAATCGCTTTGCGGCCCAGCCAGTTGAGACGCGACATCGCGCCAATGATAAGAAGCCTGCGGATGTCAGCCTGCCCGGCTTTCGACACCCGACCGAGCTTTTCCTTGCCACCTGACGAGAGCTGACGAGGAACGAGCCCCAGCCAGGCGGCGAAGTCTCGGCCACAGCGAAAGGTCTCCATGGCCGGTGCGAAAGCGTCGACCGCCATCGCGGTCATCGGTCCCACACCAGGCATCGTCTGAAGCCGCCGTGCCGTATCGCTTTGTCGGGACAGTTCGGCGAGCTTCGCTGCTTTGCTTGCGATCCGGGCCGTCTTCTCGCCGATCTGGGCCAGCAGGTCGCGGCACTCTTCTCGCACAATCTCCGGCAGATCGACATCCGCATCCTCTATAATCGCCTCGATGCGCTTGATGTGGCTGATCCCGAGCGGAACGACTTGGCCATACTCGTAAAGCGTGGATCGGAGCGCGTTCACCAGCTCCGTACGCTGATGGACGATGCGCTCGCGCGCCCGGAATAGAACAGCCCGCGCCTGTTGATCCGATGTCTTGGGTTCAACAAAACGCATCTCAGGTTGGCGCGCCGCTACGACGATAGCTTCTGCATCGGCAGCATCGTTCTTTTGGCGCTTTACGAACGGTCGGACATATTGCGGTGCGATCAGCTTAACTTCATGGCCGACCTTAGTCAGCTCGCGTGCCCAATGGTGGGCACTGCCACTGGCCTCCATGACCACAAGCGCCGACGGTTGTTCCGACATGAACCGAAGGAACTGCGCACGGGATAGCTTCTTGCGGTACCTCACCTGTCCGGCTAGCGATGCCCCGTGAAGCTGGAAAACGTTTTTGCCAGATCCACTACGATCATCGTATCCTTCATCTTGCCGTCCTCTCCGCTTTGTGGCTGTGAACACCACAACTCTGGCACGTTGCGATGCCGCTTGGGGAGGACGGCAACCACCCCATCTATTGTTCTCAACGCAACTTCTCTCTGTCGGCTCCAATGTTTCCCGAATGAGCTCAGCTATTCGCCTAGTCCGTTATTTATACGGGAGCATCACACCTTCAATGTCCCCGCTCAATTTTTCTTGTAGGGGCCCAACTCTTTGACGACGGCCTGCGCGAAACTCTGGTCTACTAACGTGTCCACTTCAACAGTCCCGGTCACATCGCCAGTCTGTTTGAAGAATGCGAGATCTTTCTTGAGGCTATCTACGTTGAGAGTGCCGTCGGGGTTGACGCCCTGCATTGTCATTGAACGCAGCGTCTCGGCATTCTTAATGACGGTATGTTTAGTAAGAATGGCGACGATCTCATCACCGCCCGGGCCTTGAAGCTTGCCCTGAACGAGCGCGTCGTTGAAGTCGCGCGCGGCGCGTATGAATGCCTTCATGAACCGCAGCGCGACTTCCTTGCGCTTCTCGGCGAAGTCCCCACTGAACATGTTCGTTGCCGTCTGGGCATTCGGATAGAAAGTATCGTTGCCCATTAAAGCGCCGGCTGCACCGAGCTTGAGAATATTCGTCGCTGTCGGCTCCGTTGTAATTGATCCGTCGATCGCGCCGTTCTGAAATGCCACCGCATGTTGCGGGAAGCCGAGGTAGACTTTCTCAACATCTGCATAGGTCAGTCCGACGCTCTTCATGGCCTCGTTAAGAACGGAGGCGTCGCTGCCCCCCGCTCCCGTAATCGCAACTTTGCGGCCCTTCATGTCTTTGAGGCTTTTGACTTCGCCAGAATCAAGCAATGTTTTGCGGACCATGAAAAACTGAAACGGCGCGCTCTTTACGTTTGTCGCTTTATCGGCGACGAGTTTAATGCGGATACCTCGACCGAAGGCATTATATAGCCCGGCAGAGGCGGCTCCGCCGCCGACATCGAGTTGACCTACGCCCATGGGAGCGACCATCTTGGCGCCCGTGTCGAATTCAATAAAATTGGCATCTATGCCCTCAGCTTTGAAATAACCTTTGTCCCGCGCGATAAAGAGGGTGCCGTCACTCACGGCATTAACGATACCAATGGTCACCGTGTCGGCGGCAAGTACAGTTGTCGAAGCGAGCGTGAGAATGAGGGCGCTGACCGTGCCACGTAAAATCACATTCATTTTTATCCTCCCTAATTATCGACGTTTAGGGCTGCTTCTTAGCCCTCGACGATACATTGAGCCAAGGGAATCGCTTAGCGACGAGTTCACGGATGTTCGTAGTAGATTGGCGCGATCGATTCGAAGCAGCCACAAGGCGCCCTCAACACCCGGTGATCCGCTCTTTCACCTTCGCGCCGAACGTCGCGATCTTTGTTTTGAATTGGCTAAGCTGCTGCTTGACGCATTCGGCGAGGCCGCCGTTAGCATATGCTCCTGCCTCCTCGCTGCTGTTCTGTTCAGATCGTTACACCCTCATCCGGCCTTCACTATTTGCGCCCTATTCCATCCTCGGGTTCTTAGACCCGAGGATGTCCTGAGGTGGGCGAGCGATTATTTTGAGCTCCGCAATATTTAGGCAACTATAGAAATATTCGATGCCGTCAGCGTGGGAATGTTTGATAGCGAAGCGAACTGAACAGCGGCATTGATACCTTGACCATCAGAGTCAAAGTACAAAGATCCCGTAGACGTATTGTAGAGAAACACAGAACCAGTTCCGACCCCATCCGACGATGGATCCGCATTCGCAATGAGGGTTATCGCGCCGCCTGCTGTTAAGCCAGATCCGAACGCTCCGGCCGAAATGGAGATCGTGTCTGATCCGATGCCAAAATCAACGATTTCGTCAACGATGCCACTCGCCGGCGCTACATCGAAGATGAACGTATCGTCACCAGCCCCGCCCTCAAGTACGTCGGCACCTAGACCGCCGCTCAGAATGTCGTTGCCGTCTCCGCCGTTCAGTGTGTCGGTACCGTTGCCACCATAGAGCGTATCTGCTCCTTCTTCGCCCAGGAGCTCATCGTCCCCGTCGGCGCCGCTGAGGTTGTCATCATCGAGCCCACCAAGGATGATATCTGTACCGTTTGAGCCAATAATAGTGTCGCTTCCAGCAAAGCCGTAGATATAGAAGTTGTTGCTATCCAACCGTTCTATATTCGCGAAGTCGATGAGATTACCGTCCCCGCTCCCCGCCCACCAGTAATTTGGTGCGGATTGCAGGCGTTCGAAACTGGCCTCAGTAGCGCTCCAGTTTCCTCCAACGAAGGTTGCTCCCGCAGCGGTGAACACGAGCGTGTCCATCCCTTCGCCGCCCACAATTTGGGACGAAGATCCAATCGACTGTTCGAATATGTGAACAAAATCATCTCCCGCCCCAGCATCGACAGTATCGCCGCCGTAGTCAGCGTAAATTACGTCATTACCAGCGCCCCCGAAGAGCGTGTCATTACCCTCTCCACCAATAATGACGTCATTGCCATCGCCGCCATCTATGACGTCGTCACCGGCACCACCGTCTAGAATATCATCGCCGGCGGTTCCCTGGATGACATCGTCGCCACCCGTACCACCCGTGTTTGCATTCGCATTTATCGTTGCCAGGTCCCATTCCGTCCCGTTGGCGAACTGAATCTTCTCGATCCCCCAGTTCTCGGTCTCGGAATAGAACTGCTTATTGACCTGAATGATCTCGTTGGTTGCCGCAATCTTGATCTCAAGATGGTCACCAACACGCTTCAACATTATATCGCTGGCGTTCAAGTCCGTGAGCCTGAGCACATCGACGTCAGAAGTCGAGCCGGAGTTGTCATTGATCACATCGGATCCGTCACCAGATGAATAGATATAGGTGTCGCTGCCGGATCTCCCCTCCAAGGTATCGTCCCCAAGACCACCCATAAACGAATCTGGGCGCGCCTGAGTGCCGTAGAGCGTGTCGTTACCAGTTGTGCCTCGGATCGCATCAATCATCGCCCGATCCCAACTGCTGCCGTCCGCGAACTCTATTCTTTCGATACCGTAAGTCTCATACATGGGATATAATTGATAAACGAGCGTAATCGTTTGACCGGTCGCATTGATCGTTATCACTACGTCGTAACCAGAACGGCTTAATGAGATATCTTGCGAATTAAGGTCGGTTAGACGCAAAGTATCGACCGTCTCTCCATCGTCGAAAATTCGGTCGTTCCCATCGCCGGACGCATAAAGGTAGATATCGTCGCCACCGTTACCCATAAGAGTATCATCGCCACGCTTGCCATTTAAGACGTCGGCACCGGGACCGGTGCTCAGCGAATCATTGAAGTTCGTTCCTACAGTCAGCCACTCCTGCACATGCGCGGCGATGGCGTTACTGTCCCACGCCGTTCCGTCGGCGAATTCAATTCGATCGATAGCATCTTGCCCTGCGCTGGGCTCCACCGATATCCATTCCCCGGTTGGATCAATTCTGATTGCAAGCGTATCGTTCCAACGGGTGAGATTGATATCGGCTGGATTCAAATCAGAGAAGCGCAGGGTGCCGATCTTATCGTTGTAGTCCCTGATCGTATCGGATCCGTCGCCCTTGGCGTAGACATACGTGTCCCGCCCGTCACCGCCGTATATATTATCATTGCCAAGGCCCCCGTAGAAAGTTGTGCTCTCATTCAAATAGCCATCGATTTCTTGCGAGCCCGCATACAAATAATCATTACCGGCCGTGCCGCGCACTTCAAAGAGCGCGGTGACGATCTGTTCGCGGTTCCATACGGTCCCATCCGCGAAGCGGATCGCTTCAATCCCGTCCAGGCTCCCTTGCAGAAATTGGCTGACGATTGTGATGATCGACGGGCTCGCACCTAGAACCTTAATGTAAAGCTCACTTCCGCTGCCACTAAGCTCGATATCGCTTACATTTAGATCGTCGAAGGCGAGAACATCGACGTCATCGGAGGCGCCGTCATAGTCCATAATATAGTCGTCGCCATCACCCGTAGCGTAACGATAAGTGTCACTGCCTGCGCCACCGACCAACACGTCCATCACGCCGCCGCCGGTAATTTCGTCATCGCTCACATCCCCCAGTAGAAAATCAATACCCGATGTACCGGCAATCTCCTGCCCAACTGACGTCATGAATTGCCGCTGATTACTAGGCTCCCCTGTGGCGACCTGCGCCTCCAGCCTCAACGCAATCTGGAGATATTTAAGGTAGGGCGTCAGTCGAAGTCTGGCTGCCGAACCATAATAATCTTTCCACCCATCAAAATGCTCCCTAGCTTGCGACATGAAAGCCGCTGGATTGAGAATATCCAGACCGAGATCGCCAGTTTGATAATCCGAGATTACAATCCGGAAATCATCCGGATTGCGAAGTGTGCGGGTAGAAGCATCGAATGAAAGCGCGATGAGCGACTTTCCGGTGTTAATAAATAGGTACTCTCCTGAGTAAGACGACGATGGATCATTCAAATTTTGAGGGATCGATTGGCCGAAAAAAAAGAAATTGTATCCTGCTAGAGGTTTGCCATCCCAACCAGCATACTCACTAAAAAGCGCGTCCAATAGTAAATCAGATTGCTTCAGTTCATCGTAGACGATGTTTTCGTTGGCATCGTTTTCCTGTGTAATGAAAAGCTTGTCTCCGGCATCGCTATCGCGGACGATGTCGCCAGATTTTACGTAGAAGTTGTCGTTACCTTCTCCTCCGATCAACCGATCCCTGCCAGCACCGCCATAGAGTTTGTCGTCGTCTTTTCCCCCAAAGAGCACATCGTCGCCGCTCCCGCCAATGAGCGTATCTGTTCCCTCTCCGCCGATAAGATAGTCGTCGCCAGCGCCGCCTTTGATGGTGTCATTCCCGCCGCCGCCGAAAAGAACATCTTTACCCTCGCCTCCATTGATCATGTCTACTTGGTCAGCGCCGATGGCGAGAAGCCCCCCAGTCCCGCCTGCCAGCGGCGCCGGCAAGGTACTTGGTGTGATGACCCCTTCTTGCCCATCCAATACGATGACAGCCCGAGAGATACCGGCAGCCAAGTCGGCGATCTTGGAATTATATAAGAGAGCTTCCCTTGTACTGGGCAAATCTTCATCGAAAGAATTGTGTAGCAAGCTTTCGAGGCCGACGATCTTGGAGCTTTGGCTCCAAAGCTCTTTATTGAAATTAAGAGTAAGAACTTGATTCGATTTAGTAGCCATCCCGTCCAAGAACTTTGCGTCGTCGGCTTTCTGATTAGCCACGTCTGCGGCGAACTGAACGACAATGTCAGCCAAACCCTCCCTGAAAGTTTTGCCCTTTTGGCCGGTGCCCGCAGCCTCGCTCAGTTTACCGTCGGCCAATAGGCTGCCGATGTCGTTAGCATCGTTGAAAAGCGCGCGGATCGCCTTATCGCCATAAGGCCGCGTACCGCTATCGATCCCCGAATAGGCGATCATTGTGCGCATCTCGCTAGCGTCGAGCGCTACACCGCTAGCGCCAACCTTTTTCGCGGCCACAGCAAGCGCATTGTCCTCCAGCGCCGGAAAAAGCTCCGTAAATGATTTCCATTGATCGTTACCGGGAAGCTTGCTGACCTCCTTCTCACCAAAAAGTAATATGACCTGGAATGATTGACTATGAAGCGTGAGCTTACTCGATAGGCCCAGATCACTCAGATCGACGTCCGCGCCAACGGAATTAATACCAGCCTGTCCAGCTCGGTTGAAGGCAAGTGGATCGCCTATCGTTGCGAAGGCCGTGACACCCGACCAATCGGGAGCGGGCGGATTCCCATTGTTTTCTGTGCCATAATAATAAGAATAATATTGGCTTCGCACTTGCTGTTGAGCCTGAACATTTACGGCATAAGCAAGATCATCCGGTGAAGTCGGCACAAACTGTGTAGTGGCATAATAATACGCTCGTTCTGCCGAGAACTGGTAGGCCATGTTGTTGAAGATCGTGGCGTTCTGACCGTAAAGACTTGCCACAAAGCCGGCGAGGCCGCCGCCGAGCGAATGGCCCACAAGAGCAACATTAGCGGCAGTTGGGTCCTCCGGACCCATCCCTGAGCCATAGTATTGGATGATCTTCTGATAATATTCGATGGCCTTCTGCGCCTGCGAGCTCGAAAAATCACCAAGACCTGTGCCCCACCCATTCACGGCGTCGCCAATATAATAGTCGTCCGTCCCCCGATAGGAGACAATAACCTGCCCCTTCCATACGTAGGATTGAGCGAAGAAACCACCGCCGGTAACACTTTCATCTACGGAATCATGTCCAATCGTTGCATCACCTATGGCGTTGCCGCTCAGCTTTAGTCCAGCCTCACGGCGATTGTACGAATCCATCGCAAGGATCGCGCGAAACACGTCATCATCTATTGCCATCAGTATTCCCCCGTTTGTTGGAATATCATCGAAGCACCACCGGATCGGCCCTGATTAATGATTGTCCGGGCCGTGTTGATTGACTGGTAATCGTCGATCCACGGCAGCCGTTGTTTCAGAGTGGACGTCATCGCATCGCGAGTGAGTTCGATCCAGAAGCGCACGGCGCGCACATCCGATCCCAAAACGCTCTGCGGATCGTCGACCGGCACTTCACGAATCGAACTTGATTGATTGTTGGGAACGGTAAACGTCGCTAGCGTCGGCTTTTTGCTCGTATAGGCACGACGGCCCAAATACGCCTTCGGCATTCTTGCTAATGTCTTGCTCCATTCGGGCGCATAGGCGCCTTCCTGATAGTTGAAGAAGGTCCTCACCGCTAATGTGTCTACATTTCCATCGGAGGCGCCTGGTCCCAATGCCAGCAGTGAGACGAGATTTTTGCCGTTGCCGAGATCAACAAAAACTGCCTCGCCGCGTAGTTTTGTGTTGGAGTTATTTTCAGCAAAGATGAACCAGGGTGGCCTCATATAAGTCGTCACTTCCAACACGCTTGACCCAGTCTTCACACCACCAGCGGTGTCGACATCGACGGTAAGCCGAAAGCGATAAGAGTAAGAGGCAAAACTCCATGCGTAGAAGAAACAAAAGCCGACCACGATGCTGAGCCAAACCCACGCCTTCCGCGACATCGTCAAAATCCCTTCACACCTGCAAAACTGCAAATTTACCAGCAACAATGCGCATGGCGATCGAGAAACAAATATTAGATTATTGGAACAGTTGTCGGCCCTGGCGCCAGCTGCGCTCCTTGCGTTACCAGCCCAGTTGCCAAAAGATTCGGTGCATCAGTATGTTTTTCCACCAGGCTGGCCGTAACCATGCTGTCCTGCTGGTAACTCCAATTGGCACTCGCTAACCCAAGATAATCCCAGGCCTGTAACCCATAGATCGCATCCATCTGCGCCATGTCGGAAAGCGCGAAAGGCTGGAAAATTAACTCTGTCCACTGACGGGTCGATTGACCATAGTCGGCTTGAAAATCATCCCAAAAACGCGTGATCTCTCCCTGCACTTCTTTCGCATTGGCCAGCCAATCAGGAAGGCCTAGCGGCTTCTGAAACAAAAGATCTGCTACCGATGTGCTCTGCGAATTTGCAGATTTCGATTGCCCCAAAGGAGTCGATGTCATGGTTCACGCCACCATATGACAGTTAGACAACAATAGTCCCGCGGCCCGGCGCCCACCCGCGCCGTCCGTTCAAATCCTCGTAAAATTTACCGAAGATCGCGCAGACGGACGTCCGCGCAAATCAGCCCCAAAAACTACTGCACAGCTTGGGTTAGATCGCAGCCCGCTGTTTTGTGCAAGCGCTTTCTCTTTGAACTTGAGTATTAGGTCTTTCAGAATTTTTGCATGCGATGTTACGGCAACACGCCGACGTGAACTTTCCCATCTATCTTTTCAACCGCAATGGCTCTGATATGGAGTGACGGGATTTCAAGCATCATCGCGATCATCGCTTCAGGATCGTTTCTGATGCCTAGGGGCTGGGATATTCGGGTTCGTGAGCGCTGAGAACACTCAAACTATCGACGCAAGCACTGTTCAAACGATTGTAGATTCAGGCTTGCGCGCTTTAGCAGGCATCGCCAGCTATTATCGGATTGCTGCGGATCCACGGCAGCTTCATCGTGAATTGGCGCTTGGCGAACGAGCGGCTGTTGATGGTGATCTTGTGCGCGCCGCCAACCTGATCGGCCTTAAAGCACGTATCCTTTCAAAGGTTACGACAAAGCGGTTGCTGAGCGTGCCCTGCCCTGCAATCCTACGCCAAAATGACGGCCGGTATCTGGTTCTTGTGGGCAAATTACCGAGTGGCGCGCTGCACATCGTAGAGCCCATAAGCGGCAGTCACCGCGAAGTACCCATTGAAGATTTGTGGGCAAATGTCGAGCCGGTCATCATTATGGTGGCCCGCCGGTTCGGCGGAACTGGCATCGCACCTGATGCTTTCAGCTTCCGCTGGTTCTTGCCGTCGATCTGGCGTTATCGGAAGCCGCTGACCCATGTCCTTCTGGCCTCGCTGTTTGTGCAAATCTTTGCGTTAGTCACCCCACTCTTCTTTCAGATTGTCATCGACAAAGTGCTGGCGCACCGGGGCTACTCCACCCTCCTGATCGTCGTCATCGGATTGGTTGTGATTGGCTTGTTCGATGTTGGGCTGCAGTATCTTCGCACCTATGCGCTATCCCACACGACCAATCGGATCGACGTCGAGCTCGGTCGGCGGCTGTTCTATCATTTGATGCGCTTGCCACTGGCCTATTTCGAAACCCGACCGGCCGGCCAAACTGTAGCTCGTGTTCGCGAGCTTGAAACGATCAGATCCTTTTTGACAGGCCAAGGTCTCTTTTCCGCGATCGATTTTCTATTCACCATCATCTTCATCATCGTCCTCTGGATGTATTCCTGGCAGCTGACGCTGATCGTCCTGGCTTCTATCCCCGTCTATCTTCTAATCGCGGCTCTGGTCCGTCCGGCTTTACGCGAGCAGATCAAAGAGAAGTTCAACCGCGGCGCGATTAGCCAGCAGTTCCTGGTCGAAACGATCGTTGGAATCCAGACGGCAAAGGCCGCAGCGGTCGAGCCCGTTATGCAGGTTCAATGGGAGGAGCGTCTCGCTGCCTATGTGAAGACGTCCTTTAAAGCGACCATGCTCAGCGCAGGCGGCCAAAATGCGATTCAATATGTCAGCAAATTCACGACCGCGATGATTTTGTATTTCGGCGCCAATGCCGTGATCAACGGACAGATGACCGTCGGCGAATTGGTGGCCTTCAACATGATCAGCGGTCAGGTGATGCAGCCGATCCTGCGCCTATCGCAGCTGTGGCAGGACTTTCAGCAGATCCAGATCTCGGTCGATCGCTTGGGCGATATCCTCAATTCTCCGCCGGAGCGCACCACCGCGCCGCAAGCTGTTCTGCCAGCCCCGAAAGGTGACATCGTTCTCAGCCACGTGACGTTTCGCTATCGTCCCGGCTCTCCCGAAGTCCTCAAAGATGTTTCGCTCAAGATCAGACCGGGAGAAGTCATTGGCATTGTCGGCCCCTCCGGCTCCGGCAAATCAACTCTGACAAAGCTGATCCAGCGTCTTTATACCCCAAGCGAAGGACAGATTCTGCTGGATGGCATGGATCTCGGCAATCTCGATCCATCGTGGCTGCGTCGGCATATCGGTGTCGTATTGCAGGAAAACCTGCTGTTCAATCGCACCATTCACGACAACATTGCCCTCGCCAATCCAGCCATGCCGCGCGCGCAAGTGATTAACCTAGCCAAATTGGCCGGCGCCGATGAATTTATCTCAAAGATGCCGGAAGGTTACGACACCATCATCGAGGAACGCGGCGCGAACCTATCCGGCGGTCAACGGCAACGCATCGCGATTGCGCGCGCACTCGCGACGAATCCACCCATCCTGATCTTTGACGAAGCGACTAGCGCGCTCGATTACGAGAGCGAGCGTATTATTCAACAGAACATGCGTCAGATCGTTCGAAACCGGACCGTGATCATTATTGCCCATCGCCTGGCTGCGGTGCGCCCCTGCGATCGGATCATAGGCATGGCGGATGGGCGCATTATGGAGGTCGGTACACATGATGAGCTCCTGGTGCGGGAAAAGGGTCTCTACCGCCACCTTTGGAATTTGCAGAACGAACAGAGCGTCAAATGACTGAGCAATCGGTTGAGGAAAAGCCAAAGCTGGCGCAAAAGCCATCTGCGCCTGCGCGTCGCCGCGATGATCAAGAATTTCTACCAGCAGCACTGGAGATTCTCGAAACGCCTGCGTCGCCTGTAAGCACATGGCTTATTTTTGCGATCTGCAGTTTTGTCGTGATCGCACTGACCTGGTCCTGGTTCGGACGTTTCGATATCGTCGCCATGGCGCAAGGCAAGTTCCAGCCAACCGGTCGCGTTAAAATCGTCCAGCCTTTGGAAACAGCCAAAGTCCAGAGTTTCACGGTTCAGAATGGCACGCGCGTTCGGCAAGGAGATACCCTCGTCGAGCTCGATGCCTCGGACGCGGTCGCGGACAAAAACTCTCTCGCCAGCGCACTGGCCTCGACGCGTGGCGAGATAGTGCGTCGCCTGACAGCCGCGAAGACCGTTCGGAAGAATGATCTGCCAGATGTGCCAAAACTTGTCTGGGCGGATAACGTCGACAATGACGTGCGGCTACGAGAGGAACGTGTCTATGAGGCAGAAGTCGCGCGGTTGAAATCAGCCGTGGCGGCACTCGTCGCTCAAAGAGCCCAAAAGAATGCGGAGTCCAAGCGTATCTCCGAAACGATCCAGGCTCAACGCCAACTGATCGAAGTCATGGGAGAGCGAGTTGGTATGCGCTCGGAACTCGTCAAACGTGCATCCGGCACGAAAGCCTCGCTGATCGATGCACTCGAAAGCTACCGCTACCAACAGACGTCTTTGGTCGGCATGGAAGGACAGATCTCGGAAATATCGGCCAATATTGAAGTGATAAATAGAGAAATCACGAAACTCTATGACGCGTTCTATGCCGAGAACAGCCAAAAGCTAGGGGAAGCTGAACGGCAGCGGGATGATCTGGAGCAACGCCTAGCAAAGGCGGATGCGCGATTGGAGCGCTTCACGCTCAAGGCCCCAATTGATGGGGTTGTCTATGCGCTCACTGTGACGACGCTCGGCCAAGTTGTCGTGCCGGCCGAGGAAGTGATGCGCATCGTGCCTGACGGCAACGGATTGGAAATCGAGGTTTATATTCAAAACAAAGACATCGGCTTTATCGCTGTCGGTCAGGAAGCCGTCATCAAGGTCGATTCATTTCCGTTCATTCGTTATGGCAGCTTACCAGGTGTTGTGAGCAGCATCTCCCGCGACGCTATTCCCGAGCCGGACGCCCAAGCTCTGGAGAGCAACGCGCGACAGAATGGCCGGACAATCACCAATTCAGGCGGACAACGCGTCCAGAATCTTGTCTTCCCCATTTTAGTAAAGCCAGGCGCCTTCGAACTCGACGCAGACGGCGAGAAAATACCCGTTGCGCCGGGTATGACGGCTACGGTGGAAGTCAAAACCGGCTCGCGGCGTATCCTGGAATACGTGTTCTCTCCGCTTGTTGAGGTCGCGGCAACATCCATGCGGGAACGATAGCGTTCGGTGAGATAAATCTTTTATGCGCCTCGCTTCGGGCAATAGTTCATTTGTCCAGTTCTTAACTATTGGGGGATGCTCGATCGATATCTCCCTAAGCGCACCTACCCTGCTCTAGCGATCTTTGATCGTTTCTGTATGCAGATAGAAGCTAGCTACGCCTGCGATTCCTGGTACGTGGCTCTGAGGAACCGCTCCGTCTTTGTGAAGGACGCCACGACTGCCCGCTTGAGGTCTTGATACCAGACTTGCTCGGTCGCGTGAGCGATACGATCGACATTCAATGTCAGGATGTACTGCTGCCCAAGATCGAATGCGGCGCGTGTGAAGAGATATTCCAAACTCCTGTCGAGGGTGTCCTCGTCCACGTCAAAGATATTGTCGTGGACGAGCAGTCCGGGGTGGCGGAACTTGGTGGCTTCGTTCAACAGCAGCGAGATGTCGTAGATGAAGACCTTCTCGCGCTCCACGCTGTGGCTGCCATCGTCGTCGATACGCATGACGATGTCGATCACCTGTTTATTGGACGTGGTGCGAACGTCGAACGACGCCGATCGGTTTCCTTGGATGAACTGATGGATATCGAGCATCGTCCGCTGGACAGATAGTAGGTTTTCCTTGGCGGCGGTTATGCTTCCTTGCAAACCCAGCAGCCCAGCTTCCTTCTCGGATTTCATCGACTGCTTTTCGAGCGCCAACTGATCGTATCGGCCTATGAACGCCTTGAGCTGGCCGAGCTCCTCACTCTTGATTTGGTATGAGGCATAGGTCTGCCTGAGACTCTTGAGTTGGCCCTGTTGGTTGATAACCGCCAGCATCTTGGAGTACCGCTTGTCGAGATCAGCCAACTGCTTGTTGATGTGCCTGATCTCGGCGTCGACCAACTTGGACTTCTCCTCCAACACGTGACGCTGGAACTGATCGATCTTGTCCTTGAATGAGAGAACTTCCACGAGGTCGCGTGACACCACGGTTCCAAGCCCAGACCGCAGGCTGTCGAAGAATTCGCGGATCTCGTCGCTGTCGACTGTGGCCGCGGAGGCGATCGGCGCCATTCTGGCCGACCGCTGGCTCAACGCCTCCTTGCGGCGGCGGAGACTCGCCATTTCCTCGTCGATGACGAGCATATCGGCCTGAACGATCTCAAAGGCCGGCATGGTTTCAAGATTCTCGATCGCCTCGTTGATTGCAGCGACCTCCTCATCCAGTGCATTCAGATCCGACCGGGCGTCATCAATCTTCTTTTGGCGCAGCAGCTTGACGCTGTCCCTGATGCGACCTTCCTCGCTCGTGATGCGCTCGATTTCCTTAAGTGTGTGACGTACTTGGCGATAGTTGCCTATGTCGATGCCGAGCAGCATCAGGTGAGGTGCGTAATTGTCGGGGATTCGCAACCGCGTATCGTAACATGCGACGATCGACTTAAATTCGGACCGCTCGTCTCGGATCAGAAGTCCCATCATCTCCCTGAAGCTGACGGTCTTGGGTACGCTGCCGGCGAACATAATGCCTGTGAGGAAGTCCGTCGCGTCGTCCAACTTCAAGAAGATGGTTTCGCGGTCTTCCGTTACTAGACGTGGCTGTTCTGCCTCCGCCAGAGAGCGCTTGAGCGTGTATTGCATCCCATGCAGGGTGAAGCGCACGCAGATGAAGGTAGCCGGGTCGAAGACCTCTTCGGGAATGCGCGAAACCCGACTCTCGGACTTCTTTTTAAGCAGCGCGAAGTTGATAAACTCGATGCAGAGAGATTTGCCGACCCCGTTGTTCTTCGAGCTCGTCTCGTCTTTTTCGCCTAGGATGACGTTCATCCCGTCATCGAAGCGGATCGGTTCTATCGTCGCCGGTTCGGTATAGAGCAGATCAATCCGCATCGATCGCTACCAGGTAAGGCTCTTCGAACTCAAGGAGCCCGACAGCATAGAGGAAGGTCACGCCATACATGAAGGCGTTGAAGCTAAACCACTTCTCTCGTTTGAAATGGTCTACCACGTCGAAGATGCTTATGCGCTTCTTGCCGGATGCCCGGATGTAGCGGATGACTTCGAAGCCCACGACAGCGGGCGCCTTTTCCACCAGTTCGTCCTTAAGGAAGAGGCTAGGCATTCTCGACGACCGTATTCGGGAACACGTTGCAAGCGATCAACTGGTGGATCAGATAGAAGCGCACCGCGCCTTCATCGAAGCCGGCGTCTCCATCCCCCATCTTTTCTATCGTCTCGGACACCATGGCTTCCAGCGCTGCCTTCGGGTCGTTCCCGCATCGCTGTAGGACGCGGTCGCTCCAATTCGTAAGGTATATCTCCAGCTTCAGCATACGACCATGGCCGAGGTCTGACTGACCGGTCACTTCCGCCAGGGTCGCCCCGTACAGAACGTACATTTCTGTGAACTGGCGCTTTAGAAATTCGGCATGGTCCGCGAACCTGGCGTTGATCTTGCCATCAGGGTCGGGATCCTTTCGGATGTCGGTCCGTACTATTTCTACATCCGCATCGCTCAAGACCTCGATCAGACGCACAAGAGTCTGGACCTCGTTGGCTTCGCGCGGGCGCCTGATCGATATGCCGTCTTTTAGATACTTTTCACAGGCTTCGAGCTTTTCCAGCGTGAGGTCGTCCAGCTTCACGATCAGATCACGCATGCCCCAGACCTGATCCTTTAAGGAGATCTGGAAACCGCCCTCGTCGCCCAAGCTGTCTTGCCTAAAGTCTGGTTTTTCGCCGATCATCAGGACGACGAGTTCATCATAGGCACTAGCGAGGCCGCCGTTCATAAAACCTGTGTACGTATGCTTTACTTTGGCAAGTGTCGTCGTCGACGTGACCTGGATGGCGATACGGGCCTCTTCGTCGCCGAGGTCGATAGCGTCGGCGTTCTTCTTGACGATATTGATGTTCTTTAGCTGGTAGCCGAAAGCTAGGTTCAAGAAATCTCTGAAGAAATTCTCGGATGCCACGTTGATGTCCTGGTGGTTCAGGCTGTTGTGCATTTCCACTGAGCTCTTGAGGATCGACAGGTAAAACACGATCCCGTCAATGCGTGCTTTGCGGTTCATCTAAAGGCAGGCTCCTCCGGCGCGACCAGGACATGATCCACCTGTATCGCCACTGTCATAGCGATCGCCACTTCGCGCTTCGCCCGCCGCATAAATACAAGCGAGTAGCCGGATCGCCGTCTGTCGTTCGGTGGAAACTGCCAGTTCTGCCACTATTGTTTCGCCCCCGACCCAACATCCCTCTTTTGTCTCAGAGAGTAAAGGTATCCGTCATATTCCTTGCGCCTCGCCGAACAACGGCCAGGCTATGGAGGCAGGAGCTGACTTAGCCGCTAGCAGCGATGCTGTTCTTCGAACGCAGCGATCGCGAGGCACTGCTCTTGGACTAACGCCTGAAAGTCCTCGAGCGCCAGATAGTAATGGTCCGCTCGGCCGCGAGCAGGTTTATGGACCTGCTCAGCTTGGCGGGTCGACTTCAGTCTGCCAGGTTTCGGACAGCAAAAGTCGAATAGCTGCCATTTCTCGGGGCGGGTCCGCGGTGACGGCTGCCCAACCAACATCATCCATTCCCGGCTGCCTAAAGCCTGCCCATCTCCGCCTTGACCGAAGGGCGAGACGTGTTGAAGCCCGAACAATCCGCAGACCGAGAGTCCCAACAGCCAGCGACAGATGGCGGCAATGCGGCTCTATCTCGAGATCGGGTGCGCAGCGAGGCCGGAGCTTCCTGCCGGAGCATTTCCGGCCCAGATGGATTGCGGCGGCGAAAGCCTTCGGCCCGACAAGGCGATCATCAAGGTCTTCCTCGAGGAAGGATTGCTCACTCATCGGTTGAGTGGTGCACAACTGATCTTCGACCTCGCCCTTTCGGGTGGACGCTATCTCGAGTAGTGGGAGTCAAGCAGTCGGGTCAGTCCACCTCCTGGCCGATCACGATGGCGGTGACATTGTCGCGCCCGCCGGCGCGAAGAGCCGCCTCCACCAAGCCGCGAGCGGGGTGCCCGTCGAGGACGAGGTTGGCCAGGATGTCGTCCTCGGAAAGCATATCGCTGAGACCATCCGATCCCAGGATCAGGATGTCGTCGCGGATTGGGCGCCAGGCGCGCAGATGCGGGAAGAGCGGCACCGGATCACGAGTGCCGCCGAGCGACTGCGTCAGAGCATGGCTGCGTGAGTGCGTATCGCTCCGGCTCGCTCCCATCGTGTCATCCGTGCTCATCTGGAACAGCTCGGACTTCCGCTTCAGATAGAGGCGGCTATCGCCGATGTTGAAGGCGAAGCACTCCTGACAAACGAACACGACTCCGACGATCGTGCTTCCCATCCCCGGCCTGCCCCTACCCCCAGCGATGCTTTCGAAGATGGTGGCATTCGCTTCATTGAGGGCCGCAACGATACCGGCCTCGCTCACGAGCAGGTCTGCGCGCCTGTGCAGGGACTCGACGACCGCGCGGCTGGCTATCTCTCCTGCCTCGTGCCCACCCATGCCGTCCGCGATGACGGCCCAGCCCACTCCCGTGGTGGTGCTCAGCTCGCCTTGCCATTCTTCTCTGCTTCGACCACCGCTGATGATTGCGGCCAGGCCGAAGCAATCCTCGTTCGTCTTACGGACGAGGCCGACATCGGTCGCTGCCCAAACGCGGCGCCTAGCCACGCTTGCGCACCGCGGGTTCCGTCAGCTTCTGGTAGAGCTTCTCGACCATCTCTGGATCTCTGATGACAGTCCCGGAGACGAACATAAATCCGGACCGCCGAAAAGGGTCGCCGAAGAAGGGCCTGTTGGTGACGACCGCCAGACCGCGATCCTTGATGAGGAAATAGATGCTTCTCTTCTGGCTTTCCATCAACACCGGAGAACCACGATGGAATCTCTTGGCCAGTTCCGAACGAGGATCGTATCGAACTTCGTTTTTGCCCGCATCCGAAGGAGGTGCAGCCGGGATTTGAATGCGCACTGCGACGTCGAAGCCGATCAGGTTGTCTATCTGCCTGAGCACCCCGCCATGCAGCAGGGTTGGGTTCAACGCGTTGGAGGTGATCAGGAGGCGGGTCTTTGCACCATCCAGAGCCTCGTCGAGCAGGTCCTTCTGTTCATAGACCTCCATCGGACGAACCGGATAGTTCGCGAGCATAGTTTCGACCGTGGCAAGGTTCTGTTGCGCCATAGCAAGGGCGGCAGAGGCAGGGTTCCCTTTTCCTCCTCTTTCGGCCGCCGCGATAGTGTTCCGAACCGCGGCTTCGCCATCCGACTGCGCGCGCCTCAAAGCGATGACATCGGCCCTGAGTGGAAATGCCTTCGCCGTCTGCTTGCCCACGATGGCGTCGATCTGGTTCTTGGGATCGGATTCTGACAGGGCCTTGAGGAAACCCATCTTCTTGGGCCCGCCATTCTCGGCGAAGGCGCGCTCGTGAAGCTCCGAAAGCTTGCCGTCGATCGCGAACGCCACCTGGACCTCGCCGCCCTTGTCGGCAGCGAACACCAGTGCCACCGCTTCGCTGAAGACGTTGTTCCTGCGAACGATTCGCTTCAATGCCAGAACCGTGCGGCGGAAGTCCTCGCCGCGTTGCCGTCGAACGACCCTTGTTATGTCGGGAATTGCCAAGGTGTCGATGGCCGGCGCTTCAGCCGGGTAGGGTCGGATCTCCAAAGCGCCGTTCGACTTCAATTCCGCCGCCTTGACCACCGCCGCACCCGCCAAACGAATGGGCAGGCGACGGATGCCGTCGTAATCGATTACAAGCATCTCCTCCTGAGGCACTTCTATGCTCTCGACCGCGAGACGCGCTTCGCCGGCTTCTGTCAGTCCGAAGCTCTGCAGGTCCGACGATCCGCTCTGGCGGGCGACCAACCCTTCGGCGACCAACGCGTTCACGGCTCCCACTACGACTTCCGGGCGAAGGCCGAGCATACGAGCGATCGTCTCCTCCCGAGACTCGCCGAGCGAGAGGCATCGCATCACGAATTCATGGATCGTAGGCAGGGTGCGTTGCGTGGTGGTTATGGCTTCGATCGTGAGGCGGAAGACGGGGAGGCCGACCTCGCCGTAGTCGACGAGCGTGAAGCCTTCACGGAACTGATGAGCGCGGGCGACTTCCTCTGGGCTCATGCCAGCGCCTCCATGCAGCAATCGTCGGGATGTTGCTCGATGTAATCGATCACGGACCTAAACGGGTTCTTGCCAGTGGCGCTCCTGCAGAACATCTGATCGCCGACGATGACAAGGCCGCTCTTCCCGCGTGACAGCGCGACGTTCAACCTGGGGGACTCGCGGAGGAAGCCGAGCTCACGCTTGTTGTTGGACCGGACGACCGAGTAGATGCAGACGTCGGCCTGCCTCCCCTGAAAAGCATCGACGCTGTTGCATTGAACGACTAGATCCGGCCACTCTGCAACGCCCTGCGACTCCATCTCCCGCAACAGCTGCACCTGACTCGTGTAGCCGGCGATCACCGCGACACTTATCTTCTGCTTCTGCGCCCTGGCGACGAACTGCAGACGTTGAAGCAGTACCCTTATCGCCCGGACTTCCCCGGGATTGTTGAAGGTCTGCCCCACCTTGTGCTCCCCATGATCGGTTTGAGCATGCGTGGACAGCCAGGTGACCGGAGCCGGGAAGGCGTTCGCCAGTTTCAATCCATGACTTGGGACAGGACTGTTCAGTCTCCCGCCGTAGAAGCATCGGCTGACGAGATCGCCGATGGGCTGGATCATGCGGTACTGATTGCGGAGTTCCGCCCTGTTGCCCTCGGGCAAGCCTTCATGATCGTCCAGGAATCTGTCGAGCAGGGTTGCCTTGATCTCGCGGTCGTCGAACTGGGAGAGAAGATCGTCTCCCAGGTCCTCGAAGAATGGTGGAAGCTGCTTGGGGTCGCCGACCAGTATCCATTTGCTGCTGCGCACCATGGGGACCAGTGCTTCGGTGGGCGTGGCTTTCGAAGCTTCGTCGATAATGCACAGGTCATAGGCGACCTCCTCCATTCCCTTCACCCCTGCGACACCGACGCATGTGCCGGCGATCACTTGGGCGGACGACAGCACCGCAGCGTTGAAATCCGAGGAGCGGCCCACTCGCAAGTGCCAGTCCTCGAGCATCTGGAGCCTGGCCTTGCAGGCTTCGATCTTCGGATCGCCGCTCAAGAAGTGCAGCGCCCAGTCCGCGAGGTCGGCATGATCGTTGGAATCCGCCAGCTCCGACGCATAGCCGCCCATTGCTCGCATCGCATCGCGCAGGTCCCCCTCCTGCGCGACCGCCTCTTTGAGCTCTGCCTTCAATTCTCCGATCTCGCTGTCGATTTGGGTCGTCTCCTCGTCGGCGGCCTCAGTGGCCACGGCGTCGCTCGAACCGTCAGCGACCGCATCACGCTCGGACTCCATCTCAGCGATCTCTTCCTTCAATCGCTCCTGCCGTCGCAACAACTGGATGAGTTTCTCTACGCTCATTCCCGTTCTGACGGTGGTGCGATCCACGCCTTGGGCCTCCGCCCAACGCGTCATCTCATCCTCGGAGTTCTTCCTGGCATCTCTGATCCAATTTTCCACCCTGTTCTCGAGGAGCAGCTTCTTGCTGGCGTCGGAAATCCTCGGTTCGTCCGCGCGGCCAATGCGGATCAGATCGACGGTGGCGTCCATCGCGGCGACGCGCTCGAGAACGTTGTCCAAGGCGATGTGCGTCTGCGACGACAGCAGGATGCGGTCGGTCGGATGCTTTCGCAGCCATTGCACGACGATTTCGGCGATCAGCTTGGTCTTGCCCGTTCCCGGCGGTCCTTCGATCACCAGGAGGTCCTCGATGCCGAGGGCCTGCGCCAGAACGCGACGCTTCTCGCCGTCCAGTTCCTCATCGGTCGGCACCACGTCCGTCACCGGGGCGCCGGATCTCGCTTCGCTCGGCGTCAGGATGATCTCTTTGAGGCGGTCGCCCACGGCTCGATCGAAGATCAGAGCATCCAGGGCATGGGTCTGATGGCTCAGCGCTTTCTGGGCCGCAATCGTGTTGATCAAGAGTTCACCGCGGCGCGGCAGGTCCATCGGATTGCCGAAGGTGACATCCATCACGAGCTGATTGAACGATACGAGAGCCACCCGCCCCGCAATGCGGGTATTATTGGTCTGGACCAGGCGTTCCTGTCCCACCACGTCCTCGCCGGCGGCCAGCTCGGTGGTGAAGATCACGCGTTCCCCGGTTATCTGACGATCGACGTATTTGAGGGCGCTTCCGCGCCGCGTCTCGAGATCGGCTCTATCCTTCAGATAGCCACGCCAGGCCTTCAATATCCTTTGCGTGGCTTTCGCCTCCCGCTCCTTGGCCCTCTCGCGCTGGGTCGCGTCGGCCTCGATGACGAGCATCTCCAGCTGCCGCCCGGATTTCTCCGGGTCCTTCGCCCGTCCGAAGACGAAGTTGAAGGGGCGCGTCACGCCGTCGTCGCGCACGTTTGCCGCGAACCCGCTGCTGACCTCATTCGCCCGGGTGATATACACCATCTCAGACCAGCGCCCGGAGATGATCCCCTCGAACAACCAGGCTCCACCGGTGAGAACCACGTGTCGGTGCTGGTCGGTCCGGGTCTCCGGCTTGGCTTGGAACGAGCAGACCTCGGACAGCTCCTCGACGATGAAGCGTTCGGCCGCGGCCGCTCTCTCGACCCCCAATCTGTTCTCCAGATGGGCGACAACGCTGGTACCGAGCGACAGGTGAAGCGTCGCGCGTTCTGCGTTCTGGCTGTCTGCCGCGGCCACGGCGCGTCGAATGTCCTCCATCAACAACGAGGCGAGCACGGGCCTGCGCGCAGGATCGGTGCTCAGGCACCGCTCCATGATCGGCAGGATGAGCGGTGGAAGATTGGCCTCCTGCAATGCGGTCGCTATGTCGTCGTCGCCGTCGATGATGCGTCCGGCGACGCAGGAAACCGCCAGCGCAGCGAAGGAGAAGCAGTCGCGGCTGTAGACGTACTTCTCATCGTCCGGCTGCTTGGGAGTGTATCCAGGAGTATGATCGAAGCGGAACGTGAAGCCGGATACGACCGACCAGGCTCCGCCGTTGTCGACGAGCTTGCCGATGCCGTAATCGGCTAGCTTGGCAACGCCGGCAGCATTCACCAGTACGTTTTTCGGCTTGATGTCGCGATGGGCGATCCGCTTCTGCTGAGCTACGCATATGGCGTCCAGAAGCGGTTCGCCGAAACGGTCCCAGAAGACAGCCCAGGACATCGATCCTTCGCGCTCGATGACGTCTTCGAGGTTGTCCTCCACCCATTCGAGGACGAGAAACCAGTTCCCGGCTTCGTCGCGGTCCACCTCCATCAGCTCGACTATGTTGAGGTGCGAGACCGACTGGAGGATGTTCACCTCCCTCTGGAAGGCCTCTCTGGCCCGACCGTCATCCGGACCGAATGGGACTCTCTTGATCGCCACGAGCGAGCCCGTGATGGTGTCGAACGCCTTGGTCACAGTTGCCTGCGCGCCCTTGCGCACCAACTCGGTCAGTGCATAGCGGTTCTTGAGCAACTCGGGCATCTAATGGAACGCCCTTGGCATCGAGAGGGCCGCCTGCCGGCAGGGTCGAAACTGCTGCTCCAATTCAATACCCTCAATAGTCGAGATGCGCTCCGGTGACCCTGAGCGCAAAAGCCACCCTGGGCAGGCGTTCCCATGGGGCGTCCAAACGCCGCTCAAGAAGAGCTCGACCTAGTTGAAAGCCAAATCATCCATATCGCCCCGCCCCGCTTCAATAGAGGCACGATATCAAGATGGTCCCGTTATCGCCAGAAGAAGAAATCCCAATACGACGCCGGTATCGAGCCATATGATGGCGGCACTGGATAGTTGTTTGAGGCCCAGGTGCTTCCTCAGTTCGGTGACAGTGACTCGACTGGCTTGAATCGTCGCTTCGTAGTCCACGAAGGGAGAGACCGGCATCAGGTCAGGCGCCCGGAATGGCGAGCCCTGCAGATGGAATATCGGCGCTTTGCAAAGTCTGGTAATATTGATCCATAGCAGCGCGAGCGAGTGCACTGCAGCGACCTGCGAGGATTGGCGTCAGCGCCGCCCGGTCTTTCGCCCCCGCGTTCTCGGCGACGTAGCGTAGATCACGCACATGTTGTCGGGCGTGGCAAGACTGTTGAAGTTGCGTATCTCTCTCCAGAGCTTGGGGCAGAACGTCGTACGCCGGCCCTTGCATGTACGCGCCGCTACCCGATCCAAAACCGACCACCCTGCTGGGACTTGAAATCGATGCGGCTCAGCCATGACTGTTTTTGGGAAAGCGAAATGCCCACTTAGACGACCGGAATGAGGCGCATAGCGGTCGTTCAAAGCCCGATATCCCACGTCTGCACAGGATCAAAATCGCCCAATCGACCAGAAGCGATTCGAACTTTTTCACCGTCAAACGCCGCCGTTTCTACGCTTTTTCGCGCAAGGACCGTCTCACGCTTTTTGCGCTAGCGTAGATTCGGCGGTTATCGGCGGCAATAGAGGGCAATCGGCGGAATTTGGCGCGCCGGAAAGGATTCGAACTCTTACGTTTGCAAAGTTTTCGGCTAGCTCTCGAAAAGTCTTGAGGTTGCTTCGGCGATCAGTGAACGGCGGCTTGTCGTCGAGAACCTGCAAACCGAGACAGGCCCTGATCGATAGCGAAGGAGCGAATTAACATCTTCGGACAAAACATCTCATCGCTCCTAGGCGACGCAATCTTTGCCAGCGAACTCTGTATTTCCCCGCAGCTCCCGCGCGATTGGACACCATTTGGTCACCACGCGCGATCTTACGACCGCGTCGCTTTCAGCGGCAATTCGATTTCTCTAATCAAATCGGGGATTTCGATGGTGGGCGCACCAGGGCTCGAACCTGGGACCCGCTGATTAAGAGTTATCCGCGCCAAAAGCGCATCATTATTAGACGATTGAGTCATCACGCCCTCTTCTTGTCTCTCAATCGCGAATTGATCTGCGCCATAAGAATGGGGCCAAGCGAAAATTCTCCGGCTTCCGCCTTTCGTGTCAGGCCACGCAGATAACCGCCTGCTGAATTGATATTGGCGCTGCGCTGCAGAATGCAGGCCACAACGATCGCCGATTGGCGCTCACCCATAACGTTTTGCGCCTCCTCCCAGGCACTGGGACTGATCCCGAGCATGGATCGAACGACAGCGGCCGTCGCAATGAAGTCGCGCCAATTGGCGATTTGCCCTCCCGAGGCATAATCGATGAGATCGGGACAGGCATCGAGCACCATTCCTAAGGGATAGGCATTTTCCGCCACCCGCGTTGGTTCAGGATCAAGCTCAACTCTCGCCGCCCTGCCTTCTTGAAGGCTAGGTTCAAGATCAATGAAGGGGTTT